>Ga0187776_10000850_pt1 | contig 14832 bp, 18 predicted proteins | sample 0216_BV02_MP12_2_FD_132426 | JGI IMG/M metagenome (GOLD analysis project Ga0187776, IMG submission 132426) | Tropical peat soil microbial communities from peatlands in Department of Meta, Colombia - 0216_BV02_MP12_20_MG | ecosystem: Environmental > Terrestrial > Soil > Wetlands > Peat | place...
GAATGATCCACCAGATCGTGACGGTGCGCGGCCCCTCCGCACCGTCCGCCTGACCCACGTCACGTAAGCCGTTCCGGATCGTGCAGGCGGCGCCCGCACCGTCCGCGTCACGGAAGTGACGGCGGATCGTGACGGCTCGCATCACCGCACGCCCGAGATCAGCCAGCTTCCCTTCTGCTTGACCAGCGTGATCGATCTGCTGCCGGTGCTGTCGACCACGACGGCGGTCGCGGTCTTGCCCTGGACGGCGACGTGGGTTGCCCGCGTGCTCGGGTCACGCGAGGCCGACGCCGCCCGGCTGAGGCAGTTGCCGAGCCCGCCGAAGCGGACGAGCAGCGAGTCGGCGAGGTGATGGCAGAGGGTCACGGGATGCGTCCCCTCGTCCTTGACGATCGCGCCGATCTGCTCGCGATCGGTGGGGCCGCCGGAGCCGCACGCAGCCAGCGCGCCCGCGGTGAGCAGGGCGGCGAGCAGGATCGAGGCGCGTCGGATCGGGCGAGCCATCAGACCCTGATATTTAGCGAATGGGGCGGGCGGATGCGCTGACGAGCTCCGCCACGCACTCGATGTGCGGCGTCTGCGGGAACATGTCGACCGGGCGGACGCGCACCAGCTCGTAACCGGCGTCGACGAGTTGCGCCGCGCCCGGCGCGAGCGTCGTGGGGTTGCAGGAGACGTACACGATGCGGCTCGGGGCGGCCTCGATGATCCGCCGCACCACCTTCCGAGAGAGACCTGCGCGCGGCGGGTCGACCACGAGCACGTCGGGGCGGCCGGCGGTGTCGACGAGCTCCCTGAGCGCTAGCCGTACGTCGCCGGCGTAGAAGCGCGCGTTGGTGATCTCGTTGAGCTTGGCGTTGGCGATCGCGTCGGCGATCGCCTGCTCGACGATCTCGAGGCCCCACAGCTCGGCCACGCGCGGAGCGAGCATCAGCCCAATCGTCCCGATCCCGCAGTAGAGGTCGTAGACGCGGTCGTTTGCGCCGAGCCGGCCATAGTCGCGCGCCAGCGAGTAGAGCCGCTCGGCCATCTCGGTGTTGGTCTGAAAGAACGCCTCCGCGGAGATCCGTACCCGCATCTCGCCGATCTGCTCCTCGAGCGCGTCGCTGCCGGCGATGAGCTCGGTGGTCCCTCCCTGGGTGGTCTCGGCGGCCGCGTCGGTCACCGTCACGAGCACGCCGTCGGCAGGGCCTGCCGCCTCGGCGAGGGCGCCCCGGTCGAGCGCGTCGGCCGCCGCGGCGCTCACGACGAGGCGGACCTGGAGCTGCCCGGTCCGCCTGCCCTCCCGCACGATCAGGTTGCGGAGCAGCCCCTCGCCGGTGCGCCGGTCGTAGGGCTCGAGGCCCTGATCCCGGCACCACTGCACGACCCGCTCGCGGGCGGCGTTGCCGGCCTCGGAAGCGAGCAGGCAGTCGGTGACCTCGACGATCTCGTGCCACCGGCCCGGAGCATGGAACCCGCAGATCAGCCGTCCGTCGATGTCGGCGCCGAACGAGTACTCGAGCTTGTTGCGGTAGCGCCACTGCTCGAGCGCCGGGACGATCGGCTCGAGCTCGTAACCCTCGAGCCTGCCGATCCGCTGCAGCGCCTCGTCGACCTGGGCCTGCTTGACGTCGAGCTGGCGCTCGTACGGGAGCACCTGCCACGGCGCGCCCGGGTGGAGAGCGCGCTCGGGCAGCCGCTCGACGCTCGGTTCGACGATCTCGACGGCGCGCGCTTCCGCGTACGCCCGCTTGGATTTCCCCACCTCGGCAATGACCCTGTCGCCGGGGATCGCGCCCGCGACGAACACCACGTAGCCGTCGCGGCGGGCGACGCCCGCGCCGCCGAATGCCAGGGAATCGACGGTCAGCTCGAGCTTGTCGCCACGGCGGGGACGGACGGTGGTGGAGGTCTCGGCCATCGATCTAGGATGACATCCGGGGCCGCCGAGCTGGGCGTGGGCCGCCCAGGGCGCGAGTCGGCGGTCGATCGGGGGCCCGCTCGTGCAGCGCACCCGCGTGTGCGCGTGCGGAGGGATCGCGCCGGACCTTGAGCACGCTCGCGATCGTCATGGCGGTCAGCGCCGCCGCGATCACGGCCAGCGAGAGCCCCGTCGAGATCTCGGGCACGCCGTCGCTGTGCACATGGGCGAAGTGCAGGACGAGCTTCGCTCCGATGAACGCGAGGATCAGCGCCAACCCGGCGGAGAGGTACACGAGCCGATCGAGCAATCCACGGACCAGGAAGAACAACGGCCGTAGCCCAAGGAGGGCAAAGGCGTTGGCCGCGAACACGATGTAGGCGTGCTGGGTGATGCCGAAGACGGCGGGGACCGAGTCGAGCGCAAACAGCAGGTCGGTGGTGGCGATCGCCAGGAACGCCAGGGACATCGCGGGCAGCCCGCGTCGTCTGGCCGCCGCGACCACGAAGTTGTCATTCACCGACAGGTCCTCGTTGCGGTGGCGGAACAGCTGTACGGCGGTGAGCGTCAGCGCCACGCCGAAAAGCAAGTACGTGAACGAGAAGGCCTCGAGCATGGCGGCGCCGAGCCCGATCAGCACCGCCCGCAGCAGAAGCGCGCCGACGATTCCCGCAAGCAACAGGCGAGCCTGGCGATGAACTGGCACCGCGAACGCGCTCATGATGATCACGAACACGAACAGGTTGTCGACCGAGAGGCTCCGCTCGACGACGTAGCCGGCGAAGTACTGCGCGCCGAGCCCCCAACCGGCTACCAACGCGAGCACGACACCGAACAGCATCGCAACGGCGACGTAGAAGAGCGACCAGCCGGCCGAGTCGCGCAAACCTGTCGCCCGCGCGCTGCGCCCGGACTGCCACAGGTCGAACGCGGCGAGCGCGGCGATCAGCGCGATCGTCAAGGCCCAGCCGACGACAGACACCTCGAACATCAGGACTGCCGCGGCTGTCGTGCGTCGCGGCTGCCCAGTGCGCGGTAGACGAGCGTCGCAACCACGACCGCGGCGACCAGGCCGGCCAGCGCCAGCGTGCCCTCCTTCGCGATCGCGGCCGCCTGGTCAAACGATTGCCAGCAGACGTAGCCGAGCACCGAGAAGGCCGCCGACCAGATGCCGGCCGCGACGAACGTGGCCGGAATGAAGCGGCGTGCGGGCATCCTCGAGGAACCGGCGACGAACGGAGCGAGCGCCCGCACCAGCCCGATGAACCGGCCGACGATGATCGTCTTGCCTCCGTGACGGCCGAGGAATGCCTCCACCTGCGCGAGCCGCGCGGGCGTGAGCTTGATGAGGTGCCCATGCGCCAGCAGGAAGCCGCGGCCGAGGCGGAGTCCGAGCAGGTACGAGATGACATCGCCGGTGAGCGCGCAGACCCAGACGATCGGGATCAGCAGCAGCAGGTTCGTGTGCCCCTGTCCCGCGGTGACGCCCCCGATCACCACGGCCAGCTCACCCGGCGCGACCAGACCGATCCCTGCCCCGGTCTCGAGCAACGCCATGACTCCGACCACCGCGTAGGTGTACGAGCCGAGCGTGGCGCCGAGATCGCGCGCCACCGTGTCAAGGCTCGGGACATGAACCAGACCGGTCCCCCAGGCCGCGCAGACGAGCACTGACAGGACTCCGAGGACGCGGATTCGCCGTGGTACCCGGCGCCAGCGGGCGACCAGGGCCGCGAGCACCAGCGCGGCCGCCGCGAGGGGAATCGGTCTCATCTGCTGAACGGGTGTCGCCGGGCGCGGCTTGCACGTTCGTAGTCGAGCGGGGAGCTCGGCTCGCCTTCGAGGCGAGCCCGGCCAGGACTTGGCGCGATCGTGTTGACGATCACACGTCGGCGCGCCTCGAGCTCCTCGGCGGTGATCCCGAGGCGGGATCTGATCTCGGGTGGCCGGAGGCCGTGGATCAACATCGAGAAGATCGCCTGGTCGCGCGCCTCGAGGCGCGAGCGCAGCGCTGCCGCGGTCGCCTCCGGGATCGCGGGGAAGTACTGGCGACCATGGAACAGGCGGCGGATCGCGATGCAGAGCTCCTCCGCCAGCGCGGTCTTCCTGAGGAGCCCGTCCGCTCCCGCGACGAGGGCGGCGGCAGCGAGCGCCACGTCGGCGAAGGCGGAGTAGATCAGCACCGGCGACGGGGAGGGTCGCCGTTTGATCTCCTGGGTCAGCCACAAGCCGTCGCGGTCCCCGAGGTGGTAGTCGACCACCGCGACGTCGGCCCAGCGAGCGAGTTCGGCGGTCTCCTTCGATGCGGTTCCGGTCTCGGCGATCGTGTCGAGGTCACCCTGCGTCGCGAGCAGTCGCCTGATCCCGTGCCGGACGGCAGGGTGGTCGTCGACGAGCAGGATGTGGATCGGCAGGCCGCCGGAGCGGCGGGGCGCTGGTGCTGATGCGGTCACGGGTCCGAGGCTCTCGCAATCAGGGCCGTTCGAGAATGGGGTCAGGCCCTCATCTCGAACGGCGCGGCACGGCATCTAGGGGTCGACCGGCGCGTCGAGGCGGACCTCGGTGCCAGGGCCGCCGGCGCCGTTGCGAACTTCGAGATCTGCGCCGATAAGCGTGGCGCGCTCGCGCATCCCGCGGATGCCCGTTCCTGCGGTCCTGTCGCGTGGCAGCCCGAGCCCGTAGTCGCGGACCGTGAGGAGCAACCGTCCCTGCCGGTGCTCGAGCGTCAACTCGGCGCGGCTGCCGGCGGCGTGTCGGGCGACGTTCGTCAGCGCCTCTTGAGCCACCCGGTACACGACCAGCTCGGTCTGCGCCGTCAGCGGAGGTAGATCCGCGGCGATGCGCTCGGTCAGCTCGAGCCCCAGCTGCTCGGAGAAGCGCTCTGCCAGGACCGCAAGCGCGCTCGGGAGCCCGAGGTCGTCCAGCGCCTCGGGACGCAGCTCGATCGCGATCCGTCGTACTCCTTCGAGACTGTCGCGGACCTGGGCTCGGACTTCCTCGATATCGCGACGAACGCGTGGGGGCACGTGCGAGGAGAGCTGCGACAGCGTCAGCAGGACCGCGGTCAGGTCCTGACCGACCTGATCGTGAAGCTCCTGGGCGATCCGCAGCCGCTCGTCCTCCTGGGCTTGAAGCACCCGCCCGGTGAACTCGCGTCGTTCGGACTCGAGTCGCTCGAGCATCTCGTTGAACGTGAGGGCCAGCTCGCCTGCCTCTGACGTAGGTACCGCGTTCGGCATCCGCTGCCGTAGCCGACCAAGGTCAACTCCGCGTGCGAATGCGGTCAGCGCCTGCAGCGGCCCGACGATCCTCCGCAGCAGCAGAACGTTTGCCAGCACTGCGAGCACGACGCTCGCGAGCACAACGAGCAGCTCCTCGTCCAGCGCCAGCGGGGAGACCCTCCCGGGAGCGAGAACCACGATCGTGACCGAAACCGCCACCACCACGAGCGCCGCATTGACGGCCGCGACGCGTTGAAGCAGCGGGACGTACCGCCGCGACCCCCAGGGCGGGCGCCGGAGCCGCCCGGGGGATCTGTTCGCGCCGGGCCGATCATCCGCGAAGGCGCTCATCCCGGGGGCGCCTCGAGACGGCGGAGCATCTCCCAGAGCCGTGATTCGAGCTCGGCGGCCGGCAGGCCGAGCGTCGTTGCGATCTCCCGCGGTTCGATCCCGGCGAGCAGCAATCCGAAGATCGCCTGCTCCTGAGGATCCAGGCGGCGCCGCAGCGTCTCCGCGAGCCGCGGCGGGAGCATGGGCAGCCGGCGGTGGCCTGCGGCCACGGCCCGGATCGCCGCCGCCAGGTCGGACCCGAGCCTGCCCTTGCTGACGATCCCGTCCGCCTCCGCCACCACGACCGCGGCCGCCAGGACTCCGTCTGTGTAAGCGGAGTAGATGAGCACCGCCGGGGGGTCGGGAAGGCGCTTGAGCTTGCGGCTCAGCCACAGGCCGTTGCGGCCCCTGAGCTGGTAGTCGACCACCGCGACGTCGAGCGGCTCCTGCTCGGCCACGGTCATCGCCGCCTCCGCGCTCTCGACCGCGGCGACCACGTCGAAGTCGACGACGTCGCTGAGGAGCTCTCGCAGGCCCGCCCTCACCGCGGGGTGATCGTCGACGACGAGCAGGCGCTTGCGCACGACGGCAACGTCGCCGATCTCGGGCTGCGGCGTCACGAGGTTGGACACGATGCTGGTCATTTGGTTCTCCTTACGCGTTCACGCCTACGGTGACGCGAGGGCCGCGTTCTCGGAATGGGTGCCAGCCTCCATCTCGCGTCCGCCCCGGCGGCGGCCTGGAGCGTTACGGCTCGACGAGCCCGTGGCGGATCGCGTAGCGGGTCAGCTCGACCCGGTCGCGCATCCCGAGCTTCTCGAGGATGTTCGCGCGATGCCGCTCGACCGTCTTCTCGCTGATCACAAGCGTCTCGGCGATCTGCTTGTTGGTGTATCCCTCGGCGACGAGCTTGACGACCTCCTGCTCCCGCGGGGTGAGCGGCTCCTCCCGGACCGGGAGGTCCTCACGAGCTCGCTTCAGGAAGTCGGCGATCAGCGGCGTCACGGCGCCCGGATAGACGAACTTGTCGCCGCGCATCGCGGACCGGACCGCCTCGACCAGGTCGCGGTCCGCGACGGTCTTGACGACGTAACCGGCCGCGCCGGCCTTGAGCGCCTCATACAGGTACCGCTCGTTCTCGTGCATCGAGAGCATCAGGATCCGTAGCTCCGGGCGCCGCCGGTGGAGCTCGCGCGCCGCGTGCAGGCCGGTCATGCGCGGCATCGTGATGTCGATCACGGCCAGATCGACGTCCTGCTCGAGCCCCCTCGCCACGGCCTCGGCACCGTCGCCGACCTCTGCCACCACCTTCATGTCGGCCTGGGCGTCGAGCACCATTCTCAGTCCGCGGCGGACAACCGCGTGATCGTCCGCGAGCAGGATCCGGGTCGTGAGCGGGATCACTGTGCCACCTCGAGCGGAACGGCGAGCCGCACGACGGTTCCGGGAGCAGGATCGGCGAGGCGGATCTCGAGCGTTGCCCCAACCAATGCTGCCCGTTCGCGCATCCCGCGGATCCCGGTGCCGGGGGCGCGGTCGCGCCCGAGTCCGCGGCCGTAGTCCCGCACGCTCAGCACGACGCGGTCGCCATCGCGCTCCAGGCTGACATCGACCCGCTTGCTCTGCGAATGGCGTGCGGCGTTGGTGAGCGCCTCCTGCGCCACGCGGTAGATCACCAGTTCCGCATCGGGCGAGAGACCCGAGAGCTCCTCCGCGGTCCGCAGCGACACTTCGACGCCGGAGCGTTCACTCAAGCGGTCACACAGAACAGCCAGCGCGCTTTCGAGCCCGAGGTCGTCGAGCGCTTCCGGGCGCAGCTCGAGCGCTATCCGGCGGACGTCCTCGAGCCCGGCGCGCACGGACTCCTGGGCCTCCGAGACGGTCGGTCGCAGGTCCGGGGAAGCACGCGCCTCAACCCTCGAGAGCAGCAGCAGGACGGCCGTGAGCTCCTGCCCGATCTGATCATGCAGCTCCTGGGCGATTCGCAGCCGCTCGGCCTCCTGGCCCGCGAGCACCCGCGCAGTGGCCTCGCGCCGCTCCGCCCGCAATCGCGCGAGCATCTCATTGAACGTGACCGCGAGCTCGCCGGCCTCCGAGTCCGCAGTCGCATCCGGCACGGGGGGCGCCGGATCGTCAAGGTCGACCCTCCGAGCAATCGCGGTCAGGCGCTGCACCGGACGCACCACCCCTCGCAGGAGAACGAGGTTCAAGACGACGACGAGCGCAACGCACGCGACCAGCACCAGGCCTTCCTCGTCGAGCTTGTACGACGACTCGTGGCCGGGAACCAGGATCAGGATCGTGACGCCGACGGCGACGAGCAGCAGCAGCGAGTTGATGGCCGCAAGCCGATAGAAAAGCGGCAGGTACCGCCGGGAGCGTCTTTCGACGCCGTCGGGAGATGCGGATCGCGGAGCCGACGTAGGCGCTAGCTCAGTCGAGCAGCTTCTCGATCGACGCCAGAACCGATTTGCGGTTCGCGTGGCGGCGCTCGTAGTCGCGCACCCTGCGCAGCTCCGCCGGGGAGAGGCCGCCAAGGCGCTGCTCGGCCAGCGCGGCGGTCAAGTCGTCGTAGTCGAGGATCGGGAACGCGTCCGACGCCGCGACCTTGCGGCGCGCAAATCCGGCTCCCCGCACGAGGCGGTCCAGGGGCTCGCCGAGGCGCGACCTGCGCCCGGCGCTGTCCAGCTGCTGACGGCCTCGTCCGAGCAGGCGCTCGAGATCGCCCAGGAGCTCGTCGGTCTGCTGGCGGCCGCGCTGGATCAGCTGCATGCCCAGCTCGTCTGCGTCGCTGCGGGTGAGCCGTCCCCGCTCCGCCGCCTCGTCGAGTGTCTCCTGGATCCGCTCACGGCTCAGAACGACCAAGCCGAGCGGCTTGATGATCCGGCTGACGAGCTGCTCGGCGAGGCCCGAGAGGCCGTCGGCCCGGGTGCTCGTGCTTCTCCCGTTCGGGGCGTTGTCACGCGTCTTCGAGGACGGTGACGAGGGGGTCCGGCGCGCCTTGCGCGATCGACTCGAAGAACTCGATGCAGCCATGCTGTTCCTCCTCATGCACTAACGCTTGCCCGCGAGCGTAGCCGAACCACGAGCTGGGGACGCAGGCCGGATGAGGTGGGAGCGCGGCTCGGAGGTCTGTCAGCTCGGAGCGGTGACCAGCTCCAGCAGCGCCTTCTGCGCGTGTCGGCGATTCTCCGCCTGCTCCCAGATTCGCTGGCGCGGCCCATACAGCACCTCCGCGGTGATCTCCTCTCCGGGGTGGGCGGGCAGGCAATGGAGCGCGATGGCATGCGCTGCCCCGAGGTCGAGCAGGGCGTCATCGATCCGGTACGGCGCGAGCGCGCGACGGCGGGCGGCGGCGGAGTCGGGGTCATCGCTCATGCTGACCCAGACGTCGGTGTAGACCGCGTCGGCGCCGCTCACCGCCCCGCGCGCGTCGTCGATCAGCGTCGCGTCGGCGGGCGGATCGGCGAGCCTGTATCCGGGAGGCGAGGCTATGCGGACGTTGACACCCGCAAGCGAGCCGAGAATCGCCAGGGAGCGGGCGACGTTGTTGCCATCCCCGACGTAGGCGATCGTGAGCCCCTCGAGCCGGCCGAACTCCTCGCGCAGCGTCAGCAGATCGGCCAGCGCCTGGCAAGGGTGGTGCCCGGCGGTCAGCATGTTGATCACGGGAACGGTGGCGTACCCGGCGAGCTCCTGCACGAGCTCGTCGGGACCGGTACGGATCCCGATCGCCGCCACGTGCCGGGACAGCACGTAGGCGGTGTCGCGGATCGATTCCCCGCGCGTCAGCTGCAGATCGTCGGTGCGCAGCACCATCGGATGCCCACCGAGCTCCGGGATCCCGGTCTCGAACGAGACACGCGTCCGCGTCGATGGCCTCTGGAAGATCAGCGCAACCGTTCGGCGCGCGAGCGCGTCGGAGCTGAGCGGGTCGGCCTTGAGCTCGAGCGCGCGGTCGATCAGTTCGGTGAGCTCGATCGGGCTGAGCTCGGCGCCCGTGAGGAAGTGGCGAGGCGAACGATGGTGATTCCCGTAGTCCATGTCGACGGAATCAACAGGCGGGCGGGCGAGGATCGAGCATGGCGAGGACGCAGGAGTGTACGTTGGGGCGGGATGGCCGCGAGGGCCCTGCGCGTGCTGACCTGGAACCTCTTCCACGGCCGATCGGTGCCGCCCGCGGGGCATGAGCTGTTCGGTGAGTTCGCCTCGGCGCTCCAGGGGTGGGGATGGGACGTGGCGCTGCTCCAGGAGGTCCCGCCGTGGTGGCCCGCGCGGCTCGCCCAGCGTGTCGGCGCCGATCAGCGCCGGGTGTTGACATCGCGCAACGCGCTGCTGCCGCTGCGGCGGGCGGTGGCGGTCCGGTGGCCGGACGTAATCAAGTCAAACGGCGGCGGGAGCAACGCGATCCTCGCGCGTGGCCTGTCCATCGAGGAGCATCGGGTCGTGCGCCTGGGGTGGGTTCGAGAGCGGCGCTGGATGCACGCGGTTCGCCTCGGCGGCGGGGCGTGGATCGGGAACCTGCACGCCAACTCGGATGCGTCGCAGGGCCGACGGGCGGCGCACGAGCTGCTGCGATGGGCCGCCGGAGCGGCGGCGGCGCTGGGCGGGGACTTCAACGTCTCGCCGCTCGAGCTGCCGGGGTTCGACTGGGCCGGAGGCCATGGCGTTGACCAGGTGTTCGTGCGCGGCGGGCTCGTCGGCGATGAGACAACGGTGCTTGAGCGAGGACCGCTGTCCGATCACGTGCCGGTGCTGGTGAGCGTGAGCGGTTTCCCGGAGTAGTTCCTTCCGGAAGGCCGGTCGCGCTCACGCCGACTGCGCTGCGCGGCCGCCCACAGGGTAGGCCGGCTGGAGCGGCGCCCTATCCGCGCCCGGCGCGCAGCCCGAATCCCCGCAGCACGAGCAGCGCCTTCTCTCCGAGCGTCCCCCGGGCGGGGAGGATCCCGAGCTGGACGGCGGCGTCGTAGAGGTCGAAGAACGCGCGGATCCGGAGCAGCCGCTCGTCGCGAAGCTCGCAGTAGAAGACGCAGTGCACGACGACGAAGCGGTTCGTCGGGGGCAGGCCTTCGAGCGGCGCCCTGTGGGTCGCGAGCAGCTTGCAGGGAGCGGCCAGGAAGCGGCCGTCGCTGAGGCGCGCGCCGGTTCGCTCCATCCGCGCGTCGGGAAACGCAGCCCATAGCCTTGCGGCGTGCCGCCCGAGCTCGGCGGCGCCCTCGAGCGGCTCCGGGGTCAGCGGATCCTCGTAGTGAACGTCCGCCGTGCAGAGCGGCGCGAACGCGGCGGAGTCCTTCCCGCTCCAGGCCGCCTGCCAGCGGTCGATCAGCTCGTCCGGGGCCACCGGCTAAAGGTACGGACCGCGCGCGTCAGGCTTCCGGGATCTCGAACACCGGCGTTCCCGCCTCCGGCGTCGACGCCTCGGCGTGCAGGCGGCGCGGGATCCTGCCGGCGCCGCGCGCCAGCGTTCCGGACTCAACCGCCAGCCGAATGGCCCGGGCCATCGCGGCCGGATCGTGGGCGCGCGAGATCGCGCTGGCGCAGAGCACGGCGTCGCAGCCGAGCTCCATCGCGAGTGCCGCGTCAGAGGCGGTCCCAACGCCCGCGTCGAGCACGACCGGAACCCCCGCGCGCTCGACCATGATCGAGATGTTGTACGGGTTGCGGATGCCCATCCCGCTGCCGATCGGTGAGCCGAGCGGCATCACCGCGGCACAGCCGACGTCCTCGAGACGCCGCGCCAGCACCGGATCGTCCGTCGTGTAAGGGAGCACGACGAAGCCGTCGTCGACGAGCGTCTCGGCGGCCTGCACGAGCTCGACCGCGTCGGGCAGCAGCGTTCTGTCGTCGCCGATCACCTCGAGCTTGATCCAGTCGGTCTCGAACGCCTCGCGCGCGAGCTGCGCGGTGATGACCGCGTCGCGGGCGGTGAAGCACCCGGCGGTGTTGGGGAGCATCTCGACGCCGGCGTCGGTGAGCACGTCGAGGATCGACCCCGCGTAATCCGAGTCCCGTCCAGCCCCGAGCCGACGGAGCGCGACCGTACACATCTCGGCGCCCGAGGCGGCCAGCGCCTCGGCGAGCACGTCGTGGTTCGTGAACCCCCCGGTCCCGAGGATCAGCCGAGAGGAGAACTCCCGGCCGGCGATCACGAGCGGCTCGCTCACGCGCTCATCCTCCCTGGACCGCCGCGAGCACCTCGAGGCGGGCGCCGTCGGTGAGCTCGGTCTCGCCCCACGCGCCTCGCGGCACCACCTCGCCGTCGAGCGCGACGGCGACGCCGCGCCCATCCGGCACGCCCGGCAGCGAGGCGACGACGATCGCCACGGTGGTTCCGGCGGGCAGCTCACGGGGCTCGCCGTTGACGGTGACGCGCATCCTCATACGCCGGCTCCGACGCGCGTGAAGCGGTCCGGCGCAAACGGCGCCGCGGTCGTCGGTAGCTCCTCGCCGAGCAGTCCCGCCACGACCATCTCGGCCGTGATCGGCGTGAGCAGGATGCCGTTGCGGTGGTGGCCGACGGCCCAGTGCAGGCCCGGCACCGAACCCGGGCCGATCGCCGGTGCGTTGTCGGCGGTCGTGGGGCGCAGGCCGGCGCCGAGCTCGTCCACGACGAGCTCGGAGACGCCGGGCACGAGCTCGACGGCGTCTCGGAGCAGCTCGAACGCGGCTCCGGCGGTGGCGGTCGTGTCGAATCCTCGCTCCTCCATCGTCGCCCCGAGCACGTAGCGACCGTCGCCGCGCGGCACGATGTACCCGCCGGCGATCCGCAGGACCCGCGTGAGCAGCCCGGGGCCGGCGGGGTCGTGGAGTCTCAGGATCTGGCCCTTGACCGGATGGACCGGGACGCGCGCCTCCTCGGGGATCCCGCGGATCCGATCCGACCAAGCGCCCGCGGCGATCACGACGTGCTCGGCCTCCACGACCTCGCCGATGCCGACGCGCGCGCCGGCGACGCGGCCGGTGGAGGTGAGCTCCACCGCCTGCACGTCGGCACCCACGCGCAGCTCACCGCCGGCCCGGGAAAGCGCGAGCGCGAGGCCCGCCGTCAGCTTCCGCGGGTCGATCGCGTGGTCGCCGGGCACCTCGAGCGCCAGCCGCACCGTCGGCGCGAGCGCCGGCTCGAGCGCACGGGCCTGACTGGCCCGGAGTCGCTGCACTCCGAGACCGAGCCGGCGGCGCAGGTCGAGGTCGCGCTCGAGCGCCTCGGCCTCGTCCCGGTCGCGCGCGACGAGCAGCGTCCCGCACCGGAGGTATCCGAGGTCGGACCCGGACGCGTCGGCCAGCTCCTCGACGAACCGCGGATAGAGCTCGACCGCGGCGAGGCCCAGTTGCAGCAGGGACTGCTCGACCAGCCGCGCCTCGGCGACCGGCGCGAGCATCCCCGCCGCGACCCAGGAGGTGCCATGGCCGGGCTCCGAGCGCTCGAGCACGACGACGCGCAGTCCTCGTTGCGCGGCCCGCCAGCCGATGGCCAACCCGACCGCGCCGCCGCCGACGACGGCCACGTCGAATGAGCTTGATCGCTTGTGCAAGTTGCCTCCCTACGCCGGCATTAACCGGTTCAGGTTCAGACGGTCGGCGGGCCACGTGCCCGCCCTCTCAGCCCATCGGTGGGGCTCCCGTTGGGGTCAATCCTAGCGCGGCGCCTGAAGCGCTCTTGCTGCCAGACTTGGCTCGTGAGCAACCGCCATGAGCGTCTGCAGCGAGCCGTCCTCTACCTGGTCTGCGGCGACCGGGACGACGCCTTCCTGGAGGCGGCGATTCGCGGCGGCGTCGACATCGTGCAGCTGCGGATGAAGGATGCAAGCGATGAGGACGTGCTCGCCGCGGGCCGCCGCTTCAGGCGAGTATGCGCGACCCACGATGTGCTGCTGATCGTCAACGACAGTCCCGAGTTGGCGGCGGCGGCCGGCGCCGACGGCGTGCACCTCGGGCAGGACGACGCGTCCGTGGCCGAGGCTCGCGCCGTGCTCGGGGAGGAGCGGCTGATCGGCCGATCGACGCACACCCCCGCGCAGATCGACGCGGCGGACGGCGATAGCGGCGCCGACTACATCGGCGTCGGGCCGGTGCACGAGACGCCGACCAAGCCGGGGCGGCCGGCGGTCGGGCTCGAGCTGGTCCGCTACGCCGCCGCCCACGCGACGCTGCCGTTCTTCGCGATCGGCGGGATCACCGGCGAGAACGTGGCGGCCATCCGGCACGCCGGGGCCCGCCGGATCGCCGTGGTGCGCGCGCTCACCGAAGCCGCGGATCCGGAGGCTGCCGCGCGGCGGCTACGCGTCCCGCTCGAGCGTACGCAGGAGGCCGGCGTTGGGGCAGCGTAGCCGCAAGCGGGGGCGGCGCGAGAAGCCCGCGGGGTCCGCCACCGCCACGGCGACCGCGCCGCGGATGAGCCGCTCGGAGCGCCGCAACGCGGCGGTCAGGGCGACGCTCACGCCGTATCGGCAAGGGGAGCGTCCGTGGTCGATCAAGGTTGGGGCGATACTGGCGCTGGCGCTGGGCGGCGTGCAGCTGATCCTGTTCCTGGCGGGCGTGAGGCTGAAGGTGGCCGGGACCCATGCGGCGGCCGGTTCGACGATCGTGTTCGCGGTCCTGATGCTCATCTGCGCGATCGGGATGTGGCGGATGCGCTATTGGGCAGTGCTCGGGTTCATGGCCCTGCTCGGGATCGCTGTCGTGAACTTCTCGCTCGCGCTCGTGCGGGTGTCGAGCGTCCTCGGGCTCGTGATCGCCCTTGCCGGGATCGCGCTTCCCGGGTTCCTGTTCTTCAAGCTGGTGCGCGTGCTGAGCAGGATCCAGATGCCCAAGTACCCGGGAACCTGACGAGCGCTCGAAGCGGTGGGCACTCCCCCATCGCGTCGTAATAGGCTGAGGGCGAATGCCCGAATCATCGTATGACTGCATCGTGATCGGCTCGGGGCCGGGCGGTTACGTCGGGGCGATCCGCGCCGCGCAGTTGGGGATGAAGACCGCGGTCGTCGAGAAGGACCGGGTCGGAGGCCGTTGCCTGAATTACGCGTGCATCCCCGCGAAGGCCGTGCTGCGGGTCGCGGACGTGCTCACGGAGGTCCGCGAGGCCGATGAATTCGGGATCAAGGTCGGGCCGCCCGAGGTCGACTTCGCGGCCGTCGGCAAGCGCCGCGAAAAGGTCGTCTCGACGCTCACCGGTGGCGTGTCCGGGCTGTTCAAGAGGAACGGGATCGAGCTGATCGAGGGCGAGGCGAGTCTCGCCGGCAAGGGCGCGGTGGCGGTCGGGGGTCAGCAGATCGCGGCGAAGACGATCGTGCTGGCGACCGGCTCGGTGAAGCGGCCGATCCCGGGCGCCGAGTTCGGCGGGCGGGTCATCGGAACCGAGGAGGCGTGGGCGCTGAACGA
>Ga0187776_10000851_pt1 | contig 14832 bp, 18 predicted proteins | sample 0216_BV02_MP12_2_FD_132426 | JGI IMG/M metagenome (GOLD analysis project Ga0187776, IMG submission 132426) | Tropical peat soil microbial communities from peatlands in Department of Meta, Colombia - 0216_BV02_MP12_20_MG | ecosystem: Environmental > Terrestrial > Soil > Wetlands > Peat | place...
ACAAACTCTGCATATCTATGACAGCACCGAGTCAACCAATACCATCGCCCACGCACTCGCTCAAAAGGGGGCACCCGAGGGAACCGTGGTCCTGGCGAATGCCCAAACCCGCGGAAAGGGCCGGATGGGCCGCCACTGGATCTCTCCCCCGGACGTCAACCTTTACTTCTCGATTATCCTTCGGCCCGGCGGCGATCCCCGGCGGGTCGGTTTATGGACATTGGCTGCCGCCAACGCCGTGGCCGATGCAATCGAAAAGACCGTGGGCTTGCCGGCTCGCCTCAAATGGCCTAACGATCTTTTGATACATCATAAAAAGGTCGCAGGTCTTCTCCTGGAGAACGTCGTCCAAAAGGGACGGATCCGATACCTCGTTCTAGGAATCGGGGTTAATGTCAACCTCCTTTGCAAAACGCTCCCCGAAACGCTTCGCGACTCTGTGAGTTCGTTGCGGGAGGAATCGGGCCAGGTGATTGATCGGATCCGGCTGCTTCAGCGGGTCTTGGAGACCCTCGAAATTCAGTATCGATCTTTCCAGAACGAACCGGCCGGAAAAATCCTAAACGCCTACACCTCCCGCTCCGAGACCCTGGGACAGCTCGTGCGAGTCCAGGAGCAAGATCATGAATGGACCGGAATCGCCGAGGGATTGACTCCCGAAGGCGCCTTGATCTTGAGAAGGCGTGATCGGGAAGAGGTTATCATCCGGTCCGAAGAGGTCGTACATGTGAGGCGCGCTCATGTTGCTCGCGATTGACATTGGAAACACCAACATCGTCCTGGGCGTTTTCGAAGGACGCCGTCTCAAGGGGAACTGGCGAATCGCAACTCGTCTGGCCAAAACCTCGGACGAGTACGGCATCCTGCTGCTGGATCTTTTTCGTGCGAACGACCTTCGGGCCGATCGAATCGATGGCGTCATTCTGTCCAGCGTGGTCCCCCCCCTGACCCCGATCTTTAATGAAATGAGCCTTCGCTACTTTCATTTCAACCCTCTGATTGTGGACGGAGCCATGGATACCGGCCTGCTGAACCGATATGAACCTCCCCGGGACGTCGGGGCCGACCGGATCGTCAACGCTGTAGCGGCGTACCAACGTTACGGCGGGCCGGTGATTATTGTGGACTTCGGAACCGCCACCACTTTTTGCGCCGTCAGTAAGAAAGGGGAATATCTGGGCGGCGCGATCACACCCGGAATCACTATCTCGGCCGAAGCTCTCTTCCAGGGAGCCTCCAAACTCCCAAAAGTGGAATTGGCCAAGCCCAAGTCGGTCATCGGGAAGGACACCGTCAGTAGCATGCAGTCCGGGTTACTCTTCGGCTACGCGGGGCTTGTGGACGCGATGGTTACAAGGATGAAAAAAGAGGTGGAACCCCGCGCTAAAGTCGTCGCGACCGGCGGCCAGGCCCGCCTGATCCTTCCCGAGACAAAGACGATCGACGAAGTCCGACCCTTCTTAACGTTAGAGGGGCTTCAAATCTTATATGAAAGAAACTGGAGAAGGGCTCGACGTGGCTCTATTGACAACACGGATAAATATTGATAAGCTATTAGCACTCTTAATGGTTGAGTGCTAAATTCGGGTGCACGGATGGATTTGAACGAGAGAAGTCGGAAAATTTTAAACGCCGTTATTATGTCTTATATCGAGAAGGCTTCCCCCATCGGATCGCAGACCGTGACCAAAAAGTTTTCATTTGGCTTGAGTCCGGCCACAATCCGAAATATCATGGCCGAGTTGGAAGAGATGGGTTATTTGTTGCAGCCTCACACCTCGGCCGGGCGCATTCCCACATCCAAAGGATACCGTCTCTACGTGGATGAACTGATGGAGGAAGCTCAGCCTTCCGTCTTTGACGAAGGTTATCTGGAAGAGGCCTTTCTCGGCATGAAGCGGGAGGATCCTCACGCGCTGCTCCAGGAGACGACCCGGATGCTTTCGCTTCTATCACATTATGCCGGCATCGTTCTGGCGCCGAAAGTATCCAAAGCGCGGCTGGATCGCCTGGAGTTTATTCTCGTGCGAAAGGGGCATGCATTGACGGTCCAGGTATCGAGAGACGGCCTGGTTCAGCACCGGATGATCGATGTGGATCCGGAATTAACCCAGAAGGACCTGGCGCGGATCAGCGCTTTCCTTAACGAAAAGTTCAGCGGCCTGAGCCTGGATGAAATCCGTCGTCGTCTCCTCAACGAGATGGCGGCCGAGAAAGACCTGTACGATCGCCTGCTTCAGAAAGCCTCCGAGCTCGGCCAGAAGGCCCTGGCAGAGCAACCGGAAGAAGAACTCTACGTCGTGGGGACTTCGAACATTTTAAACCTTCCGGAGTTTACCGAGAACCTGGAGAAGATGAAGGCGCTTTTTAAAACCTTCGAAGAAAAGGCCGTTATCCTTAGGCTCCTAAACAATTGTCTGGATACGGCCGGAGTCCAGATCTTCATCGGCTCCGAGAGCAGCCTGCCCGGGATCGAGGATTTCAGCCTGGTCGTCGCCAGCTATCGAAGCGGCGACGATATCGGAGGAACCCTGGGGGTGATCGGTCCCACGCGGATGGAGTATGCCCGTGTAATTCCGTTGGTCGATCATACCGCTAAAGTACTCAGTCGTCTTTTGGATCAGGACTGAGTTTTTCATGGAGCGTCACATGGGAGAACCCAACACGAACCCCGAACCCGATACGGAATTTTCCGAAACGAACGAACCCTCATCGGGTTCGAAACCGGCGGAACCGACATCGCTTGAACAGGAAATCCTTTCATTAAAAGCCGACCTGGACCAAAAAAACAGTGAGCTCAAAGCGGCCCAGGAAAAACAACTCCGCGCCTTTGCCGAGATGGAGAACTACAAAAAGCGCACGGCTCGGGATCAAATGGAGCAGCTTCGGTATGCGAATGAAAAGCTCCTCAAGGAACTCTTGCCGGTGCTGGACAATCTGGAGCGGGCCTTAAGCCATGTCAAAGATTCTTCGGAACGATCCCCCTGGGTTGAAGGAGTGGAATTGACCTATCGGCAATTTTTGGATGTCTTGAAGAAATTCGGGGTGACACCGATCGCCAGTGTGGGCGAGAGTTTTGATCCCAGTCGCCACCAGGCCGTTACCTATCTCGATACGCACGAGCATCCAGAAAATCATGTCGCGGCGGAACTACAAAAAGGCTATTTATACTATGAGCGCGTGCTTCGGCCGTCCATGGTGGCCGTAGCCCGGAAGCCGTCCCGGTCTACGACGGAGGAAGGCCCGGAAAAACCGGACCGCGAGGAAAATAAGGAGCATTCCTAATGTTTCGCATACTGAAATCGGTTTACGTTTTGATCCGCACTTATAGCGAGGAGGTTTACAATGGGTAAGGTCATCGGTATCGATTTGGGAACGACGTTTTCCTGCGTGGCGATCATGTCCGGCGGAGACCCTGTGGTCATTCCGAACGCGGAAGGGAGCCGGATCACGCCGTCCGTCGTGGGCTTCACGGACAAAGGAGAGCAACTGGTCGGCCAGATCGCACGCCGTCAGGCGATCACGAATCCGGAGAACACCATCTTCTCGATCAAACGTCTGATCGGGCGGAAATTCCGCTCTCCCGAGGTCCAGGCTGCGATGAAGCGCCTTCCGTACAAGATCGTGGAGGCCGCCAACGGTGATGCCCATGTGGAGGTCCGCGGCAAGAAATACAGCCCGGCCGAGATCTCGGCCATGGTCCTTCAGAAAATGAAGCAGACGGCGGAGGATTATCTGGGCGAAAAGGTGACCGAAGCGGTCATCACCGTCCCGGCCTATTTTGACGACAGCCAGCGGCAGGCGACGAAAGACGCCGGTGCCATCGCCGGACTGAACGTCCTTCGGATCATCAACGAGCCGACAGCCGCTTCGCTGGCCTACGGCCTCGATAAGAAAAAGGACGAGCGGATCGCGGTGTATGATTTGGGCGGAGGTACCTTTGACATCTCGATTCTCGAGATCGGTGAAGGGGTTTTCGAAGTCAAGGCGACCAACGGGGACACCTACCTCGGGGGGGATGACTTCGATCTTCGAATTATGGACTGGCTGATCGAAGAATTCAACAGGGACCAGGGGATCGACCTTCGAAAGGACAAAATGGCGCTCCAGCGATTGAAGGAGGCCGCCGAGAAGGCCAAAATCGAGCTGTCCTCTTCGCAGGAGACCGAAATCAATCTTCCGTTCATTACGGCGGATGCCAGCGGTCCAAAGCACCTGGTCGTGAAGCTCACGCGATCAAAGTTTGAGCAATTGGTGGACGCGCTGATCCAGAAAACGATCGAGCCCTGCCGGAAGGCGATGACCGATGCCGGCCTCACGGCTAAGGAAATCCATGAAGTCGTTCTGGTCGGCGGGATGACCCGTGTGCCCAAAGTTCAGCAGGTCGTCCAGTCATTTTATGGAAAAGACCCCCACAAAGGGGTGAATCCGGATGAGGTGGTGGCGGTCGGAGCTGCCATTCAAGGCGCGGTGCTCAAGGGCGAGGTGAAAGACGTTCTGCTGTTAGACGTTACGCCGCTTTCACTGGGAATCGAAACTTTGGGAAGCGTCTTCACCAGACTGATTGAGCGGAATACGACCATCCCGACTCGCAAGAGCCAGATCTTCTCGACCGCGTCGGACAACCAGACCGCGGTCAGCATCCATGTCTTGCAGGGCGAGCGGGAAATGGCCGGTGATAACAAGACGCTCGGACGTTTCGATCTGGTCGGAATTCCGCCGGCACCCCGGGGTGTTCCACAGATCGAGGTGACCTTCGACATCGACGCAAACGGCATCGTCCATGTCTCGGCCAAGGATATGGCAACCGGGAAAGAGCAGTCCATCCGGATCACGGCCTCCAGCGGGCTGACCAAGGAGGAGATTGACCGGATGGTGAAAGAAGCTCATGCCCGAAGCGAGGAAGATAAGAAAAAGCGGGAGTTGGCAGAGGCCAAGAATGAAGCGGACAGCATGATCTACACGGTTGAGAAAACGCTCACCGAACTGGGTGATAAGATCGCCATGGCCGAACGGAATGACATCCGTGAAAAAATAGCGGCGACAAAGAAGGCGCTCGAAACCAACGAGACCACCACCATTCGGAACGCATTGCAGGAGCTCACCAAAGCCTCTCACAAGGTGGCGGAGGAGATGTACAAGCATTCATCATCGCAGTCGGCGGGGGCGCAAGCCGGCCCGGGTCCTCAATCGGAAGGGCCTTCGGGCGCGGCCGGAGGACCCTCGGCCAAGCCGACGGAAGAGGGCGCGGTGGATGCCGAGTTTGAAGAAACCAAAAAAGAAAATAAAGAGGGACCGTAAACAGGAGAATTGATCGTTGGCCAAGCGCGACTATTATGAAGTCCTCGGCGTCAAACAAGACGCCTCGGAGCAGGAACTGAAGAAGGCCTACCGCCAAATGGCGCTGAAGTACCATCCGGACCGGAATCCGGGAAGCAAACCGGCCGAGGAAAAATTCAAAGAGATCAACGAGGCCTATGAAGTGTTGAGCGATTCGCAGAAGCGCCATCGCTACGACACCTTCGGCCATGCCGGGGTTGGAACCGAGGGCATGGGCGGTTTTGACTTCGGACGGGGTGGTTTCGGCGATATCTTCGGCGACATCTTCGAAGACTTTTTCGGCGGCACGACTGGCCGGGCCCGCACCCGGCCGGAACGCGGCGCCGATCTTCGCTACAATCTTCAGATCGAATTTGAGGAGGCCGTCTTTGGAAAAGAGGCCAAGATCCGAATCCCAAAATGGGAGACGTGTTCCGACTGCCGAGGGACCGGCGCGAAATCGTCCGGCGGGATCCGGACCTGCCCGACCTGCAACGGTGCCGGTTCAATTCGTTTCCAACAGGGTTTCTTTACCATCAGCCGTTCCTGCGGGCATTGCAACGGGGAAGGTCGGATCATCTCGGACCCCTGTCCGAAATGCCACGGGAAGAAACAGGTTCATCATGACAAGACGCTTGCGGTCAAGATCCCGGCCGGGGTTGAGACCGGCACCCGTCTGCGCTTGAGCGGGGAGGGTGAGCCGGGTTCAAACGGCGGCCCGCCGGGGGATTTGTACGTCGTCCTGACCGTGAAGGACCATCCCGTTTTCACGCGAGAGGGAGACGACCTGCTTTGCGAGGTTCCGATCAGCATCGGCCAGGCCGCGTTGGGCGCCAAGATCGAAGTTCCCACACTCAAGGGCAAGACTCACCTGAAAATCCCGGCCGGCACGCAGAGCGGCCGGGTCTTTCGCCTCAAAGGCCTTGGCGTCGCGAATGTCAAAGGTCACGGAATCGGCGATGAACGCGTGACGGTTCATGTCACGATCCCGACGAAACTGACCGCCCGACAGCGCGAGCTTCTCGAAGAGTTTTCCAGGCTGAACGGGGATCCCGTTGCAACCGAGGAAGGGCTTTTCGAGAAGGTCAAGAATATTTTTGAATGAAACCCTCGTCCCTGATACGATAGGGGCGGTTTGCGAACCGCCCCCTCCTTTTAACGGACCCTTCAATGCACGTCTATTTCATCCAGTCCGAATCCATACAAAATAACCGGATCATCCTGACCGGCGACCTGGCCCATCATCTGAGGGACGTTCTTCGGTTTGAGGCGGGCGATACCGTCGATCTTGTCGACGAAAAACAGGGCCGGTACCATACTGAGCTGACACAGGTTACGAAGGAGAAGATCATTGCGAATATCCTTCAGAAGGTTAAAAATACGGCACCGTTAGGACCGTCCCTTTTCCTGGCCCAGGCCGTCCTGAAAGGCGACAAGATGGACTGGGTTGTTCAAAAGGCAACCGAACTGGGCGTGAGCACGATCCTCCCGGTCGTGACGGAGCGGACGATTGCACGGCCTCGGGCCGAACGGGAAGCTCATCATTTAGACCGATGGCACAAGATCGCCAAAGAGGCTTCGCAGCAGTGCGGCCGATCGGACGTCCCCGCGGTCCGGACCGTGGTCTCGTTGGACGAGCTGTTGAAAAATCCTCCGGACGTTTCGCTGAAACTGGTGCCGTGGGAGCGGGAACAAGAACCGGCCCTCAAGGCGGTGCTACAGAATCTGGAAAAAGAGAATTCCGTCATGATCCTGATCGGCCCAGAAGGAGGCCTTTCCGCATCGGAGATCGAAAAGACCCGCAAAGCGGGTTGGATCTCCGTTTCATTGGGTCCGCGGATTCTTCGAGCCGAAACGGCCGGGCTGGCCGTTCTGGCGATTCTCCAATATGAATTGGAAACCCGGAGGTGAAGGATGGAAGATAGCGCGCCTCGACCGACCACGCAGGGTGTGGAGAATCCCTGGCCGCTGTTTCCGGAACAGCCGATCAAGGAACCCACCGTGGCCGAATTGGAGGCCGTCTCGGTAAAGGATAAGGCCGGTTTTTGGCGACGGACTGCCGCCTTCATCATCGATCTGATCCTCCTGCAGTGGATTACGCTGCTTTTCCTCTGGATTGGTGCTGTCGCGGAAGATCTGGCCATGGCTCAGTCCCTGAACTTTCCCGGGGGCCTGTCGGATTCGCTGATGGATTGGGCCGAGCTGCATACCCGTGTCTGGTCTCTGCTTTTTTTCATTTATTTTTCTTTTTTCACATGGCAGGGCGGCCAGACACCCGGGAAGATGGCGCTTGGCATCCGCGTCGTGACGACCAACGGCCAATCCGTCTCGTGGCTTCGCGCCATCGGCCGGACGCTTTGCTATAATCTCGATATCTTCACCCTTGGTATCGGCTTTCTCCTCGCCGCCGTCCCACCCGCCAAACGCGCACTACATGATATGATCGCCGGGACGGCAGTGGTAAAGGTCGCAACAAAATAAAATTAGGATGCCGCTCGGGCCGATCATGAACTTCGGCATTCCGCTCTGAGCAGCCCGAGTCAGTCCAATGGCTCTCTTTATACCGTGGTGGACCTCCGGTAGTTGAAAACTTCACTTAATTCAGGTATGATTCCTTCCTCTTTATAATGATATTGACCACCTTGGAGAAGGTCTGATGGGTCTGCTGGATGGCCGAAAGGGCGTTATTTTCGGCGTCGCGAATGAGAAGAGCATCGCCTGGGCGATCGCGCAAAAGCTTCATAAGGAAGGGGCCGAACTGGCCTTCACCTATGCGGGCGATGCGCTGGAGAAGCGCGTCCGGCCTCTGGCCGACAGCCTCGGAGCCAAACTGATCCTTCCCTGTGACGTCACGAAGGATGATCAGATCCAGGCTGTCTTCGACCAGGTCCGGTCCGCATTCGGCCATCTGGATATTCTCGTACACGCGATCGCCTATGCCAACAAAGAAGACCTCAAAACCGATTTTCTGAGCACCTCCCGCGACGGGTTTAAACTGGCGCAGGATGTCAGCGCCTATTCACTCACAGCACTGGCCCGCTATGCCGCGCCTTTGATGGAAGGCCGCCCGGCCAGTATTCTTACGCTCAGCTACTACGGTGCGGAAAAAGTTGTCCCCCGTTACAACGTGATGGGCGTCGCCAAGGCTGCGTTGGAGGCCAGCGTCCGCTACCTCGCATCCGATCTGGGCCCGAAAGGGATCCGCGTCAACGCCATCTCGGCCGGGCCGATCCGAACACTTGCCTCGGCAGGCATCTCCGGCTTTCTGGATATGCTTCATCACGTCGAGGCCAAGGCACCCTTACGGCGAAACATCTCGGCCGAAGAAGTTGCCGGCACGGCACTCTTTCTGGCCAGCGATCTGGCCAGCGGCGTCACAGGCGAAGTCATTTACGTCGATGCCGGCTACCACATCATGGGAATGTAAGCCGCAACCACTTATCCGAACGGAGGACCTCCATGAAAGCGATCGGGATTCTTTTCGCGGCCCTATACGCGGCTGTAATGATCGGGCCGGGAACGGCCAGCGCCTTCGACCGAACCGGCGTCGTGGTCACCACCATGAATGCGGGTTCGTACACCTATCTTGAAGTCGAGACAAAAAACAGCCGGTATTGGGCGGCCGCACCCCAGATGGAATTGGCGTTGGGAGATCGGGTCGATGTCGCACCCGGTTCGGAGATGAAAAGTTTTTTCAGCCCGACGTTGAACCGAACCTTCGACTCGATCATCTTCACCTCATCGGTCAAGGTCCTTGGAAATGACGCTTCTGCCGAAAAAACCGAAACCTCAAAACCGCCGGTCCGCCAAACACAAGCCGGTCCGAACGGGATTAAGACTGTGGAACAAATTTATACCGATCGTCAAAGCTTGAAGGGAAAGCAGGTCCAGGTCCGCGGTAAGGTGGTCAAGTTCACGCCCGGCATCATGGGGAAGAACTTTCTCCATATTCAGGACGGTAGCGGGAAGGATGGAACGAACGATCTTGCCGTCACCTCGCAACAAGCGGTGAAGGTCGGCGACCAGATTCTTGCCGTGGGGACCTTGGATACAGACAAGGACTTCGGCGCCGGCTACACTTACAAAGTGATCCTCGAAAACGCGAAAATCACGCCCGAGTAAATGAACAGAAACCCCTCCTACTGGCTGATGAAGTCCGAACCGGATGTCTTCTCGATCCAGGATCTTAAAGCTTGCCAGGTGACTTATTGGGACGGCGTTAGGAATTACCAGGCCAGAAATTACCTTCGTGACGGTATGAAAGTGGGAGATTGCGTGCTATTTTACCATAGCAATACCACTAAAAGTGGGATTTCAGGTATTGCAGAGGTGGTGAAGAAAGGATACCCGGATGACACCGCTTTTAATCCGAGGGATGATCATTATGACCCCAAAAGCCGCCCAGATCATCCAACCTGGTACCGCGTGGATGTGAAGTTCGTAAAGGCCTTTCCCTCCGTCATCTCGATCGAGAGGCTTCGAAAAATACCCGGGCTTAAAAAGATGGTTCTCTTCCGTAACGGCCGTCTCTCGGTTCAGCCGGTCACAAAGAAGGAATGGGAGATTATTTTGAGGCTGGGGGAGAAGGCGCAGAATCCGAAAGCTCCGAAACCAAGATCCCCGCGATGATCATCGCGCCACCCGCCATTCCCCCGTATCCGATCACTTCTCGAAGCATCCAATAACCCAGGATCGAGGCCCACAGGGGCTCAATCGTGAAGATGATAACCGCCCGTGTCGGCGTCGTATCCCGCTGGTATCGTGTCTGGACGTAGTTGCTCAGAACATTCCCCAGCAGCGCGCAAAAGAGCAGAACGGCGATCGCGTTCGGGGTGGGATGCCAGACCGGTTTCTCGAGCAAGGGAAGAGCCAACCACCCAAGCAACGCCGGAGCGAGCATCTGGAGGAAAGTCAGTGGAAGGGCTTCCGCGTCTCTCGAGAACAGATCGAGCAACACAATGTACAAACCGAACACTGCGGCGCAGAGCAACGTGAGTGCGTCCCCCCATGTAAAACCGGTATCGGAAGGACCCCCGCCGGACGGCAAGGTCAGGAACCAAAGTCCGGCCGTGACGATCGCGACGCCAGCGAGATTCGCAAATTTTGGGGCTCGTTTCTCGATAGCGAATTGAAAGAAGGGCGTGAAGATCACCATCAATCCGGTGATGAAGGCCGATTTTGAAGCTGTCGTGTCGGTCAACCCAACGGTCTGAAGGGCAAATCCCAGAAACAGGAGTGATCCGAGCAGACTACCCTTCCAGAGCGAGATCCGATTGATCTTTAGGATTGGCTTGAGGCTGAAGGAGAGGAGAACCAGCGCGGCCAGCGAAAACCGAAGGGCCACGAAGAGCAGCGGCGATAGATCTCCCAGGCCCAGTTTGACCGCGACGAAGGTGCCGCCCCAGATAAAGGTGGTTGCAAAAAGAAATAGCTCCGCCCTACCCCTCGGGGTCTTGAACACGGTTAAAGCTTGCCGATCGCGGTCTTCAGCAAGGGCAGGATTCCCTCGGCTTCTTCACGCGTCAAACGGCCGAGATTTTGGAAGCCGCGGCTGCCGTCCTCCCTTTCCGAAAACCGGGTAACGGCGATTTTCGGTGATGCGCCGTCATACGAAAAGATCGCCACTTCGATGTTCGACCGCGGACCTTCCACCGTCCCGACCACTTCGATCAGTTTGTCTTTCTCCTTGGAATAGGCCATTCTGTTCCTTCCGTTGTTAAAGATTAAGTTGAGCAGGGCGTATTATCGTTGGTCAGGACCTTTTTGTCAATCGTCCCAATTCGCCCGCCCGTTCCGATTTGATCGCGCGACTTTTTTATGTTACCGTCTAAACCGTATGCGACTCAACGCACTGATCCCAACCGGAATTTTCTGTTTTGTGATGGCGTGCGCCTCACAGGCCCCGGCCATCATCGCCGACCGGATCATGGCCATCGTCAACAATGAGGTGATCGCGCTCAGCGACGTCCAGAAATACCGGGAGGTGTTTGTGGAAAAGCGAGACACGGACGACACGACCGCATTAAACGACCTTATCGATCAAAAACTGCTCCTGGCCGAGGCCAAGAAACTCGAGATCCCTCCACCCTCGGCCGAGGAAGTGGATCGTGCCTATAAAAAACTCCAACTCCGGTTCGGCCGCGTAGAAACATTCGAGCTGCTCAAGACCCGATTGGCTCTTACAGACGCCGAGATCGAACAACAACTCTCTAAACAGCTGACCGTCAACAAACTGATCGAACAGCGGATCCAGTTCTTTGTATTCGTCACTCCGGAAGAGATCGACCGCTACCTGCAGGATCATAGCGAAACGTATAAAGGCGAAAATCCGGAGGAAACCCGAAAGGCGGTCCAAGACCTTTTAATCAGGGAAAAGGGGAATCAGAAATTAAAGGACTATCTCAGCCGGCTCCGCTCGAGAGCAAACATCCGAATCACGAAGCCCCCGCCGGAGCAGTAAGTGCGAATCATGAGTCGCACTTATAAACGAACCTGTACGATCAATTCCAATTCGATCGGGCTGTTCAGCGGCAGCTCGGCCGCGCCCAGCGCCGCGCGGGTGTGGCGGCCGGCCTCCCCAAATATCGCGACGAGTAAATCCGATGCCCCATTCAGCACGGTGGGTTGCTGCACAAATCCTGGCGCCGAGGCCACATGCCCCGTCAGTCGCACGACCCGTACGACGCGGTCGAGGCTTCCCGTTTCCTGTTTCACGACGGCCAATGCATTGAGCAAGGCCAGCCGGGCCGCATCCTGACCCTGTTCCATCGTCAGATCTTTTCCCAGTTTCCCTTCGCAGGCCAGCTTCCCCTCTTTCATCGGCAACACGCCGCTCGTGAAAAGCAGCTCTCCCGCCCGAACGGCCGGAATATAATTCGCGACCGGTTTGGGGGCCGCTGGAAGAACGATCCCCTTTTCCTTCAATTTGGTCTCGATGCCCATGGAAGCTTGCCCCGGGTTCATAAGGGGATTCCATCCTGAAGGATCGCGGCAAAGAACGAGGTCCCGCGCTGTTGTTCGAGGTAGTCCGCGTCGACCGGAACGGCCGTGATCAGGATATCTTCATCCACCGTGATCGGGCCGGTGATTCGATGGATCCGGCTCATCTCAGCAAACCGATCCGTAATTCCCTCGATCACGACCAGGATATCCAGATCCGAGCCCCGTTCCCCGCGGCTTTTGTGACCGTAGAGGATTACCTGTTTGAGCCGTTCGGCGTACAGTTTCCGAAGCTGGGCCATCAGCGAGTCCAGCGCCTGTCGGTCGGACGCGGTCAAGGCTTCCATGGACACTTTTTTGGGTATCATGATCGACTCGGTCCGCGCAGATACTCTTTCAGGATCTCGACGCCGTGACTGGTCCCGATTCGTGAGGCGCCAGCCCGGACCATCGTCTCCAGGGTCTTGAGGTCCCGGATCCCGCCGGCCGCTTTCACAAAGCCGCCCTCACCGACCGCCTTCTTAAGCAGCCGGACATCAGCCGCCGTGGCTCCCTTGGGACCGAATCCGGTCGAGGTCTTGACCCAAACCGCCCCGGCCTCCCTGCTCCAACGGCAGGCCGAGATTATTTCCTTCCGGGTCAGATACCCGGTCTCGACAATCACTTTGAGCCGCGCCCCGGAAGCCGCGTTCCGGATTTGGGTCACTTCGGTCCGAACCCCGTCGGCATCCCCCATTTTAACGGCCCCCAGATGAAGGACCAAATCCAGCTCAATCGCCCCTTGCTTGAGGGCCTCAACCGCCTCGAGGATCTTCACCGACAGGGATTGATATCCCGTCGGAAAACCGACGACGGTGCAAACCGCCACCCTTGATCCTTCGAGTCCACGAACGGCCTCCTCGACATAACAGGGCGGGATACAAACGGACGCAAAACCATACCGGAGGGCTTCCTCGCAGGCCCGGCGGATATCCACGGGCGTTGTGTCCGGGGCCAGACGCGTATGATCGATCATCCCGGCCAGTTCACCCGCGTCAGAAAACATCCGATTCCTTACGTGGTTCTCGCCATCCGCCGTTTTTGGTACCGCTGCACGGCCCGATTGTGCTCAGCCAGCGTTTTTGAGAAGTAATGCGTGCCGTCATTCTTGGAGACAAAATAGAGGTATTCCACCGCCGCCGGATAGAGCGCCGCCCAAAGCGCCTCCTTGCCCGGATTGGCAATCGGCCCCGGCGGAAGTCCTTTGACCCGGTAGGTATTGTAGGGAGACCGAACTCTCAGATTTTTCCGGGTCAAGTTGCCGTTGAAATGCGGAAGACTATAAATAACGGTGGGGTCGCTCTGCAAGGGAATTCTTTTTCGGATCCGATTATGAAAAACGGCCGAGACCATCGGTCGCTCAAGGTCCACCGAGGTTTCCTTCTCGATGATCGAGGCCAGCGTCACGACCTCCTGTTTTGTCATCCCGATCTCCTGCGCCCGTCGCTCCATCTCCGGGGTGTAGACCGTTTCGAACTGCTTGACCATGGCCCGCAGTATTCCTTCGCTCCCGACCCGCTTGGAAAAATAATAGCTCTCCGGATAGAGATAGCCTTCCAGCGAATCGGCCGTGTACCCCAACGATTGAATAAAGACCGGATCGTTCGCCCGTTGGATGAAATCATCAAACCGCGCAAGACGTTTTTCTTCCACCATGCGCCCGATCTGGGCCATCGTTGTGCCTTCCGGAACCGTGATCTCGTACTGGACCACCCGTCCGCTTTTGATCAGCGCGATGATCTCCAGAGGGAGCATCTGGGTATGAAAGGCATATTCACCCGGAATGATATGCCGCTCGATCGCCAAGAGCTTGCCGACCACGACAAACGAGTTCACGCTGGTGATCAGTCCGTTCTGAAAGAGCAGCCGGGCGGTCTCCCGGAGCGTCGACCCCTCCGGAATCTCCAACACTTTTTGAACCCGCTCCCGATCGGGGGGAATGTAGAGGAAGGTCACCTCCTGCACAACGACGAACAGGAGGGCCGTCCCGACGAGAAGAAACAGGATCGCCATCCGACTGATCCGTTTATGTTTGGTCGCTGTCATGTGGCCTCGGGTTGACCGGCCGTTTGGAGCAGGCCGCGGCGGCTGTCCAGATAACCCTGCAGGATCAGCACGGCCGCGACCTGATCCACCTTCTTCCGGCGTTTGACTCGACTCATGTCCGCTTCAAGGAGAACCCGTTCGGCCGCCTGTGTGGTCAGCCGCTCATCCCAGGGGATAACATCCAGCTTGAGTTTGCTCTTCAACTGTTCGATAAATTCGAGGACGAGGTTGGCTTGGGGTCCAAGACTGCCGTTCATGTTTCGAGGAAGACCCACGACCAGTTTCCGGATCTGATACTGGGCCACAATATCACGAAGCTTTGCGAAGTCTTTTTTCGGGCCGACCCGCTCCAAGGTGGGAAGACCCTGTGCGGTCCAGCCCAGCTCGTCGCTAACGGCAAGTCCGATCCGGCTCGCGCCCAGATCGAGAGCCAAGATGCGTTCCCGGGATTCCGGCATCTTAGACGCTTTTTAATTTGGCCGACAGCTC
>Ga0187776_10000853_pt1 | contig 14827 bp, 13 predicted proteins | sample 0216_BV02_MP12_2_FD_132426 | JGI IMG/M metagenome (GOLD analysis project Ga0187776, IMG submission 132426) | Tropical peat soil microbial communities from peatlands in Department of Meta, Colombia - 0216_BV02_MP12_20_MG | ecosystem: Environmental > Terrestrial > Soil > Wetlands > Peat | place...
AGAATTTTGCTCATGTCCGGTGTCCTCCTGATGATTATTGATGTTGTGAGGAAACTATGTAGTGCTCTGTTATTTATTTGATCGGGAGCGTCAGACTGATCGCTCCCGCCAGATCCCCTTCCTTCCACCCTTCCTTCTTCATACCTGTGATGTCGCGTTCCCCTTTGGGCGATCCGTGACACGATAGGCAGGTGGCTCCTGCATATTCCGGATCCATCACGCGCAAAACGGGTTTCCCGGCCAGCATTGTGGTCTTCACATATTGTTGGCCTTTCGGATGACGAGGGTCAGCAAACATCCGGAGGACTTCCTGTTCAAAGTCATCCGGCTTGTTGCCCGGGTTCCGATAGTCCAACCCGGTAAGTCTCAGTTTCACACCGGTTTTCTGATAAAACTTCTCCCCGGTTTTTCTGCCAAAGACCGCCGGAAGGAATCCCTTGAATGCGATGCCCTGCTTGTTGATTACCATTTGCGCTTCTGCAACAACTTCTTTTCCCGAATCGAGAAGAGCCTTCAGCAGCGGGCCTTGCGGGAGATTATTCGCTTTAGCCAGATCAATTTTGGTTTTAGCTTTGAATTTCTCCATGGCTTGTTGCGCAAAGAAATCGTCGGTGAACCCTTTATTCCCTTTGGAAGGATCGTTGATCAGTCCTTGATTCTCAGATACGACTGCGCGTCCCGATTTCAACAACGTAATCAACAGTTCGGCGGTTTCCGCCTAATCTCCAGCTGTCGCCGACGATGCCCACACAAACGATAGCCCTACCATTCCTATGCCTATCAGCCCCATCACGAGTTTTCGCATAACCCTTCCTCCTTCGTCGGATCAACAGCCGCGATGAAACTCACGACATTGTTGCGTAAACCTGAGTGTAGCGTTTCATTCTCTATTGGCAAGTGAATCAACAGAATCTGCAGTCCTCTCCTTCTCGAACCCTTCCCGCCTGGTGCACCCCTGCAGCGCACGGACGATCTCCGCAGCGGCGCACACCGCGACCTATGTTCTGCGCACAAGTCCAGCAACTTACGTGCCGATTCTACGTACTGCCCACAAGAAGGTTTTTATATTTACCCGGTTGCCATACACAAATGCTGTCAAATCAACAACAACTGTCGTAAACGCTGCTAACTGTCATAACCCTGACCATCACCTTCCCATTTGTGCACAGATGTGCGCTTCAGCCGAATTTTGGACTTCATGCTGTCGGCGACAATAGAAGCCTATTTCCACAGGAAACCCAGCACACACACGAGTCGCACGAGTTTTCGTGATTGATTCGACGTAGGAGTTGGGGATCTTAGATGAGAGGAACCGACACTGAAGATCTTCCAGAGATGGCGCTATATTCAGGTGGGTGTGAATGCGACCAACATAGGGGTCGAGCCCGTCATACATCTGACCGGCATCATGCCGACCTTAATCTCGTAGAAATCAACAACGGCCCAAATCCATGAGCCATAGCACTCCTGTCGATGTTAGAGCCAGTCTTGGAAATCGATATTGTCGTTGGTTTGTGAGCGCCTGTCGCCCGATTTCTCCGTTGAAGCGGACCGTGCGTCTCTAGCAGCTCGTGCAGCCCAGTGGTCTGCACGAGCTAAACCTTGCGTGACGCACGCGGCCACAACCCGACCAATCATAGCGCCGATACTGGTATGTGTTCCGCTATAGGACACTCGGGCTCCCTTTCCTCGAAGCTCACAGGCAACGACGACCGCGTCTGTCCCAGTTCCCGTTGCCCCGGGCACACCTGTCCAACTCGGAATGGCATGGTCGCGTAAAATTCCGGCCTTGCTTTCCGTTGCCACCTGCACCGCTCCAACCATGGCCGCGGTGGAAAGGGCAGCGTTCGTTACGAGAATGAGATTAATCGTCCCCAGGTCAGTTTCCTTTTTTGGATCAGAATCATCGACTGGCCACTCTCCGGCGCGAACCGCATTCGTAATTCCGACCGTTGCGAAACACTCGACCCAGACCCCATGAGATTCCTCATGATGAACCACAAGTTGGTTCATGGGCACCGCTGTCATGAGAGCGACACAATTATCGTCGACCCCCACGATAGTCGCCTGTCGGCGAAGATACCGCGCAGGATCACCACATTCGGGGATCCGTCCTTTCGCGGCTGTGGCTCTCCCAGAGTCCGAACCAGCACGTGCCTTGACCTGATGATTCAAAATGTAGCGGGCAGATCGAAGTCCTCCGCCTTTCGGAGCAGATGAGAGTACTTTTACGGAACGGTGAAGATCGATGACGAGTGTGTTCTTCGTCACTCGATAGTCCGTTCGTAGTTTCAGTGAATTCTCCGTTCTCATCTCTTACTGATGCATAAGCACTCGTGAGAGTGCCTTCACCAAGCGATCGTTCTGCTTCATTGATGTCACGGCTACTCGGATGGAACGAGGATGGAGACCCGATATGCGAGAACAATCACGAATCAAGAGACCATCTTTTCGGAGCATAGCGGCAACTTTCTTTGCATGACATCCGACGGGCAGTTCCATAAAAATGAAGTTTGCGACCGAAGGGTACACAACGCACCCTGGCAATTCTGCGAGTAACCTCGTGAATCGCGACCGTTCCTTTGTCACAAACGACAGGGTATTTCGAGCATGGCCGTGGTCCTGTAATGCCGCCACAGCCGCAATTTGCGCGACCGCATTGACGGACCAGGGTGGGAGGTGCCGGCGTAGTTGACGAGAGACATGATCGTGGGTTACCGCGTACCCCACTCGCAGCCCAGGCAGTCCATAGAACTTCGTCAAACTCCGTAAGACAATCACGCGTCTCGACGCAGCCGCACGTAAGAGGATCGATCCACTCTCATAAAACTCGGCAAAGGTTTCGTCCATGATCATCCACAGTCGATGCCGCTCGGCGGCACGAACCACTCGCATAACAGCATCGGCTTCACAGCCTTGACCGGTCGGACTATTGGGATTGCAGAGGATGACCCCATCGATTCTTTCACGCCTTGGGCTATTGCTACTAACGCCCTTCAGCAGCCGTAGCGCCTCAGCCAGAGGCGGAGCATAATTCTGTCGCCGTTCGGCTAGGATCATCGTAACTCGTCCACCACAGCGTGTCATGGCGTTGGCATACTCGGAAAAGGTCGGACCAATGACGAGGAGATGATGAAGATCGAGCGCCTGCGGGAGCGCATAGATCAACTCGCTCGAGCCATTGCCGACAACGATGTGATCCGGAGGTCGTCGCCATCGAGACGCAAGAACATTGCGAAGTGCCCAACATGTGGGATCAGGATAGTGTTGAAGCAGGTGCGGAGACTTGGTGATTGCTCGCCAAGCAGCGGGCGATGGCCCGAGCGGATTGATGCTGGCGCTAAAATCGATCAGGCGGTTAATACCACGCTGCAGCTCACGCGATGCCGCATACACATCTCCCCCATGACCGTTCGCCTTCATGCGACCCACAAAGACAGGACGGCCAGGAATAATCCGAGTCCACTTGTCGCCACCATGATACGGACGGCAAGATCAATATCATGCGGCATCGCCACTCTGGATCCTTCACCTATCGTCGGATGCTCAAGAGGAAGACCGTCGTAGAAATTGATCCCACCCAGTTGCAGTCCCAGCGCGCCTGCCATCGCCGCTTCAGGCCTTCCGCTGTTCGGACTCGCATGCTTATGACCATCACGACACAAGATCCGCCAGCTCGTCTTGGCCCGAGTCCACCGCCCTGTCACCAGCCCTGCGGCAAGTACGATCAGACCGGCAGTCACACGTGCAGGAATCCAGTTCGCGAGGTCGTCAAGCCTGGCCGAAGCCCAACCAAAATCCACATACTGTGCGTCGCGATGCCCAACCATAGAGTCGAGTGTATTGATAGCCTTATATGCCAAAGCAAGCGGTGCTCCTCCAACCGTCAGGTAGATAAGCGGAGCAATGACTCCGTCGGAGGTGCTCTCCGCAATCGTTTCGACCGTCGCACGGACAACCTCAGACTCCGACAACTGTTCGGTGTCCCTTCCCACAATCATAGACACAGCATCACGCGCCCCCGCCAGGTTTTTGCCAAGTAGTGCCTGATTGACAGTGCGCACATGCTCAAACAGATCTCGCCCCGCTAACGTCGTGAACGCCAACCCAACAGTGACGAGCTTCCCAAGCCATGTGGAAAGGGCCCCAGCCTGTTCGATCACAACTGCTCCGAGGGCGTAAACCAAAATCGGTAGACCGACGGCGAGGCTGATGCCGGCCAAACGGAGAGTGCAAGTGCCATGGCACAAGGACCTGACGTATTTATCGCACCACGAGATCACACGGCCCATGCCGCGGACTGGGTGGGGAAGCCAGCGAGGATCGCCCAATCCAATGTCTAAACCGGCAGCTAACAGAAGATCGCTTCCTGTCATGGCAGCAACACAAGTAACGGAAGAGCCAGAAGAAAGAGGATTTCCATCAGTTCATTCGTCGCGCCAAGTGTGTCTCCGGTAATCCCACCAAACCAAACACGACATCCAGCCCGCGTCACGAGTACCACACCAACTCCGATCACAAACATCATCAATGTATTCTTCAGACCAAATCCAAGACCAAGGGCTAGGGCAAGGATACAAGTCGACACTCCTATGTGTGGCCAGGACAGGTGGGTGAGAAAAGGCGCGGCGAGCCCTCCCTCTGTTCTCGCGTAAGGAGACGACCAAGCCGTTGCGACCATCGCCCAACGTCCAACAGCCGGCATGCAGAGAAGGGCGGGGAACCTGAATTCATCCGGCAGCGCGATGAGTCCGGCATATCGAAGAATTAATGACGCGAAGAGTCCGGTGGCACCGATGGCCCCAATCCGTGGATCACGCATGATCGATAACCGCTCGGCCTGTGTTCGGCCACCAGCCAATCCATCCAATGTATCTGCCAAACCATCTTGGTGGAGCCCGCGTGTCAACAGAACGAGCAGCACAATCAAGAGGGCATTGACGACTTCGGACGCTAGCAACGACGCCATCACAAAATCGGCTGTGACCAACACGCCGCCGATCAGGAGACCGACGGTAGGGTACCAGGCCATCGACATCGCGAGTTCCTGCGTCGTCGGTTCATGAAGTGCACGACTCAAGGGGATGGCAGTGAGAAAATGCCATGCAAAGACAAACGGTCTGGCAATCGTGATCATGACGCTCAACCTTTTTCTGAGACACCCGCCTCGCCGAAAGTGGCCATTTCCATATAGATCTTGATGGCGGCACTCACAAGGCCCATCCCGAGACAGGCTCCTGTTCCCTCACCAAGGCGAAGGTCAAGATCCAGCAGAGGCTTTAAGTGCAGATGATCCAAGATTGCCTGGTGGCCACGCTCCACAGACCGATGCGACGCGATCAGGTAATCTCGGCACAGTGGCTGCAATCCCACCGCAATCAACGCCGCCGCGCCAGCGATAAAGCCATCCAACACGATTGGAACCCGTGCCGCCGCCGCCCCGAGGATCAATCCGGCGAGACCGCCGATTTCCAGGCCACCGACTTTCCTCAACACATCCAGTACATCAGCCCGATCGGGACGGTGAAGATCTAGCGCTCGCTGAATTACAGAAACCTTTCGAGCATGCCCGGCATCGTCGATACCGGTTCCCCGCCCCGTCACTGCAGCCACCGGTAACCCTGTCATCGCAGAAGTAATCGCGGCACTGGGGGTCGTGTTGCCGATTCCCATGTCGCCTGTCCCAATCAGTCCAATCCCTTCTTGCGAAGCGATCGTCGCCATTTCCATGCCCACCGTTACGGCCTGTTCCGCCTGTTCACGACTCATTGCCGGTTCCAGCAGAAGATTCTTGGTTCCCCACATGACTTTCTTCTGTATGAGTTCGGGGACCTGTCCAAACTCATACGCCACACCGATGTCCACCACTCGTACAGCGATGCCTGCGTGGCGCGCCAACACATTGACACCAGCCCCACCGCGGAGAAAGTTTAACACCATCTGTGCCGTTACCTCTCGTGGGTAGGCACTGACTCCTTCAATCGTCACCCCATGATCGGCCGCAAATGTCACCACCATTCCCCGCGCCACAGAAGGCTTCAACTCCCCGCTGATCATGACATACTGAGCCGCCAATTCTTCCAGTCGTCCCAAGCTACCCAGCGGTTTCGTTAAACGATCCAGTCGAGACTGCGCCTGTTCCAGCAAGCGGCGATTGGGTGGTTGAATCCGACCGAGGGTTTCACGGAACGACATTGCACACCTTGCCTTTCATTTCAATTGAAGCGGTATCCCACTGACAACCAGATGCACTTCATCTGCTTCTGTCGCGATCTGTTGATTCACACGCCCAGCGAGATCACGAAAGGCACGCACCGATCGCTCGACCGGCACAAGCCCCAAGCCCAGTTCGTTGCTAACGATCACAACTCTGGCCGAAGTGGTCCTGATTGCTCGAAGCAATTCCGTGACTCGTTTTGTAATGGCTGCATGATGGTCCTTTCGCCCATGGAGATTGCTCAACCAGAGCGTGACGCAATCCACGACAATGGTCCGATAGGTGTTTCCTTGTCGCTTGAACCACCCTGCGAGTTCGACCGGCACCTCAACCGTAGTCCAGCCCGGCGAACGTGTCGCTCGATGATGCGCGATCCGCGCCGCCATTTCCCCATCCAGTTCCTGCCCCGTCGCAACAAACGCCCTCGGTCTCTTTCGCCCAGCCAATCGAATCGCAGCCTCGCTTTTGCCTGATGACGATCCGCCGAGCACGAAGACAAGCCTTCCTGCAAACCTCCGACGGTTGCTCCTGTTAGTCGCCCGTGTTCTGGACATCCCGCTCCCACAAGAACTCGGGCTCCTGCTGAGTCTTGGCGACCCACCGCGCCAACACGAAAAGGCAATCGCTAAGCCGGTTCACAAACTTGACGATGGTCGGGTCGACCGGCTCTTCACGCGAAAGGCGCACGCAGAGTCGCTCTGCTCTTCGGCAGACCGTCCGTGCGTAGTGAAGAAAGCCGGACACTTTTCCTCCGCCTGGCAGGATAAACTCTTTCAGGGGTTCCAAATCTTCCTGGCACCGATCAATCAGCTTTTCTAATCGTGTGACGTCTTTTGCGGTCACCTGCGGCATATTTTTAAACATCTGTCCTGGCGTAGTCGCAAGAATGCTCCCAACGTCAAAGAGCTTGTTTTGGACCCATCGCAACTCTTCTTCAAGCTGCCGAGCCTGCACGCATCTCGTCATCATTTCGGCATTGATCACCCGCACCAGGCCAATTGAAGCATTGACTTCATCGATCGTGCCGTAGGCTTCGACGCGTAAACTGTCCTTCCACACCTGTTGGCCTCCGGCGAGACGGGTTTTCCCGCCATCTCCCGTTCTGGTATAGACCTTTGTAATCCGCATCCCTACGCCCTCCTCAAGGAATCGACGATGACTCGACCGATCCTGTCTCTCCTCGAAGCACCAGGCCCAAACAGTCAGGACAAAGACAGTCTCCGAATCGAGCCGAAATCCAATCCATCTGCTGTTCCGTGATGCCGATTGTCCCGCACCAACACCCATATTGCCCGCACTCAAATGCCTGCAGGCAGCGTTCGCATATTTTTCTAACGGGGCCTTTCACAGGTGTACTCCATTTTCCTTTTCATGGATCTGGACAATTGTTTCTGGCTCAGATCGGCATTTCGAAATTTACTCTCATGCCTCCGAAGATCGACCTGACGGGCGTTCCGAAGAATAGGATCTCTTCATATTTTTGATTAAAGATATTGTCAGCTCGTGTATACACCTGAACCTGCTTGTTGATGTTATATGTCGCAGACACATTCCAAACATAGAACGACCCGATCGATTGATTGTTTCCTGGAGTGTTATATCGCTGTCCCACGAATCGACCCTCTATGTTGGCTCTCAGCGGTTCTATGGGTTGGTAACTGAGAATGGTCGACCATTGGTTCAGCGCCCATCTGGGCAGGCGAGTATCTTGACCGCCCGTAAGGTCATTCGTCAGCGTATACGTATACTGGCCTTGAAGATCCAAACTTTTAATCCATGGCTGATCCCGTATCAGTTTGAGCTTGGCACTTGCTTCGATTCCACGGGCCCTCGCTTGACCAATATTTTGGGCGCAAAAGCCGAAAGAACCGGGAGCCGTGCATACGGTTGGATCGTTCACCGAGAGAATGAGATTCCGATAACGGGTCCAGAAATAACCGATGCTTAACGTCCCTCTATCATTGGGCAGGCTTTGATCGATCGCAACATCGAGTCCCTGACTCTTCTCCGGCTGCAAATTTGGATTACCAAACCCTGGAAAGAACAGCTGGTTAATCGTGGGGGCCCTGAATCCAGTTGCATAACTGCCACGCAACTTTGTACCCGTCTCCTGATACAGATACCCTCCCGTCAGACGATAGGTCGTTGCGCTATTGAAGACGTTATAGTCGTCGTACCGAATGCCCGCTGTTCCGAACACCCGATCCCAGAGGTTGAGTTGAGCATCGGCATATCCTGCATTGCTGCTGACGATTTTATTATTAAGCGTCGTTGTCTGGTTGAGGAGATCTTGATTGTTGCCAATTTGCTCGCGGAATTGGTAGCCAGCAGTCACGAGTAATGGCTTAGCGATTTGAACATTGTTCTGCCATTCGATTCTGTTGCTGGTCGTTTCGATCTGGGAAAAATCCTGAAATGGAACCCCGGTTGCTCCCGTCACCACATTCCGGAAGAAAGTGCCAGGGCTGGTGACAAGATTGTCCGTCGTCCGGGCCATGCTGAGTTTGTGTGACCACCAATTCGTGATCGGTTGACTGTAGTTTCCGGCATAGACATATTGGGTGTCTTGAGATTTCGCGCCCAGGACATCCGCTGGCTGAAAGGTGTTCGGATCAGCTCCATCAAAGTTCACAATTCCATTCAGCCACCGGAAACTGAATTCCAACCGGCCGTCTTTTGGTAGCTCAATTCCGAGCCGTACTGATCCTTGCCAGTTGTGGTATCCGTCCCTTTCAGTGGCTCCTCGCCGATAATCGACGCTCGAGAAGCTCGCCGTGTCCCAACGTGAGATCGATCCAGAGACGTCCATCGGTCCTTTCTTACCGTTGAGATTCGCTCCTTCTCGAATGGTGTTGAATGAGCCATATTCGGAAAAGGCACCGATGCTCGGCGCGTCCCGTCCCCGCTTTGTGGTAATGTTGATCACGCCACCCATTGCGTCCGATCCCCACAACATACTCTGATTTCCGCGAAGAATTTCGATCCGTTCAATGTTGTCGGCCGTCAGGTTGGCAAAATCGTAACTGCCAGTTGTGGCGCTATTGACGATGGCTCCATCGATCAACACGAGCGTTTGCTCTGGTGTGCCCCCTCGCATCCGAACCTCAACCGCCGTGCCCGGTCCTCCACTCTGATTGACAGAAAGGCTTTGCGCCCAGCGTAGAGCCTCGGCGACGGTCTTAATCTTTCGTTGTTGCATTTGCTCGCCGGTAATCACCTCTACTGCACTCGTGACTTGCTTGACGGGAATCTCAGTTTTGGTTGCGCTTACAACGACTTCCGGCGTCTCGATAACCTCATCCGTGTCGGCGAGAGCCACCTCTTGGGCGAAAACCGTACCGGTAGGAAGGAGCAAACCCAGGACCGACAGGCACCAAACCCACCGCGCGAGTGGAAACAGCATGACTACCTCCCTTGTGCTCGAAGGGTTGAGTCGAAAGAACAGCCGGCTGGGTCTCCTGACTTGCGGATTTCTGTTCCCCTGCGCCTTCCCATCTCAGAAGCTATCAGCACTCAGCTTTCAGCAATCAGCCTCTGGCTCATTGCTGACGGCTAACAGCGTCCCCTGACAGTGGCATGAAGCAGAGTCACTCCCCGCTTACAGTGGCGGCACCGTGATGGATTTGCACCATCTTCCCCGTCACCAGCGTCGTTTCTCCAAAACGCCCTTTCTTCTATGAACATGACACAGTCCCTTTTTCGGATGGACAGCCGGGCCAGGGACGTGACCCATGCTGCACTATCTTGTCGGATTGACGCCCATGGGCATGGTCACGCGGGGCCTCCCTGTCTGCGGGTGGGCATCAACGACCACGTCGCACCCATACACAAATCGAAGAACGTCAGGCTTAATGGTTTCGCCTGGCGTCCCAATCCGGCACAGTTTTCCCTCTTTCAACATCAGCACACGATCACAATATTGACTCGCCACATTGAGATCATGCGAGACCAACACCACGGTTAATTGTCGTTCGGCCCTGAGTCGAGCGATCAACGAACAGATTTCTATCTGATGGTTGATATCGAGAAAGGCAGTTGGTTCGTCCAAGAGAAGAATCTGAGGTTCCTGAGCCAAGGCTCTGGCAATGACTACCCGTTGCCGCTCTCCTCCAGACAGATCCGACACAAGTCGATCGGCCAAAGACAACACGTCAGCTTCAATCATGGCCCGGTGAGCGCATACGAGGTCTTCCTCAGTATCATCCCCAAGTCCGATGCTCCAGAAACGTTGTGTCCGGTGAGGGAATCGTCCCATCAACACCGTCTCAGCCACGGTGAACGGAAACACCTGTACGTATTCTTGGGGGACCACAGCCATAACCCGTGCGATGTCGTGTTGGGAAAGCTGTCTGGTTAATTGCCCTCTTAGGAGGACTATTCCGTTGCGCGGACGAAGCAGTCCAGCCAGGACTTTCAAAAGCGATGACTTCCCCGACCCGTTGGGCCCGACGATTCCAAGAATCTCTCCTGCCGCAACCTGAAACGACACCTGCTCAAGGGTCCAGGTCCTCCCTTGCTCCGATGTCGTAGAATATCGAAAGAAGAGATTGACGACTTGCAGGGCGGGATTTCCCTCAGCTAGCACCGAATGCCCTAGTTCAACAGCTGTCTTCCCCATCTCAATTCATCCGATCTTTTCGGCATAACAGCAGATACAAAAAAAACGGTCCCCCGGCCAATGCAGTAACAATTCCAACGGGAATTTCCGATGGGGCCAACAGCGTTCGGGCGATCGTATCCGATACGACAAGGAACATCCCGCCGATAAGCGCAGACCCGGGAAGCAACAGACGATGGTCTGATCCGATGAGCATGCGAACGACGTGAGGGATCACCATGCCGACGAACCCGATCATTCCACTGACCGAGACGACCGCCCCGGTTAAGAGCGCCGTCAGCAGAAAGAGTTGCTTCTTGACCCATTCAGTTTCAATTCCCAACGATCGTGCAATCTCTTCACCGAGCGTCAGCACGTTCAGCGTCTGCGCCTTGTGCATCAGGATGGCCAACACCCCCACTGTATAGAGTGCGAACACCCCAAGAGCGGGATAACTGGGAGCTGTCAACGAACCCATCAGCCACGCCATGAGTCCAGCCGAACGATTGGGATCCATAATCGAGGTAATGAACATGATCAACGCCGTCAGAATGGCATTGAGAATCACCCCAGCCAGTAACAAACTATGGACAGGAAGTCGGCCCTGTGATTGAGCGAGGCGATAGATCAGAACTAACGAGAGCAGCCCCCCTAAAAATCCAAACAGTGGTAAAGCAGGCACGAGACTGAATGCCGTTCCAATTCCAAGCAGCATTGCCGCCGACGCCCCCAATGCGGCCCCGCTTGACACACCCAAGACATACGGATCGGCAAGTGGATTTCTTAACAGCGCCTGTAACGTGACCCCAATTCCCGCAAGGCTCCCCCCAACAAGAAAACCCATTAGGACTCGTGGCAAACGAATCTGGACCATGATGATGCCGGGCGTCCCAAGCCCGTCCGCATCAATGTGCTCCCCGTGGAATACGGTAAGGATAGCCTCCATCACCGCCCTCATCTCGACCCGGGTTGCACCGAATTGGAGGCACATCACAAGAACGGCGACACTTGCCACGATCAGCCCGCCTATGACGAGCAGCCACCGATGGAGAGTCACAATGGCTCCGGCCTTTGTCCACTGTGAGACCGCATGTGCTGTTGCTGTTGGCAGCATAGGGGAATCAATCATTGCGGATTCGACTTGTCTCGACGGTGGTCGTACGGGCGTCACAGCATTCACGCTACCGATTCGCACGATGCGAAGAGGTTTTGGGATGAAGAATATCGGCCAACAGCTCGAGCGCACGCACTACTCGCGGGCCTGGTCGATTCAGCAAATCAGCAGAAATCTGATGGAGCCGCCCTTGCTTCACTGCCGTTATGGTCGTCCATTGGCGCCACGCTTGCTGTTCGCTGTCCGAGATGCCTTCACTCTCTCCAACCGGGAACACCAGCACTTCCGGATTATCGTGAAGCACGGCTTCCATGCTCAGCCGAGGATAGGGTGTTCCGCTCTTTGCCGCCACATTAACACCGCCGGCTAAGACGATCAGTTGATCGATGTAGCTGCCGGGACCAACGGTGATCAGCGGCTCACTGTTCAGCACATAGAGAACACGGACTGGAGGGAATTCCTCCGTGCGCTGCTTGATTTGCGTAACTTGTTGCCGAAGCTCCATGGCTAGGGCATTCGCCACTGTGGCTCGATCCAACATGCGTCCCAGCGTTTGGATGTGGATGAAGATGTCTTCGACGTTCTTTTCATTGAGCGCAAAAACAGGAATGTTTAGCTGATCCAGTTTCAAGACCACATCCGGTTTGAGAAAGTCGGTTGGACCCACGACGAGATCCGGATGAAGCGCCACCAACGATTCCAGATTCGGATTGGCATATCCGATCTTCTGTTTGTTCAATGCCTCGGGAGGATAGTTGCAAAACTGTGTGACACCGACGACCTGATCGCCAGCACCAATTGCAAAAAGCACCTCGGTCACGCTAGGCGCCAGTGAGATAATTCTGGTAGGAGGCTTTGCGAGATAGATCTTGCGACCGGCATCATCGACAAACGACCGGGAGGAGACGTGCGCCATGAACGGCATTCCCGTCAAAATTCCTTGTTGCCGTCGTTTCATTGGTGATATGTCAACCTCTGAAAGTGCTAAATGAACGTTGGACAAAATCAACACAAAACACAATCCGATAACCAAACGCAGGCCGTCAGCGCGCTCACAACGGTTGTCGTCTTCACCCACCCGACCCCGGCTCGTCAAGACTCGCCTTCTCCCGAGCAAGGCCACAGGGAGCGAAACGCCGAGACGTACTTTCCTTTGTATGTCGCAGGCGTTGAGCGACACGAGAACGCAGCTGGAAAGCGTTTTCAACGCGCTGAAAATAAAAAATCCCCAAGGCCTAGGAAAGACCCTGAGGATTGCACCCGCTTCTTCATCCTCACCCGCTCCCCAGCCCACGAGGGAACGATAGTCATCTGCTTGGGCAGGTCTTCTGGCTTATGGTTCACCCTACTCCCCGTGCCTTCCCATCTCAGAAGCTCTCAGCACTCAGCGTTTCAGCGATCAGCTTTCAGCTCATTGCTAACTGCTGATAGCTAGGAGCTTCCCCAGACAGTGGCTCTCACGGGTTTCGTCCCCATTCACAGCGGCGGGACCGCGAGGGAATCGCACCCTCTTCCCTTTACCCAAGAGTCACAATGTGCCGGCACTCTAGGAGACAGCGCCGAAATTTGTCAAGTTCATTATTGTCCGCCTCATTGGTGCTTGCACAACTCGTGAATCCAACAACCGTGTGAGACAGTCAAAATCGGCCAGATAACGATAACTTGCCGCGATCACACCCGGCATAAGCCTTGCTGAAATTAAAGAAGACTGCTGTTCAACAAGACAGACCGGTTTACCACTCAAGCGGGACAACTAGGAGTTGGTACGTAGATGCCGATAAAATATCTTCTCATAGGACTTGGGGTTTGCTGGATATTCCTTCAGCTCTCTGGGCTGATTTGGTCCTCAAAGGGACAAACGCCGAGTGAGACACTTGCACGACTCTTGGAACCTCCCCCCCATTACATTTCCGATCCCCGCCAAAACGGATATTATTACCTCCTCGGTTTAACCGTCGCTCCTTCGCTCGATCCGGCGTGGGTAGGCTATGACATATGGCACGAAACCGATGCGAAACCTCTCACGGCGACGTTTGATTACGATCAACCCGGCCGGTCGGACGCCCGCTTGACCGGCGTGTCGAGTTTTCTCTCGCCTATCTGGGATTCAGACGATCTCTTCGCAGAATTACGACGACGCGACTCGGCATTGCGGGCATCGGTGAACCAATACAACCTGTTCCTTACACGCTACGACCATTGGTTAGGAATGAAATTCGACGACCGAGGATTCGCCCACCGGGCGATCCCACGGTGTGAAGATATTCTGTTGGTACATCGTCTCTATCTCGCGGACGGTTTTTCCCAACGGGTGACCTCTGGCATGGACCGGCTCCAGAGGGATATCAGTGCCTGGAGAATCATCCTTCGTGACGCAAGAACACTGCCGATGAAGGTGTTCGCTCAAGTCATGATTGCCGATGACCTGAAGCTCATGGCAAAAGTGTTTGCGCGTCCAACCATCGACAAAGCCCTTCTCCCCATCGGAGCAAGCGTTGCGACTCCTCTAACTCCGGGCGAGTATTCGCTTCGATGGCCGATCAAGCATCAGCTCAGTCTCGGGGTTCAGAGAGATCGTCTCAACGGACTGGCAGTCGTTGGGAGCGAAGGAGCTGACGAAGCGACTGAGCAATGGTTGGTTGACGCGGCCGGACTTCCGCCGCAGAGTTTTCGTCGAGTTGAGCACCCTGCCGCGAGCTCTTTTCTTGGTGTTCCCCTGCAGACACAGCGTATGTGGGATACCTATGCGAGTTATGATGATGCCATCATTACGGCCTCCGAAACTGGTCGCGGCTCCCTGCCGACCTTTCGTGAGGTCTCCCGGTCTTCACGCCGAGGGTTTCTCGACAACGCCTTCAGCTCAGGGACATTTGAGCCGGAATGGGACCCGTTCCATCAG
>Ga0187776_10000854_pt1 | contig 14823 bp, 14 predicted proteins | sample 0216_BV02_MP12_2_FD_132426 | JGI IMG/M metagenome (GOLD analysis project Ga0187776, IMG submission 132426) | Tropical peat soil microbial communities from peatlands in Department of Meta, Colombia - 0216_BV02_MP12_20_MG | ecosystem: Environmental > Terrestrial > Soil > Wetlands > Peat | place...
CGCTTTTGGCGGTAGACGGGACGGGCATTCGCGTACTTGAGATCCTGCGGCCGTAAATGTAGCACGGGACCCGCGAAAAATGGGCACATGGCAGACTCCCCCCCGTATCCAACCAAGGAGGGAGCGATGGCCAAGGCAGCGAAGCGCAAGGCGCCCGCACGGCGCAGCAAGGCCTACGACGACGGGCTGAGGATCCGGCGCCGGTGGCTCGGCAAGGACTACGTAGATCGGGCGTTCCGCGACGCCGACACGTTCACCATCGACGTGCAGCACTTCGTCACCGAGCACGGCTGGGGCGCGAGCTGGGCGCGCGGCGGGCTACCGCTCAAGACGCGCTCGATCATGAGCCTGTCGATGATCGTCGCGCTGAATCGCCCGCGCGAGCTGGAGCTCCACCTGCGCGCCGCGCTCAGGAACGGCATCACGCCGGCCGAGATCAAGGAGCTGCTGCTGCACGCGGCGGTCTATTGCGGCGCGCCGGCCGCGCTGGACGGCTTCCACGTCGCGAAGCGCGTCCTCGCCGAGGCGGCGGATCGCTAGGCGGCCGCCAGCGCCGCGCCCGCCCCCGCGAGGTAGTCCTCGTAGCCGCCGCGGAAATCGACCACTTCGCCGCCGGGCTTGAGCTCGATCACGCGCGTGGCGAGGGACGAGACGAACTCGCGGTCGTGCGACACGAAGACGAGCGTGCCGGCGTACTTCTCGAGCGCCCCGTTCAGCGACTCGATCGACTCCATGTCGAGGTGGTTGGTCGGCTCGTCTAGCAGCATCACGTTCGGCATCTGCAGCACGAGGCGCCCGATCAGCATGCGCTGCACCTCGCCGCCCGAGATCACCTTGACCGACTTCTTCTGGTCGTCGCCCGAAAAGAGCAGCTGGCCGAGCGTCGCGCGCACGATCAGCTCGTCCTGTGAGCGCTCCTTCAGGCGCCAGCGGCCGAGCCAGTCCGCAAGCGGTTCGTCGTCCTTGAATTCGTCCGCCGGGTCCTGCGGCCAGTATCCGAGGCGCGCCTTCTCGGCCCACTTCGCGGCGCCGGCGTCGGGCGCGAGGTCGCCCGCCAGACAGCGCAGGAGCGTCGTCTTGCCGATGCCGTTCGGGCCGATGATCGCCACCTTCTCGCCCGCCTCGATCGAGAGATCGAGGTTCCTGAACAGATTGTTCTCACCCCAAGATTTCGAAAGATGTTTCACCTCGACCGCCAGCCGATGCAGCTTTTCCTTCGGGTCGACCAGGAAGCGGATGAACGGATACTGGCGGCTCGAGGGCTTCACGTCCTCGACCTTGAGCTTTTCGATCTGCTTCATGCGCGAGGTCGCCTGGCGCGCCTTCGCCTTGTGCGCGCGGAAGCGGCGTACGAACTCCTCCAGGTCGGCGATGCGGTCCCTGGCGCGCGCGTTGGTGTTCTCCTGCTGCTGCTTCGCCAGCGCCGAAGCTTCCATGTAGTCGTCGTAGTTGCCGGGGTAGACCTTGATTCCGCCGTAGTCCACGTCCGCCATGTGGGTGCACACGCTGGAGAGGAAGTGCCGGTCGTGCGAGATGATCACCATCGTGCTCGAGCGCGCGTTGAGTACCTCCTCGAGCCAGCGGATGCTGTGGATGTCGAGGTTGTTGGTCGGTTCGTCGAGCAACAGGATATCCGGGTCGCCGAACAGCGCCTGCGCGAGGAGCACGCGCAGCTTCCAGCCCGGCGCCACGGCGCTCATCGGTCCGCCGTGCTGCTCCGACGGCACCCCCAGCCCGAGCAGCAGCTCGCCGGCGCGCGCTTCCGACGTGTAGCCGCCGTACTCGGCGTACTTCGCCTCCAGCTCGGCCGCGCGCAGGAACTCCGCCTCGCCCGCGTTCGGATCGGCGTAGATCGCATCGCGCTCGCGCATCGCCGCCCACATCTCCGCGTGCCCCATCAGCACCACGTCGAGCACGCGCTCGCTCTCGTAGGCGAACTGATCCTGCCGCAGCCTGCCGACGCGCTCGTTCGCGTCGATCGACACCGTTCCCGCGCTCGGCTCGAGCTCGCCGGCCAGGATCTTCATGAACGTCGACTTGCCGCAACCGTTTGCCCCGATCAGGCCGTAGCGGTTCCCTCCGCCGAACTTCACGGAGACGTCCGAAAACAGGGGCTTGGCCCCGAACTGCATGGCGATGCCGGAGGCGACGATCACGTTGGGATTCCGAAAACAAAAAAGCCGGCCGCGGCCAGCTTTGGGTTGAGACCAACTGCGAGGCGCGAATTATAGCAGCCGCGTGGCGCCCAGGATGACGAGGCCGAGCAGCCCGCCGACCAGCGTGCCGTTGACGCGGATGTATTGCAGGTCCCGGCCGATCGAGTGCTCGATGACGCTCACCGCGCGGCGCGCGTCCCAGGACTTGACCTGCTCGGCGACGAAGCGCGCCACCTCGTGCCGGTTTCCCTCGGTGAGCGCGCCGGCGCGCGCGGCGAGCCAGCGGTTCAGCCGCGCGCGGAACTCGTCGTCTCCTTGCAGCCGCCCGGCGGCGCTCGCCAGGAACTCTTCCAGGCTGCGCAGCGCGAAGCCGCGCAGCTCGCCGCGCAAGGGGTGCGTAGGATCCTCGCGCATCTCCTGCACTAGAGACTGCGCCGCGGCGCCGAGCCGCGCGAGCACGTAGGCGTCCGCCCGGAACCAGCGCGCGAGGCTGGGCAGCTCGGCGCGAATGCGCTCCCGGATCGCCTCCTGCGCGGCCGGCTCGGCGAGGAAGCCCTCGATGCGCTCGAGCAATCCCAACTCGTCGCGCACCGCCTCGCGCCCGGCGTGCTCCACCGCGCGCTCGCGGTTCGCCGGGTCGGCGAGCCAGCGGCCGGCGATCCCCGCCGGGTCGAGCTCCAGGATCTTCTCGGCGACGCGCTCGCCGGCGAGGAAGTGCTGCGCGATGAAATCGCCGAGCTGCTCGGCGATCCTTTCCTGGTTGGCGGGAATGATCGCGGTGTGCGGCAGCTTGAGGCCCAGCGGATGCCGGAACAGCGCCACCACCGCGTACCAGTCGGCGAGCCCGCCGATGATCGCGGCCTCGGCAAAGGCGGCGACCCAGGCGAGCGCGGGGTAGCGGCCCTCGAACATCCTGGCGCACACGAGCACGAGCGCGCACAGCGCGACCAGCCCGGTCGCCCAGGCCTTCTGGCGCGCGAGCGCGCGCGCCGCGGTTTGCTCAGTCGACGGCATGGTTCCCCCAGATCGGATTGCAAGCCCGGCAGCTAGCCGAGCGCCCTGACCAGAAACGGCAGGCTCACGTCCATCCGGTAGTCAATGTCGGAGTGGTCGTCGTCGAATTCCTCGTAGCGGTGGCGGATGCCGGCCGCGGCGAGGCGCTGCGACAGCAGGCGCGCGCCGTAGTGGATGTAGTACTGGTCGCGCCAGCCGCAGTCGATGTAGAGGCCGCGCAGCGACCTGAGATTTTTTCTGTACTTTGAAACCAGGTTTATCGGATCGTGGCTGCGCCACCTGCGCCAGCGCTCCGCTATCGCCTCCCCGGTCTCGGCGTTGAACGGGATGCGAAAGCCGTTGGGCGCGCGCGGGTCGGGATCGTAGGTCGCCGCCATGCAGAGGTTCATGATGCAGTGGACCTCGGCCCCCGAGAGCTTCTCTTTTTTCCACACGTGCGCGAGGAAGCGCCGGATGCGCCCGTCGTCCAGGCCCGCTTCGAGTTTCCGGTTGCGCGGAAATGTCTGCGGGCCGCTCTTGCGCTTCGGCAGCCGGTGCTTGGCGAGCTCGTTCAGCGTATTCGGCCAGTCGTGCCAGTAGACGAAATCGAAGTACGCGTCGCCCGAGTGGTCGGCGATCGCGCCCCAGTACTTCGCGTACTGCATGCCGTGCATGATCGCGCCGTAGCCGCCGGAGGACTTGCCGAAGCAGCCGCGGTGCTCGCGCGCGGCAAGCGTGCGGAACTCGCCGTCGACGAACGGGATGATCTCGCGCGTGAGGTAGTCGGCGTAGTTCCCGATCGCCGAGGAGTTCACGTACTGGTTGCCGCCGAGAGCGGTGAAGCAGTCCGAGAAGACGATGAGCGCCGGGCCCATCTTCTGCTCGCGGATCAGGCGCGCCGCGCGCTCGGGCACGTTGTCGCCGAACGCCTTCCAGTTCGTGTGCGCGAGGCCCGAGCCGGTGAAGCCGACGAGGTCGTAGAGCACCGGGAAGCGCCGCGCGCGCCCCGCGTCGTACTGCGGCGGCAGCCACACCGTGAGCTTCCTCACATGCGGATCGCCGAGCGGGTTGCCCTTGAGAATTCTCGAATCGTGCTCGAGCACGACGAGCGTGCCAGCAGGTGCTCTGCCTCGTTTCAGCATGGTGGCGGCCGATGGCTTGGGCGGAATGCCACGTTTGCCAGAACGCGCTCCGCGCGTCAATGCGGAAGGATCCGACGGCGACGAAACGCGCGCGCCTTGCAGCGTTTCGTCGACTGGAGTCAAAGAAATTGATCAGCCAGGTCTGTGTGCGTTCGGCGCCTCGCGGATCGGCCGCACCGGCCTCACTTCCACCGACCCCACCGCCGCCGGCGGGATGCGCGCGGCGATCTGCAGCGCCTCGTCGAGGTCCTTCGCCTCGATCATGTAGAAGCCCGCGAGGCACTCCTTGGTTTCGGCGAAGGGACCGTCGGTGACGGTCGCCTTGCCGTTGCGCACGCGCACCGTGGTGGCGGTCGCGACCGGTTGCAGAGCCTCGGAGGCGATGCAGTGGCCGCTACTCCGGATGGACTGGTCGAACGCGAGGCAGTGGAAGTCGTCGACCTGCCTCATCTTCTCCTCCTCGCCGTACACCAGCAGCAGGTATTTCATTGAGGAGCTTTCGTGCCGGCGATGATCATCCAGTGCACGCCGAACTTGTCGGTCACCATGCCGAAGGCTCTGGCGAAGAAGGTTTCCGACAGGGGCGCGGTGACCTTGCCGCCCGCGGAGAGCGCGTCGAAGCGCTTCTTTGCATCGGCCTCGTCCTTCGCGTCGTACGACAGGGCGAAGCCGGCGAAGTTGGGCTTGCCGGTGCAGAACCCGTCGGAGGCCATGAGCATCGTGCCGCCGACGAGCGCCGAGGCGTGCATGACCTTATCGGAGGGCGGGGTGCTGCCGTCGGGGCACTTGGCGGTGCCGCCGGGCGCGTCGCGGTAGCGCAGCAGCATCTGCGTCTGCGCGTCGAGCGCCTTGGCGTAGAACTGCAGGGCCTCCTCGGCCTTGCCTTCGAAGAACAGGTACGGTTGGGTGGCCATGGCATCACTCCTTTTTCCAGGTGTCTTTCATGCGCTCGACCGCGGGGCTGTCGCCGAAGTCCTCGAGCGCGAAGAACTGGCGAACCTCGATCTCTCCCTCATTGCCGTCAATCGACGGATTGGGGAAGCGCCGGGTCCAGGCGAGCGCCTCCTCACGCGACTTGACGTCAATGATGGTATAGCCGGCGACGAGCTCCTTCGACTCCGTGAACGGGCCGTCGACGAAGCTGCGCTTGCCGTCCTTGGCGTACTTGATGCGCCAGGCGGTCGAGGTGGGCTTCAGGCCGTTGCCGTCGACCAGGATGCCCGCCTTCGCCATCTCGGCGTGAAAGCCGCCCATCTCGGCGAGCAGGGACTCCGGCGGCATCTTGCCCGCCTCGCTGTCCTTCGTCGCCTTGACCAGAATCATGAATTTCATTGTGCAATCTCCTCGATTTTGCGAATGTCGATTTTCACCATGGGCATGATGGCCTTCATCACGCGCTCGGCCACCTGCGCATCCTTGAAGTACCTGCCGATGTCCTTCGGCACCACCTGCCAGGACAGCCCGAAGCGGTCCTTCAGCCAGCCGCACTGCACGGGCTTGCCGCCCGCGGTGAGCCTGTCCCAGTAGTAGTCGATCTCCGCCTGGTCCGCGCACTCGACGACGAACGAGACGGCCTCGGTGAACGGAAACTGCGGCCCGCCGTTCAGCGCGACGAAGTCCTGATCCCCGAGCCGGAAAGCGACCGTCATGATCTTCCCATCGGGGTAGCGGGTAACCTGCACGATCTCGGAGTCGGGGAAGATCGAGGTATAGAGCTTCGCCGCGTCCTCGGCCTGGTCGTCGAACCAGAGGAACGGCTTGATTCTGCTGGCTTTCACCATGGGGCTGACCTCCTTTCCTGCAACCTAGTCGAACGGCGCAGCGCCGATTCGACATCCCGCTCAGACTATTTTTCGAGCTCGGCGATCCGCCGCTCGAGAAACCGCCGCTCGGGCCCCTGCTGGCTGAGCGAAAGCGCCTGCGCATAGGCCTCGGCGGCCTCGGGCTTCCTGCCCATGCGGCGAAGCAGGTCGGCGCGCACCGCGTGCGCGAGGTGGTAGCCCCGGAGCTCGTCCATCAGCGCGTCGACGAGCGCGAGCCCGGCCGCGGGACCGTCGCGCATCGCGACCGCCACCGCGCGATTGAGCTGGATAACCGGCGACGCATTGAGGCGCGAGAGCGCGTCGTACAGGCCGATGATCTCGCTCCAGTCGGTGTCGGCCGCGCGCGGCGCCTCGGCGTGCACCGCGGCAATCGCCGCCTGCAGGCAGTAGGGCCCGAACATGCGCGTGCGCAGCGCCCGCGTGGTGAGCTCGACCCCTTCGGCGATGAGCGCCCTGTTCCACAGGCTGCGGTCCTGGTCCTCGAGCAGCACGAGCTCCCCGTCCGGCCGCGAGCGCGCGGCGCGGCGCGACTCCTGCAGCAGCATGAGCGCGAGGAGCCCCATTGCCTCGGCATCGGGCAAGAGCTCCACCAGCAGCCGCCCGAGGCGTATCGCTTCCTGGGACAGATCGGCGCGCGTCACCGCATCGCCCGAGGACGCCGAATACCCCTCGTTGAAGACGAGGTACACGACGCGCAGCACCGCCTCGAGCCGTTCCGGCAGCTCGGCCTTGCCCGGAACCTCGTAGGGAATCTTCGCGTCGCGGATCTTGGTCTTCGCGCGCACGATGCGCTGCGCGAGCGCCGCTTCCTGCGCGAGGAACGCGCGCGCGATCTCGCCGGTGGTCAGCCCGCACACCTCGCGCAGCGTGAGCGCCACCTGCGCATCCGGCGCCAGCGCGGGGTGGCAGCAGGTGAAGACCAGCCGCAGCCGGTCGTCGTCGATCCCTTCGCGCTCGGCCTCGGGCTCGGCGGGCACGTCCTCGAGCGACTCGGGATCGACGGTCGTGAAGCGCTCGCGGCGCCGGAGCGCGTCGATCGCCTTGAAGCGCCCGGCCGAGACCAGCCACGCGCGCGGATTCGCCGGAACGCCTTCGCCCGGCCACTGCTCCATTGCGGCGCGGAAGGCTTCCGACATCGCTTCTTCCGCGAGGTCGAAGTCGCCGAGCAGGCGAATCAGCGTCGCCAGCACGCGGCGCGACTCCCTGCGGTACAGCGCGTCGAAGTCCGGGGTCACGCGCCGCAGGATAGCAAGGGCGGCCCGCGCGGGCCGCCCCCGCCCCGCTAGACGCGCGCTTCGGCCAGCCCCTTCTCGAATTCCATCATCTCGCGCGCGTGGGTCGAGAAGAAAGGCCGCGGCTTCGCGCCGGTCAGCCGGTCTTCGAGGATGCCCACGTGCGTGGCCCAGCCGCCGCCGACCGCGATCCTGAGGCCCGCGTCGTCGGGCAGCCGGTGGTGGATGGTGAGCAGCACGTCCTTGCCGCGCGGCGCGAGCTCGTAGGTCACCTCGGTCATCCCGTTCTCCCAGGACCAGGTGTGCGCGAGCAGCTTCATCGGCTCGAGGCGCGTGATCACGCCGGTGGCCCGGTGCTTGCCCGCGGCCCGCGCGCCGGCGGGCGCTTTCTCGCCGGTGAGCGACTCGTTGTCGAACAGGAGCTCGATCTTGCCGCCTACGCGCAGGTCGAACTCGCCCGCGGCGAGCCACAGCGCGCGCTTCTTCGACTCGGTGATGTAGGCCCACACGCGCTCGACGGGTCCGGGCAGCAGCCGCTCGAAGCGGATGGTGGAAGGCGGGATCACGGTGGCACGGGCAGTCATGGCTTTCTCCTTCGTTTGGCAGCAGGTTTACGGGAAGCGGCCTTCGCGGCCTCGATGGCGTCCTCCGCTCGCAAGGCGGCCTCCAGGCGGTCGAGGCGCGCAGCCCAGGCGGCGCGCTCGCGCTGGATCCAGGCCGAGACCTGGTCCATCGGCTTCGGCTCGAGCGAGAGGAAGTGGTCGCGCCCGGAGACGCGCCGGCGCACCAGCCCGGCGCGCTCCAGGATGCGGATGTGCTTGGACACGGAGTTGAGCGAGATGTCGTACGGCGCCGCGATCTCCGTCACGCGCGCCTCACCCGCCGCCAGCCGCTGCAGGATGCTGCGGCGGGTCTCGTCGGCGAGCGCGACCAGGGTGTCGTCGAGGTCCATGGCCGAGACGTTAACCCAAAAGGGTGAATATTGCAAGCCCCCCGGGCGCGCGCACCGCTTAACCCGTTTTCTCCCCTCCTCCGTTTAACTCTCACGTGCCCCGCGATCACCGGGGGCGAGGACCATTCGGAGGAAGACATGAAGAAGCAGGAATGCCTGCGGCGGCTAAGCGCCGCGTTCGGGGCGGCGCTCGTCTGCACCGCGGGCGCCGCGTACGCGGAGAACGTAGCCCGCATCACCGCAGTGACGCTCTATCCCGGGAGCGCGACGGTGGAACGAACGGTCAAGGTGACGTCCGGCATGACGCGCCTGGAGATTTCCGGGCTGCCGGCGAATTTCGATCCGCAGTCGGTGCGCGTGAGCGCGGACGAAGGGGTGAGAGTCGGCGAGGTTACCACGCAGGACGCCGCGCGCACCGAAGCGCCCGGCCCGCGCGAGGCGCAGCTCGAGCACCGGATCCAGGCGCTCAAGGACAAGCAATCCGCGCTCGACGCGCAGGTGAAGTCCGCCGAGATGGTGAACGAGTTCCTCTCGCGCCTGGGCGGCCCCGGGGAAAAGCCGGCGCCGGTTCCCGATGCGCGCTCGCTCGCCGGGGTGATCGAGCTGATCCGCAAGAATTCGAGCGAGTCGCTCGCGCGCGTCGAGCGCGCGAAGGTCGAGAAGCGCGAGAACGGGAAGCAAATCGCGGCCCTGGAGCGCGATCTCGCGCACCTGCGTAGCGGTGCTACGGATACCCGCACGATCCTCGTCGACGTGTCGGGCGAGGGCAACGCGCGCGTGTCCTACCAGGTGAACGACGCCGGCTGGCAACCCGCGTACCGCGCGAGCCTCGATTCGAACGCGTCGAAGCTCGAGCTCGTCCGGCAGGCCGTCGTCGCGCAGCGCACTGGCGAGGACTGGGGCGCGGTGAAGCTCAAGCTCTCCACCGGCCTGCCGCGACTCTCTCTGCAGGGACCGGATCCCCGGCCGTGGTACGTGTCGCTGGTCGAATCGCGGCCATACGCAGGTGCCGCCAAAGTCGCGGCCGACGTTCTCCAGAGCGAGATGAAGCGCGAGTTCCGCGCCAATGCACCCGAGGCAAAGCCCGCCGAGGTGCAGACGACCTTCGCGACCGAGTTCGAGGTGCCGGGGCTCGTAACCCTGCCCTCGGACGGAAGGAAGGTCACGGTGTCGCTCGCGAAGCTCGTGCTGCCCGCGAAGATGCGACTGCGCGTCGTGCCGCGGCAGGACGTTGCCGCGATCATTACGGCGCAGGCGAAGCGCCCCGAAGGCGTGTGGCTGCCGGGAAGGATCGATCTCGCGCGCGACGGCGACTACGTCGGCTCGACCACCTGGAATCCGCAGGCGGACGGCGATTTGGTGCTGCCCTTCGGGCGCGACGGCCTGGTGCGCGTGAAAGTGGACCGCGTGAAGAACCGCAACGGTTCGGCCGGCCTGATCGGCGGCAAGAACGAGCGCGAGGTGAGCGACCTGGTGACGCTTACCAGCTTCCACAAGAGGGCGCTGCCGCTCCTCGTCCTCGAGTCATCGCCCATATCCACCGACGACCGCATCGAGGTCAGGGCCGAATTCCAGCCCAAGCCGCAACGCGAGGGCTGGGAGAACCGCCCGGGCGTGGTCGCCTGGGAACGCGACATCGCGCCGGGCGAGACCGTCAAGATTTCCGCCCACTACACCGTCGTCTATCCCAAGGAGGTCTCGGTCGTCGGATTGCCGTGAGGACGATTCCTCACCGGCGCGGCGGCGGCCTGAGCGCCGGGAGCTAGGCCAGGGCGGACGCCAGCCGCGCCGCGTCCTCGACCTCGGGTGCCGTGCGATCGGGCAGCGCGTCGATCCCGGAGCCCTCGAGCGCCGCCTGCGCCTCGCCGCGGCGGCCGCACTCGCCAAGGTAGCGCGCGAGCGCGATGGCCGCCTTCGCCTGCAGCAGCGCCGCCTGTTGTGCGGTCGCGATCCGCAGCGCCGTGCGCAGGTTGTGCTCGGCGCCGGCCGCGTCGCCGCCGCGCGCGACGAGCTCGCCCCGGATGCGCCAGAGCTCGGAGGCGAAGACGCCCACCTGCGGATCGTTCATTTCGCCCAAGAGGCGCGCGATCAGCGCGAGCGCGTCGCCTTCGCGTCCGGCACGTATCAGGGTCTCGGTCATGACCACACCCGGCAGCGCGGCAAAGAAGCCGAAACCGTGCGTCGGTTCGAATGTGGGCTCCATGCGCTCGAGGCCGCCGGCCGAATCGCCGCGCATGCCCTGCGCGGCGCCCACCCAGAACTCGCCCACCGCACGGTTGGCCGGTAGGTCGAAGCGCGTCGCGTCGCGCACTAGTGCCTCGGCCGCGGCGGCGCAGGCCTCGGCGTCGCGCGTGAAGTACAGCGCGTGGCAAATTATGCTCTCGGCGAATACGTGCGTGAGTGGGTGCCGCAGGCGTTCCGAGAGTGCGAGCGCTGCGGCCAGGTCCGGCTTGATGCGCGCGGCGTCGCCCGAGATGCCGAAGCCCATGGCGCGGCAGCAATAGGCGCACACCCCGGGATCGTGCCCGGCAAAGGTATAGGAGAAGCGGTGGTGACGCGCCGCGTCGTAGCGGCGTATTCCTTGCTCGGCGTAATCGACCAACTGTCGGGCGTACCCCATGAAATAGGCGAGGCCCCAACGGTGGTGCAGCGCCTCGAGCTTGAGATCCTCGTCGCCGAGGGCGTCGCTGATCGCGAGCAGCTCCTCGCCGCGTATCTTCGCCTTGTCGAGCCGGCGATTGCGCGCGGCGTTGAGATACAGACCCCAGGTCGACTGGAACATCTGCGGGCCCGCGTTCACCTCCTTCGCCAGCCGGTAGGCCTCAGTGAGCGCCGCCTCGGCCTCCGGCGCCTGCGGACCCTTCTGGAACACGAGTGCCGTGCCGAGCTTGAGCTGCGCGTCCAGCTTCATGCGTGCGCCGAGCGCCGCGTCCGGGACCCGCGCTGCCTCCGCCAGCGCGTACTCGAGCGCGGCGATCGACTCGCCAAAGGCGTGGCGTGCGCTCGACTGGTCGGCGGCGCGCATCCAGCACTCGAAGGCCTCCTGCGCCTCGCCGGCGCGCCCGTAGTGGTGCGCAAGCACCGCGGGCTCGCCCGCGCCGGCGGCTCCAATCGCGCGCGCGGTCCGGCCGTGCAGCACCTGGCGCCGCGCGCGGGACAAGCTCTCGTACGCCGCCTCCTGCACCAACGCGTGATTGAAGACGTATGCGGTCTCTTCGCCATCCCCGGCGGCGAAGACGAGGCCGGATTCCTGCAGGCGCGCGAGGCCGCCGCGCAGCGTGTCTTCGTGCGCTTCGGCGACCGCGGCGAGCAGCGCGAGAGGAAACTGGCGTCCGATCACCGCCGCCGCCTGCGCCACCTCCTTCGCTCCGCCGAGGCGGTCGAGGCGCGCCGTCAACGAATCCTTGAGCGTGAGCGGCACCGCGTCCGTGGCCGGCGCGTGCAGGTCGAGCACCGCCTTGGTCAGCTCCTCGACGAACAGCGGGACGCCGTCGCTGCGGCGGGTGATCTCGCCGATGACCGATGCATCCACCCGCCGGGGGCCGGCGACGTGGCGCGCGAGCGCCCCGCACTGCTCGGGGCCGAGCTGCTTGCAGCGCAGCGTGCTCGCGTGCCGGTGCTCGGCCCAGCCCGGCTTCGCTTCCGGGCGGTGCGTTGCGACGACGAGCAGCCGCTCGCGCTCGATCCGCGCAAGCAGGCGCTCGATCAGCGCCTGGGTGGTCGGGTCGCTCCAGTGGAGATCCTCGACCAGCAGCAGCACGGTCGAGCCGTCCAGAGGGGCGACCAGGAACGCCTCCACGAGCGCGAGGGTCGCGTTCTTGCGCTGCGTCGGCGTCATTTCCGGAAACGCGACGCCCGGCGGCGGTCGCAAGCCGAGCAGCTCCGCGAGCAGGGCGCGCGCCTGCGCGCCCGCCTGGTCGATATGGGCAAGCATGCGATCGATGCGCTCGAGATTCTCCGCGTCGCGCGCGTCGCGCCGCAGGTCGAGCCGGTGACGCAGCAGCTGGATGAACGGGTGAAGCGCGATATTGGCGTGGTACGGCGAACACTGCGCGCGGAGCAGCCGGTGCGGCTGGTCGCGCACGCGCTCGGCGAGCGCTTCGAGCAGCCTCGACTTGCCCATGCCGGCCTCGCCGGACACGAGGACAAGGTGGCCGTTGCCGTCCACCGCGCGGCGCCAGGCGTCGTCGAGGTAAGCGAGCTCGCGGTCGCGACCGATGATCGGCGCCGCGATCGCTGCACGCGCCGCGATGAAGCGGCTCTCGACCGCGCTCGCACCGAGCGCCCGCCAGACGGCGATCGGCTCGCGGAACCCCTTGACCTCCTGGGCGCCGGCGAACAGGTACTCGAAGAAATCGGCGGTCAGCTGGTGCGTCGAGGCGCTGACGAGCACGCTCCCGGCTTCGGCGACCGACTGCAGGCGCGCGGCGAGGTTGGGCGTGTCGCCGACCACGGTCTGCTCGCCGTCGGAGCCGTGCGCGCCGGCGACGACCAGCCCGGTCGCGATGCCGACGCGCGCCTTCAGCGCGGCGCCGCCCGGCCGCTCCAGGCGGCCGACCTCGGCTGCGACCTCGAGGCCGGCGCGCACGGCACGCTCAGCTGCGTGCTCCTGCGCCTTTGGGTAGCCGAAGTAGGCGAGTATGCCGTCGCCGAGATATTGCGCGACATGGCCGTCGTAGCGGGCAATCACCGATGTGCAGGCAGCCCGATAGCGCTCGAGCAGACGGTTCAAGTCCTCGGGGTCGAGCTTGCGCGCGAGCGCGGTGGAGTCGACCAGGTCGGTGAACACCACGGTTACCTGACGGCGCTCGACCTCCACCGCGTCCGCCAAGGCCTCCGCGCGCGGCACCTCGTGCCCGCGCAGCCTTGCCGCCGCCGCGAGGAATTTGCGGCGATGGCCGAGCGAAAACCCCAGCCTCTCCAGGTCCTGCTCGGTCAGCTCGCTCGCGATCTCCAGATCGACGTCATGCGCGCGCAACGCCTCCTCGTATTTCTCGAGGCCAAGGCTCTGCAGCCAGAGCGCAAGATCCGACATCAATCCTCCGTGCCACCATTAGACACCACAAACGCCGCGGCGGCACCCCGAAGCCGGTCCCCCGGGGGACTAGCGATCGAGACGCGCGTAAGCGAGCGGGGCAACGGCGAGCAGCGCGAGCAGGATGGCGGCGATCGCCGGCACGAGGTTCAGCAGCATCGCGAACGGCAAGGCCACGAACAAGGCCGCGAGCAGCCAGGGCACGCGCGGCGGCCGGCCGAGGTCAACGCCGAGCTTCTTGCGGATCCAGCGCATCGCCCTGGGCTCGCGCGCCCTGCGGCGTCCCAGCGTGCGCGCGAGCGAGCGCTCCTCCAGCCAGGAGAAGAACACCAGGCCGAACACGAACAGGCTGCCGATCAGCATCACGGGCGCGAGCAGCAGCCCCGCCAGCGCCGAGACGGCGCGCACGCCCACCAGCGCCATGACCGGGGCCAGCCCGCAGGCGATCGCCGTGACCCCGATCAGCAGCAGCGCCGGGATCACCAGGTGGGCGCGCTGGCCGAGGTAGTCGCGGAACTCGTCGACCTCGCGGTAGCGGCTCGCGAGCGACACCGCGTCCTCGAGCGGGCCGAGCAGCTGCCGGCCGACGCTCCGCTGCAAATCCGCCTTATCGGGTATCGCCCACATCGCAACGCCCTCCCTGCTGTCGCAATGGCAAGGGCCAGCATACGGAACCGCCGCCCAAAAAGCGGGGAACAAATCCGCACTTCTCGTCCGCCACGGCTCCGCCCGCACCTACCTCCAGCGCAGCAGCGCGCGCTCGAGGCGCCCGAGGAGGTAGCCGATCGCGAGCCCGAGGAGCGAGAGCACGACCACGCCGGCGACGAGCTGGTCGGTCTGCATCAGGTTCCCGGCCTGCAGGATGAACGCGCCGACGCCGTGCTCCGCGCCGATCATCTCGGCGGCGACAAGGAGAATAAGCGCGATCGAGGACGAGATGCGAAAGCCCGCCAGGATCGCCGGCATCGCTCCCGGCAGTAGGATCTTGCGGATGATCTCGCGCCGCGGCAGGTTGAAGCTCTGCGCCATGCGGATGAGATTCCTCGGCACCGAATCGACCGCGCTGTAGCCGGTGATCGCGGTGGGGAAGAACACCCCGAGCGCGATGGTGGCGATCTTCGAGGGCTCGCCGATGCCGAACCACAGGATGAGCAGCGGCAGCAGCGCGATCTTCGGGATCGGGAAGAGCGCCGAGACGATCGGGATGCCGATCGCGCGCGGCGTGGTCCAGATGCCCATCGCGACGCCGGCCACGAGGCCGGCAGCCGTGCCGAGCAACCAGCCCCACAGCACGCGGTAGAGGCTCGCGCCGAGATCGCCCGGCAGGCGCCCCGAGCGCCACAGCTCGCCGAAGGCGCGCGCCACCTGCCACGGGCTCGGCATGAAGAGCGCGGGCAGCAGCCCGCTGGAGGACGCGGCCTGCCACGCGGCGATGATCGCCGCGAAGGCGAGCCACGAGGCCCAGCGGCGCGCGCCGGGCTCGAACCCGC
>Ga0187776_10000855_pt1 | contig 14818 bp, 16 predicted proteins | sample 0216_BV02_MP12_2_FD_132426 | JGI IMG/M metagenome (GOLD analysis project Ga0187776, IMG submission 132426) | Tropical peat soil microbial communities from peatlands in Department of Meta, Colombia - 0216_BV02_MP12_20_MG | ecosystem: Environmental > Terrestrial > Soil > Wetlands > Peat | place...
GCACGCGCTGATCAACGTCTCGGCCGTTCACGGTTCGAACTACGTGGCGTCCGGGTACAGCGCCGGTACGGGGTTCTGGATGGAGCTGCTCCTGACCTTCGGGCTGCTGAGCGTGATCCTCGGGACGGCTTCGGGCGCGCAGAACATCGGAGCCATCGCCGCGTTGGGGGTGGGTGGGTACATCGCCTTGGCCGGGCTGTGGGGAAGCCCGATCTCGGGAGCGTCGATGAACCCGGCGCGAACGTTCGGCCCGGATCTCGTCGGGGGGAAGTTCACCGACTACTGGGTCTACGTCGCCGGACCGATCGTGGGTGGCGCACTAGCTGTCGCCGTCGCATTCGCGCTCCGTGGGCGCGGCGGCGGCCGACTTAGCTCCACCGCCGCCCAGGGCGCGATGTTCACCGAGGTCGACAAGCCCGACAAGCAGTAGGGCGCAGCGGCGACGAGACAGATATCTGAGCAGCACTCCGAGCTGGAACGCCCCTCCTGCGTCTGTGGAAAGAACCCCGGAGGATCAGCTGCACTTCGAATTCGTGGCGTCGACGAAGCTCTTGACCGAGCTCACCACGCTTGACAGGGGTCTGGCACCTCCTCCCGGTCACCGTCACGGTGACGACCTCAACCGGACAGAGGACCACGCAGGTGATGACCCTGGCCCGCTGGCTCTGGCACTAGAGCTTCTCGACAGCTACTGCGGCCGGAACCGGGGTCGGCCAGCAGTGGCGGCTGGGCGCGGGGAACACCGACCTGATCCTCGTCATGCTGGACTGTCGGCTGAAGTCTGCGCCGCGCGCTCGACCACGGCCGACAGGCTCCATCGCACCTCGCTCGCGGTGTCTGTGAGCTTGTCGTTGCCGACGATCGAGAGCATCTGCTTGGCGTCGACGGCGGCGATGTGCGTTTGCCCATGCTGTTCGTAGACGACGACGTTGCAGGGCAGGAGCACGCCGAGCTCAGGCTCCGCCTCGAGCGCCTCGTGGGCCAACGGGGGGTTGCACGCCCCCAGTATCAGGTACGGCTCGCGCTGGACGCCGAGCTTCCGCTTGAGCGTCGCCTGAACGTCGATCTCGCACAGGACGCCGAAGCCCTCGCGCGCGAGTTCCTCGCGCACCCGGGCGACGGCTTGTTCGAACGCGAGCTCGGTGCGGGTGCTCACCGTGTAGCGGCTGCCAACTTGAGACATGCTCCCTCCAGTTCCTTTTGCTTTGCCTTGGCCGCCTTGTCGCGCTGCTCGACGGCGTCCGGCGGCTCGGTGAGGTGCTCGCGCAGGTAGTCGAGGATCTCCTCCTCGCCGCGCACCATCTCGCCCTTGGCGACGAGGACGGGTATCTCCGTCTCGCCGGTCAGCGAGCGAAGCTCGGTTCGAGCCTCGCGCTGCACCGGCACCTGGCGAGCGGTATAGGTGAGGCCGAGCTCGGTCAGGCGCTGGCGCACGCGGTGCGATGCCGGGCACCATTCCGTCTGCCACAGCTCGAGCGTTGCTTCTGGCATGCCAATCCCTCCTGATCTCTCACGCGTGTCCGAAGGTGACGTCGGGGAGGACCCCGTGCGCCCACCGCGGCAGGTACCAGGCCCAGCGGCCCATCAGTCGCAGCAGCACCGGCAGCAGCAGCAGCCGGATCAGCGCCGCGTCGAGCAGCACCGCGACCCCGAGGATGATCCCCATCTCCTTGGGCGGCAGCGGCCCCGACAGCGCGAAGGTGAAGAACACGGCGACCATCACCGCGCCGGCGGCGAAGATCACCCGGCCTGAGTGAGCGACGGCGCCGACCATCGCCTCGCGCGGGTCGCGGGTGTGGTCCCAGTGCTCCTTCGCCGCCGAGAGCAGGAACACCGTGTAGTCCATCGAGATCGCGAAGATCATCGCGAAGAAGAACACCGGCCCCCACGCGTCCAGGAACCCCTGGGATTGGAATCCGAGCAGCGAGTGCAGCGCGCCGTCCTGGAAGACCCACTTCGCGACGCCGAACGCCGCGCCGGTGGCGAGCAGGTTGGTCAGCACCCCGACCGCCGCCAGCAGCGGCGCCTGCAGCGCGATCAACAGGAGCAGGAAGCCGAGGCCGAGGACCACGCCGATCACGAGCGGCGTCTTGGCGGACAGCGCGGCCTGCAGATCGTGATTCTCGGCCACCGCGCCGCCGATCAGCGATCCCGCGGGCAGCTCGGCCCGTAGCCGGTCGATCGTCCGGCCGACGGCCGGGTTGGACGGGTCCTGCCTGGGGATCGCAGTGATCAGCGCGTAGCGACGGCTGGTCTGGGTGGGCATCAGCGCCGCCACCCCTCGGTCGTGGCTCGCGATCTGCGCGACCGTGCGCGCTTGTGCTGCTGCGGTGACGATCTGCAGCGGGCCGACCGCGCCCGGGCCGACCGCCGCCTGCACCTCGTTGTAGCCCACTCGTGAGGCATCTGAGGTGGGGACCACCTTGATCGACGGCATCGCCGTCTTCAGCTGGGTGACGGGCAGCGCCAAGCCGATCAGGATCGCCAGCGCGACAACGCCGTATCGCACGGGCTGTCGCCACAGCCGCTGGCCCCATCGGTCAAACAGCGGCGAGCGATGCTCGCCGGAGTGCGCCCACGGCAGCGCGAGCTTGTCCACCTTCGGTCCGAGCCTCGCCAGCACCGCGGGCAGCAGCGTCAGCGTCGCCGCGAGCACGAAGACGACCGCGAGCATGATCCCGAGGCTCATCGACCGGAAGGCCGGCGAGGGAACGAGCATCACCGCGCTGAGCGAGATCAGCACCGTGATCGCGGAGAACAGCACTGCCTTGCCGGCGGTGTCCATCGTCACCGCGGTAGCGTCGACCGCCGACATCCCGTGTCCGAAGAACGCGCCGCGGAAGCGGTGCACGACGAACAGCGCGTAGTCGATTCCCAGCGCGAGCGCAAACATCAGCGCGAAGTTCATCGCCCAGATCGAGATCGGCATGATCAGCGTGCCCAGGTAGAGCAGCCCGGCCGCGGAGGCCAGCCCGATCATCGTCAGCATCAGCGGCAGCCCGGCGGCGACGAGCGACCCGAACGCCAGCACGAGGATGCCGAGCGTCACCGGCCAGGAGATCACCTCGGACTTCATCATCGCCGTCCGATTGGCCGCGTTGAAGTCAGACCACATCCCCGAGGCGCCGGTCAGGTGCACCTGCATCCCGTTCGCTGAGAGCGCGGCGAGCCTGCCCTTCAGCGAGTCGGCGGCCTTGACCATCCCGTTGGAGCTCTTGGCCGCACCGGCCTGCACGATCGCGGTGTGCCCGTCACGGGAGATAGAGACTCCCGGCATCGGAGGCACGATCGACTGCACGGCCGAGTCGGCGCGCAGCGCGCTCTCGACCCTCGCGACCGTGCCCTTGAAGGCGGGGTCGTTGACCGTCCGCGTCGGCGAGTAGATCACGGTCATCAGCGCGTAGCTGGACAGCCCATGGAAGTTCTTGTCGATCAGCTGGCGCGCCTGCACCGACTGCGAGCCCGTCGTCTCCCAGCCGGCGCCCGACAGCGCGGTCTCGACCTTCGGGGCGAAGAAGCCCAGCCCGATCGCCACGACCAGCCAGCCGACGAGCACAACCCGGAAGTGCGTGGCGGTGTAGCGGCCGAGCCGGCCGATCGGCCCGACATTGACCGCGTGCGGGTACTGCTCCCGGACTCCACTCTCGCCGAGCCGCGTTTGCTCGACGACGCTCATCGGATCTCCGCCGCCTTCGGGCTCACGCGGAGGCTGTCCCCGTTCTCGTAGATCGCCGAGCGCAGGCGGCAGGCGCGGCGCAGCACGACCGACGCCGGACACGCGCCCACGACCACGTACAGCCACTGGTTGACGCCGACGAACGCGGTCAGCAGCAGGAACCAAGGTGAGACGACCGCGGCCAGCGTTGCCGAGAGGAGCGTGACCGTGCCGGCGAGCGCGAACAGCACCCGCTCGAGCGGCCATCTCCTGGTGGCGGTCATCACGCCGCCTCCTGCTTCACAGCCGTCCCGGTGCCGGATGCCGCGAGCCGGTCGAGCGCCTCGACCAGCGGCTGCGCCGGGATCAGCCCAGCCTGAGCGGCGACGGGCTCGCCGTCGCGCAGCACCATCACTGTCGGGATCGACCGGATCCCGTAGCGGCCCGCGAGTCCTGGCTCGGCGTCGACGTCGACCTTCGCGAATCGGTACTGCGGGCGAAGTTGCGCGGCGCGTTCGAACTGGGGCGCCATCGCCCGGCACGGACCGCACCAGCCGGCCCAGAAGTCGACGACCGTGAGGCCGTCGCTTACCGCGGCGGCGAACGTATCGCTGGTGAGGTGTTCGATCGTTGAAGGCATGGTTGTTCCTTTGTCGAGGTGTTGGCCAGAGGACGAGCGCGTTCTGTGCGCGGCTGATGTTCCATGCACGGCTTCGGGCACTACACAACTGTACGGTAGTAAGCTTGTCGGAATCCTAGCACGGAGCTCAGCGGTCTGTCAACTGCACAACCACGTATTTGTGATACGGTTTAGCCGTGACAGACTTTCCTTCAGTTCCGCATCCACTTCCCGAGCCGCTGATCGAGCTCGTCGCGCAACGCTTCCGAGTGCTCGGCGAGCCGATGCGGATCAAGCTGCTCGACCGACTGCGCGAGGGAGACGCGACGGTCGGGGAGCTGCAGGAAGCGCTCGGCGCCTCCCAGCAGAACGTCTCAAAGCACCTCGGCGTCCTGTACGCCGCGGGCATGGTCAGCCGCACCAAGGACGGCAACCACACCCGCTACTCGATCTCAGACCCCAGCGTATTCGAGCTCTGCGATCAGGTCTGCGGCGGCGTTCGCCGCCAGCTCTCGGAGCTCGAGGCGATCCTCCAGCCGATCACATAGGGCTGCTGCCCACGCCCGGTGCCTCGAGCTAGCGGCTCTCGTCGGCTGGCGAGACCGGCGCGTGACCGAGTAGAAACTCCTTCTGCTCGTCGTGCATGTTCTCGGGGAGGACCGCGAACCACTGCCCGCGCGGCCGCGATCGGTCGACCAGCTCGACATCGAACACCAGCCCGACCGGCGAGTCGAGCCCGTTCTCGTAGTGGCTCGGGTACTCGATGTAGCCCACCAGCGGACCAACCCGGACCGAAACCCCGAGCTCGTCGGCGGCGACCCGCCTCACGGCGTCAACCACCCGCTCGCCGAAGCGAACGGTTCCGCCCGGCAGGTTCCACATTCCCCGGCACGGATCGACGTCGCGGAGCGCGAGCAGGACTCCCCGCTCCTCGGAGGTGATCAGAACCTCGACCGTCAGGCGCGGGACCTTGCTGAAGATCCGGTCAAACTCATCCTTGGGTAGAGGCTCGCTCATCGGTTCACCGCTACGGCCGCCGGCCGACCAGCCGATCGGTCGTGTTGTGTCGGAATGATCGCGTGCGCGATCGCGGACAACCACGGCGGTCGCCTGCGGGCTATTGCCGATGCGCCCATCGACTCGCGCCTCGAGGATTCCGGTCAGGAGTGCGCAAGTGACATGAGCAGCGCGCAGGCCAGCTCGACGACGTCCGTCTGGGATCGTGTCGTGTGCGCGGTCGACCGGGCTCCCTTGAGCGTCCACGCCGCGCGAGCGGCAGCTTCGCTCATGCCGGCTGCGGCGAGCTTGACTCTGTGTACGGTCATCGGCGCCGACGAGGATGGCCCGCTCGACGATGAGGCGCGGACTCGAGAGGCCAGGGATCGGCTCGACCTGGTGCAGGGATGGATCCAACCCGCGCACGACGCCGAGCTGCACCTTCGGGAGGGACCGCCGATCAGCCGGCTTCTGGACGAGCTCGTAACAGAGCGCGCGACGCTCGTGGCGGTCGGGAGCCGCACGCACGGCCGGGCCGGGCTCGGCAGCGTCTCCCGGGCGATGCTGCACGAGGCGCCGTGCTCAGTGTTGATCGCGCAAGCTGAGGATGCCGGTGACGGGGAGGTGGTGGTTGGCTTTGACGGCTCGGGTGGCGCCCGCCGTGCGCTCGCCGTCGGGCGCGAGCTCTCCGGGCGTCTGTCGCTGAAGCTCCGGATGCTGGTCGCGACGGGGGAGGCACGTGCGCCGGGTCCCGGATGGTCGCGCGAGGAGTTCGGCCCGGATCTCGCCGTGAGCGAGGATCCGCGCCCGGCCGTCGAAGCACTGACGGACGCGTCATTCGCGGCCAGACTGCTGATCCTCGGCAGCCGTCACCTCCCCGCCGCGTTGGCGCTCTCGAGCGTCAGTGAGCAGGCAGCGCAGCGCGCCACCTGCCCCGTGCTCGTGGTCCGCTGAGAAGTTGACGGCGCCGCCCACGAAGCCGGGGCAGCAGGTCGTGAAAAGCCGCTGGATGGCTAATGGTTTCTGCGCACCTTCCTGCCCGGCAGACGTGACGCTTTGCGGTGATCAACCTGAAGATGATCGACATCATCCGTCGCAGCCACAGAGCGGAGGGCACCGATCGACGACGGGGCGGCTCGGCTTGACGGCGCTCGGATGAGCAACCCAGCTACCGGCTTGGCGGCGGCAGCTGGTCTGGCTCCGGCACCTGCGCGCAAGCCGCAGTACAGTCAGTACCTACTACTGTACAACTGATTAGGTGTGTGCTTGTAAGCTTCTGCCATGGAGCTTCCGTCCGCTGTGCCCAACGAGCTGGTCGAGCTGATCGCACGGCGGTTTCGACTGCTGTCCAAGCCGATGCCGCCCGTGACGGGGCAACCTGAAATGAGTTTCCGATGAACCGCAACATGACCACCCCCGACCGGCGCCTGCGCGCCGTGCTCACTGTTCGCGATGGGTGGCCGCCACCGGCAACCGCGGGCGCACTAACGCCACCGCGAGAGGAGTGATTCGGAATGGATGCGACAACCGAGACCTTCAAACGGGACGTGCTCGAGCGCTCGCACGAGCTGCCCGTGGTGGTCGATTTCTGGGCTGCCTGGTGCTTCCCGTGCCGGATGCTGGGCCCGGCGCTGGAGGCCGAGGTCCAGAAGCGGGCGGGTCGGATCGAGCTCGTCAAGGTCGACGTCGACGCCGAGCCGCAGCTGAGCGTGCGCTACGGGGTCCAGGGGATACCCACGGTCAAAGTGTTCCGTGATGGTGAGCCCGTGAACGGGTTCGTCGGAGCGTACCCGGCAAGCGTGATCGGCGAGTTCTTCGATCAGCAGGTCCTGAGCAGCGGCGCCGAGCAGCCAGGCGCCGAGGCGAGCGCGCGATGAGACGCGCAGCGGAAAGGAACCGAGTCGCGCGTGCCGGCGAGGGCACGCGAAGGAGGTGAGCTGATATGCCCACTCAGATCCGACACAAGGAGTTCCGCTTCCCGGTGCAGGTGGTCTGGCAGGCCGGTCGGCGGACGACGGCGCGCGTCGACGGGAAGGCCCCGATTCGGCTCGCCACGCCGCCAGAGTTCCGCGGGACCGATCCTGACATCTGGAGTCCGGAGGACGCGTTCGTGGCCGCGGGGGCGTCGTGTCTGGCGGTGACGATCGCGGCGCTCGCCGAACACGAGCAACTGCCTATGCACGGTCTCTCGGTCCAGGCAGAAGGCGTGGTCGGGCGCAGGCCCGACGGCCGCTTCGGCTTCGTTCGCATCGAGCAGACGGTCGAGCTAGAGACCGATCAGGAGTACGAAGGCAGCGCCCGGGCGCTCGTCGCGAAGGCCGAGGACAGCTGTCTGGTCACGGCGTCGCTCGACCTGCCGGTCGAAACGACTGTCGAGATACGCGCACCCGTGCCTGCGGCCTAGCCATGGGCGCGGCGATGGACAGCGACGCTTGGGACCGTCGCTACGCCGACCGCGAGCTCGTGTGGACCAGCGAGCCCAACCGGTTCCTCACCGCCGAGGCGGCGACGCTACCTCCCGGGCGGGCGCTCGACGTCGCCTGCGGTGAGGGCCGCAACGCGGTCTGGCTCGCCGAGCGGGGGTGGGAGGTGACCGGCGTCGACTTCTCCGAGGTCGGGCTCGAGAAGGCCCGCGGGCTGGCCAAGCTGCGCGGCGTCCGGGCACGGTGGGTCGCGGCCGACCTGCTCGTCTACACGCCCGAGCCGCGGTCGTTCGACCTGGTGCTCGTCTTCTACCTGCAGGTGCCCGCCGCGCAGCGGCGGGGGATCGTGCGGACCGTCGCCGAGGCGGTCGCCCCGGGTGGCCTGTTCCTGCTCGTCGCGCATGACAGCAGCAACCTCGATCACGGCTGCGGCGGCCCTCAGAACCCCGCCGTCCTCTACACCGCCTCCGATGTGGTCGGCGATCTCAAAGGGAGCGGCCTCGAGATCGAGCGGGCGGAGACCGTCGAGCGACCCGTGGACACGCCCGACGGCGAGCGGCTCGCCTTGGACGCGATCGTGCGCGCCCGCCGCGCCCGAGGGGGGAGCTTTCCCTGATGCCACGCGCGGGAGAACCACCGATGTCCGCGGCACGCTTGGACTCCAAGATGGGCGGGCCGATGCAAGAGGTTGCTCCGACGGTCGCCATCGGCGCTGCCAGCGCGGTGTCGTCCGCGTCTCCCAGGCCCGGGATGGCTGGCGTTGCCGCCGATGCGCTGCTCGAGCCGTGGTTCTCCTGCCTGCAGGAGCGGCTCGGCAGGCTGCCGATCTTCGACTGTCACACCCACCTGGGCTGTGCCGGCCCGGACGGGTCCTGCTTCGGGGTCGATGAGCTTCGGGGAGCGCTCGCTTCCGTCGACGGTCGCGCGATCGCTCGCGGCGCGGCGGGGATCGAGCTGCATCCCCGCGCGGAGCGGTTGGGCTGGGCGCTCCGGCGGTCCGGCGGATCTTCACCTTCGCCGACGAGCGCCGGCTCCCGATCATCGTGCACGCCGGGCGCGTGATCCGGTCGCTGGGAGCGAGGCCGGCCGCCGACGCTTCGTCGATGGAGCAGCGCCAGACCGGTGCCGAGCGCTAATAGGGCGAGCGTGAGAAGCGCTGCCGTCAGGCCGCGCGCGGCGGGGGCGGCGGTTATGAGCGTGGCATTCCCGTCGCTGGTTCCTGAAGCCGCGGTATAAAGCGCGGTGGCGAGCGCGACGCCGAGAGCGGTGCCGATTCCGCGTGTCATGTTGAGCGCGCCGCTGACGACCCCCGTGTGGCCCGCCGGTGAGGCGGACATGATTGCGGCGTTGTTGGCGGGGGTGAACGCGCCCAGCCCGAGGCCCGCGAGCGTGAGGCCCGTGATCAGTCCCGCAGTGGTGTGCCAGAGCGCGGCCGTAAGCAGCCCGGCGGCGGTCAGGGTCAGGCCACCGCCGGTGAGCAGGCCCGAGTCCGCGCGGTTGACGCGTCGCCCTGCAAGCGGAGCGGCGATCCCGAGCGCGATCGGCAGCGCCGAGAGCTCCAACCCCACTCGCGCCGCTGGGACGTGGGTTGCCGACAGGTAATACGGGACGACGAACAGTGTTGCGAATAGCACCAGGTAGGCGACGAGCCCGACGCTCAGCCCGGTCGCGAGCGGGCGGCGGCGGAAGATCGAGAGATCGATCAGCGGTGCGTCGACGCGGCGCTCGTGTTGCACGAAGCCGACGGCGGCGGCGAGGCCCAGCGCCAGCGCCACCAGCAGCGGGGGACTTGCGTAGCCGGCGCGGTCGGCGAGCGAGAGGTACACGAGCGGTCCCGCGGCGGCGAGCGCCACCAGCACGGGCCCGAGGCCGTCGCTGCCGCCGATCGGGCGCCGGGAGCGGCTGCGCGGCAGCAGAAACCATCCGAGCGCGATCCCGATCGCGCCGGCCGGGACGTTCACCAGGAAGATCAGCCGCCACCCTCCGAGTGAGAGCAGCACGCCGCCGATCGCCGGCCCGAGCGCCAGCCCGAGCGCCTGCGCGGTGCCCTGAACCCCGAGGCCTCTGCCCAGCTGTGATCGAGGCATAGCCTCGGTGATCAGTGCCACGCTGTTGGCCTGCAGCATCGCCGCGCCGACCGCCTGGAGAACCCGGGCCGCGATCAGCACCGCGAGCGTGGGGGCCAGGCCGCAGATCACCGAGCCGACGGTGAACACGCCAAACCCGTACACGTACATGAGCTTGCGTCCGACAGCGTCCGCCAGCCGGCCGACGGTCGCGACGGTGGCGGCGAGCACGAGCAGGTAGGCGAGCGCCACCCAGTCGACCACGCCGATGGTCACGTGCAGGTCCTCCGCCAGGCGTGGCAGCGCCAGCGTGACGATGCTCGCGTCCAGCTGGCCCATGAACGCGCCGATGCAGACCGTCCCGACGACATACCAGTGTGCCCGTGGGCTCTCGCGCACCTTCGTCGGGCGGCGCGGTTCGGTCAGCACGCGACGCATGCGCGACCCAGTCGAGGGCTGGGACACCGAGGGTGCGCTCACCGGTCCATTCCAGCGCGCCTCTACGCATAGGTCAAAGACGTATCTCGTATATGATTCACTGTAATTGCCTATGGATGATCGCCGCCTCCGCCTTTTCTTGGCCGTGGTGGACGATGGCGGGATCACCCGCGCCGCCGAGCGCTTGCACGTGGCGCAGCCTTCGCTCTCCCAGGCGCTGCGGGCATTCGAGGACGAGCTTGGGGCCCAGCTGTTTCACCGGGTCGGCCGTGGTGTCCGCCTGTCCGCCGCAGGGGAGGCGCTGGTAGGTCCGGCCCGTCAAGCGTTGCGCGCGATGGACGACGCCCGCCAGGCTGTCAGTGGCGTCGTGGAGCTGAGAACCGGGACGCTCGAGATCGCGGCGCTGGCGACGCTCGCGGTCGACCCGATGGCTCGCTTGATCGGCAAGTTCCGCGAGCGCCACCCCGGCGTCCAGGTACGCGTGCTGGAACCCGAGAGCGCCGACGGCGTGCGGGCGCTGGTCACCGACGGCGCGTGCGAGCTCGGCGCCGCGCATCTCCCGCTACCCGGCAACCACCTTGCCGCCCACTCCCTGGGCGAACAGGAGCTGCTGTTCGTGCTGCCGCCGGAGAGTACGCCAGCGGGGGAGCGCCCGCTTGGGGCGCGTGAGCTCGCGCGCACACCGCTGGTGGTCAGCCCGCCGGGCACCTCAACGCGAATCCTCCTCGAGCAGGCGCTTGCCACGCTCGGCGTCAGCCCCCAGATCGCGGTGCAGACAGCAGCCCGCGAGGCGATCATCCCGCTCGTGCTCGGTGGTGCCGGAGCGGCCCTGCTGCCCGCGTCGCTCGCGCGCGAGGCACAACGGCGCGGCGCCGCTCTACGCCCGGCCCGCCCTGCGATCACGCGGGCGGTCGGACTCATCCACCGCACCGGACCGCTCTCCGCGGCCGCTCGCGCGTTCCTGGACCTGGCAACCGAGCAACAGAGAGACAACCGAACTCTCCGAAAGCGCGGAGCGTCGGCCAAGCAGCCCCACAGGGAGGAGCGCTCGCAGCGCGCACCCAAGCGCCGGCGCGACCCGGGACGCGCAGAACCTACCTGCTAGTAGATGAGATCGCTAGTCGTGCGGGCGAGAAATGCTCGGACGCCACCGATCCGTGCGTGCCCACCCCCGCGCCACAGCCTGCCAGCGCTGAAATGTCGGTGATCACGAGCGCGCCGCCGGCGGCGCCGATGCGATAATCGGTGGCGTTCCAATGGCGTCCTCACCGCCCGCACGCGTGCTCATCGTGGCGCATCGCACAGCGGCGACTCCACTGTTGCTGAATGCCGTGCGCGCCCGCGCGCACCGCTCTCCGTGCTCGTTCACGCTCGTCGTGCCGCGGCCTTACTGGGATCCCGACACCGAAGAAGCGGCGGCGACCCTGGAGCTCGCAATCCCGCTGCTCGAAGAAGCTGCGGGAGGGCACGTGGAGGGGGTCATCGGCGACACGGACCCGTTCGTCGCTGTGTGCAACGCCGTCACGCACATCGGCATCGACGAGATAATCATCTCGACGCTGCCGGCGCGGGTGTCACGCTGGCTACACCGGGACTTACCCCACCGCGCCGAAGAACTCGGGCTGCCGGTGACGGTCGTGACTGCCCAGCAGTCGGAGCGCGTCGTGTCCGAGCACAGCTGAGCAACCAGCCGAGGTGCGAGCCGGGTGGACTGGGGAGCAGCAGTAGCACCCGGTTCGGCCCGCGGCTTGCCCTGCTTGAGGCGGGTTGAGCCGGTAGCGTTGGGACTGGCGGTGAGTGTGGTGCGGATTCTCTACGTCGGTGGGCCGACGGCGGTGATCGAGATCGGTCCGTGGCGGTTGATCACCACTTCGAGGGGTGGAAACACTTCCGCGAGCCACGCGACACCGCGATAGAGAAGTTCGCCGCGTCGCGTGCCTGTGCGATGGCGGGAGGCGACCGTGCCGGGGTCGCGTCCCAGTTCTCGTCAATTCGGGTCGCGCAAAGCGCAGCTTGGACTGGACTGGCGGGCGCGCTGGCCGGAGCGGCGCGCCCGCTACGCCCTCGTTGTGACTAATCGTCGTGGCCGACCAGGGGGCGGAGCGTCAGCCGCGACCCGGACGGCGCTGCCACTACGCGGCCGGCGACTGCGGCACGCTCTCGGGCCAACGGCGACCGGCGACCTCGAGCTCGCGGACCTTCAGTGACCCGATCTCGATCTCCTCCGCACGAAGCCGACGAACGACCGCGTCGGCGACCGCCAGCCGACCGACGGCCAGCGCCCCAACCGCGCAGGCGCCAATCGCCAGCGGAGCCATCGCCGACGGCCCGATCAGACGGGGGCCGACCACCATCGCGCCGACGATGCTGGCGCCGGTGATCACGGCGCCGGTTCTCTGCGGAGAGACGCTCGTGCCGGTCTGCTGGCGACGAACAGTGATGCTGCGGATCATCGTGGGACCTCCTGTGTAGGTGAACCTCCTGATCTACACGGCGCGAGCCGCGGACGCAAGCCGCGCGGACAGAGTCCGCCCGTCCGAAGGGCGGGGTTTCGGCGCGAGCTGGACGAGGAGTTCGAGGCGCGCGCCGGTTGGGGTCGGTTGCTGTACCCGCCCTGTGTCGATCCCTAGCCTGTCTGGGGTGGGTGGTGGGAGCGATCGTGACCGGATCCGCGGCGCGTTGCTGGGTCTCGCTGTTGGCGACGCGCTCGGCGCGCCGCTCGAGGGCGCGCCGCCCGCGGTCGCCGCGGCGGCGGTCGCCGGCGGCTTGGAGATGGCTGGGGGCGGCTGGTGGGCGCCGGGCGAGTGGACCGACGATACGGCGATGGCGCTCGAGCTGGCCGAGAGCATCACCACCGTGGGTGTGCTGGCCACCGACGACCTCGCGCAGCGCTACATCCGGTGGGCGACGATGGGCGGGAAGGGGATCGGTCGCACGACCCGGAGTGCGCTGGTTGGCGCGCGCGACGCCGAGGACGCGCGTGCACGAGCTTGCGCTCACTACGCGACCACGCGGTTGGCCGCCGGGAACGGCACGGTGATGCGTGCAACACCGATAGGCCTTGCCGCGCGCGATCTCGACGAGGCGGTCGACGCGGCGCGGCGGGACGCACAGCTAACGCACGCCGACCCCGCGGCCGGCGCCGCGTCCGCTGCTGTGTGTGCGGCGCTGCTCGCGATGCGTGAAAGCGGGGACCCGCTCGCGGCTGCCCGCGCGCAGACCGGAGACCATCCGAGCCTCGTCGGCGCGTTGGACGCCGTCGCGCGGGCGGACGAGTCGGCGCTGGCGCGCCTCGCGGCCGGCCGCGAAGCAGGTGCGTGTTGGACCACGCTCGCGATCGCGCTTCACGCGCTGTTGGCGATCGATGACTACGAGCGCGGCGTCGGCTGGGCGATCGCGCAGGGCGGCGACGCCGACACGAACGCGGCCGTCGCCGGCGCGCTGCTCGGGTACCGGCACGGCGCGACCAAGATTCCCGACCGGTGGCTGAGCTCGCTGCACGAGCGCGAGCGAGTCGAGCGCGCAGCCGACCGGCTCGCAACGCGCGCGGGGTAACCACAACACGCGAGCGCCCCTCACCGTCCGTGCAGCGGATGTGTGGCGTGCCGCTGGCGCTCATGGGTCCCTGTGGGTGTAGGTCGGCGTCGATACCGCTGCAGGTCAAGTGGATCGAGCTCGGGCGATAATCGGAGCGAGCGCCTGCTCGATCGTCGGCTCGCCGAGCTCCTGCAGCTCGTAGACGGCCTGGCGGATCGGGTGCCGGCAGTGGATCAGACGGGCGAGCTCCACGGGTGTGCCGGCGACGACGACGTCGCAGTGGACCGCGTTGATCGTCGCCTCGAGCTCCTGCAACTGCTCGGTCGAGTAGCCCATCGCCGGCAGCACTGGCCCGATGTGCGGAAAGCGATCGAAGGTCTGTGCGATCGACCCGACCGCCCACTCGCGCGGGTCGACTTGGACGCTCGTGCCGCCCTGCTGGGCGGCGACCGTGCCAGCCCCGGAGGGCATCCCGCCGTGCGTGATAGTCGGCCCGTCCTCCACCACCAGCACCGCCTTTCCGGCCAGCGACGGACCTTCGCCCAGCGACACCGGCGAGGCAGCGCGGACGATGACCGCACCCGGGTTGACCGCGTCAATGTCGGCCATCACCGTACGCAATTGCTCGGCGGAGGCGCTGTCGACCTTGTTGACCAGCACCACGTCGGCCATCCGCAGGTTTGTCTCGCCCGGGTGGTACGCGAGCTCCTGCCCGGAGCGCAGCGGGTCGACGACCACGATCAGCACATCCGGGCGGATGAACGAGAAGTCGTTGTTGCCGCCATCCCAGACGATCGCGTCCGCCTCGGCCTCGGCGGCCTTGAGGATCGCCGCGTAGTCGACACCGGCGTACATTAGGAGCCCGGCCGCGACCACCCGCTCGTACTCCTCGCGCTCCTCGATCGTCGGATTGGACCGGTCGATATCGGCGATCGTCTCGAACCGCTGCACCCGGATCGCCTCGAGATCGTGGTATGGCATCGGATGGCGGATCAGCGCCACCCTCAGGCCAGCGTCGCGCAGCACCTGCCCGACCCGCCGACTCGTCTGGCTCTTGCCCGCGCCCGTGCGCACCGCGCACACC
>Ga0187776_10000856_pt1 | contig 14810 bp, 11 predicted proteins | sample 0216_BV02_MP12_2_FD_132426 | JGI IMG/M metagenome (GOLD analysis project Ga0187776, IMG submission 132426) | Tropical peat soil microbial communities from peatlands in Department of Meta, Colombia - 0216_BV02_MP12_20_MG | ecosystem: Environmental > Terrestrial > Soil > Wetlands > Peat | place...
GCTCGCCGAGCGCGCCGCGGCGGCCCGGCTCGACGGGCTCAAGCCCGGGCTCGAATGGCTCGACCGCCATCGTCCACCACGCCCCGAGCCACGCGCGGTCTGCCACGGCGACTTCCACCCGTTCAATGTCTTGATGGAGGGCGATCGGGTCACGGGAGTGCTCGACTGGCCTCACGCGATCGTCGCCGACCCGGCGTTCGACGTCGCGACGACGCTGGTGATCCTCGAGCTGGTGCCGATGGATATTTCCGGTCTCGCGCGGCCGCTGCGCTGGCTGGCGAACGCCGCGCGGCCGCTGCTAGTCGGTAGCTATCTGCGTCACTACCGCCGGCGCCGCCCGCTTGAGGAGGCGAAGCTCGGCTACTACGAGGCCGCGGCGTGCATGAAGGCGCTGGTCCGCGCCGGCCAGCTCCGCGCCGCGCCCGCCGGCAAGAGCGCGGCGAGCGCGCTGTTCGAGTCGGCGTATACCGACGGCGCGCTGCGCCGCTTCCGCGCGCGCACGGGGATCACGCCGGTCCTGCCGGCGCGCTAGCCGGCGACTCGCGGCCGGATCTTCTCGGCGACCAGGTCGATCGTTTCCAGGATAGCCGGGTAGGTCGAGTACGACGCCTCGAGCGCGACGTGGCCGCAGCCGAGCGCCTCGAAGCCGGCGAGCTCGTCGGCGACCTGCTTCGCCGAGCCGTTGAGCGTGTGGCGGCCGCGGAGCAAGCTCATGTCGACCGCGGGCCGGTGCACGCCGTCTATCAGGATCGGAATGCGGAGCGACAGGAACGGCGCGCCCTCACGCCCCGCCTCCTTCCAGAACCGCCGGACCGTGTCGGCGCCCGCGCGAAACGCGTCGTGGTTCATCGAGCTCGCGTGCCAGCCGTCGCCGAGCCGGGCGACCCGCCGGTAGGCGCCGTCGCTGGCGCCGCCGATGTAGAGGGGCGGCCGCGGCTTCTGCAGCGGCATCGGCGAGGCGACGACGTCCTGCACACGGTGACGCCTGGTCTGGATCTTGGGATGCTCCTGCGTCCACAGCGTGCGCATGAGCTCGAGCGCCTCGTCGCTCCGGCTCGCGCGCTCCTTGAAGGGCACCGCGAGCGCGTCGAACTCGCCCTCGAGCCAGCCGATCGCGGCGCCGACGATTAGGCGGCCGCCCGACAGGACGTCGACGCTCGCCAGGAGCTTGGCGACCGGGATCGGCGAGCGATACGGCAGGATCACCACGCTCGTGCCCAGCGCGACCCGGCTCGTGACGCCGGCGAGCCACGGGAGCACGGCCAGCGGATCGAGCATGTCCTCCCGGTAGATCACGTTCGACTGCTCCGGCACGATGACGTGATCGGTGACCCACACGGAATCGAGCCCGCGCTCCTCGGCGCGGCGCACGACCTCCAGCATGCGCCCCACCTCGATCGGGCGTCCGTAGTGCGGCAGGCAGATTCCGAGCTTCATGTCGGTCCTCCCGTCAGTCCGTGTGCCGGCAGGGTATACGCGCGCGCCCCTCACGGCAACTCTCGGAGGGAACGGACGCGGGCGCCGCGCTCTTCGTGGCGGTGGTGGGCTTGAACTTGTCGGTCGCTGCCGTGTGTGACGCGCTCGATCCACGAACCCGAGCGTGGCGCTACCGGGTGGGGCCGATGTCGTGGCAGCGCCAGGCGAGCCGCGTCTTCGCGTAGCCGATGCGCGGCAGCACCTCCTGCGCCGTGAGCGCGAGTCCCCAGATGATCGTGCACACCGCGATCATGTGCGCGAAGCCGAGCCGGCTCCTCCAGGAGACGTGCGCGCTCCAGATCCCCGCCACCACGACGATGCCGACGGCGGCCCCGTAGAGCAGGAGCCACCAGCCGCAGTCCTTCGCGTACGGCCACTGGGGCAGGGCGGCGCCCAGCAGGACGCCCAGGGCGACGCACGACCACACGGCGAGGGCCGGCATCGGCGCCTTGATCGGACGCATGCGCCCGAGCGGCCTGGCTCCAACCGTTGATGTGCGCTCCGACCCGTACGAGGACGAGGTGTCGTACGGGCGAAGCTTCTTGATGAGCGAGTTGACGACTGCGGCATCCCGATGACTGCTGGGTCCCCTGGAGAAGCTGCTTGCCAACTCCGCACCTCCGGCTCGTCGAGTGGACGATCTTCCGCCGTTGTGGCGCTGGGAGTCCTCTACGCAAGGCGGTTGCCAACCAGAAGATCTGGAATCTCGCGGCTTTTACCGCGCCCGGGAACAGGCTGTCCCTGCCAGGGTGACACCCGAGCGCCTGGGAGTCTGATGCCGGCCTAGCGGGCGAGAGCGGCGAACAGGCGGGCCGGCGTGACTGGCACCTCGAGGATGCTCGCCCCGAGGTCGGCGACCGCATCCTCTATAGCGTTCGCGATCGCCGCAGCGCCGGGGATGGCGCCGCTTTCGCCGACGCCCTTGATGCCGAGCGCGTTGATCGTCGACGGGTGCTCGTCGAGCGCGACCGCCAGCGCGGGCAGCTGATCGGCCTTGGGGATCGCATAGTCCATGAGGCTGCCGGTGAGGAGCTGACCGCCGTCGTCGTAGACGACCTCTTCCATGAGCCCGGCGCCGATGCCCTGCGCGGCGCCGCCCTGGAGCTGGCCCTCGATGATCGTGGGATTGATCGCGCGCCCCGGGTCGTGAACGATCGCGTACGCAAGCAGCCGGACCTCGCACGTCTCCACGTCGACCTCGACGACCGCCGCCTGCGTGCCGAAGGCCCACGTGACCGTGTCGGGATAGAAATAGGTGCAGGCGTGAAGCCCGGGCTCGCCGGTTGCCTTGAGCGCCTTGGATTTCACCGCGGCGTGCGCGACCTTGCCCAGGCTCACGGAGCGATGCGGCATACCGACGACGTGAACCTTGCTCTGCTCGATGCGCACGTCCTCGGGCGCGCACTCGAGCATCTCGGCGGCCACCTTCGTGGCCCGCTGGCGGACCTCCCGCGCAGTCTGCGCGACGGCGGGGCCGGAGTTGGCGGCCACGCGGCTCCCGCCGGTGCCCATGCCGAACGGGAACAGCGCGGTGTCACCGGCGTTGACCTGCACGTCCTCCCAGGCCGCGCCGAGCTCGGCGGCGGCGATCTGGGCCAGGGTCGTCGCGTGACCCTGTCCTTGCGCCGTCACCCCGATGTAGACGTAGACCTTGCCGCTCGGATCCACCCGGACCGTGGCGCCCTCGTACGGACCGAGCCCCGTGCCCTGGGCGTAGCAGGCGAGGCCGACGCCGATGCGGCGCGTGCCGCCGATGTGCGCCTTCTGCCGGCGCCGCCACTCGTCGTAGCGCAGGAGCGCCAGCGCGCGCTCGAAAGCCGAGGGAAAGTCGCCGGGGTCGTAGGTGACCGCGACGCCGTCCTTGTAGGTCAGGCCGGGGCGGTAGGGCATGTCCACCGGGCGCACGAAGTTGCGTCGGCGAATGTCGGCCGGATCGAGGCCCAGCCGGCGCGCGCCGATGTCCATCAGGCGCTCCATCACGAACACCGCCTCGGGTCGCCCGGCCGCGCGGTACGCCGCGTTCAAGGCCTTGGTGGTCACGACGCTGGTGCCGGCGTTGCGATAGTGCGGCACGCGATACGGACCCGGCAGATGGTTGACCGTGTTGGCGGTGAGCCCGTCGCCCTGCAGCGGATACGCCCCGACGTCGGCGACGAACGTGGCGTCGACCGCGACGATCGTGCCGTCGCGTGCGAAGCCGATGCGCGCGTCGTGGCGCTGCTCGCGGTCGTGGCCCATGCACGCCAGGCTCTCGCGGCGGCTCTCGACCCACTTGACCGGCCGGCCGAGGCGATGGGCCGCGGCCGCGACCAGGATCTCCTCCGGATAGATCGGCCCCTTGGGCCCGAACCCGCCGCCGACATCCGGGACGATGACGCGGACCTCCTCGACCGGCAGGCCGAGCGCTGCCGCGACCACGTCGCGGAGCGTGTACGGGCTCTGCGTCGACGACGACACGACGAGCACGCCGGCGCCGCGGTCGCGATACGCGAAGGCCCCGCGCGTCTCGATCGGCACCGCGCTGAGGCGGGGATGGCGCAGGCGCTCGCGCACCACGAGGTGCGCGCCGGCCATCGCGCGCTCGGCGTCGCCCACCGCGCCGCGCGCCACGATCGCCGTGTTGTCGGGCCAGCCGTCGTGCAAGCGTGTCCCCGAGGCGAGCGCCGACTCGGCGGTCGGCAGGGTCGGCAGCGGCTCGTACTGGACGCTCACGGCGTCCAGCGCGTCGGCCAGCTGATAGACGCTCTCGGCCACGACCACCGCCACGGGCTCGCCGACGTGACGGACGACATCGCGTGCGAGCACCGGCTGGGCCCAGACGCGCCCCTTCTGGGTACCGCCGTACGCGGTCGGCATGTTCGGCGCGATCTCGCCGAGATCCACCGCGCTCCAGGCCAGGATCACGCCGGGCAGCGTCCGCGCGGCCGCAGCGCCGACCTTGGTGAGCCGCGCGTGGGCCTGCGTACTGCGGACCACGCCCAGGTGCAGGGTGCCCTCGCGCGTGAGATCGTCGAGGTAGCGGCCGTGGCCCGTCAGGAGGCGCTGATCTTCCTTGCGGCGCGGCGAGCTGCCGATCATGTCGCTGGCAATCTACCACGCGCGGCGCACCTCGCCTCGGCTAGACTTTCGGCGGATGGACGTCAGGCGCGTGTTCGGGAGGCTGGGGCACACGCAGCTCCTCGGCAATCTCGCCGGCGCGCTGCTGACCTGGTTCTATTTCCGGTTCGTCGACTTCACGGCGCCGCAGTTCCGGGTCGCGGTCGCCCGGAGCGAGATCATTTTCAACGTCGTCTGCTTCGCCGCGCTGATCTCCGCCGGCATCGTGTGGGGCCGGCACTGGTCGCGGCCGCTCAGCGGCCCGCTCCCGCCGTCGGGGCCCGCCGCCGAGGTCGTGCGCCGGCGCGCGATCATGGTGCCGTACGTGTTCGGGGCGCTGGCGTTCGGCGGCTGGATCGGCGCCGGACTCCTGTGGGGCGTGCTCTATCCCGCGATCTGGGGATTCTTTACGCCCGCGACCTCGCTGCGGTCGATGTTCGGGATCACCTGCGTCGGCGGGAGCGTGACCGCCGCGCTCGTCTTCTTCGCGGTCGAGCACCAGTGGCGCCGCGCCCTGCCGGCCTTCTTTCCCGAGGGCGACCTCGGCGCGGTCGCCGGCGTCGTGCGCCCGCGCGTCCGGGTGCGCCTGCTCGTGATCTTCGTCATGCTGAGCGTGATCCCGCTCTCGCTGCTCGGCGTCCTCGCCTACACGCGCGCCGCGGCGCTGCCCGGCGTCGACCCGGCTGCGGCGCCGCAGATCGTCGCGAACATGCTGGCCTTCATCGTGTTCATCGTGGTGGTCGGCGGGCTGGCCGCGATCGGGCTCTCGCTCTACGTGGCGGGCAGCGTCGCCGGCCCGCTCGATCAGCTCCGGACCGCGATGCGCGACGTCGAGCACGGCGATCTCCGGGTGCGCTGTCCGGTCGTGACCAACGATGAGATCGGCGCGGTGGCCGAGGGCTTCAATCGCATGGTCGGTGGCCTGCGCGAGCGCGAGCTCCTGAAGGAGACGTTCGGCAAGTATGTGAGCCGCGAGATCCGCGACGAGATCCTGGCCGGCCGCGTCTCGCTCGAGGGGCAGGCGCTGGAGGTGACCATCCTGTTCGCGGACCTGCGCGACTTCACCCCGTGGGTGGAGGCGACGAGCCCGCGCGAGGTGGTCCGGGATCTCAACGGGTACTTCGCGGAGATGGATGAGGCGATCCGCGCGCACCGCGGGCTGATCTTGCAGTTCATCGGCGACGAGATCGAGGCGGCGTTCGGCGCGCCGGTCGCCTATCCCGCGCACGCCGAGATGGCGGTGCAGGCCGCGCTCGAAATGCGCCGACGCCTGCAGGCGTGGAACGCCGAGCGCGTCCGGGCCGGCAAGACGCCGCTCCGCAACGGCATCGGGATCCACACCGGCTCGGTCCTCGCCGGCAACATCGGCAGCGCCGAGCGCCAGTCCTATGCGCTCGTCGGCGATCCCGTGAATCTCGCGTCGCGCATCCAGGGCCTCAACAAGGAATTCGGCTCGGACATTCTCGTCAGCGGCGAGACGCGCCGGCGCCTCGACGGCCGGTTCGAGCTCGTCCAGCTCCCGGCCGTCCGCGTGAAGGGCAAATCCGTCGAGGTCGAGGTGTACCGCCTGGCGTGACGCGGCCGGTCGCGACCGGCCGGGCGGCTAGCGCTGCAGCCGCTCGACCAGCGCATTGAGGCGATCCGCCTCGTGCGCCATCAGATCGAGGAACCAGAACGCGGCGCCGTCGGGATCGACGCGGACGACGAGGCCGAGCACGTCGATCGGCGCCCCGCCGTCGGGCGGCGTGAACTCGAGCTTCGCGGCCTGGCCCGCCCGTAGCCGCCGGCTTACCCGCACCTTCATGCCGGTCGAGGAGATCTCCACGCACGTGCCGTCCAGGGTGCCGTTCGACGCGGCGATGCGGACGCCCAGCTTGACCGCGGCGCGCGGCGCCGGCCGCCGCTCGGGCGGCCGCTCGGCGCGCTGCGGGCGGGAGAGCGCGAAGGGGCCGAGGTAGGACAGGACCTGGCCCAGCCGCTCCAGGGTTACCGGCTTGCGGATGAAGTCGAGGGCGCCGAGCTTCAGACACGCGCGCGCCTCGGTCTCGGTCGCGACACCCGACACGACCACGATCGGGATCTCGGCATCGCGCACCGCCTGAAGGCTCAGGAACTCGACGCCGCTCATGCCCGGCAGGCGCAGGTCGAGCAGGATCGTGTCCGGCCGAGCGGTGGCGAGCGCCTCGACCGCGGCCTCGGCGCTGCCCACCACGATCGGCTGATAGCCGAGCTCGCCGATGAAGTCGCGAAAGACCTCGGCCAGCCGCTCGTCGTCCTCGACGACCAGGACGCGCAGGGCGCTCACGGCGCGGCCACGCCCCAGAAGACCGGCTCGGGCGTGAGCCGCACGCCGAAGCGCGCGTCGACCGCCGCCTGGATGCGGCGCGCGAACGCGACCACGTCGCATGCCGTCGCGCCGTCGTGGGCGACAATGGCGAGCGCGTGTCGGGTCGAGAGCCCGACCGGGCCGTCGGCGCGGCCCCGCGGGTAGCCGGCGCGCTCGATCAGCCACGCGGCGGAGAGCTTGACCTGGCCGCCGGGCAGGGGCCAGCGCGGCATGGCTCGATCGCCCGCCCGCGCCTCGACGGCGGTGAGCTCGGCGACCGGGATGATCGGATTCGTGAAGAACGACCCGCAGCTCCGCCGGTTCGCATCGCCGGCGTCGAGCACCATCGACTTGGATCGGCGGATGGCGATCACGCTCTCGCGCACCTCCGCGAGCGACGGCCGGCCGATCCCGCGCCCGGCCAGCTCCTTCTCGACGTCCGCGTACCGCACGGTCGGCGCGCCGCCCGGCCGCAGCCGGTAGGCGACCGAGAGGATCACGTGGCGCCCCGGCTCATCGCTGCGGAAGAGGCTGTCGCGGTAGCCGAAGCGGCACTCGCGATTCTCGAAGGTCATGATGCGGCGGGTCGTGGTGTCGAGTGCCCGCACGAGCATCACCGTCTCGCTCACATCCTGGCCGTAGGCACCGACGTTCTGCATCGGCGTCGCGCCGACGAGGCCCGGGATGCCGCTCAGGCACTCGAAGCCCGCCCAGCCGCGCGCCACCGTCAGCTGCACCAGCGGATCCCACGGCTCGCCGGCGGCCGCCGTCAACTCCACCGCGCCGTGCGCCTCGCGCGTGTCCACGCCGCGCAGCGCGATCTTGACCACCAGGCCGTCGATGCCCTCGTCCGAGACGACCAGGTTCGAGCCGCCGCCGAGGACTCGAATCGGCACGCGCTGGCCGCGCGCCCAGTCGAGGGCCGCGAGCACCGCCGCCTCGTCGTGCGCTTCGACGAAGTAGCGGGCCGGGCCGCCGACGCCGAGCGTGCAGTGCTCGGCCAGACGAACTCGCTCGAGCGGGATCATCTCCTTGAGAATATCGCGTCAGGTCGCGAACCCTCACATGCTGCGCTCCATCCGCGGATCGAGCTGATCGCGCAGCCAGTCGCCCACCAGGTTGATCCCGAGGACCAGGAGCAGGATCGCGAGCCCGGGGAACAGCGCGAGCCACCAGCCAGTGGTGATGTAGTTGCGCCCCTCGTCGAGCATCGAGCCCCAGCTGGGCGCCGGCGGGGGGATGCCGAGCCCGAGAAAGCTCAGCGAGGCCTCGGCGATGATCGTGCGCGCCACCGAGAAGGTGGCGACGACGGTGACCGGCGGCAGCACGTTCGGCAGGATGTGGCGCCAAATCAGGTAGCCGTCGGTCGCGCCGAGCGCGCGCGCGGCCTCGACGAACTCCCGCTGGCGGAGCGAGAGCGTCTCGCCGCGGACGATCCGCGCGTAGGTGATCCATCCGGTCACGCCGAGCACGAGGATGACGTTCGCCAGACTCGCGCCCAGGACGGCGAGGACCGCGACCGCCAGCACCAGGACCGGGAAGGCGAGCTGCACGTCGCCCAGTCGCATCAGCGCGTCGTCGGTGAAGCCCTGGTAGTAGCCGGACACGAGCCCGAGCACCACCCCGAGCACCCCGGCGACGACGACGGCCGCGAGGCCGACGATCAGGGAAACGCGCGCGCCGTAGAGCAGCCGGCTCGCGACGTCGCGTCCGAGCGTGTCGGTGCCCAGCGGATGTCGGGCGCTGCCGCCGGTGTTCCACATCGGCGGCGTCAGGCGGTCGACGAGGCTGTTCTTGACCGGATCGCCGGGGGCCAGCGCCGGCGCCAGCACCGCCATCAGGATCGTACCGGCGATGACGACCAGCCCGAGGAGCGCGCTGCGATCGCGCGTGAGGCCGATCACCTCAGGCGGACACGCGGGTCGACCACCGTGTAGAGCAGGTCGACGATCAGGTTCAGGCCCACGAAGATCAGCGCGAACACGAACACACCCGCCTGGATCACCGGGAAATCGCGGCCCGGAACGGCCTGCACGATCAGGCGCCCCATGCCGGGCCACGAGAACACGGTCTCGATGATCACGGCACCGCTCAGCATGAAGCCGAGCGAGAGGCCCGTCACCGTGATGACCGGGATCGCCGCGTTGCGGAGGGCGTGGCGGTAGATGACGAAGCGCTCGGCCAACCCCTTGGCGCGCGCCGTGCGGACGTAGTCCTGCTGGAGCACCTCGAGCATGCCGCTCCGGATCAGCCGCACGTTCTGCGCCAGCGGCGCGGCGGCCAGCGTGACCGCGGGAAGGATCAGGTGGCGCACGCTCCCGGACCCGAACGCGGGCAAGAGCCCGCCGAGCTCGACGGCGAACAGCAAGATCAGCATGAGGCCGAGCCAGAAGCTCGGCATCGACTGTAAGAACAGCGACGCCAGACGGCTGGCGTGATCGACCGCGCGGTTCTTGTGCGTGGCCGAGGCGACCCCGAGGGGAATCGCCAGCACGGTCGAGAGGACCAGCGCGGCGGCGGCCAGCTCGATCGTCGCCGGCCACAGGTGCTCGAGCACCATCCCCATCGCCGGGCGCTTCTCGCTGATCGACATCCCGAAATCGCCGCGCGGGACCGCCCGCAAGAACTCGAGGTACTGCACGTGGAGCGGGCGGTCCAGCTCGAGGCGGTGGCGGGCCTCGGCGATCTCCTGCTGCGTCGCGGTCTGGTCTACCAGGAAAGGGGTCGGGTCACCGGTGAGCCGGACCAGGAAGAAGACCGCGGTGACCACGCCCCACAGCACGAAGACCGCGTGAAGGGCCCGACGGAGCAGGAAGGCGCGCATCGGAGCGGATCATTTCTTCACGGCGACACCGCGGAAGTCCATGTTGAGCTCGGGCAGCGGCGTGAACCGCAGCACGCGCGCGCTGAGCGCGTAGACCTTGACCTCCTGGTACAGCGCCACCACCGGCGCCCAGTCGCGCACCTGCCGCTGCAGGTCGGCGAGGAGCTTGAGACGCTTGGGCGGGTCGACCTCGCGGCGCGTCGCGGTGTAGAGCGCCATCAGCTCCGGCGGGTAGGGCGCCCAGTTGATCAGCGAGATCGAGGCCCAGTCACGCAGGTAGTCGTCGGCGTCGAGGTTGTTGCCGGTGCGGCAGGCCGCGAAGCCGCCGTTGGGCGGCAGGGTGCCCTTGCTGGCGGTCTGCAGGAGCGTCGCGAAGTCGACGGGCTTGATCGTCACCTGCACGCCGACGTCCTTCAGCATCTCGGCCACGGCCGGGGTCATCTCGTCGAAGCTCTGGCCGTAGTGCTTGGCCGGGAACAGGAGCTGGAGCGTCAGTGGATTCGTGTCGCGAAAGCCGGCCTCGGCGAGGAGCGCGCGGGCGCGCGCCGGGTCGTAGGGATAGGGCTCCTGGGCGGCGTAGCCGTACGAGACCGACGCCACCGGCGAGGCGTTGGCGAGCGCGTAGCCGTTGAAGATCTTCTTGACGATCGCGTCCTTGTTGACGGCCAGGTTGAGTGCCAGGCGCACGCGCTGGTCGGCGAAGAGCCCGTCCTTGCCGCCCGAGTCGTACTTGTCCTTCGGGCGCGCGTTGACGTAGATCCGGCACGAGAGCTTCTGCGGGCTCGATACGACCTTGAGCTTGCCGTCCTGCGCGAGGGCAGGCGCGTCGAACGGCGGTACGCCCTCGATGAGTGCCACCTGGCCGGCGCGGAGCGCGGCGATGCGCGCCGCGCCCTCGGGAATCGTCTGGAACCGCATCGTGTGGAACAGCGGCTTGGTGCCCCAGTACGCGTCGTTGCGCTCGAACACCATCGACGTCTTGCGCTTCCACTCCACCATCTTCCACGGGCCGGTGCCGACCGGATGCTCGTTGAGCCCGTCGACGCCGTTCTTGATCGTGTAGGCCCTGGGCACGATGGGCTCGCGGCCGATGAAATCCCAGAGCGTCGGCGACGGCTCGCTCGTGTGGACGCGGACCGTGTGGTCGTCGACCTTCTCCCAGCGGGTGACGAACGGGTAGGTCTTCTCGAACGAGGTGGCGGCGAGGACGTCCTTCAGGCCCCACTTGTCGAGATTGCGCCGGAAGAACCGATCCAGGTTGAAGAGGACCGTGTCGGCGTTGAACGGCTCGCCGTCGTGGAACGTCACGCCGCGCCGGAGGGCGAACTCCCAGGTGAGCTCGTTCACGGGCTTCCACGAGAGCGCGAGTCCCGGCACCGGGCGGCCCTGCGGGTCGACGTCGACCAGCGACTCGAACACCTGGCGGATGTAGTTGGAGCGGATCGAGCCCATGCCGATGCGCGGATCCATGTTGGTGGTGTCGTCGGCGAGCCCCACGACGAGCTCGGCATCCGGATCGATCGCGACCCCTTCCACCGTGGGTGGCTGCGCCGAGATCGCCTGCGGTCCGAGCAGCGCCAGCGCGACGAGCAGCGGTCCTGTCCAGCGGATCATCTTCGGCTCCTTGCGGGGATTGGCTGCCAACTACATAACAGCGCTACGGGCTTGTCAACGCGGGGCGCGCTCGACGGCCCGAAAGACGCCGAACCCGACGATCGTCGCCGCCATCACGAGCGCCGCGAAGACGATGGGCGCGGCGGGGCTGCCGAAGAGATCGCGGACGCCGCCGGCCCCGAGCTGCACCGCCGCCATCACGACGTAGTACATCGTGTAGTACACGCCGAACGCCGTGGCCAGGCGCTCGCTCGCCACCGCCTTCGGCAGGAGCGCCATCAGGGCGCCGGGCGGCGCGCCGATCGCGAGGCCGACCAGGCAGAACGCGAGCAGGGGATGCGCGAGGCCGGGCAGGAGCGCGGTGCAGAGGGCGGCCAGCAGGCTTCCCGCGAGGATCGGAATGCTCGGCCGGCCCAGGCGATCGGCGACGAGCCCGCCGACCGGCACCGAGATCATCGTGACCCAGATCGCGAGGCTGACGATGAAGCCGGCGTCGCGCAGCGGCATGCCCCGCGCGGTCAAGAGGCCCGGCCCGAACGCGATGATGGCCACGAGGCTCGCGTTGAAACAGCCCCAGGCGAAGCCGCCGCTGCCGGCGAGGCCGATCTCGCGCCCCGACAGGCGCACCCATCGCGGTTCCGCCCCGGCACCGCGCGCCGGGCGCGGGGGATCGCGGTAGGCGATCGTGATCAGCACGAGCCCGAGCGCCGCGGCGAGCGCCGTGGCGACGACCGCGGCCCGCCACGACGAACGTGTGGCGAGCGCGCCGAGGGTGACGGTCGCGATGCCCAGACCGACCGGCCAGCTCGTTAGCATCACGCCCATGGCGGTCGACAGCTCGCGGCCCGCGAACCAGTCGGCGATCATCTTCGCCAGCAGGATGTTCATCAGCACGGCGCCCGCGCCGCTCACGAGGCGCCCCGCGGCCGCCACGACGAAGCCGTGGGCGGCGGCGGTGACGAGGCCGCCGGCGACCATCAGCGCGAGACTGGCGACGACCATCCGCCGGTCGCCGAAGCGCTGGCCGAGCACGCCGCCGAGCAGGGCGAACACGGCGCCGGGCAGCATGTAGAGACCGATCAGCGAGCCGACCTGCACCCAGGTGAGCTGGAGCTCGGCGACCATCAACGGCGCCACGGCGGCGACCGCCTGGAACTGAAAGCCCATCGACGTGCGGGTGACGAACACGATCGCCAGCGCCACCCAGCGGTTAGCCATCTGGGCGGCATCATAAGGGACGCGAACCGCGACGGCTTGATCAATTGCGATACTCGACATAGAGTCCGGCCAGAGACGATCGTGAGCCACGAGGGGGAAACGATGGACGCGCCCGGAGCCTCGACCGCTGTCAGCCGTCGCGAACTGCTCAAGCTCGGCGTCGGAGCCGTCGCGGCCGGCGCCACGGTGCCGCTGATCGGCCGTGAGCCCGCCGAGGCCCAGACGCCCAGGCGCGGCGGCGTCTTCCGGATCCGCGGCGAGGACGCGACCACCGGCTTCGATCCGCATCTGACCCCGAACAACCACCGGATCGGCACGAACCTGTCTTTCACCCACAGCCGGCTGGTCAAGGTGAAGGCCGGCCCGTCGGTCCTGCCGGGCACCCTGCCGGTCGAGCCGGATCTGGCCGAGTCGTGGACCCAGCCCAACGACCGGACCTACGTCTTCAAGATCCGCAAGGGCGTGCGCTGGCACAACAAGCCGCCGGTGAACGGCCGCGAGCTGACCGCCGAAGACGTCAAGTACACGTACGAGCGCTTCCTGTCGATCAAGGGCAACCCGAACCGCTCGATGCTGGGCGCCGTCGAGAAGATCGACACGCCCGACAAGTACACGGTTCGCTTCATGCTCAACGAGCCGTTCGGCTGGTTCCTCGACTACCTGGCCAACACCGTGATGTGGATCGTGCCGCGCGAGGCCGTCGAGCAGTTCGGCGACCTCAAGCGCGCCGAGGCCGTCATCGGGACCGGGCCCTGGATGCTCGAGCGCTACGAGCCCAACGTCCGGCTCACCTACGTGCGGAATCCGAGCTACTTCCTGCCGGGCCTTCCGTACGCGGACGGCGTCGAGGTCACGGTCGACGAGGATCCGTCGTCGCGGCTCGCGGCCTGGATCGCCGGCAAGTACGACTTCGCCCCCGAGTACGGGCAATGCGTGCGGCGTCTCGACCTTGACGTGGCCAAGGGCCGCAAGCCCAACCTCAAGACGCAGGACTTCACCGTGCTCTTCAGCGGCATCACGATGATGAAGCTCGATCGCGAGCCGTTCAAGGACGTCCGGGTGCGTCGCGCGCTGGCGATGTCCATGAACTGGAAGGACGTGATCGATACGAATGCGTGGTCTCAGGGCCACGGCGTTCCGAATCCGACCATTCCCGCCGCGCTGAAGGAGTGGTCGATCCCGATCAACCAGCTGAGCCCCGAAGGCAAGCGGCTCTACGAGCAGAACATCGCGGAGGCGAAGCGCCTGCTGACCCAGGCGGGCTTTCCGTCGGGACTCAAGGTTCCGGTCGAGGCGACGCTCGGCTGGAGCCCGGACTACGTCGACCAGCTGCAGGTCGTCATGCGGAACTGGAAGGACGCCGGCATCGACACCGAGCTCAAGGGCAAGGAGTTCGGCGCGTTCATGGCGAGCGCGGTCGTCGGAAAATTCGAGAAGCTCGCCCACAGCCTGCGCGGCGGCAGCCCGATCGCCGACTCCTATCTGTACAACGCCCACATCCCGGGCGAGCCGCTGAACTCGTCGGGCGTCGACGACCCCAAGCTGACGGAGATGATCAAGCTCCAGCGCCGCACCCTCGACACCGCCAAGCGGCGCGAGCTGGTGTTCGACATCCAGCGATACCTGGCCGAGCAGGTCTACTACGCCTACGACGGGTCGGTGACGACCGTCTCGGCGTGGGAGCCCTACGTGAAGAACTTCGCGCCGAATCTCGGCCACGACTACGGCGGACGGCTGATGGCCGCATGGCTCGACCGCTGAGCGACGCGGCTTGACTCACCCGTGCCGATGACGGACGATCGCGTGGACTGCCCGAGGAGGACATGATGGCGTACTCGACCGACTCGAAATCCGCAGCGGTGCGCGCTCAACTCGACCACCCCGTGATCGACGGCGACGGCCACTGGCTCGAGCCGGTGCCGATCTTCCTCGACTACCTGCGCGAGACCGCCGGCCCCTCGGTCGTCGAGCGATTCCGGAAGATGGCGACCGCGCACATCGACCGGGGCTGGTACGACATGACGCCGGCGGAGCGGCTCGACCGCCGGCCGACACGCCCGACGTGGTGGGGCGAGCCCGCCAACACCCTCGACCGCGCGACGGCGATGATCCCGAAGCTCTTCTGCGAGCGCCTGGACGATTTCGGGATCGACTTCGCGATGCTCTACACCTCGCTCGGCCTGTTCCACATCGCGAACCCGGACGAAGAGCTGCGTCGCGCCATCGCGCGCGGCGTGAACAAGATGAACGCGGACA
>Ga0187776_10000857_pt1 | contig 14791 bp, 14 predicted proteins | sample 0216_BV02_MP12_2_FD_132426 | JGI IMG/M metagenome (GOLD analysis project Ga0187776, IMG submission 132426) | Tropical peat soil microbial communities from peatlands in Department of Meta, Colombia - 0216_BV02_MP12_20_MG | ecosystem: Environmental > Terrestrial > Soil > Wetlands > Peat | place...
AAGCCCGACGGCTACACCCTGTCGCAGATGCACATGGGCGGGTTCCGCGTCCCGCACATGCAGAAGCTCGCGTGGGACCCGATCCGGGACCTCACCTACATCATCGGCATCTCCGGCTATACCTTCGGCGTGGTGGTGAAGAGCGACTCGCCGTTCAAGACCTTCCAGGACCTCCTGGATTACGCCAAGGCCAACCCGGGCAAGATGTCCTACGGCTCGACCGGAACCGGCACTTCGCCCCATCTGCTCATGGAGGAGGTTTCCGCGAAGACCGGCGCGACCTTCCTCCACGTCCCTTTCAAGGGCAACGCCGACTCCACGCAGGCGCTGCTGGGCGGCCACGTCATGGCGCAGTCGGATTCGAGCGGCTGGGGGCGGTTCGTCGACGCCGGGCAGTTCAGGCTGCTCGTGACCTTCGGCAGCCAGCGCACGAAGCGCTGGCCGACCGTTCCCACGGCCAACGACCTCGGACTCGACATGGTCTACAACTCGCCCTACGGCATCGTCGGTCCGCACGGGATGGACGCGAGGGTCGTGAAGATACTGCACGACGGTTTCAAGAAGACGATCGACGATCCCGAGCACCAGAAAGTGCTCGACCAGCTCGACCAGGAGCTGTGGTACCGATCGAGCGAAGATTACGCGAAGTATGCCCGCGAGACCTTCCAGAAGGAGCGGGCGCTGATCGAGCGGCTGGGACTGCTCGCAAAATAAAAGGGGGGAGGAGGCTGCCATGTTCAACAAGATACTTCTGGCTTACAACGGATCGCGCGAAGGGAAGTCGGCGCTGCTCGCCTGCGCCGAGATCGCGTCTTTTGCAAAGTCGGAGACGCACCTGCTCGCCGTTGCCGGCATGCCCTCGAGCATGTTTCTCACCGAAGGGTTCCTGCCCGAGGAGCTGCTCGAGGAGGAGAAGAAGCGCGCTCAGGAAATCCTTAACGAGGGCCTCTCGCAGCTGAAAGCAAAGGGCTTCACCGTCACCGGACACCTGGCGGTGGGCGAGCCCGTCGAGGAGATCTGCAAGCTCGCCACCGAGCTGAAATGCGACGTCATCGTGGTCGGCCACCAGCAGAAGGCCTCGTTCGCCTCGCGCTGGTGGCGCGGTTCGGTGGGGAAGACGCTGCTCGACCTGGCGCCGTGCAGCATCTTCGTCGCGCAGACGCGGGTGTAGCCGCAGTCAGCCCGGCACGGTCGGCCCCTGGCTCACGCGCACCAGGTCGCCGGGCCGCAGCCACTTGGCGAAGGCGGCCTGCACTTCGCGGGCCCCGAGGCCCAGGTAGTGGCGTGCGGCGAGCGTTGGCTCATTGAGCGGTAGATCCAGGACCCGGCGCTCGATGAGACCGCCGGCTATGTCCTCGACGCTGGCCTCTTCGAGAGGAATCCGGCGCAGGATCAGCGCCTTTGCGCGAAGGATCTCATCCGCGCTCGCCGGCGCTCGCTGCATGCGCCGCAGTTCCTCAGCCACCAGGCCGTGCACTTTCAGCACGTTCTGCGGGTCACACGCGTACTCGACGAGGTAGAGTCCGCGCGTCTGGCTGAATTCGAGACGGGACTGGACAGAATAGACGAGCCCGGCGTCCTTGCGGAGGTCGCGCGTGAGCCGGGTCGAGTAGAACCCGCCGCCGAGAACGGCGTTGCCGAGCTGGAGCGCATAGTAGTCGGGGTCGGAGCGCTTCAACCCCAGCGTCTCGGCGAGCGTCACGCGGTCCTGCACGCGGCTGCGGTCGGGCACCGTGCGCGCCCCGGAAGCGTTGAGCGGCACCGGGGGGAGCGCGGTCTTGGGGGCGGGTCCGGTCGCCGACCAGGCGCCGAAGTATTTCTCGACGACCGTCTCCGCCCGCCGGGGCGTGATCTTGCCGATTACGACGATGGTGGTGAGATCGGGCCGGAATGCGGATCGGTAGTACTTCCGGACATCTTCGATCCTGATTGCCTCGACCGTCTCCGGAAGCGCCTCGCGGAGTGACGGGTCGTGCTTCGGGAAGAGCACGTCGCGCAGAGCCCTGTCGCTGAGGTAGCTCGGGCTGGCGAGGCGCCCGGCGACCGTATCGGCCACCTGCCGCTTGACGACATCGAAGGCCGCCGCGGGAAGCGCCGGATGCAGCAGGTTGCCGGCAAGGAGCCCGACGCCGCGCTCGAAGGAGCCGGCGAGAGACTGCAGCGAGAAGTCGACGCCGGCGTGCGCTTCGGCGCCGATCGCGTCGAGCGCCTGTTGCAGGGCCACGCGATCGAGCTTCTCCGAGCCGTACGGGAAGAGCTGCGCAAGAACTTCCGAGATTCCCTCCTTTCCGCGCGGTTCCTGGAGCTCGGGCCGGTTCTTGACGCGCCCGTAGAGGCTGACCGTGTCGCTCGCGTTCTCGGGCTGGACGATCACCGTGAGGCCGTTGGGAAGCCTGCTTACCGAAGGATGCACGTTCGATTCCGGCACGCTCAGACGGCCCAGGGCCGCTTCGGCCCATTCCGGCAGAGGCGTCGGCGTCGCCTCTCCCATGGCAACGCGTTCCCGGCCTCCGAACCCGCGCGAAGCGACGGGCTTGCCCGAGCCCTTCGGAATCAGCACGGCCGTGACGGCGTGATCGAGATCGAGATACTTGCGGGCGACGCGGTTCACGTCTTCGACCGTCACCTTCTCGATGCGGGCGAGATCGTCATCCGGAGACGCGAGGCCGTCGACGGCGACCGCTTCCGACCAGACCGCTGCGAGACCGCCGATCGAGTTCTTCTGGAATTCGGCGCTTCGCCGCTCTCCGAGCTTGGCCGCGGCGACCAGGCTCCCGGGCACGCCCCGGGACGCAATCCCTTTCAGGATCTCGCGCATTTGCGCCTCGAGCGCGCTGGAACTGCCTTTGGCGGGGAACGCGGCGATCGCATAGCCGAGCCCTGCTCCGGGCAAAGGCTCGAACGAAAAATCGGTATTGAGCGCCCCCCCCTCGGGGACCAGCCCGTAGAGGTCGCCGCGCTCGCTCCTGAGCGCGTCGACCAGCACCTCGGTCGCGGCGTAGTCCGGGCTGTCGAGGCCCGGCATGCGGAAGGCGATCACCTGCAGTCCGTACGGGAGATCGCTGTCGAGACGGAAGGACTGCGGGGCCACGGGCCCGAGCTTGATTTCCGGACGCGGCGGCAGAGTCTTGGCGGGAATCGACTCGAACAGCCGTCTCACCTTCCCGAGCGCGGCTTCCGGATCGACATCGCCGACCACCACCAGTATCGCGTTGTTGGGCGCGTACCAGCGCTCGTGAAAGTCCCTGAGCATCGCGGCAGTGGTCGCGTCGAACGAAGCGCGCGTTCCGAGGGCGTCGTTCGCGTAACGGGTGCCCGCGAAGAGCGCCTCGCGCAGCTTCGTGTACAGCACGTAGTCCGGACTCGAGAGATCCTGCGCGACTTCCTGCTCGATGGCGCCGCGCTCGCGCTTCCAGTCGGCTTCGGAGGCGAGGATCGCTTTCATGCGCAGAGCCTCGATGTGCAGCGCCACGTCGAGATCCCCTGCGGGGACGGTATAGAAGAACTGAGTCACGGTTTGCCGGGTATCGGCGTTGAAATCGCCGCCCATGACGCTTCCGATATCGGCCAGCTGATCCGCGGTGAGGCCCGGGCTGCCGCGGAACATCATGTGCTCGAGGGCGTGCGCCGTGCCCGGGTAGCCCGGCGGCGTCTCGTCGGCGCCCACAAGATAGTTGACATTGGTCGAAACCACCGGCGCGAGCGGATTGCGCACGATGAGCACCCGCAGGCCATTGGCGAGCGTGGCGCGCAGCACGTCCGCTGCCTGTGCCTGTCGACCTGCATCGAGCGCGCGCGCCCCGGTCGCCGCGAGCATGGACACGGCGAGAAAGAGGCCCATCCGGACGAACAGCTTCGTGCTCCGGCTGAATATGCTTCCCATGCTTCGCTAGGGCTGGGGATTGCTCGACCAGTTGTAGGCGCGCACGACGCCGCTTGCATCGAACCTGATCTGCAGGGATTTCCATGTGGAGCCGCTCAGGCGCGGAAGTTTCCCCTCGCCGTGATAGTAGGTCCACTGCTCGAATTTCTCCCCCGTGGATTCGACGTCGACGCCGCGGCTCGGCGGGGCGCCGAGCCAGGCCTGCACCTGCGCCCGCGTGGTGATCCCCCGCTGAACGTTGGCTTCGAAGGACTGCAGATCGAAAGGCGAGCCAAGCTCGACGCTTGCGCACCCCGCGAGCGCCAGGGCACAGAGGCCGCACGCGAGCGCTCGCAGGCGGAGTCGTCTGCTCTCTTCAGCTGTTGCGGATGCCGGGCCGTGAGTCATCGGGTGCCTCCTGGCTGGTGGGGGATGAGCGCCCGCGTGCGGCATCGGACGCCGGAAAGCGGACGCGCGCGGCGAGACCGGTGCCTTGCTCCCCGTCGGCAAGCTCGATTCGGGCGCCGTGCAGCTCGGCGACGCGCTTGACGATCGCGAGCCCCAGGCCGCTTCCCGGCGCGCCGGCGCCGGGTACGCGGTAGAAGCGGTCGAAGACCCGCTCGCGGTCACCTGGAGAAATGCCGGGGCCGTTGTCGGTGACCGAAAGCATCGGGGCGCCGCCATCCATGCACGCGTCGACCGACAGGCGCCCGCCCGAAGGCGTGTAGCGGATCGCATTCTCCAGGAGGTTGACGAGGAGGGTGCCGAGCGCATCCTCGTCCCCGTCGGCGACGACGGGCTCGATGCGGCCCAGTCGAAGCTCGACGCGCTTGGCGGTGGCCAGCGGCTCGATTTCCGCAACGCGGCTTTCCGCGAGTCGATCGAGCCTGACTGCCGCCGTTGGCGTCAATGCGGAGTCCGGCTCGACGCGCGCAAGCGTAAGCAGCTGCTCGACCAGGCGGCTCGCGCGCCGCGCCCCCGCTCTCAAGCGCTCGAGTGCCTCGCGCCGTTGCTCGGCGGTCTGCGCCCGCTCGAGAACCTGCAGTTGGAGCTGAAGCGCGGACAGCGGCGTGCGCAGCTCGTGCGCCGCGTCGGCGGTGAATCGCTTCCTCGCTTCGATCGCCCCTCCGAGCCGCTCGAGCAGACCGTTGAGCTGAGCCACCATCGGCTGGACTTCGCCGGGCAGACCGCTTTCGTTCAGTGGCTCGAGCGAGTCCGGGGCGCGCCGTCCGATGGCGCGCGCGATGCCCGCGAGGGGAGCGAGGCCCCGACCCACGAGCAGCCAGATGAGGATGGCGAACAGCGGTATCGAGGCCACAATCGGGATCAGGAGGCGAAGCGCGACCGAGGCGGCGCGATCGCTGCGCAGGCTCATCGGGAGCGCGACCTGGATGGTCTTGTCGGCGTTACGCATCGTGAAGACGCGCCAGGCCTCTGCATTCACTCGAACGGTATCGAACCCCTGGGCGCTTTGCGGCAGAAGAGTATTCTGATTGGACAGATAGACGATGGAACCGCGGGGATCCCAGACCTGCACTATGAAGTCGTAGTCGAAGTCTGGACTCAGAAGGCTCTGCGTCTGCAGCGTCTGATCGCGCAGCGACAGCGCCATCTGCCGCAGCTGATAGTCGAACATCTCGTTCGCTTCCCTGCGAGCGGCGATATAGGTCGCTGCGCTTGCGGCCACCCCTACGAGCAGCAGCGCCAGGAGCAGCGCCACCAGAAGATTTCTCCTGATCGACATCGAGCCGCGCTCCCGTCCGCCTAGGCTCCGGCGCCCTGGTCCTCGCCGGCGATGGCGTAGCCGATTCCGCGGACCGTGCGGATGACGTTGTCCCCCAGCTTCTTGCGCAAGTTGTGGATATGCACTTCGACGGCGTTGCTCGCGACCTCTTCACCCCATCCGTAGAGACGTTCCTCAAGCTGCGCGCGGCTCAACGCAGCCCCCGGGCGCTGCAGCAGGGCCTGAAGCAAGGCGAACTCGCGAGCCGATACGGGAACCGGGTTGCCATGGTGCGAGACTTCGTGCGTGGCGGGATTGAGCGAGAGCGCGCCGTGGGACACCAGCGGCTCTGCGCGTCCCGCGTCGCGCCGCAGCACCGCCCGCATGCGCGCCGCCAGCTCGTCCAGATCGAACGGCTTGACCAGATAGTCGTCGGCCCCGGCGTCGAGCCCCTTGACGCGGTCGGACACCGCGTCCCGGGCGGTGAGAATCAGGACGGGAACGCGCTGCTTGCGGGTGCGGAGGCTGGCCAGAACGGAAAACCCGTCCTTGCGCGGGAGGCCCAGATCGAGGAGGACGAGGGCATAGGGCTCGCTCTCGATCGCGATCTCCGCGGCCCGTCCGTCCTGAACCCAATCGACCACGCAGCCGTCATGGCGCAGGCCCGTGCGGATGCTCTCGCCGATCATCGGGTCGTCTTCTACGAGCAGCACCCGCAAGGCGCATTCCCCTGCAGCTTCAGACCTGCGGCCAGTGGAAGCTGAGCTGCCGTTCGCCCGTTTCGCGGACGAGCACGGCGCGCTTGAAGGACTTCCCGTTGGCGTCCGCGATGACCGTGTAGCGGCCAGCAGGGAGCTTCACCAGCATGATCGGGCCCTCGGAAACGGTGCTGAGGACGTCCTTGCCGGTGTGGTCCTGGATGGTGACGTGGACGTCGGCCAGGTACTCGTTGTCCTTGTTTCCGGAGAAGATCATGCTGAGGGGGTAATGCTTGGCCTCGGCCTTCATGGCCGTTGATTCCGGCTTCCCGATGCCGCCGCTCATGTAGGTGATGTTGCCTTCGGTCTTGAGTTCCGGCAGTGCCGTCCTATGCATCAGCATGGTCGCGGCGGTTGCAGGCAGGGCAAGAGCGGCGGCGAGAGCGCCGGCGAACAGCAGGCTAGTGGGTTTCATGAGATACCTCCAACAAGGGTAGCACTTCGAGAGAAGGGCGGCCCGGCGTCCGGGCCGCCACCGCGCACCGTTCTCAGCCAAGGTCGACCGGCACGTATGTCTGCGAGTTGTTGCGCTGTACCAGCAGCGCGACGCGCTTGCCGGACTTGTCGAGCAAGCGGCGCAGCTGCCGCGTGTTCTTCACCGGCTGCTCGTTCAACGCCAGGATGACGTCGCCGGGCTCAATGCCGGCCTTGGCGGCCGCCCCACCCGACTCCTCGACGACGAGGCCGCCCTTGACGTGCATCTGCGCGATCTCGTCCGAGGTTAGCGGGCGTACCACCAGGCCGAGCCGCCCGGAGTTGTTGCCGGCAGGCGCGTTCGAGGACGCAACCTGCTCGGTGGGAGCCGCTCCGACGGTCACCTTGAAAGTGCGCTCGGAGCCGTCGCGCCAGACGCGAAGTTCCGCGATCTGGCCCGGCTTCATGTCGCCCACGAGCAGCGGGAGCGTCGACGAGTGGTCGACCGCCTTGCCATCGAAGCCGAGTATGACGTCGCCCGGCTTGACGCCTGCGCGCGCCGCGGGACTGCCGTTTTCTACCGCGCTGACGAGCGCGCCCTGGACCTTCTTGAGGCCGAAGGATTCGGCCAGATTCTGATCGATCTCCTGGATCGTCACTCCGAGGCGGCCGTGAGTAACCTTGCCGTAGCGCTGCAGCTGGTCTTCCACATGCATGGCGACGTCGATCGGAATCGCGAACGACAGACCCATGTAACCGCCGGTCTGGCTGTAGATCTGCGAGTTGATGCCGATCACTTCGCCCTTGAGGTCGAACAGCGGGCCCCCGGAGTTGCCCGGGTTGACGGCGACGTCGGTCTGGATGAACGGCACGTAACCGCTGTCGGGCAGCGTGCGCGACTTGGCCGAGACGATCCCGGCGGTCACCGAGTTCTCGAACCCGAATGGCGATCCCATCGCCACGACCCACTGCCCGACGCGGACCTTGGAGGGATCGCCGATCTTCAGGGTCGGCAGCCCCTTTGCGTCGATCTTGAGCAGCGCCACGTCGCTGCGCGAGTCGGAGCCGATTACCTTGGACTTGAACTCGCGCCGATCGGTGAGCTTCACGTCCACTTCCGTAGCGCCATTGACTACGTGAGCGTTGGTCAGGATGTAGCCGTCGGGACTGATGATGAAGCCCGAGCCGATCCCGTGGGCAGGCGACTGCTGCGGCATCGGGACCTGAAAGCGCTTGAAGAACTGGAAGAACGGATCGTTCTGGTCGAACGGCAGCGTCTGCGCCACGTTCGCGACGGTCTTGGTGATGCTGATGTTGACGACCGCGGGGCCGGCCTGCGCGGCAAGCGCGCTGAAGTCGGGCAGAGCGACGGACGGCGTCGCGGAGGCCTGGGTCGCGACCGGCGCCTCGGGCTTCGCCATTGCAGTAGTGCTTGCCGTGGCGCCTTTCGAGATGCATCCGGCGACAAGCACCGGTACCAGCGCGCAGACGGCGGCCTTGCTGAGTGTCCTCGGATTCATGGTGGAGCTCCTTTGGCGGGTTGTTTGACCGCCGTACGATACGGCGCGGGCCTTAAGTCGAGCTTAAGAGCCGAACCGCGCTATCCTTGCCGGCGATTGGGAAACAGGCGGGACGCCCGCCAGAGGTTGAAGATCACGGGAGGAGACGCGATCAGGGAATTGCCGTCGCTGTCGACGGCTCTTGCGACCAGCGTATGTTCGCCCCGGTCGATCCCGGAAAGCGCGAAGCGCAATCCAGCTCGCTGCGCGGCAGGGTGCCCGTCCAGGGTGAGCACGACCCGGTCGCCGGGACGCAATGCCGGCGCGACGGCCACCAGCACTTCAAGGTTGCCGGCGTTGTCGAATATCGTCGCGTCGCCTGCGGGCTTCAGAATCCCGATCGAATCGTAGTACCTCAAGCCGGCGACCGTCGCCCGGGGCAGGGCGGGCGGGGCCTCTGCGCGGGCCGGCAGCGCGCAAAAGGCGGTCAGCCCGACGAACAGCAGCGAACCGAGTCTTCGCGAGCGGATCATCTGCGGCTTGCGCGCTGGCGGCCGAACGGCGGGTTCGACATGCTCGCCGCCGCCAGGTTCTCCTCCAGGAACCTCCAGTTGACGATGCTCCAGTAGGCATCGAGATACCTCGAGCGGTCATTGCGGTAGTCGATATAGTAGGCATGCTCCCACACGTCGCAGACGAGCAGCGCGTGGTCGCCTGTGACCAGCGGGCAGTCGGCGTCGTCCGTGTTGCGCACGACGAAGCGCCCGTCCCGCAGCTTCACCAGCCACGTCCATCCCGATCCGAACTTCTCGATCGCAGCCTTGGTGAAGAACTGCCTGAAAGCCTCAACGCTGCCGAACGCGAGTTCCAGAGTCTCGCCGACCATGGCGGACGGATCCCCGCCGTCAGCCGGATGCAGGCATCGCCAGAAGAAGTTGTGGTTCCAGAGCTGCGCGGCGTTGTTGAAGATGGTTCCGGTCGCCCTCTTGACGATGTCCTCCAGGCCCGCGTCTTCGTACTGCGTTCCGCGGATCTGCGAGTTGAGCCTGCTCGCGTATCCCCGATGGTGCTTTCCGTAGTGATACGCGAGCGTTTCCCTGGACATGAACGGCTCGAGCGCGTTCATCGGGTAGCCCAGCTCGGGCGGGACGTGCTCCGACTTCGTGATCCTGTCTGCCAGTCGCATCTTGGATCTCCCGATCTGCCAATACGGGAGCACTTTATGGCGCGCAGCTTAAGCAGACCTTAAGAAGAAGGACCTCTGCATGAGGACAACCGCATACGGCGATTTCGCATGCGATCAAAACCACACCGATCGGCAAGACCAGCTGCGCAGCTATCGATCTTGGTCGCTAGCCCGTCTTGATGGTATTCACCAGCACGCCGACCTTGCTCACCTCGACTTCGACGGTGTCGCCGGGCTTCATCCATACCGGAGGCGTGCGCCGCGCGCCGACGCCACCCGGCGTGCCCGTGACGATAACGTCCCCGGGCTCAAGCGAGGTGAAGGTCGAGATGTAATGGATCTGCCCCGGAATGCGGTGGATCATCTGCGCGGTGGTGGCGTGCTGCATCACCTGGCCGTTCAAGCGCGTCTCCAGCGTCAGCTCCTCGCCGTCGGCGATCTCGTCGCGGGTCACCATCCACGGGCCGAAGCCGCCGGTCCTGACGAAGTTCTTCCCCGCGGTCCACTGGAGCGTGTGGCGCTGCCAGTCGCGCACCGATCCGTCGTTGTAGCAGCTGTAGCCTGCGACGTGCTTCCAGGCGTCTTCTTCGGCGATCCGCCGGCCGCGCTTGCCGATGACGACCGCGATCTCGCCTTCGTAGTCCAGGTTGGTCGACTCGCTGGGCATGACGATCGGCTGGTTGTGGCCGACCTGGGATTCCGCGACGCGGATGAAGAGCGCCGGGTTCTCGGTCTTGTCCCGGCCGGTCTCGACGCGGTGCTCCTCGTAGTTCAAGCCGACGCAGATGATCTTCCCCGGGTTGGGAATGACCGGCAGGAAGGTGACCTTGCCGACCTTGAAATCCGGACTCTTCGCGGCCCTGGCGATCTTCTGCGCCTGCGCGAGGCCGTTGCCGGCGATGAGCGAGCGCAGGTCGGGAAATTTCCTTCCGACGCGCCGGGTGAGGTCGACGATGCCGTCGTCCCGGACGACTCCGTAGCCGGCGCCCTTCGATGTCTTGTAGCTGGCGAGCTTCATTGCCTTTCCTCCTCTGCACCAGCATGTCAGTTTATCGCAAGACCCTCATCGAACGTGCTCAGTGAACGTGCCCGGCGTGCGCAACGTCGTGCGGGCCCTCGCGCTTCAGCGTCTCGACCTGCTCGAGCAGATCGGGGATGCGGCTCCAGTCCGGCGTGTCGCCGGGCGCCCAGCGCGCGCGCAGGTAGCCGTCCCGGTCGACGAGAAATTCGAAATGGTCGGCGGCCGCGCTCGCGGCCGGGCGGAACATCGAGTACGCCGCGACGACGCCCGGCTCCGGGTCCGCGATCAGGGACGAGACGGGCTCCGTCCGGGGGCGCACGGCGCCCTTCATCGGCATGACGACGATGCGCACGCCGGCTCGGGCCAGCTGGTCCTCCGCTGCGGCGAGCTCGCGCAGGCGCGGGTCGGCCAGCGGCCGCGCGCAGAACACGAGAAGCACGTCCTCGCCGCGATTGCCCGTCAGCGACTCTTGCGGGCGCTCGCCGATCTGGAAATCGAAATCCGGCGCGGTGATCGGATGCCAATCTCCCACCCCGGCGTCCATGTCCTGCGCGGCTCCGGCGTCCGCGAGCGCGTGCAGAAAGCTGATGACGTTCCACAGGCCGTCGTCCCCGATGCGCGCGCCGAATCCGGGCATTGGCGTTCCGGGAATGCCCTGCTTCAGCCACCACAGCAGGTCGCCCGGCCGGTGGTGCCCGAAATGGTCCGCGAGATTCGGCGGGCGGACCGCAAGCCCCGCGGCGGCGCCTCCGTCCCCGCGGCCGCTTGTACCGTGGCAGCTCGCGCAGTGCTTGAGGTAGATGGACGCGCCGCGCTCGACCGAGTCGGCGGTGTAGCCGACCGGTGACCGGAAATACGTCGTCGGGTGCGCGGGAACGATGCGCCACGCGGCGAGCGTGTAGGGAAAGGGCCAGACCGTCTGCGAGTGCAGCGCGGGAATCGTGACGCCGAGCCCGCCGACGACGCCGAGCACCGCCACGCCGAGCGAGGTCTCGGCGAGCGCGTTGCGCCGCAGGCGCTTGAGCGCGAGCGCGGGCTCGCTGCCCGTCGCGCGAAGGCGCGGCGTCCAGCGCAGGCGGTTGGCGGCCGCGAGCGCGATCATCGCCGCGAAGAGCGCGAGCTTCGCGATCAGGAGCCGGCCGTAGGCGGTTCCGAAGAGCGCCGGCACGCTGCCGACCGTATACCACGCGCTTATCGTGCCCGTCAGTGCGAGCACGCTGACGCACGCGATGCCCATGATCGAGAATCGCCGGGTCGCGCGCTCGGCGAGCTCGAGCGGTGCAGCACGCGAGAGAAAGTGCGCGAGCGGCAGGAGCGCGCCGAGCCAGGCCCCCGCGGCGAGCAGATGGGCGGCGTCCGCCGAGAGATGCACGATGCGGTCCGTTCCGCGCTCGGCGGCTGCGTGCCCCGCGAAGGCGAGCGACGCGAGGAGCGCAGCTGCGAGCAACGCTCTGGTCGCATCGAGCGCTGTACGGCGCCCCGTGATCAGCATCGCCCCCAGTGCCGCGGCGAGGACGAAGCGCACCATCCACACGCGTCCGAAAAGCGTCTCGGTGAGAACCGTCCCCAGTGTCCCGCGACTCAAGGCGCTCGCCGGCGGCAGGCCGCTCATCCTGACGGCCTCCACCGCGAGCCACGCGAGGCCCGAGAGGAGCACAAGGGCGAGGCTCCACGCGGCCACGCGCCGCGTCCGCTCGCGGTCGCTTGCCGGCGCGATCCAGGCGAGGAACGCGAGCTCGCCGAGCAGCGCGACGGCGGCTGCGAAGTGGACGAGGCGGATCGCGACGGCAAATTCGTTCAGGGAGCCACCTCGAAGCGGTAGTCGCCCTCGGTCACGTGGGTGTCTACCGACAGCACGCGCCACACCACGCGGTATACCCCGGGATCGAGCGGCGGCAGGGAAACCCTGAGCACCGACGCGTCTGCCGGGTCGAGCCCCTTGTCCTTGCGGTCGACCTGCTTGCCGCCCGCATCGAAGACCTGCACGGTGCTGAACGCGGGTTCGAGCGCCTGCGAGAAGCGCAGCCTCACCTCCGCGGGCTTCCCGTGGACCTTGCCGCCGACGGCGGGCACGGCGCGGTCGAGAAATGCGTGAGCAAGCGCCGCAGCGGGCCAGGCGAGGGCAGCGAGCAGCGTGGCGCGGACGAGGACTCTCGTGGTCATTCGAATATCGGCCTGCCGATGCTCCTCGGGAAGAGATCGTCGAGGAAGAAATGGAGCTGGAACAGTACCCCATTCTTTCCTCCGGTGGCGCGGTTCATGGGAATGATCGCCTCCAGTCCGACCTGCATGTACCGGCCGGCCCACAGCACACCCGGGTTGATCGTGCCCGTCGTCGGGGCGCTGCCGTCGGTCGGCCTCTGCATGGACACTTCGACGAGCGGGATGAGCCGGTTGAACGGCTCGGAGAGGCCCACGTCCTTCACGAACGATTGCAGGTACAAAAGGCTGTATTGGACCGCGAACCCCACGTTGATCACGTTGGGGTTCTGCGTCGTGGTTTCCGTTCCGTCGTCCGCGACCGTGGTCGTGCTCGAGCGCGTGGGCACGGCTAGGCCCAGGGTGCCGGTGACGGCAAACGGCTTCAGGTACGGCAGGCTGTCGGGGAGGTCGCCGAAACCCTTGCCGGCGAAAAACGTCGGCGTCAGGGTGCTGAAGGTGTCCGGGCCGAGGCGCTTCGCCCCCGTGTTGCCGATGTCCCAGTCGACCCCCACCGACATGATGGTCTCGTGCTCGTCGCTCTTCAAGAACTGGTACTTCACGTTCGCGGCGAAATTGTCGAAGCCGCGCACCGTGTCTCCGCCGTCGGGCTTCTGGTTCACCCAGGTCCCGCCGAGCCCGATCCCGAAATTGGGCGTGATGCGCTTGGTGAAGTCGACCGAGGTGTCGGTCTCGAGCGTGGCGGGCTCGTCGCCGTTCCCTCCGGTCTTTCTCCGGGACACGGTGGGAAGCGACAACTCGTCCGCGACGAACGGGTCGTCGGTGGCGAGCGTCGCCGGAAAGAAACGCTTGCCCGCGAAGCCGTGGGCGAATGCTCCGCTGGCTGCAGCCCAGAGGGCCGCGCCCGTGAACAGCGCTAGCTTGCTCATGTGTCTCCTCATTTCCTCTTTCCTCTCTGCATGAGTTGCACCGGGCGCGCTCTTCCGATTGCACGCGCACGGCAGAGCGCACGGCCGCAACCGTGCGTCTTACAGCGGAAGGATCAGGAGAGGACCGGGGGAGCCCGCGGGGGCGCGGTGGGGTACAGCGCGAGCTGAGGCGCTGCGCGATCGCCGAGCGTCGGTATCCGCGCGGGCGCGAGGACGGGGAGAGGCGGCGGAACCGCCGAGACCGAAACCGCGGCGCCGCGCTCGGCTCCGAACGGGCAGAAGTTGCAGTGGGAGGCGAGGCCCTTGCCGGGAGTCGCCGGCGCGTGATGCCCGCCGTTCGCGCTGCAGATCTCGACGGAAGGGTCGGGGGGCTGCGCGTTCGCGAGCAGCGGCCAGGCGGCGTTCAGAGCCATGGCTGCGAGCGCGAGCCACGCTGCGGTGCGGCGGCGAAGGCGGACGAGGGTCACGAGGGTCTTTTAGCACACGCGGGCAGGCGCTGCCACCTCCGGGACGCCGCAGCTGATCTGGTATCCTCCGGTCGCCATGAAAGGAAGACTGGAAGACCGGCGCCTGCTCACCGGGCAGGGCAAGTTCACCTCCGATTGGAATTTCCCGAACCAGGCCTACGCGGTATTCCTGCGCTCGGACCGGGCGCATGCCGAGATCGCCGCGATCGACGCCTCGGCCGCGCTCGCGTCGCCCGGCGTGCTCGCCGTGCTCACCGGCAAGGACATCGCGGAGGCCGGCTACAAGTCGATCCCCACGAACCTCGGCGTGAAGGACCGCTTCGGCGACCCGCTGAAGAAGCCGGCGCGCCCGGTGCTCGCGCAGGGCAAGGTGCGCCACGTCGGCGAGTGCGTCGCCTGCGTTGTCGCGCAATCGCCGCACGCGGCGCAGGACGCCGCCGAATTGATCTCCGTCGACTACAGGGAGCTGCCGGCGGTGACAGTCGCCGAGGCTGCGCTCGCGCCCGGCGCGCCGCAGCTGCACGCCGAGCTGCCCGGCAATCTGTCCTTCGACTGGGTCGCGGGCGACGAGGCCGCGACCCAGGCCGCATTCCGCTCGGCCGCGAAGGTGGTGAAGATCCGGCTCGACAATCCGCGCATCGTCGGGAACCCGATGGAGCCGCGGGCGTGCGCCGCGACCTACGACGCGCAATCGCAGAAATACGCGCTCTACGCCTGCACGCAGGGGACTGCGGGCATGCGCGGCCAGCTCGTCTACACCATGGGGGTGCCC
>Ga0187776_10000858_pt1 | contig 14789 bp, 11 predicted proteins | sample 0216_BV02_MP12_2_FD_132426 | JGI IMG/M metagenome (GOLD analysis project Ga0187776, IMG submission 132426) | Tropical peat soil microbial communities from peatlands in Department of Meta, Colombia - 0216_BV02_MP12_20_MG | ecosystem: Environmental > Terrestrial > Soil > Wetlands > Peat | place...
GACGTCGAGTAGGGCGTAGCTGTCCACCGGGGAGTCCGCGGGAATGATCAAGACGAAGTCCTCCTGCACCGCGCGTTGCAAAGCTTCCAAAAGATTCGGCTGCTCATCGTGACTGTTGGGATGTAGGCGCACGCACAGCGTGCCGTCGAAGCGGTGGTCTTTGAGGATCCCCACGAGATCCCGGATGCCTTCCAGTTGGCTGTCGTGGAGCAGGTAGCGATAATACTGGGGTAAGGCAAATCGTTCGTACTCGCTGCTGGTGAAAATCGAGTACACGGGCTTTCCCACATCGAGTCCCAAGGGCAGGCGATTGGGTTCCTGGTTCTCGGTGTAGACTTTCCAATTGAATACCTGCTTATCGCGTTTCCTTTGGTAAAAAGATCGCCCGATCTCGCACTTTGTGTTCTCGTCCTCGTCACTTGCATCCCAGTGCCGCAGGATTTCCTGCTGCACCCAAAAGATATCGTGCGGCATCGTGTTCGCAGTCAGGCCAATTCGATCCAGCGTCGCGCCCCGCTCGTGCACCAAGCACTCGACACCCAACTCCTGGCACGCCCTCAGCGCCCCGCGAAACGTCGCCATTCGGCCGTTGAACACGTACACCCGGTCCGGATGGAAGTTTTCGATGAAACGTTTGGCCGCCAGATAAACTTTGATGGACGTGTCCAGCGCGCGTCGGATCCAGGACTCGTACTCGATTAGGTCGACAGCGGTATTACGAGTACGCCAGATCAGGCTCGAGAGGACCGCATTGCCACAATCGTGCCCCCCAAAACGCAGGTTGTGCAGGGCCTCGTGGCTACCGGTGGCCGACTTCCACGGCGGGACGTTTGCACCGCCCCCGCGCGCAGACGGCTCGAGAAATTGGTCGACTGAGTGCCGGGTTGCCGTGCCCGAGAGCAGTGACAGGCCGTGGCGGAGGCGGCTTAGTTCGGCCGGTATCCTCGAAGCGTAATCCTCCCTGGGCGACGTGTCCGAGAACCGCAGCGACTTCCCCGGATGGATGACGTGCACCTCGGAGCCTTGTTCGAGCTCCGCCTCGATCAGCTCGAGTTCATGCACGAGATGAAACCTCCAAAGCGACTGGAGGGAGAAATAACCAACTGTAACCACAGCCCAGCTCCGCTCGCAGAGACAATGAAGTCCAGCCAGCCAACTCACGGCCTGCCGCGTTGCGCACTCAGGCCTACCGCCGCCGCAACTTCTCCTTCACCGGAATTTCGCTCTCGTACACCACTTTCCGGCCATCCCCTAGGGCGCGCTCGATCGCGCGACAGTCCTTGATTAACCTGGCGAAGCCGTGCGGCTCGACGGACGCGGCCTGGTCGGTACCCCACATGGCCCGATCGAGAGTAATGTGCCGTTCGACGACGCAGGCGCCTAGGGCCACGGCGGCCACCGTGGGCGCCAGCCCCGTTTCATGGCCCGAATACCCGACGGGAACCTGGTAGCGCTCCTTGAGCGAGTGAATCACGTGCAGGTTCAGTTCCTCAATCTTCGACGGATAGGTGCTAGTTGCGTGCAACAGCACCAACCGGTCGGTTCCCAGAATTTCAACGGCGCGATCGATCTCCTGGATCGTGCTCATGCCCGTGGACAGGAAAATGGGCTTGTTGAGGTTGCAGTGATACTTCAGCAAACTCGAGTCTGTCAGAGACGCGGAGGCGATCTTGTAAAACGGCGGGTTGTAACGCGCGATGAAGTCCACCGATGCCTCGTCCCAGCAGGACGCCGTCCAGAGGACGCCGTGCTCACGGCAGTAACGGTCCAAGGCGTCGTACTCGACCAGACCGAACTCCAGGCCGCGCTTCAAGTCGCCGTTGGTCATCCCGAATGGTGATTCGCGCGGCCGAGCTAGCTCCTCGGCGGTGTACACCACATCCACCGTGCGCTTCTGGAACTTGACGAGCTCTGCCCCGGCCAAGTTGGCGGCAGAGATGAGCTTCTTGGCCAGCTCGATGTCGCCGTTGTGGTTAATGCCGATCTCGGCAATGAACAGACAGGGCTCGCCGTCGCCGACCAGCCGATTTGCGATACGGACCTTGTGCATATGCGTAACTCCTTTTCTTCCTCCGCAGGGTAAGGTCGAGGCTACCAGCAACTTCGCCCCCCATCGATGATCAGGTTCTGCCCGGTCATGTAGGACGAGGCGTCGGAGCATAAAAAGACGATGGCCTCGCGGTATTCGTCTACGCGCGCCATCCGGCCGAGCGGGATCAGCCTGGATAGTCGATCTACAAACTCCTCAGGCTGCCCGTTGAAGACACCACCCGGCGAAAGCGCATTTACCCGGATGCCTTGTTCGGCCCAGTACGTTGCCAAATAGCGCGTCAGTCCCAGGAGCGCCGTCTTGACGACGGAGTAGGACACCGGTTTAACCGGCTGCTGATGTGCAGGCAGGCTGTCGTCGCGGTAGAGCCGCTGGTCGGGAGCGATCACCGCCAGGTCCGACGCGATGTTGACGATGACTCCCGAGCGGCGGGCGACCATCGGCTCCCCAAACACGCGGCAACACAGGAAGGCGCCCGTGAGGCCCACCTCCAAATCAAGCCGCCACTGCTCCAGTGGGAAGTTCTCCAGGCGGGACCAATTTGCGGGGCCGCCGTCCTCGATTTTCGGATTCCGCGCCGCGTTGTTGATCAGGATGTCCACCCGGCCGAAGCGCTCGAGGACCTCGCGGCGAACGGCGAGTAATGAGGGCTCATCGGTGATGTCTGCGACATAGTAAACGACCGGGCTTGCGTGTTCGGCCCCTAGCCGCCGGGCGTTGGCCTCGAGCGCCGCTCGGTGAATGTCTAGCAGCACGACAGCGCAACCATGCGTGGCCAAGGCATAGGCGTGTTGAAGGCCCAACAGGCCCCCGCCGCCGGTGATGATAGCTGTTCTTCCATTGAGCTTCATGTTTCACACCGAATGTCGGACGGCCGTGTGGCGCCGGCTCGGGCCGATGGTCGGGCCGTGGATGGCGATCCACTTCTCCAACCTCTCGATATCCTCGGCGTAGTCCAGTTCTGGGACGTTCTTTATAACCACAAAGGGAAGCACCTTGTCCCCTGCCATGCGTCCTTTCAGAATCACGTCCGAGCGGATGATGTCGACGTAGCCGTTTTGCCAGTATACCTGCGGCAGGATCTGCCTGGGCATCGAGTGCGGTTCCGCAAACTCGGGGTGCTCTAGCAACGGCGTCATGTAATTCCCTGACGGCACCCACATCTTGTATGGCGAAAGCGTCGCCGGACAGACCGAGCGCAGGGTATCTGCCTCCGGGTCGGAGACGATCAACTCAATCGCCTCATCGATGTCTTCCACGGCTCGCAGGATCGTGGGCGGCCGCAGATGCACGACGTAATTGCAGCGATAGTTCTCACGCTCCCGCAAATGGGTCAGCGCATGCCGGAACACATCGATGTCCGGTGACAGGTCGCTGGCATATTCGCCAGGGCGCAGAAACGGTACTTCCGCGCCAAACCGTCGGGCAACATCAGCGACCTCGGGACAATCCGTTGATACGACGACACGCTTGATGTACCGGCTCTGCCGCGCTTGCTCGATCGAATAGGCAATCGCCGGCTTGCCGGCGATCGGCAGGATGTTCTTCCGCGGTATGCCCTTCGATCCACCCCGAGCCGGGATCAGGGCGAGGATCTCTGCATTGTGAGCGCTACAGGTTTCTGGCATCGCAAGGATTCCTTGATGGCGAGGGCGATTCTCAGCGAATTGGCGCCATCCCGCAGGTTTACTCGCGGGGACTCTTCGCCGCGCACGCAGGCCAGAAAGTGCTTCATCTGTGCCATAAATAGCGCGTTGCGTGCGAGCTGCGGATCCGAATAGATAGTTTGCGCCTGGCCATTAAAGGGGATGTACTGGAGTTCATTGCAGGAGCAATCGAAATACAGAGAACCCCGGGCACCGTGCGCGGTATAGCTCCGCCTGGGTGGATATCGCAGGCAATCGTGCGTGAGCGTGACCCCGAATACGTCGCTTGCCTCCGCGTATACCAACAAGCTGCTAACATGGTCCTCGGCGTCCATATTCAATGTCCCTGTACTCCCTCCGGCGGAAAAGACTGTCGAAGGAAGGCCAAACATGGCGTAAACAATATCGATATCATGAATCTGCGTCAAGGTGACTCCGCCGCCTTCCGCTGCCTTGGCCATGAACGTCTGGGAGTAGTCCTCATAGCGGTGCCAGAATGGCATGTGCTCGCCGAAATCGAAATGCGCGCTAATGAATTTCCCCATGGCGCCTCCACCGGCCATCGCGATCATCTGCTGGATGCCCGGATGAAACCGTAAATGGTAGCCGACGCAGCAGATCCGTTGCTGCCGGTCCAGCAACTGCTGCAGCACGTCGACGCCATCCCAGGAGTGCGAGATGGGTTTTTCGAGAAACAAGTGCAGCCCGGCCTTAGCCAATTCAATGGCCACAGGCATGTGCAAGTGGTTTGGCGTGCAGACCAGACCCGCCACCGGGCCTTCGGCCAGCGCATCTTCGAGTCGGGAAAAAGAACGCAACCGGTAGCGGTCCTCGAGGCTCATCACCTCGCGGGCCTGGAGGTCGTCGGTAATCTCTAGGTTAAGTCCGCGCTGTCGATAGGCCAAGATCTCGATCTGATCGCCGCACAATTGGCGGAGGCACCGGACGTGCCGCTGACCGATACTTCCCAGACCGACGACGAGCAACTTCATGTGCGTCTTCCCCATTCCTGGAGATAAAAGGTAGTTCGCAGATCGAGGGAGCAGAGGCGGGAGCGTGAGGTGGAGTCTGAGTGTGCGAAGAGACTCAACCGTGCACGCACCCGATGTCCGCGAGCCTACTGTATCATGCTCTGGGGAGGCACGCCAACTCCCGTCTGGGCTGCCTTGCCGCGAGGACGACACCGATCCCGTGCCTCCAGTCTCCAAAGCCCACTCGACGCCCGAGTGTCAGCCGGACAATCATGCGCCAGAGCGTCGCTCTGTCTTCGGCAGTCCAGAAAGCCGACGCCAACCTTCCGCCTTCGTGTTCCAGGAGACCGATCGAGGTGCTGCGAGCACAATTGATTATGGCCCGAGTTATCCTCCGGCTGAATCATTTCGCAGCTGTCGGCAACGACCCCTTCCGTACCGGCTTAAGGCCCTTAAGCGCGTCGCATCCTCTCGGAGACCAACCGTTGAACCAACATGTTGAAATCGCGGGTCCTCTGACGCATTGCGACAGTGGCCCGCCGCATATCTTCCCGTGCGCGATTCGGGTCGGCGATGATGCCCTCGCAGGAGTCCGACAGCCGTTCGGCGAAATCTTCGGCAAAGATATCAAGCGCGTAGGCGCCAAGCCCCGCATCCTCCATGAAGTCGAACATTCGAGGCTGCGAGCACAGCGCCAGCGTGGGGGTCTGGAGTCCAATCGACGGGGTCATCGAGTGCACTCGCATAGCCAGCGTCAGGTCCACGTTGCGGTAGAAGTTGTAGAACTGGGGCGCATACGTCGCCTTGGGAAGTCCGTTGACCACGGCGATCTGATGTTTCAACCGCGAGGAACAGCGCTCGAAGAAGTCCGCGATCATGCGAAAATCCTCGTGATGGTGAGGACAGAGGATGATCTGCAACGGATGACGTTGTGCGAGGCCGTCCAACACGACGGCCATGCACTGGACAAAGGTGCGGCGCTTGTCCCCGGCGAGCCGCATGCGCCGCCGCACGGCGCGCGATGGATGCAAGCGAGCGGCCAGCCTCTGTCCCAGCGTCGGCGGGTTCGCCATGAATCGCTGTTCCCGGTCCTCATCATTTAACGACACCGCGATATTGAGCCTGCCGTGCGCAAGTTGCCAGGGGACGGCTTGCGCGTCGGTTTCAACGAACAGGGCCGGATCCGGCACCTCATGGATGCCGCTGCAGTCGATGTCGAGCAGCCGCGACAGCCACGCGCGCGTCCCGTCGTTGCGCACGGAGAATAGGCACCGCTCGTTCTCCAGTGCGTATTGAATGCCTGCCCTCAACTTGTCTTTGTGGTGATAGGTTTGGGTTGGCCAGGTGCGATACGACAGCCCATAGAAAATCAACGGGCACTCAATGCGGTCCCACAGTTCCAGAGGGAGGTCGAAACGCATGCCCGCCTGAGAGTGCTTCGGCGAGCCGACCAGAGTAACCGCGGCTCCCACAATCACGAAATCCTTATTCCCGCAAAGTTCGACAAACCGCTGGTCGAATCGTTTGGGCGCATCCGGTATGGTGTAATCGTCCCAGGGCTCATGCACGTAACGCAGCGGCGCCGTGAAGTCCTCGCGAAGGGTACGCTCCAAGCCCGAAATCAGGGCCCCGTTGCCAATGTTGGTGCTGCTGTGATTGGCAAGATGGAGGACTTGCAGAGGTGTTTCACCGCACGAGCGTGGCATTAGAACTTCCTCGAGTCAAATTGTCGAAGGAACGAATCGAGGGAGCGAGAGAAGGCCACCCTACAAACGGTGGTCCAGCATGACATCCCTTCGTGCCAGGAGTCGGCTCCGTGAAAATTGTTCCCAATCGAGCCGACGCCTCTAGCAACTACCTCCCCGGCCGGATTTATCCGGCATTCTCAGGGGAATAGTTCGTCCTCGATCAGGGCACACCAGAAATGAAGAATGAATATGTGCGCCTCCTGGATACGCGCTGTGACTGGATGGGAAACTATCACTGGAGTGTCAACACATGAAGCCAATGCGCCTCCGTCACGTCCCAAAAGTCCGATAGATTTGACGCCTCTGTTCTTGGCTGATTCAACGGCGAGGATTACATTTCTTGAATTTCCCGATGTAGATATTCCAATAAGCAAGTCACCGCTCAGGGCAATCCCTTCCACTTGTCGGGAAAATACTGTGTCATAGCCATAATCATTGCCAAGAGCCGTCAAGAGTGACGTGTCAGTTGTAAGAGAGATGGCGCAAAGAGCCCTTCTTTCCTTTTCAAATCTCCCAACAAGCTCGGCAGCAAAGTGTTGGGCATCTGAAGCACTACCACCATTACCGCATACTAAGATCTTATTCCCCGTTCTAAGCGTCGCGATTATCACTTCGGCCGCCCTGACAACTTCTCCTGTGATTTCGTGTAGTTTAGAAAAGAGATTACTGTGCTCGTCAAGCAACTGAGAATATCGTCTTACGGGGTCCATCACCTTCTCCGGGTTGGATCGTCTCATGAGTGAGTCGCTTACAGGTGTCGCAAATGGGTTGCACGTCCGTAGGCCCGACAAGGCGAAAACTATACCAAAACACGGCTCAAATGTTAGCCCCTTTCCTATCAGTCTCCCGTCTTTTACTTTATCTGATAAGCATGCTCGGGCATAGAAGGCAGACCGATCCCGTGCCGCAGGTTAAAATCTCAGATAATGCTTCAGGATGCGACCGGCGATGCCGAAGCCCCAGGGAACGGTCTGCATCCGTCCCAGGCCCGTCGTGCCGGACAAAGCTCTAAGTATCGTCGGAAAGCAGCTCAGCAGGCTTACCGAATGAACGCGGCTATAGCGCTCAACGTACCTGAAGCTCAGGAACGGAGACAGTCTTACCGGCTGGCCTGCTCGGCGGAGCACCTCATTTGCATGGGTAATTTTCTCCTCCATCAGTGAGACGTACCGCGCTGCCTCGTACTCCGCATCGGCTGCCGCGACTTGAGACTGGTTTACTGCCCACAAGTTAGACCCGTGTATGCGGTAGATCCCCAAAGGCTCCGGCAGGTACCGAACCGGCGCCAGGAGCGCCGCCACCGGGGCAATGAGTTGGTCGGCGGAGATTCTGTAGCTTGTGGTCAAGGGGAAGATCACTTCACAGAGCTGCCGACGCAGGCTCAGGCCCGAGGTGGGGCTGAACATCCAGGGCAGCACCCTGCGGAGCATGACCCGAGACACATTTCCGTCGGCTGGCTCACGGGGGGAGACCCGGACGTCGGCCGTCCCAGCGCCGCGCTCAAAAAACTTCTCCAGCCCATGGTGGACTAGGCCCACCTCCGGGCGCGCCGCGAAGGCCTCCACGATGCAACGGACCTTGCTGGGCCTCCAGAGGTCATCTGCATCGAGGAGGCAGATCACCTCACCTGTGGACTCAGCGAAGGCTCGATTCAGAGCAGCGGCTTGGCCGGCATTGTCCTGTCGAATAGAGCGCACCCGTTGTCCGAAACGGCCGACGACGGCAGGCGTGTCGTCAGTCGAGCCATCATCCACGACGACGCATTCGATGGGCCCCGGATAGTCCTGGGATAGCACCGACTCGATGGCGGCTGCGAGGAACGCTCCGTAATTGTAGGTGGCGATGAGAACCGAGACCTTCATTACGCCCCCTGATCAGGATGTATGCCGCACCACGTCGCACTCGTCCGTCGGCCGGCTTGCTTGAGTCTTGGCGGAGTCCTGGTCAAGGTCAGTCGCACCCGGACTGCGCCACGCAGGCAATGCTTTACGCCTACAGAATTAAGAAGCTCATCGGCGATCCCGGTCTGTCCACGATTCCAGTGGAGACCTAAGCGCGTAGCGTGCCGTTATGCAAGCGGGGCCCCTATCGGTGATGACAAGTGTTCGCTATCGCGACTTGTCCGTCACGGTGGTGACCTGCTCGGTCACGGTCTGTCCAGGATTTAATATCCCCGCTCGGTCGCGACCGCCACTGATGGACCCGTCCCAGTTTCCCACCATGCGGGAGTATTTCTTCTTGAGTCGTTGTCCAAACCTTCTCGTATAATAGCGAGCCAATGCGGAGAGGGTAAAGCGCCACGGATCCCCGTCTCGGTAGTAGACCAGCTTTCGCGAATCCCGGATCACGTGACGCCAGTCTGGAGAAGTTACGTGACGAAAACAAGTGGGATGCCCGAACCGTGCGAGCAATCTCTTTTGCATCTGTTCGGGATCACGGAGAGGGTAATGGCGATTGAGTATGCGCCGCGTACACGTCTTCTTCAGACTGGCCGGCACGATGGTATTCCCCCACAACAAGTCTCTTCGATTCGGGAACATCCTTTTCTCCTGCCAGTCGATGCGATAGTACCGCCGCCGCTCAAAGATCGGCTTATACCGCGAATCCCTTCCCTCTTCCCAGGCCCTCAAATCCTCTTCAGTAAAACCGAATGAAATCTGCCATGCTCGGATGACATCAGCGCCCTCTCGCACGGCTTGCCTGATAATCGGCTGGGGATCCTCAGCCAGGAATTCATCGGCGTCCAGTATAAGCCACCAGTCGTCCTCGGAAAGCTCCGCACCTACTTCATAGTAAACGATGGCCCGCAAAGACTCCCGGAATGACTCGAACGTCTGTGGGAACGGGACAATTTGCGGATTGACCTGGGAGAGAGACCGGACAAGCTCCCAAGTGCGATCGGTACTGCCGTTATCCAGGACAAAAATCTTCTCACAGTGCCCGGCGGCGTGACTGAGCGTCTGAGTGATAACATCGTCTTCGTTTTTGACGAGGCAGATGGAGTAGAGCTTGATAGGCCGGCTCTCGTACGTCCATGCCTCAAGCGGCGATTCCGTCACGTCGTACTCTCCAAGGCCGAAAAAGCAACTCCTCCTCCCCCTCACCACCTACATCTTGCCGGGATGCTGCCTGCATTTCTCCACTGCCCGGAGCGAGTCCACCCGACCCATCCCACTCATACACACTCCCGCGTCCTCATCCGAAGATTGCCAGACTAGCAAGCGAGTCGGTAGAACTGACCGGAAATCGGCTCTATCCGGATATCAGCGCTGTCCCCAAGCGCCTGCTGGAAGCGCATTACGCGCCTGCGCATCTGTTCAAGAGAGATCGCCGGATAGCAGTGCTCGAGGTATTGCGGTCGGTTATGCGAAGAACTAGGGATGTACCTCCTGAACCGCTTCTTCACCCGGCGCTTAGTTGCCCACTTCCATCCTTTCAGCCGTTCACGCACTGTCGGCTTGCGGCGCTCCGGCTGCTCTTCCATCATCCCCTCGAGGACGTCAACCATGCGTTCGCAGGCCAGCCGGCCGCTCAGAGCGGTCAAGTGGTGATCGATGAGCGCCTTCCGTTCACCCCCCTCCGTAGGCCCGAGCTCACCGGCGAGGATCTTCCCGAGGGTCACCCGCAACTCCTCAAAACTGAAGCACTCGTGACTGAGCAGGTTGGGCAAGTGATGGAAGGCACGGTCGTAGTCCTCGTTCACCGTCGCCCTGTAGCTGATTGCGGGTACCCCCATGACGTATGCCTCCACGCCGGTAGTACAGCCGTTGTGCACAATTGCTCTCGCGGCCATCGCCCACGGCACGACGTTGCCCTCATTTGTCACTCGCACCGTTTTGCACTTCGCCGCAATCTCGTGATAGATTACTTGACTTTCAGCCGGATGAGGCCGGACCACAATGGTGTAACCCGGAAACGCCCGCTCCAGGTCAGGGATCAGGCGCTGGAAGTCTTCAAAGATGGCCTGCTTGTGGTCGCGCAAGCCCTCCGCGTACTCACGGCTTACGCCCATTCTCATCACCCGCCTGCCCGCCCTAGGTTCCTCCCCAGGCCTGTCAGGAGCCGAGAACAGATTCATGGTGGGATAAAACGCATTTACGTGTTTGAAATTGGTGTTCACCAGGATGAAGTCACCGTGTGCCCTCCGGATGGTTTCAACATCTTGTGCGTAAAACCCACGAAGCTCAGGCCGCAACAAATCGCCCCGCGGGTTGCCGCTCATATGAATTGAGGTCCCAGCAGGCATCCGGGGATATCGCTCCCACAACTGACCGCTGTCTTCACCCCAGGCGAACAGATGCGAGACATACCCCAGTGACACGGGAGAGAGACGTTCTTGATAGTAAATCTCCGGAGGCGTATGGACCAGCGCCTCTTCATCCCACGCCACAACGTCATGGCCGAGCATGCGCAGCACGCGAAATACATTGACGCTGCCTTTCGTCATGCTCTTGGAAAGGTAGATGCCCCGCGACAGCGAAGGAATATGAAAATGCATCTGCACGCGAGGCCCCACCACCGAGGCAAACCCACGCCTTGCCGCGACACACGCCAGCAGAAGCTTGGCATCGAGTTCGCGTACCTGGTGCTCCACAGGCAGGAGAAGCGTCGTCTTCGTGACCTTCATATGGCTCATTTCTTCAAGAAGTAGAAAAGTGCCTTATTAAGTAGCTCGTCTGTAAAACTTCATAGCCCTGGTCTCGTACCAGAGCCTCGCGCTATCTTCCTGGTGCCCGACTGACGCACCGATGAGTATTCTTTATGCCAAGGAAAACGAAGTGGATTTTCGGGAAGCGATTTCCGATATTCCCTGGTTTTCAAGGTCTTCTTCATCTTTCTTCTTTCCGCCTGAGAGGTTCTCGCTACCGTACTGGTCCCGGCGTCAGGAATGAACTCTCCATAGTACACTACATACGCATCGAGCAATTTCGGTCGGCCAAATTCTTTTAGTTTATCTCTGAACGTCCAACCGCAACTATAAATTCCGCTAAAGTCCTCGTTACGTCCGCCGACTTTCCAATACAGACCTCATTGTATAAGAAGGCTGTTCTTGAGAAAGTGATGCGATTCAAGCTCGGATATATTGTTCCACCCGGGATGTTCCTTGAGTCGCTTAATAGGTTTTCGCACGAAGTCAAGAACAAAGGATCGTAAAATAGAGTTGATCATCATGGTATCCCCTTGTAGAGAGTCCTACAAACTCGCCTTCCGCTTAAAAACGACTTCGGACGCTCGCGCTTGCGCGCTTTGTGGCGCAGGGCGCCAACCAGTAAGGAATTCCCACCCAGGAGCATGGGACCCAGAAAGAAGTGACTTAAGTCCTTTTCAGTTCCGTGTCTACTCCGAGTGGAGGACTCGCCTTGCCAAGCTCTCGCCATCCAATCGGTGATACGAAAGCGCCTCCTGGGGGGTGCCGCAGGCAGGATACTCGTCGACGGCGAACTTGATGACCCGTTTGTTTCGCAAAGCCTCTGACCCCATGGCGGCATTCAGCAGAGAGTCCCCGAGCCCCCCGTAGGGCGAGTGATTGTCTACAACAAAGATCGCCCCACAGCCATGGACTGTCTCCCCCAGCCATTCCAGATCCACTCTGTTCAGCCAAGGCATGTTCACCACTTTCAGTGAGAAACCCTTTTCCTTGAGCATGTCCGCGGCGAGCAGTGCTTCGTTGAGCATGACCGGGCCGTAGGCGAAAAGCACGGCGTCGGTGCCAGGATGAAGCACCGTTCCCCTGCCGAAGGTGAATTGGTAGTCAGAAGGCAGGGCGATGGTTCTGGGCGAGGGCGAGATGGCGAGCCGCATCATGCAGATGTCGTTCGCGTCGTCCACGCACCACTCGAGGACACACTTCGTCTCCAGGCCGTTTCCGGGCTCTAGGATCACGCAGTTCGGGAGAGCCCCGAAGAGTGAGATATCCCTCAGGCTCTGGTGGGACTTCCCGGGGCCGGCAGGGATGAGGCCGGCGTAGTGGCAGACATAGATGATCTTGGTCTTCTCCGTGGCGTTGTTGTAGATCTGCTCGTTCGCCCGGGAGGCGAGGAAGACGCCGAAGGAGTTCACCACGGGGAGGAACCCCTGGAGAGCAAGCCCACCCGCGGTGGAGACCATGTCTTGTTCGGCGATCCCATTTTCGATGAAGCGGTCGGGAAAGGCGAGCTCGAAGGGGCGCAGGCCGCAGTCGGCGGAGAGGTCCGCATCGAGGACCACGAGGTCCTGCCGCCGAGCTCCCAGGTCGACGAGGGCCTCACCAAAGGAGTTCACCACCTTCTCCGCCGTGTCCTTGAGCCTTGTCTGGTACTTCTCCCTGGTCTCAAGGACTTCGGTGGTGAGGGGCGCAAACCCCATGGCACGGAGTCGCCCAGTGATCCGCTCGACGAGCTCCCCGTAGCCCCTCTGGAAGGAATCGTCGTCGGGCGCTCCCGCGTGCCAGCGGTAGAGCCCCCGGCCCTCTCTGAGGGCGGCGGGGCCTTCCATGAAAGAGACGCCCCGTCCCTTGACGGTATCGGCGATCAGCACCTTGGGTTTATCGGCGACCCGCCGGAACCCCTGAACCACCTTTTCTAGAGCGGCGAAATCGTGACCGCTGCATCGTTCCACATGCCAGCCGAAGACCTCGAACTTCTTCCCGAGATCTCCCAAGTTGATGACGCCTTCCACCGTCTTATCCGTCTGGATCTTATTGCAGTCCACGAGCACGTGGAGGTTGCTGATTCCCTGGTGCGCCGCAGTCTGGAGGGACTCCCAGATCTCTCCCTCCTGGAGTTCGCCGTCCCCGGTCATGACGAAGACCCGACCGCCGGAGCCTCGAAGCTTCTTGGCCCAGGCCATACCCTTCGCTTTGGCGATGCCCATCCCGAGGGAACCCGAGTTCGTCTCGATCCCCGGGACGCTAACATCCGGATGGCCGTGGGTGCCGCCGAGACGCCGCAGCCTGATGAATTGCTCCTTGGGCAGGATGCCCAGGGCGTACAGAACGGCATAATGGCCCGGGACGTCATGGCCCTTGGACGAGAAGTAGATGTCCCGGTCGGGGTGACGAACACCCAGCTCCGCCGTATTCATCTCGGCAAAGTAGAGGAAGGTCACGATGTCGACGGAGCTGAAGCTCGAGCCGATGTGCCCGGAGCCCGCCCGTTTCACCGTCGCCAGCGCGTTGGCCCTGCACATGTCGCCAAGCAGGGCCAGCTTCTCGTACTTGGGAATATTCGCCGTCTGAATCCGCTGAAACTCCTCGCGCGGAATGAGCTTGATCTCTAGCATGAAGACTCCTCTACGGGGCATATGGTGCTTGGGGTACGACGGGTAGCCGCGCCATCCCTTCCCGGACGAGGTGTTCGGCCAGATCCCAGTCGTAGGGATGGTTCACGTCGAAGCCTTCATAGCCCTCGGTGAAGAATGGCATCAGCACGTTTCCGGCGATAGTCCGCCCCTCAAAGACCACCCGCGAGCGGGCGATCTCCAGGCTGGCATTCTGGACATAAACCTCCGGAAGGGACTGGTACTGACTGCTGTGCCATGGCTGCTCGGCTGGGCCGAGAGGAAGGAGGGGCAGCATCCGTCTTCCCCTTACCACCCACATCTTGCCGGGATGCTGCCTGCATTTCTCCACCGCCCGCAGCGAGTCCACCCCCTCCTCTGCGGCGAACTCCCCCCACGCCCGCTGAATCGTCTCGGGCAGGCGAAAGGGGCTCGTGGGCCTGAGGATGCTGAAGCAGTCGTAGCTTCGGCCTGCGTTCCGGAGTCGCTCGAGGGTGTACTCCACCCATTCGATGTCCGGGGACAGATCGCCGGCGAACTCAGCCGGCCTCAGGAACGGCACCTCAGCGCCGTAGTATCGCGCGATCTCGGCATACCGGGGCGAGTCCGTAGATACGATCACCGCGGCAAAAATCTCGCTCTGCAGCGCCGCAGCAATAGTGTAAGCGATCACCGGGTGGCCGGCCAGGGGGCGAATGTTCTTGTCGGAAACGCGTTTCGACCCGGCCCGAGCGGGGATGAGCGCCACAATCGAGGTGTTGGTGTCAGCCATTCACGTTCCTGTCGAACACTTCGTGCACGTAGCCTTCGTGAACAAGGAACAATACGGGTGATATTCCCCCCGGGGTCCACGACAAAAAAATCTCCTCCCCCTCGACGGGGGAGGATGGAAGTGGGGGTGACAAAACACCCGGAACATCAAGGAACTCTCTGATCCCCCTCCGTCTTACTGCCCTCCCGCCAGGGGAGGCGAAAGATTTTCGCTCGGCGCAAACAGTCGAGCTGTCACCTCGTATCGATCCTTCTGCCGGGAACCCACACTTCGACAACCTGCTACAGCATCCCCGGGTCGATGGTGATGTAGATAACCTTCAGGTTGGAGTAGATGTCCAGGGCC
>Ga0187776_10000859_pt1 | contig 14783 bp, 15 predicted proteins | sample 0216_BV02_MP12_2_FD_132426 | JGI IMG/M metagenome (GOLD analysis project Ga0187776, IMG submission 132426) | Tropical peat soil microbial communities from peatlands in Department of Meta, Colombia - 0216_BV02_MP12_20_MG | ecosystem: Environmental > Terrestrial > Soil > Wetlands > Peat | place...
TGCTATCCTCTCCGCCTGGACGGGGGTGGCGGGCCCATGACCTCCGCAATGGACTCGCTTGGCAAGACAGTCCTTCTCATCGACAGCGTCCAACGATTGAGAGGGATGCGCGCTGGTCTGCTGCGGCGCTATGGAGTCAAAGTCGTGACAGCCGATGGCATCGACACTGCCCGTGCTCACCTGACCGGGAACACGTATGACCTGGTTCTCGTGGCCCCGCGCGAAAAGCCCGACGAGGCGATCCAACTCCACCAGGAAATCAAGCGGATGCACCCCGAGCAAAGAGTGGGGTTCTTCGTCGGTCCGCCCAAATACATCTCGTTCACCTACGGCCAGAACCAAAAGCCGCCAGCGTCGAGCGCCTCGGCGAAGAAATTGAAGGGTCGTCGGGCGAGCACCTAATTCTCGAACGAACGGAAATGGCCCTCGAGGAGATGCGGCTCCGGTTTTAAGGTGTGGCCGTCCCAATAACCCCGGCCCAGGGCATGTAAGAACTTCCTCGCCCCCCGCACCTCCTTACCTAACACCTTCGTGACGGTTTGGATGTAAGCTGCTGAAAGCAAGCTTGTTCTGCACGGTATCCCGCGTGCACGCTCGCAGGAAAGACCGCCCGGCCATACATGTTCACGCCGGCGCCGCTGTCAGCCAACTTAACCCAAGGTAAAGCAACAGCAAGGTTGTGGAGGAGAAGTCATGATGAAATCCAAGCTGAGTTATGGAGTGGTCATTGCGCTCTGCCTCGCGGCGACGAGCGCGTGGACGGATTCTTTGGAGCTGAAGAATGGCAGCCTGATCAAGGGCAAGTTCCTGGGTGGCACGGAGAGTGAGATCAGGTTCCAGGTCGGCTCATCGGTTCAAAGGTACAACCTCGCTGATATCGTTTCCCTGCATTTTGACTCCGACCGCGCCGTGAGTGACATGCCGACGCGGCAGAAAAATTCATTTTCCAGCGAACCGGGGGCGCCAGAGCATGCCCGCATGAGGTCACCGGTGTTTGTGACCATCCCGGCGGGAACGCGTATTTCTGTGCGCACCATCGATGGCATCGATTCCGCAAAGAACCAGGTGGGAGATCGCTTCCAGGCCTCGTTGGAGGAACCGCTGATGGTCGACGACAACGTAATCGTGCCCAAGGGGGCCGACGTGTATGGCCGACTGGCCGAGTCCAAACAGTCAGGCACGTTCGCCGGTAGATCGCAACTAGGGCTGGAGCTAACGGGGATCGTGGTGAATGGACAGACCGTGCCGGTGGTGACGGGAGAATACGAATTAACGGGTAAGTCGCGCGGTGCGAGCACTGCGAAGAGAACGGTCGGCGGAGCCGCGGTGGGATCGATCATCGGCGCCGTCGCAGGCGGCGGTAAAGGAGCGGCCATCGGCGCGGGCGTCGGGGCCGGGGTGGGTGGAGGGTCGGAAATAATCACAAAGGGAGATCAAGTGAAGGTACCGAGCGAGACCCTGCTCGATTTCACGCTGCAGCAGGATGTCTCGATACCGACGCGCCGTGGCTAGTTTGCAAATAAAAGCACGCGCTCGAGACCCACTCCTCCTGAATAATTCGAGGAGATGCTGCTGGCCTCGATTGCGTGCACCCCGTCATCCGGTCGTGCCTGGACAATAGCGTGAAGTTGCCGAAGCGCGCTTAACCGCCCACGCACGATTTTTTTCGATTCCACGAATCCAAAAAAGTAAGCCCGTTTTTCATATCCCTGTAACGGCTTCTGCATAGAATCAGTAGAGACCCAACCGGGAGGCTAGAAGTGAGGGACACGAGGGCGAAACACCGCGGGATCAACCACTGGCTCATGCTGGACTTGATCGAGAGAAAAATTCGACTTTATACACAGCGACTTTGCGAGGAGCGCGGGCACGCCGAGGGTTGCGAATTGGAGGATTGGCTGAAAGCTATGTCGGAGGTGCTCCTCACCCTCAACACTGCCTAACCCGCCCGACGAGGTGCCCAACAATAGCTGCAAATGCAGTGTCGTCGGAACTGCAGCAGTATGGGGTGATTGAACCCTACCCGCGGTCAGCGTAGAGTCGCCTGCAAATCCCTACACATGATTCGGAGGCAACCATGGCCAGGTCAAACAAGCTCCCAATTCGCACAACTTCCGATCCTTTAGCACTGGAAAAACAGATCCGACTCCGAGCCTACGAGCGCTTTGAGGCGCGCGGCCGCGAGCACGGCCGCGACCTCGACGACTGGCTCCAAGCCGAAGCGGAGATCCTGGGCACCCGGCGCAAGGCCACTGCCGCCTAGATCGGCTGGCACAGAGTGAAAAAAGGCAGGTCGCAATAGCCACTGCTTGCAATTCATAGCGGCGGGAGTGGTTCCCGGAACGGGCAACCACCCGGTGATCCGCATCACTGCATTCTGCGGCCCGTGGAGGGATGATGCGCCCTAGAGGGGCGCACCGCTCGATTGACCAGGCCCCTTTGGAAGTATGTGTCGGGCGAAGAAAGGAGGTCTCCAAAGCCTCAACCATTCGCTCCAGGGCCTCGACATGTGAAATGTCAAACTCAACGGTGCGCCTCCTGTCCCACGTGTTGCCGACTCATAGACTGAAGATCTCCTGATAAGCGAGCCCGGCGCCCCTCGCCGGGCTTTTCGACTCCCGCCAACAGGCAGGTCCCGCGTCCCCGCGCCCCAAGATGGGATGCCGTCCCCGGTCCGCCGATGCCTGCAACTCCGCCGCCCGATCTACGCTGCGCTCCCCTTCTTGCGTACCGTCTTGCGCGACGTGGTACTCACTTTCGAGCCGACTCGCGCTTCGACCGCGCGTTGCGCTGGTTTCTTCGGGATCTGCGCCAGGCTCTCCTTCAGCGCGGCCATCAGCCAAAGTAAGCCTCGCGTACCTCTTGGCGATCGACGAGCTCAGCTGAGCTGCCCGAAGCGATGACACGGCCTTTGGAAAGCACATATCCATAGTGCGAAATTGCGAGCGTTTGGTGCACATTCTGCTCGACTAGAAATACCGTGATTCCACGGTCGTTGATTTGGCGAATGATGTTGAAGTTCTCCTTAACGAGAAGAGGCGACAGACCAAGCGAGGGCTCATCAATTAGAAGCAGCTTCGGTGCCCCCATCAGGCCGCGTCCGATCGAAACCATGGCCTGCTCGCCGCCTGACATGGTGCCCGCGAACTGGCGACGTCGCTCGGCCAAGCGAGGAAACAACTGATAGATCTCGGTGAGGCGCTCGTTTGTAACCATATCAGAGGACTCCTGGTACGCTCCAAGACGCAAATTCTCCTCGACCGTGAGTTTCGGAAAAACCTTGCGCCCTTCCGGGATGCAGGCGATGCCTGCGGCGACGACTTGATGGGTCGGCAAAGCAGTAATGTCGATGCCGTCGAACACGATCCGACCGTCGTGCGGTGGCGTCAAGCCGAGGATGGAGCGGATCAGGGTAGTTTTGCCAGAGCCGTTTGTTCCGAGAAGACATGTGATCTGTCCGGGCTGGATCGTGAGCGAGATGCCTTCCAGCACGTCGGCCTTGTCATAGGCGGTGGTGATGTTGGCGATCTCCAGGTATCCGCTCATCAGGCGACCCCGAGATACGCTTCTTGCACCTGACGGTCGGCGGCGATCCGCCGGTACGGCCCTTCCGCTATCTTGAGGCCGAAGTTGAGGACAACACAGCAGTCGGTGATGCGCTCAATCACGCCCATTTCACGCTCGATGATGATGATCGCGAGATTCCGGTTGCGTGCGCGGACCTGCAGGATGTCATCCATCAGTGTCCTGGTTTCATCATGCGTCATACCTGCAGACGGCTCGTCAAGCAGCAGCAGTTTGGGTTGGCTGATGAGCGCGCGACAGATCTCAATGCGTCTGCGGTCGATCATCGACATGCCTGCAACTGGCTCAAACAACCTTCCGGTAAGTTCTGGCTCGAATACCTCGACCAGCGTTCGTGCCTCCCGATGGCTTGCCTCGAGCTCTCGCTTGAGGTCAGCCCGCCGCATCAGGTTGAACCAAAGTCCCTGATTGAGCCGCTTGTGGTTGCCGACCATGATGTTGTCGAACACAGACAGTGGCAACGCCAGCCGCGAGTGCTGGAACGTGCGCGAGACGCCGGCGTGGTAGACAGCCCGCGGCGACGCGCGAGTGATATCCGTTCCTTCGAACTTGAGGGTTCCCGCCTCGGCACGATAGAGTCCAGTAGTAACGTTGAAGAAAGTTGTCTTTCCTGAACCGTTGGGACCGATCAGGCCCAAGATTTCGTTCTGCTCGACAATGAGGTCGAGATGATCGAGCGCCACCACGCCGCCGAAGCTCCGGGTAACGCCTCGCGCTTCCAGCAATGGCGTCATGGCCGCCAGCCGGGGAAATAGTTGCGCGCCGGGCGCGGCAGCAAGCCTTCCGGTCGAAATAACAGAACAGCGATGACCATCAGAGAATAGAGCAGGAAACGATATTCCTGCAGCGTCTGCAGCTTTTCTGGAAGCACTACCACAATGCCTGTGGCGACCACCAGGCCCCAGGGATTACCGATGCCACCGAGGAGAAGGATCGAAACCAGTATGAGCGAATCGGCGAATGTATAGTTGTTCGGCGCAACGAATCCGCCGACCATCCCAAACAGTGCGCCGGCGATGCCGATGAGGAAATTGCCAAGCGTGAAGGCCGTGATCTTCCAACGCGCAACGTCGAGCCCAAAGCAACTTGCGGCGGTCTCGTCAAGCCGCAGGGCGTCCAGGTTAAGTCCGATCCAGGAGCGCTCCAGCCGACGCGACAGAACGAATGCTCCGGCAAGAAGTGCCAGGCTGAGCACGAAGTAGTTCATGTAGAACGACACCTCGATGTGGCCGATTTCAATGTTGTCATTGAACGACCAGCCGCCAATTTTCATCCCCTCGACCTGAAGGCCCTGCGGACCGCCGAGCACGTCGTTCACTTCCAAAAAAGCCTTGAGCAGCAGGGCGAAAGCAATGGTGACCAAGGCAGCGTAGTGGCCGCGCGTGCGCAGCACGGGTAACAGCAGCAGCGATCCGATCAGGGCAGCAAGAACGCCACCCAACAGCAGCACCAGCAGATGCGGCAGGTTGGTGCGGGCATTGAGCACCGCCGATGTATAGGCGCCAATGCCGAAAAAAGATGCGGCGGCAAAATTGAGCACGCCGGCATAACCGAATTGAATGTTGAGCCCCAGGGTTGCGAGCGTATAGAGCAGGATGGTAACGATCAGCAGCAGGACAAAGTGATTGTCGTGAAAAAAAGCAGCCACCGCGAGCGCGGCCACGATCGCCGACGGAACGAGGACATCCTCGCGGTCAGCGAAACTGCGGTTTACTAGGGCAAGCCATCCCATCCAGTAGGCTGCGAGCGTGGCGATTACGGCCAGCCCCAGCATGCCAATGATTAAAGGTTGCTTTTCGACGGCCAGAAAGGCAATGAAGTAGACGGTTACGAGGACCTGGGCGATGATCCCCGGCTGCAAGGAAGTCCGTGATTTCTGTTCCGCTCCACTCACACACTCATACCCGCTCGCTGATCTTTTCCCGCACCAGCCCGGTGGGGCGCCAGGCCATTAAGATGATGACGACCGCAAAGGCAAAAACGTCCTTGTAGGCGCTTCCGAAAGGCAGCGCGACTGTCCCGATGGTCTGCAGGGCCGCGAAGAGGAATCCTCCGAGGATTGCGCCATAGATGCTGCCCAATCCGCCGATGATGGCTGCTGCAAAACCAACCACTCCTAAATAAAGACCCATTCCAAAATTGATCTCGTTGTAATAAAAGCCGTTCATGACGCCCGCAATCGCCGCGAGGGCCGAGCCGACCGCGAACGCGATGAGCACGATCGCCCTGAAATTGATGCCCATCGTGCGCGCAGTTTCTTCATCCTGTGCCACGGCGCGTATGGCAAGGCCTAGCTTTGTCCGGTTGAGCAGAAGCTCCACCCCAGCAATCACCAGGACCCCGGCAGCCAGCATCATGGCGTTGTCGAGACGCAGGTTGAAGTTTCCGATGCTGATAGAGCTCGCCGGCAACAGCGCGGGGAAGGGCTTCGGGTTCGCGCCCTGCGGATAGAAAAGCCGCACCGATTCCCGCAGAACCGTTCCCAGCATCAGCGTGATCAGGAGCGTATTGAGTGCCGGCGCGGTGCGCAGCGGTAGCACCATATAGCGGCCAATCACCATGCCTAATCCCGCCATGGTGAAGACTGAAACAACTACCATGGCGATGACCAGAATTGAACCAGAACCCAAGCCCGCCGCGTGCAGCCCCGCAAACGTCATCAGCGCTGCAAAGGCGCCGACAGTGAGCACGTCACCGTGGGCAAACTGGATGACATCGAGCACCCCGAAGAACAGCGTGAAACCAACCGCGACCAGCGCATACATCATGCCGACCATCAGCCCGTTCATGATGTACTGCGCAAGCAGTCCTATGTCCATGGCCTAGATTCCTACGTGTCACCGAGCAGCAAAGCAGCGCAGTGCGGATCACACACCCCCGGTCCGCACTAATACTATTTCTGCCGGGGCAACTTGCGCTTGCCAGCCGCGTATTCGCTGTCCTCCCAGACGACCCATTTGCCATCCTGGACAACGTACTTCGTGATGAGAGAAACCGTGTTCTGACCGTGATCGTCGAAGGTGATCTTTCCGATGATGGAGTCGCGATCCTTCACCCTGGCCATATCGTCGATGACCTTCCTGCGATCCGGGCCGACCTTTTCGATCGAGTCGAGGATCAACTCCATCGCCGCATAGGCGAATGCACCGTAGGCCTCGGGAGCATTGTCATACTTCTGCGCCGCGTATTTTCCCATGAAGAACTTCCCGCCGGGAAGCTTGTCTGTCGGCGCGCCTTCGCGGAAGGCGAGTGTGCCCTCCGCCAGCGGCCCGAGACCCTGGATATATGCATCCGACACGATGCCTGACGTACCGTCGAACACCGCTTTGATCCCAAGCTTGTCCATCTGTGCGCGGATGCGAACGCCGATCGGGGTAAGCCCCCCGAAATAGATCACCTCCGGATTGAGCGCCTTGATCTGTGTTAGCTCGGCGGTGAAGTCCTGCTGGTCAGCGCCGACACCGAACGTGCCGAGGACCTTCCCGCCTCGCTTGGCGAGTGCCGCGCTGAAATATTCGTTGTGGCCTTTGCCATAGTCGGTTGTGTCGTGGATCACGGCGAAGGTCTTGTATCCGAGCTTTGTCAGCAGCTCGGCATTGGTGTCGTTCTGGTTAATCATCGTGCCGTTGACACGATGAATTTCTGGATATCTGTTGCGGTAGGTGATGTCGGGCAGCACCGCACCCCACACGACCACCGGTAATCCGAACTTGTGATAAACGTCGACCGTGGCGATTGCTGTCGAGGAGCAATAGTGCGTCGCAGCCGCGACGATCTCCCTGTCTGCAGCCATCTTCGTCGCCGCCTGCACGGCCACATTTGGCTTGCACTCATCATCCAGCACCACGAGTTCGTATTGGTACTTCGCTTTCAAATCGGCGTTGCGAAGCCGCACGGCAAGATCAGCCGAATTGCGACCTCCGAGTCCGTTCGCTGACACGCCCCCGGTGAGCGGTCCGATGAAGCCGACCTTGACCTTGTCCTTGGCCTCTGCAGGCACGACAGCCAAAAACCACACCGCTGCCAAAAGCGCCGTTGCAGCCTTCAATGTCCTGTACATTCGTTCCCCCTTCTACCAGTTACACCGCGGCCATGGACGCGACATGCTTCAAATGGGATTCTTCGAGACTCGGAAAGCGGCGGCGATTGTACACCTGTTTTCATCAAGACGTAATTTCAAACTGAGCTCAGGCTGAGCTATGGCAAATCGCTTCAGCTATGTGGACAGCGCCGCCAAGGTTCTCCTGATCGACCGTTCAGAGCCAGAGCTTGTCGCCCCGCGCGAAAAACCCGACGAGGCGATCCAACTCCACCAGGAAATCAAGCGGTCGCACCCCGAGCAAAGAGTGGGGTTCTTCGTCGGTCCGCCCAAATACATCTCGTTCACCTACGGCCAGAACCAAAAGCCGCCCGCGTCGAGCGCCTCGGCGAAGAAATTGAAGGGTCGTCTGGCGAGCAAGGGATTTGCGGGCGACTCTAACCGCTGCCGGTGTCACGGAGCGCTATTGTCGGTCAGTCCGAGAGGCCTGTCTCGGGGAAATCGGAGACCCTTTTCCGCCTGCCACCTTTGGCGATTTAAGCACCTGGCTCACGGGCAAACAGGAAGGAACCGAATTACTTCTTGTTTGCCGACTGTCCGCGAACTGGTTCGGTTACTGGTCACAAGGGCGTTTACCGTTACTGACAAGTGCGTAAATGGGCTACTTCCGAGTACCCGTGTTACATCCGCTGACGCGAAGCCCCGTTAGCGCCGACTCCCAGAAGAGAGCCCTATCGTCGGCGGTCAGCAAGATGCCGTGCGGCCCTCGTTACTTCGCCTGCTTGGGGCCTTCGTCCGGCGGCTTGGTTTCGGACGTCGGCTTCTCGTCCCGCACTCCCTGCCTAAACGCTCGAATACCCTCGCCCAGACTCTTGCCGATATCTCCCAGTCTCTTGGGGCCAAACACGAGAAGCGCGATGACCAGAATGACCAGCAGGTGCATCGGCTGAAACAGTCCCTCAAACATTCCGACCTCCAAAATAATCTTTGTTTACTGGACAGCCCTCTTATGTGATACGCGTCACAGCAGAATCAAATAGGTCTTGAGTTCAGCGAAACACGGTCGGAGGTCTGCGGGATGACACTTCTCTGCTTCTGTGCTTTGTACGCCTCAGTACATGCGTGTTTGCGGCACGGACTACAGAAAAGATCATGTAGCTCATAAATGCTACCCACAGCACCAGGGCAAAAGCCCGAAAGACCGTTCCGCCTATGTCGTCGAATCGATCCCACGGAAATTCGTGCATCGCGGTATTCAGGAGTTGAGGGATCATGGCACTCTCCCGGGCACCCACTGTCTCGCGAAGCTGTTCGGGCCTAGGATGTAGGCCTGCCTTGCTTGACTGCCTGCTGCAGCCCGTCGATGGGAGCTGCATCCCGGCGTGACAGGAAAAACTGCAATTTCACGCATTCCGCGACTAGTTCTTAGGAATATCGGCACGGTTCCACCATCCACCACCGAGAGCCTGAAACAACGCGGCAGTATCGGCATAGCGATTGGCTTGCGCCTGAGTAAGGTTGATCACGGCTTGCTGATAGGTTTGTTCTGCGCTCAACAATGCCAAGTAGTTGACGTAACCGGATTGAAACTGCTTGCGGGCGAGGTCAAGGGTCACGTTGGCAGCATCTTTAGCAGTGGCCGCGGCCTTCAGACCATCCGCATCCTGCTGCAGCGCATTCAAGGTATCAGCGACATTTCCAAAGGCAGTCAGTACGGTGCTTCGGTATTGTTCGCTCGCTTGCACATAAGCGGCCCTTGCGGCGCGCTCGCGATGGACGAGAGTGCCGCCTTGGAAGATGGGTTGGGTAACGCCGGCGCCTACGTCCCAAAAGCCTGTACCTGCCGAGAAAATGTTTTTGAAAGCCAGCGCCATGCTGCCGACGTCTCCCGTAAGCGCAAAGCTCGGGAATCGATTCGCACGCGCAACCCCAATCAGGGCGCTGGCGGAATGCCAGTTCTCCTCGGCCTGGCGCACATCCGGGCGTTGCTCGACGAGCTGTGAAGGAAGACTCAAGGGCAGTTCCTGGGGCAGCTGCAGGCTGGACAGCTCAAATTTTTCAAGCAATTCTTGGTTGGGAAATCCGCCCGACAGCCTGACCAAGAGGTCGCGTTGTTGAGCCAACTGTTTAAGCAGCGGCGGCAGTGTGGCCGTGACTTGCGCGAGTTGGGATTCCTGCGCTGCCACGTCCAGCCTGCTCACGTACCCCTTCGTATACTGGTTGCGAAGAACCTGCAACATGTCGGTGTTGATGGTGATGAGTTCGTGAGTTGCGTCAATTTGGGCGCGAAGCGACGCCTCCTGAATGGCTGCCGCCACCACGTTGGAACTAAGGGTGATATGCGTCGCAGCCAAAACAAAACGGGCCCCCTCTTTCTGTGCGCTCAGCGACTCTACGGTGCGCCGGTTCAGGCCAAGAACGTCTGGCACGAATGAGACGCTCACCTGCGGCGTATAAAGACTGAAGTTCAGCGCACCGGAGGCGGTTGCAGGGGAAACTTCATTCGACGTCTTCGACCGGGCCGCCGAAAAACTTCCCGTAACACTTGGATAGTAGGCGCCCCGCTGAGCCAGAACATTTTCCCTTGCGACTACCAAAGCCGCCTGTGCTGCCTTGAGATCGGGATTGGCCTTGAGCGAGCGCTCAATCAGGTCATTGAGCGGCTGCGAGTGAAACAACGTCCACCACTCTCCCGGAATATCGCGGCCTTCTATGATGTGTTGCGCCTCTCCACCGGACACATTGGGCGTGCCGGTGGTGGTCGAAGCTGTCGATGGTGTGTAACCACCGACGTTCCGAGGAGCAGGCCTTTTGAAATTAGGTCCTACTGCGCAACCAGCGGTCATAAGTAAGACCGAGGTCACGATGCAGCGAGTGACGCGCGATTTGTGGACAATAGCCATACAAAAGCCTTCTTAAGGTTTACGAGGCGCACGAGTGCCGTTGATCCCACCAATGTTCCTGGTATCTGAGCTTGCCGGTCCACCAACAACCGCCGGATTAGAACTGCGATGACGCGCATCGTTGCTGTGGCCGATAGCCGTCGGCACGACAGCCGAGGCATACCCGATGCCGTTGTTTTGGAACTGCAGCGCCACGACACCGGACCTGCTTGCACCCGGTTGACTCCGGGACCTTGTGGGAAAGTGCTCTCGCTCCATTGGGAAGCCCGGGCCGGCGAAGATTTTGCTGGCGCGGCTGCCCCCGACACTTCTTTGGGCCGCAGTCGCGTGGATGGAGACCTGCTGTTGATCTCTGATGGTTTTCGCAGGGGGTTCAGAAGAACCCTGCGGCAACGGAGCGGCAGAACTCGGCGCCCGCATCAACACGGCACAGCTAACCGTCAGAAGGAAATAGAAATGGAAACAGCCGTTCTTCATTTTGTTCCCTCCGGCTCTTCTTTGCGCTTGCGGTCCAGAAACGCCACAGTCAAAGCAGGGACGACGACGAGCAACATGAACGGTCCAACCAGCATTCCTCCGACAATGACGGTGGCCAGCGGACGCTGCACCTGGCTGCCAATTCCCGTAGAAATCGCCGCCGGAAACAGTCCGATAGCTGCGGAAAGACTGGTCATCAGCAGCGGGCGCATGCGTGTGGAGCCGGCGTAGTACATTGCGCTGGCCGGCGGTTCCCCACGATACGTCGCCTGATGGAAGTAGGTGAGCAGGAGGATCCCGTTCATCACCGACACGCCAAACAGCGATACGAATCCGATAGCAGCGGAGATGCTGAAACTCAGACCGGAAATGGAGAGCGCCAGCAGACCGCCGGCAACGGCAAAAGGGATGCCTAAGAGGACCAAGAGACAGTCCCGTATTGAATTGAACAAGGTGTAGAGCAATCCCAAGATCAGCAACAGGGTCAGCGGCATGATAATGAACAAGCGCTGCTTGGCTTCCTGTAATTGCCCGAATTCGCCCGCCCACTCCAGGTGGTAACCGGTCGGAAGCCGAACATTCCTTGCGATACGGTCTTGGGCCTCCGCGACCGTGCTGCCAAGATCACGACCGCGGACGCTGAACTTTACCGGAATGAATCGTTGTACGCTCTCGTGATAAATCCAGGCGGCTCCGGTATCCAACGTGATGGTCGCGAGCTCGCTCAAGGGTATATAGGCATTCGCGCCACTGCTGGTCGTGTACCCGACTTTGATTCCGCTGATCTTTTCGATGCTGTCGCGGTATTCGGGCGTGTAACGGATGACCAGGTCGAAACTCCGGTCGCCTTCCAAGACCGAAGTAGCCACCGCCCCAGCCATGGCGGCTTGAACGATGGAGTTGACGTCACCGGAATTCAGACCATAACGCGCCGCTTTGGCACGATCCACCGTGATGTTCAGGTTTGGCTGCCCCAGCACGGGGAAGATCCCAAGGTCAGCAACGCCGCGGACTTGCGCTATCTGGTCCCTGATCTGCTCAGCCAGTTTCGTCAGCAACTCCAGATTAGGGCCGACGATCTTGACCGAATTCGCGCCTTTGACCCCGGATATCCCTTCTTCGATGTTGTCCTGGATATATTGCGAGAAGTTGAAGGTAACGCCCGGCAGTTCGTTGTTGAACTCTTCCTGAAGCCGCTCGGTTAGCTTTTCCTTCGTCATTCCTCTTGGCCATTTGTCGAACGGCTTCAGCGACGCAAATAACTCGACATTCGAGAATGGCGAGGCATCGCTGCCATCGTCAGGGCGGCCATGCTGGGAGACGGCCGTGACGACCTCAGGATGCCGCAAAAGGATCAGGCGCATCTTTCGAGCGGCTGCCTCTCCGTCCTGGAGCGAAAGCGTGATAGGCATGGAAGCCCGAATCCAGAAATTCCCTTCCTCCAAGTGCGGCAGAAATTCACTGCCGAGCAGAGAAGCCAGCACTCCGCTGATCGCAAGAAAGACGACACCGGCAGCGACCATGACGGTCCGCCGCTTGAGCGCAAAGCGTAGCGCCGGGTCGTAAGTACGGTGCAACATCCGCACGACAATGGTCTCTACCTCTTTCACGCGTTCGGGCATCAGGAAGGAAGCCAGCACGGGCGTGATGGTGAAGGTTGCGATCAATGCTCCTGCTAATGCATACCCATAGGTGCGCGCCATGGGTCCGAAAATCGCACCCTCAACGCCCTGCATCGTGAAGAGTGGCACGAACGCGGCGACGGTAATGAGCGCTGAGAATAAGACCGCCTTGTCCACCTGAATCGCGCTGATCAGGATCAGGCGCAAGCGGTCCGTCCACCCGTGGAGTGGGGTGGCATGCGTCAGGTGTTCCGCATCCTCAGCGCGACGCAGATGCAGTGGCGGTCTGGTGGGGTCAGCACCCCAGAATCCCTCCGCAAGGCCCTGCAGCAGCTCCTGTTTTTCGTTTTGCTGCAACTGGAATGTGCGGAAAACGTTTTCAACGAGGATCACCGCCGAATCTACAATGATCCCGAAGTCAACGGCGCCAAGAGACAGCAGGTTTGCGCTTTCGCCAAAAATGACAAGCAGAATGATGGCGAAAAACAACGCGAAAGGAATATTGACGCCTACAATGATCGCGCTGCGGAGTTCGCCGAGGAAGATCCACTGGATCAAAAAAACAAGAATGCATCCGAAGACGAGGTTGTGCAGAACCGTGCGGGTGGTGACCGCGATGAGCGACGAGCGGTCATAAAACGGAACGACTCTGACACCCGGCGGCAGGCTGCCGTCGCGATTCATTTTCGCGATTTCGGCCTGGACCTTGGGAATCATGTCGTGGGCGCGTTCGACGCGGCTCATCACCACAATGGCCGCCACCACGTCGTCGTTGTGGTCTCGTCCACAAATGCCAAGCCTTGGCCTGTAGCCCACCGTGACCTGCCCGACGTCCTTTACCGTGACGGGGATCCCGCTGGCCTGAGCCAATACGACGTTTTCGATGTCATTGACCCTGTAACCCTGGGTTAGATCGTCGTTGCCGCCGTCGTTGATCAGCCCAACCCCGCGAATGTTGATGGACTGCTGGCCAATGCGAATTTCGCGCCCGCCTACGTTGATGTTCGCATTGCCCAACGCGGTCAGGATCTGGGGCACTGTGACGTTGTAGGCCTGCAGCTTGTGGGGATCCACTTCGACTTCAAATTCCTTGGTCGGGCCGCCCCAACTGTTGACCGCTGCGATACCGGGAATAGTCAACAGTCGGCGGGCCACGATCCAATCCTGAACGGTGCGGAGGTTGGTAATTCCAAAATGCGGCGGGCCAACAACTTGATACCGATAGATTTCTCCCGTCGTACTGTTCTGTTGAATCGTGGGGGTCAGACCGCCGGGAAGGCTGACATACTGCGCCAGCGCGATCGCTGCCTGGCTGTAAGCAAAGTGATAGTTCACGCCATACTTAAACGTCACGCGCACAAAAGACAGGCCGTAAAACGAAGTCGAGCGGATGACGTCGATTCCAGGCGTCCGATAGAGTCCGATTTCAATGGGGCGCGTGTAGTAACGCTCCATCTCTTCGGCGGAAAGACCGGGCGCCTGCGCAGTGACTTCCAGGATCACGGGTGTCGGGTTCGGATATGCCTCAATATTGAGTTTCCTGAAGGCAACAAAGCCGGCGATCGCAAACAGGAGCAACCCCACCACCACAATCGCGCGGCGGCTTAGGCAAAACGCAATGAGAGACTTGAACATCTCTAATCCGTGGGTGGAGCTTGCAGCATGTTGCTGAGAAACACGGCTCCGTCGCTGACCACGAGCTCTCCAGTCTGCAGACCTGCAAGGACTTGAACCCGGTCATCGGTTCTCAGGCCGGTCTTGATGATCCTTTGCGTGAAGCGATGGCGATCGCTTGTTACCCAGGCCGTCATCGTGCTATCCCCTTCGCGGACCACGCCATTAACGGGTATGGCCGTGGCTTCGACCGGCTTCTGGACGCGAATGACGAAGTTAGCGAGCATCCCGGGACGCAGCTCATTCTTGGGATCTCTAATTTCGGAACGGATTGTTGTCCGATGTGTATTCGGATCAACACTCGCGTAAATCTTGGAAACCTTGCCCTGAAACGCACGATTCGGGTATGCCATCACCTTGACTACAACTGGCTGTCCGACGTGAAGAAGGGGGATCTCGCTTTCGACGACGTTGGCCAGCATCCATTTGATTGAAACGTTCGAGACGGTGTAAGGCGCCGGCAGGCTCCCGGGCTGGACGAAA
>Ga0187776_10000860_pt1 | contig 14781 bp, 11 predicted proteins | sample 0216_BV02_MP12_2_FD_132426 | JGI IMG/M metagenome (GOLD analysis project Ga0187776, IMG submission 132426) | Tropical peat soil microbial communities from peatlands in Department of Meta, Colombia - 0216_BV02_MP12_20_MG | ecosystem: Environmental > Terrestrial > Soil > Wetlands > Peat | place...
GAGTGCTGCGACATCTACACCGACGTGGACGGCGTCTACACGACCGATCCCCACGTCGTGCCCGGGGCGCGACGGCTCGAAAAGATTTCGTATGAAGAAATGCTGGAGATGGCCAGCCTGGGGGCCAAGGTGCTCCAGGCCCGTTCGGTCGAGTTCGCGGCGAAGTATCAGGTGCCGGTGCGCGTGTTGTCCAGTTTCAGCGACGGGGAGGGAACGTTGGTGACGAAGGAGGATCGGGATATGGAGCGGGTGGTGGTGTCGGGCGTGACCTATGACAAGAACCAGGCGAAGATCACGATCACGGGCGTGCCCGATCAGCCCGGAATCGCGGCGCGGTTGTTCGGCTTCATCGCCGAGGCGGGCGTCATCGTGGATATGATCCTTCAGAATGTCAGCCAGGAAGGTCTGACCGATATCTCCTTCACCGTCCCGAAGGGAGACGCCCGGAAGGCCGTCGAGATCGCGCGAAAGATCGCCCGCGAGATCGGGGCGCGGGATGTGCAGATGAAAGAGGACATCGCGAAGGTGTCGATCGTCGGTGTGGGCATGCGGACCCATTCCGGGGTGGCGGCCCAGATGTTCGCCGCCTTGTCGAAGGAAGGGATCAACATCATGATGATCTCGACCAGCGAGATCAAGATCTCCTGCGTCATCGACGCCAAGTATACCGAGTTGGCCGTGCGCGCATTGCATGATGCTTTTGAATTGGGAAAGGGTTAAAGTTCGTCTATGCACTTTGTCGAAATCTACGATACGACGCTCCGGGACGGCGCCCAGGCCGAAGACGTCTCTTTTTCGGTCGAGGATAAACTCCGGATCGCCGAGAAACTCGACGGCCTCGGTCTGCATTACATCGAAGGCGGCTGGCCCGGATCCAACCCCAAGGACATCGAGTTCTTCAAAAAAGTCCGGCAGCTCCCGCTGAAGAACGCGAAGATCGTCGCCTTCGGGGCGACCCGCAAGGCCAACAACCCCGTCGCAAAGGATCCCAACCTCCAGGCCCTCCTGGAATCGGGCACCGATCTGATCACGCTGTTCGGAAAAAGCTGGGATCTGCACGTGACGGATGCCCTGGGCATTTCGCTCAAGAAGAACCTGGAACTGATCGCCGATTCGATCCAGTACCTCCGTGCCAAGCGGAAAAAGGTTTATTACGACGCGGAGCATTTTTTCGACGGATACAAAGCCAACCCGGACTACGCGTTGAAGACCCTGAAGGAGGCGGTGCAGGCCGGGGCGGACTGCGTCATCCTGTGCGATACCAACGGCGGGGCGATGCCCTGGGAGGTGAGGGACATCTTCTCGGCCGTGATGCAGGAGATTCGGGTCCCCTTGGGGATTCATGCGCACAACGATTCGGAGATGGCCGTCGCCAACTCGATCATCGCGGTGGAATTGGGGGCGGTCCAGGTCCAGGGAACGATCAACGGATTCGGCGAGCGGTGCGGAAACGCCAACCTCTGCTCGATCGTCCCCAACCTCAAGCTCAAAATGAAGGTGGACTGCATCTCGGACGAACAGCTCGGCCGTCTCCGGGAGGTTTCCCGGTTCGTGACCGAGATCGCCAACCTGTCTCCGAACAAACACCAGCCGTATGTCGGCGACAGCGCCTTCGCGCACAAGGGCGGGGTGCATGTTCATGCGGTGCAAAAGAATCCGCTGACGTACGAGCATGTCCGGCCGGAGTTCGTCGGAAACCGTCAGCGGGTCTTGGTTTCGGACTACGCCGGTCGGAGCGTCCTGGAAGGCAAGGCGAACGAGTTTCATATCCGGTTGAAGAAGCGAAGCCCGAAGCTGACGCATCTGCTTCAAACGCTCAAAGAGCTGGAAAGCCAGGGGTTTCAATTCGAAGGGGCCGAGGGATCGTTCGAGTTGCTGATGCGGAAGGCCGAGGGAACGCATCAGCGGTTTTTCGATCTGATCGGGTTCCGCGTCATCATTGAAAAACGGCAGGAGAGGTATGAACCGATCTCGGAGGCGACCATTCTGGTGAAGGTCGGCGACCATGTTGAGCATACCGCCGCGGTCGGCAACGGGCCGGTGAACGCGCTGGACCATGCCCTGCGGAAAGCCCTGGAGAAATTTTATCCGCAACTCAAAGAGATGAAGCTTCTGGATTACAAGGTGAGGGTGCTGGCGGCCAACAAGGGAACGGCGGCGCGCGTGCGCGTTCTGATCGAGTCGGGAGACCGCACCCGAAAATGGGGAACGGTCGGCGTCTCGCAAAACATCATCGAGGCGAGCTGGCAGGCGCTGGTCGACAGCATCGAGTACAAACTTTTACAGGATCGAAAGAAGAAGCGATAGCCGATGAGCACCGAAGTTTCACAGGTCGGATCCAAGACTCGGGGCGGCCTTCAGAGCGTGCTGGCTTTCGGGCTCGTCATCGGCATTTTGGGGGGAGGGATCACGGCCTGTCAGCAGGCCGCCGTCCCTCCCGTGGATCGGCCGTCCGGGCCGGAAACCGCGGCGCAAAGCGCGTATCATCCGAACGAGAACGGACCGGCCATTCCGGAGGTGGAAGAATTAATTCCCCGCACCCGGTTTGCCCAGATCGCAAAGGCGGTGGCGCCGGTCGTGGTTCACCTGAAGACGGTTCAGGCCCTTCGGGAAGAAGCGTCCTTATTTCACCGAAGGGAATACGAAACGTTTATAAAGCGTTTCGTCAAAGGTCTCTTCGGACTCTCCAAGGAACCTGTCGTGAAGCAGGACGGGGTCGGATCCGGTTTTATCGTCGATCCGGCCGGATACGTTCTGACCAATTACCACGTCGTCAAACATGCGGACGAGATCCGCGCCGTCCTATCGGACGAGCGGGAGATGCGTGCCCACGTGGTCGGACAGGACGCGCGGGCGGATCTGGCCTTGCTGCGGCTTGAAGGCGAAGGCCCGTTTCCATCGGCCGTCTTGGGCGATTCCGACCGACTGGAGTCCGGAGAATGGGCGATGGCGGCGGGCAGTCCGTTGGGTCTGGCCCAGACCTTCACGGTCGGCGTCATCAGCGCCACCGGCCGGTCGCGGCTCGGCATCACCGCTCGCGAAAATTTTATTCAGACCGACGCCTCGATCAATTACGGCAACAGCGGCGGGCCGTTGTTGAATATCAACGCCGAAGTGGTCGGAATCAATACGGCGATCATGCCGGCGGGGCACGGAATCGGTTTCGCCATCCCGGTCAATATGGCCCGTGACTTCATTGAAAGAGTGTTACGGGAACGGCCGATCCAAACCGCCTGGCTCGGGATGGAGGCCGTCGTTTCCATGCCGGCTGGGGTCGAGCGCAACGGCGTCGTCCTTCGAGTGGTACAGTGGCGCAGCCCGGCCTGGCGGTCCGGACTTCGGACGGCCGATCGCATCCTCCGGGTGGACGACACGGAGGTGAACGATGCCGCGCAGCTACGGCAGTTGATCGTCGAGGGAGGAACGGGAGTGGAGCGGGAGCTGACCATCGAGCGGGGCGGACGGATCAAAGAAATTCGGGTCCGACCCGAAGAACGTCCCGCGCGTATTTTCCCTTGACATTCTTTCTAACCTGTTGTATTTTATGTCCAATTTTTTGGTTTCCGTGCGCCGAGGAAAAATCAGCGAGATCCGCGTCCAATCCTCGCGAAGTCTTCGGTGGGTAATCCCCGAATTTTATCGATGGCGTGGCAAACGAACGTTCGTCGTAAACACCGATCTTGAGGTCCAAGAGAAGGAGGCGTGGGATGAGAAAAGCCGACATTGCCAATGAGGTGTACGAGCGGGTCGGGATTTCGAAGAAAGAAGCGGCCGAGATCATCGAAACCGTTTTGAACACGATCAAGAGCGTGCTTCAAAAAGGAGAGACGGTTAAAATCGCGGGGTTCGGGAACTTTGTGGTGCGAAGCAAACGGGCGCGAAAGGGCCGAAACCCCAAAACCGGCCAGGAGATCGGGATTACGCCGCGGCGAGTGGTGACCTTCCGTCCCAGCCAAGTGTTCAAAAAATTCGTGAACAAGTCGTAGGTGGGCCTTTGAAAAAGAAAAACGGTCTCGAAAATGGAGATGGGGGTCGCCCGGAGACAAGCCCGGCCCCGGACTCCGATACGGGCTTAACCTCGGGCTTGAGCGGACACGAACGATTATTTTATAAGATCAGCGAGGTGAGCGACATCACGGGCCTGGAAGCGTACGTCCTCCGGTATTGGGAAAGCGAGTTTCCATTCCTCCGTCCTCAGAAAAGTCGCGGCCGACAACGCATTTACCAGAAGAAAGACATCGAAACGATTCTGAAGATCAAGCAGATGCTTTATGAAAAGGGATTCACCATCGCCGGCGCGCGGAGAGTGCTGTCGGCGAGGACCGGTGAACCTTCCGAAACCGCGACAAGACCGATCTCTAAGGAATTTGTCTACCGCCTCCGGGGCGAGTTGGCCGAGATGTTGCGGATTCTTTCTTCACACGACAAGCGCAGTTAAGTGGCTGCTGAAAAAGTCCATCTGCTTCGTTCTCAGTCCCTCGGAGATCCTCACGTACCCCCGCCGCAGTACGCTCCGGTCTCCTCGGTCCCTGCGGCCTCGCGACCCACTTCCAGTCATAAAAATGCTGGAAGTCCCCGGAGGGGGCATCTGGAACTTTTTGAGCAGCCCGACGAGGGCAACCTCGGTTTTATACATTAATCTCGTTTAACACGGGGCGTGGCGCAGCCTGGTAGCGTACTCGCTTGGGGTGCGAGTGGTCGGCGGTTCAAATCCGCCCGCCCCGATAAAATTTGCTTCGCAAATTTTGGAGCATTGGAGCATTCGAAAATGGAACAATGGAGAATGCGAACAATGCGGTCTATTCTCCATTGATCCATTGTTCCTCCAAACCTCATGCTCATCCTTGTGACAAATGACGACGGAATCCAGTCTCCGGGGATCAAAGCCCTGGCGAGGGCGATGAAACGGGTCGGAGAGGTTTATGTCGTGGCGCCGGATCGCGAACGCACCGCGGCCGGCCACTCGCTCACCTTGCACAAACCGCTTCGGATCGAGGCCCTCGGTCGCCGCGCGTTCAGCGTCAGCGGAACGCCCACGGACTGCGTGAATCTGGCGGTCAATGAAATTCTCCCCCGCCGCCCCGAGCTCGTCGTCTCCGGTATCAACCGGGGCGGCAACCTCGGGGACGACGTAACTTATTCTGGAACGGTATCCGCTGCCATGGAGGGGACGCTGGTGGGCATCCCGTCCATCGCCCTCTCCCAACTGGGCGAAGCCCATTTTCATTTTGAAACCGCCGCGCGGTTTGCGACGCGCCTGGTCCGTCAGGTCCGTCGCTTCGGCCTTCCTCCTGATACCCTCTTGAATGTGAACGTCCCCGATCTGCCCCCTGCGGCGATCAAGGGGATGCGCGTGACCTGCCTCGGGCGGCGCATCTTCGATTCCAACAACGTGATCAAGAAGCAGGACCCGCGCGGGAAGACCTATTACTGGATCGGAGGAAACCGCATCGCCTGGGAGGAGCGGAAAGACACCGATCAGGAAGCGGTCGAAAACGGCATGATCTCGGTCACGCCCGTTCATCTGGACCTGACCAATTACACCGCCCTGGCGGTTTTGCGGGACTGGGAGAAACGGTTGAAGATGGTGCGACGGCGGACGCGTCCCGCCCGACGTCCCTGACGTTTCGAAACGGTCCATTCGAACCGGAATCCGAATCATGATGATCGACGACGAACGGGCACGGCTGAAGATGGTGGATGAGCAGCTCGCCGCCCGCGGGATCAAAGACCGCCGGGTCCTCTCGGCGATGGGGCGCGTGCCGCGGCATCTCTTTGTCGAGGAGGCCCTTCGGGACAGCGCCTACGGCGACCACGCACTTCCCATCGGCGAGCAGCAGACCATTTCGCAGCCCTACATGGTGGCCCTGATGACCGAGACCCTCGCTCTGAAAGGCACCGAGCGCGTGCTCGAAATCGGAACGGGATCGGGATACCAAACCGCGGTCCTGGCCGAACTGGCCGCTCAGGTCTATTCGGTCGAACGGATCGACAGCCTGGCGGTCAAGGCCCGCCGCTTGCTCACGACGCTCGGCTACCGGAACGTCCAGATCAAGGTGTTCGACGGAACGTACGGCTGGAAGGAGGAGGCCCCGTTCGACGCGATCCTGGTAACGGCCGGGTCTCCGGAGATTCCCATGCCGCTGACCGAGCAACTCAAAGAAGGCGGGCGGATGGTGATTCCGGTGGGGGAGCGGACGACTCAAGTTTTAAAAAAGGTGACAAAAACCCCGGCCGGGATCGAAGTCACGGCGCTGACCGGATGCGTCTTCGTGCCGCTCATCGGCGGTCACGGCTGGATCAAAGAGGACGCCTGAGATGGCCACGTTAAAGGTCTGGAATACCTACAGCGGAATGAAGGAGCCGTTCCGGCCGGCACGGGGCCGAAACGTCGGGATGTACGTCTGCGGCGTGACGGTTTACGATCGCTGCCATTTGGGCCACGCCCGCTCGGCCATCGTTTTCGATCTGGTTCGCCGGTACCTAAAATACAATAAGTACAAAGTCCGCTACGTCAAGAACTTCACGGACGTCGACGACAAGATCATTCAACGGGCCAACCGGGAAGGAAAGCCCTGGACCGAGATCGTGGAGAAATATATCGCGGCGTACAAGGAGGACATGGATCGGCTGGGCGTCGAATCCGCCGATCGGGAGCCCCGGGCGACCGAGTATATTCCGGACATGATCCGTCTGATCCGGACGCTGATCCGGGGGGGCCTCGCCTATTCCGTAGACGGTGATGTCTATTATCACGTCGAGAGGTTTCAAGACTACGGCAAACTTTCCAAACGGAAATCCGACCAGCTCCTGGCGGGCGCCCGTGTGGAGCCGGATGAGCGAAAGAAGAACCCGTTGGACTTCGCGCTTTGGAAAGCGGCCAAGCCGGGGGAGCCGAACTGGGAGAGTCCCTGGGGTCCGGGCCGGCCGGGCTGGCATATCGAATGCTCGGCGATGTCGATGAAGCTCCTGGGAAAGTCGTTTGACATCCACGGCGGAGGGATGGACCTGATCTTTCCCCATCACGAAAACGAGATCGCGCAGTCCGAAGGCGCGACCGGAAGAAGATTCGCGCGCTACTGGCTGCACAACGGCTTCGTGAACATCAATCAGGAGAAGATGTCCAAGTCGCTCGGCAATTTTTTCACCATCCAGGAGATCTTCGAGAAATCGCCGTGGCCCGAGGCCGTGACGGCCGAGGTCCTACGCTATTTTCTCGTCTCGACGCATTATCGCAGTCCGATCGATTTTTCGGACGAGGCGCTCCAGGCGGCCAAGGCGGGCCTGGATAATTTCTACACCATGTTCCAGAAATTAGAGGAACAGACCGCAACGGTGTCCCGTCCGCTCGACCGGAAGCTTCGCGCCGCGCTCAAGGCGTTTCCAAAAAGGTTCGAGGCCGCGATGGACGACGACTTTAATTCCGCGCTGGCCGTCGGCGAGATGCAGCAACTTCGGGCGGTGGTCAATGCCGTGTTGGGCCGTGGAATCTCCCGGTCCTCGGCTCAGGCCGTCTTGAAGCTTTTTCGGAAATACGGAGCGGTGCTGGGACTTTTTTCGCTTTCCACCGATCAGTGGACCGGGTCGAAAGAGGCGGCATCGGGACTTTCACAGACCGAAGTCGAGCGATTGATCGAAGAACGCAACGAGGCCCGTCGCAAGAAAGACTGGTCGCGGGGGGATGCGATCCGACAACAACTTGCCGATGCGGGCGTCATCCTCGAAGACCGTCCGGATGGGACGACGCGGTGGAGACGGTGAAATCCTCGTCCGGCTCTCGAGAGGATCGCTCGGACCGCCGGGACAAAACCGACCGCATCTTCGGCATCCATCCGCTGATGGAGGCGCTACAGGGGGAGCGGAGCGTTGAGAGGATTTATATTGCCAAGGGTCGGGGCGGTGGGGCGGTGGAAGATTTAATCCGACTCGCGCGCTCCAAAGGCGTTCCTCTCCATTTCGAGCCCCGCGAGGTTTTGGACCGGATCGTCGGGAATACCAAGCATCAAGGCGTGATGGGCCTGGCCGCGGCAAAGGCGTACGGGACGATTGACGAGATACTGGAACGGGCCTCAAAGCAAGGAGAGGCTCCGGCGGTTCTGGTGTTGGACGGTGTGGAGGATCCGCGAAACCTCGGAGCGATTTTACGGACGGCCGACGCGGCCGGATTCCACGGCGTGATCACTCCGCAGCGCCGTGCGGCCGGACTGACCGAGACGGTGGCCAAGGTCTCGGCCGGCGCGCTGGAGTATGTGGCCGTGGCGCGCGTCGTCAATATGACTCAGGCGCTTGAAACCTTGAAGGCGTCCGGATTGTGGATTTACGGGCTGGATCCCGGCGCGGAGAAAAATTATCTTGAGATCGATTATCGAGGACCGGTCGCGATCGTTGTCGGTGCGGAGGGGGAAGGCATCAGCCGACGGGTATTGTCGGCCTGCGATGAGCGCGTCCGTCTGCCGATGAAGGGCCGGGTCGCCTCGCTCAATGTTTCGGTCGCGGTCGGCGTGATGGCCTACGAGATTCTCCGCCAGAGAACGTCGGGCTCATTAAAATGACTTCAGCAGTTCCTTTTTCTTCTCGTTATACTCTTCCTCGGTAATCAAGCCCTCTTCCTTGAGTTTGTTCAGCGTTTTGAGCTTGTCTTCCAACGTGAACGGCAGCGGGGCGACGGGCGGCGGCTCGACTTTTGCCGGTTCCGTCGTCGGCGGGGCGGCTTGCGGAGCCGCTGTTTGGGGAGGCGGATTCAGGAGGGAGACATAATCGATAATGATCCAGCGTTTCGGAAAGACGTTTTCCTGACCGCCGGGGGCTTTGCTTTCTTCCTCCACAATCGACTGGAACGGACCGGGGAGGATGTAGAAATCCTGATCGTTCGTCACCGTAAACGGGTTATCTCCGACCGGGATATCCGGGGATCCCGGCTGATTTCCCATCCGATACCGGCCCAGGAGAATATTTAACCGTTTATCTTTTACAAACGCGACCCCGGAGGACGTGGTCCCTTTATAGACCGTCCGTTGGTGGTGGAGAAAGAAGACGACGCGTTGGTCGGGTTGGGCGGTTTTGAGCGCGGCCGCGAGCGGTTTCGCCAGGAAACGGGCTTCGGCCGGAATGAACGCCTGTTCGGGCGTTTCCTGGGCTTTCAAAATGAGCTTGGACAGCATCCCCGGAGGCTCGACGACCTGGATCGACTCCAGGATCCGTGTCATGTCGGCCTCGCTGAATTCCACTGGCTGGTCGAATTGCGGATTGATCGGTTGCTGGGCTGCATCCAGCCAGGTTTGCAGACTGACCGAATTGTAATTGTCCTCCATGACCGTCTTGGATATCGTCCGGGAAGTGGCGCATCCTGCGGTGACGACGCACAGAAGCAGTGCAACGATGAAGGGATATGTTTTTCGCATTGTTTCCCTTTCCGAAAAGTTATGGGCGATATTAAATCATAGTTTGTTTCCGGAAGCAATTTTATTCCGGACGTTTGAAGACGGTTGAGTAATACGCAGGTTTCTGATATCGTAAATGGATATGACACACAAAGTGGATCGGAAATTTCCGGCCACCATGGCCACACAGCACCCGGACCATGCCAACGTCCCTTACTGGAAGAAAAACGGCGAGGCCTTCATCAACACCCAGGAAGAGATCGAGGAATGCATCAGCGCGTTTCGCGATCTCCGTTGCCAGGAATACATGTGGGACTGGGAGGGGAAGTACGTCGACGAGGCCGTCGTGGACAAGCTCGTCTCGAGTTATTACGACTTCTTCAAGCGCATCCATCTCGGAAGGGACGTTTTTCTGACCTTCCGTCTCCCGAACATCTGGCACGAAAAAGGCTATCGCCTCGCCCGAGCCTACATGGGAATCCTGACGTTTGAAGACCTGACGTCCGATCTGGGCTTCGCCCACCCGCCGGTCTTTGAAGTGATCCTCCCGATGACGGATGAGGCCAAAAAACTGATCCATCTCCAGCGGACCTTCGGGCAGGTGGCCCAGCTCAAGAACGCGGCGTTCGGCAGCCGGAAGGGGATCGAGTATCTCCGGGTGATCCCGTTGATCGAGGGCATCTCGGAGCTGACCGGCTCGCGGAAAATCCTGCACGACTATCTGGAGCTGCATGAAAAAGAGTACGGGACGCGGCCGGACTATCTGAGGCCCTTCATTGCGCGGTCCGACCCGCCCTTAAACGCCGGCCTGGTCCCGGCCGTGGTCGCGGCGAAGATCGCGCTGTCCGAATACTACAAGTTTGAAGAAGAGTCGGGCGTTCCGGTCTCTCCGATCATCGGCGTCGGCTCGCTGCCGTTTCGGGGGGGGCTGGCTCCGGATCGTGTGAAGGATTTTTTGGCCGAGTACCCCGGTGTCCGGACCGTCACGATCCAGTCGGCCTACCGGTATGACTATCCGCTCGACGAGGTGAAACGGTCGCTTCAATTTCTCAATCACAATTTGGCGAAGGGCCGGCCGCGAATCTATTCGGCCGAGGAGATCAAGGAGGGGGAGGTCTTAAGCGAGCTCTTCGCAAAACCTTACCAGCGGACGGTGGAAGGCCTGGCCGGGATGGTCAATAAATTTTCGAAAATCATCCCGCAGCGTCGGGAACGCATGCTCCATATCGGGCTGTTCGGATATGCCCGCGGCCTCGGCGGTAAGCGCCTTCCGCGCGCGATCGGATTTACAGCCGTTCTCTACTCCTTAGGAATCCCGCCGGAGTTGATCGGGACCGGACGCGGGCTGCGGGAAGCCCAAGAGAGGGGACTGACGCATGCCTTGAAAGGCTTCTACCATAATCTGGAGAAGGACTTGATCCAGGCCGGCCATTACCTCAATAAAGAAAACCTCAACTTCCTCGCGAACAAGTCCGCGGCCTGGCGGGGCATCCAGAAAGATGTCGAGGGGATCGAAAAATTTCTCGGCCGCGAGCTGGGACCCGAGACGGTCGAGCATTATCTCCACCGAAATCTCGTCTCGAGCGCCTATCTGCTTTGGGAATCCGGGAAGATCCCATCCGACCGGATCCTCGAGGCCGCGAAGATCCGGCGGAGCATCGGGTAGAAATCAAATAACCCTTTGACGGTCTGACTCCCTGCGTCCGACCGGTCCGGTTAGATCCTATTCAAGGAATACCCGATGCACGAAGAAGAAACCTGTATCGGTGCCGACCGAAAAGTCTCCGACCAGTCTTTGTTTTTCAACGCCCATCGAGGCGTTTCGAGACGCGTTCGGCGCCAGCGTGAAGGTCGTTGTCCCATCCGTGGCATTGCCGTCGATCTGACCGTCCGAAGTGTCCTCAAACGCCAGGTTTCCTGATGTAAACGTCACCGAGGGACATGTCATGAACGGCAGGGATGTGATTTTCCCGCCCACGACGCTGCCGTCCGGTTTTGTCCGAAGACTGAAATAGCAAGCATTTCCCTGATCAGGGCCTCCGGTCACATAATAGAATCCCCTCCAGATCGCGGTTCCGGTCGAGCCGTTAAACTTCTTCTGGCCGAAGTCCGACATCGCAAAGTGTGGGGGTGTTGCGATGGAGTTTCCCCAAAAGGGGCCGTAAGCGTTTTTCCCGGACAGCGCGGTATTAAAAAGTCCGAAGACATGTTTTTTCTTCGGCCCGATCAGTCCGGTAATTGTAACGGTGGATCCGTCGCTGGACGTGAGAACACCGGAGAATATCCCTAGGCTTGTATCCGTTACGGAAAACGCTGTCGATGTCGTAAGCGTATTGCCGAGAGTGTCCTGGCCGTTTGAAATGGTTCCACTGCTGGACGTAAAGGAGCTGTTATACTGGAACGGATTCGCATACGTATAATTCGCCGCACAGGTCGGACAAAGCTTTATAAACTCGGACCATACCCAGTCGCCGTCCAGATCGCTTGTGCTCCATGTCAATCCGTTGATGAGATGGATCCGCCCTACGATGACCGTCGTGACGTTCGAGGGCGAGGTGTCGGAAATCTTGGCTTTGAAGAAACCGACAATATGGGTTGGACTGGTCGCCGAATCCAGTTTCCCGATGATGGTTAAGTCCACCGTCCGGGCGGGCATTCCGGTCGGATTAAATGACGAAGTGATCTCGTAAATTCCCAGGTTTGCATCGATCAATGTCAGGGTCGGTGTAAAGGAGGTTGTTGTAATGCCCCAGGAGCTTGGAGAAATATAGCTCTCCATCGTCATGTCGGCGTAACTGCCGGAGTAGGGATTGTTGAAATTAAGGCTGACGTTTGTCCGTCTTCGATCGCCGTCACGGTCCGGGTTGCCGAACGCGGCCCGATGGAACTCGGCGCTCCCACCCCAAGCCGTGCCGTCAAGAGTCGACCCGCTGAAACTCCCCGTACCGGAGGCGCCGGGAACGAGAGCGACGGCCCCGTTGGTGCCGACGCGTCGTTTAGCGTCTATCGCGAAAATCTCGATCAGCGCCGAAGGACCGATAAACGTGCCCGGTATGGTGACATCGGCGGAATACGTTGAACCGTTTTTCATCAAGACGCTTCCCACGCCGTAGCCGACGAGTTCCGCTCGCGCGTCGACGATGGGGTCAAGATCCGCTCCGGTCGTGATCGTGGCCGAGATTGTCAGTGTGGTGCTCGTGGCGTTAACGCTGACGTTGGTGATCTGAGGCGCGTTGTCTATGTCATCGAGATCCGGAAGCTCGATCGGAGCGGGCACGGTAGTCGTGTTATGATCGGTGACGTCGACCGTGAATTTGTTGGTTTCGTAATCCGGTGTAACCGTATTCACGGTGACCCGTCCGGACGGGACGTTGGAAAGGGAAAAGTTGCCATCCTGATCCGTCAGCGCCGTCGGAGAACTGCCTCCGGCCACCACCATTGCGCCCGCGATCGGCGCTCCGCTTGAATCGGTGACGGTTCCCGAGATACTGCCCGCACCGGTACTGCCCGAGCCGTTGCTCGAGCTGCCGCAACCCCATAGGATTGCGGGAGCGATTATCGCGATGATGATGCCGGTCCATGTGAGTCGGGTGGACTTTCGCGTTTCCCTGACCATGTTTGTCTCCTCCGTTAAGGCACGATGCCTTTCTTTACGATCCGCTAAAACCTCTCGCTTGATCAAATATTCCGTTCCGTATGAATAGCTGCAAACGCCGTACCATGGTTTTTATTTATCTATTGAAGACTCGGCGCCCATTGTTAGGAAGCCACGCCCTAAAATGGGGTGCCGTCACCCTAAGTTGTATTCCATATTGGCCTAATCGAAACCCTGGGCCGCGGCCCTCGGTTCATCCGGGCCTTAAAACATATAAAAACGTTGGCTTTGGATCGGTTGCGCGGGTTCCGCATCTCGTTGCAAAATTTTATTCATCCGCAACGACAACGATGTTCGATCTGTATCAATCCTAAACATGCCCGGGGAACCTACGCATCACTCCACGGTGATGGTGATCCGTTGGTTGAGGGTGACCGCCCGTTTTTGAAACATCTGTCCACAGGTGTTCCGGACCTTCAAGTCCACCGGCCCGTCGTAGTTCCCAAAGCCGAATGCCACCGGAAGCGATTGCTGTGATCCCGTTCCCTTCCCTCCCTCGACCTCACGAATCTGTACCCCACGGGGCGATGTCACGCTCACCCGGCTTCCGATTCCATCGCGGTTACAGCGTTTCCCAACCACCCTGACCTGCAACCAGTGGTTCGAATTGCCATCGTTGGAAAATAGCCTTATCCCGTCCTCGCTTCCGACCACGAGGTCAAGATCGCCATCCCTGTCAAAGTCCGCAAAGGCGCTCGTCCAACTATTCGAGACGCGCACTCCGGCAAGCCAGGTTATATCCCTGAATTTCCCGTGGCCGTCATTTTTGTAGAGCATACTTTTACCCTGCGGGTATACGGCCGTGATAAACAGGTCCGGATCCCCGTCATTGTCATAATCCCCAAAGGAGGGTTCTGAGTCCGTCTCCTGATAACGAATACCGGCCTCCTTTTTCCTGTCCCTGAAGCGATAAAAAGGAGGACCGCTATTTTCTAAAAGCATACTCTGATCGGAAAGCCCGATGTACCGGGGATGGGCCAAGTTTGCCGAGAAGAGGTCCAAATTCCCGTCATTGTTGTAATCCCCCCATTCCGAGCCGATCGTGTTTCCGTAATTGCCCTTTTTTTCCACTCCCTCCACGCCTTGCTCCTGCGCGACGTTGGTGAATGTGCCGTTCCCATTATTCCTCCAAAGGAAGTTGGGATCCAATCGGTAATTGGATACAAAGATGTCCAGCAGTCCGTCATTGTTATAATCCCCCCAATTGACCCCTCGCCCATTCATCGGTTCCAGGGTTTCAAGTCCTGCCTCTTTGGTAACGTCGGTAAAGGTGCCGTCCCGGTTGTTTCGCCAGAGAACATCTCTTGTGCCGATTCCCAGTTTGATGGCTCGGGAGCGCGGCTTCTCGTAATTGGCGAGATACAGATCCACCCACCCGTCGCCATTATAGTCACCCCAGCCAGCTCCCTCGGTATGGTTATCCTCCGGTCGGTTCACAGCGGTCGCGGTAATGTCCGTAAAAGTGCCATCGGCGTTGTTTTTCCAAAAACGCCCATGAAAGCCATCACCGCGTGCCATCATATAGAAATCCAGATGACCGTCATTGTTGAAATCGGCCCAGACGCCCCCAACGGCGCCAGCGATTCCGTTCAATCCGGCAAGGTTTGTAACCTCGGTAAATGTGCCGTCCCGGTTGTTTCTGTAGAGCCGGGAAATGGGGGCGGCCTCGGGTGTGTACGTCTCCCCGAAACGGATGCCATTGGAAAGATAAATATCAAGCCAGCCATCGTTGTCGTAATCAAGGAA
>Ga0187776_10000861_pt1 | contig 14779 bp, 10 predicted proteins | sample 0216_BV02_MP12_2_FD_132426 | JGI IMG/M metagenome (GOLD analysis project Ga0187776, IMG submission 132426) | Tropical peat soil microbial communities from peatlands in Department of Meta, Colombia - 0216_BV02_MP12_20_MG | ecosystem: Environmental > Terrestrial > Soil > Wetlands > Peat | place...
CTCGTCACGCTGATCTGGCCGCCGCATTGGGTGACGACGTCGTACACCGTCGCCAGGCCGAGCCCGCTGCCGCGGCCGGGTTCCTTGGTCGTGAAGTACGGCTCGAAGAGCCGGGCGCGCGTCGCGTCGTCCATGCCGCACCCGGTGTCGCCCACGGCCAGCATGACCGCCTGTCCGACGTTGCTGGTCTCGACGGTCAGGCGCCCGCCGTTCGGCATGGCGTCGCGTGCGTTCACGACTAGATTCATGATCACCTGGCCGATTCGGTGCGGGTTCGCGCTCACACGCGCCAGGCTCGGGCTGAGCCGGGTCACCAGCTCGATGGACTCGCCGAGCAGCGGCTGGAGCACGCGGGTGACGTTGCCCACGAGCTGGTTGAGGTCTACCGGCACGGGCGCCGGCGCGGCGCGGCGACTGCCCGAGAGGATCTGCTGCGTCAGCGCCGAGCCCCACTCGGTCGCGCGCCTGATCGCCTCCGCATTCCGACGCAACGGATCGTCGACCCGCAGCCGCTTGAGCATCATCTCCGTGTAGCCGGTGATGACCGCCAGCAGGTTGTTGAAGTCGTGGGCGACACTGCTCGCGTGGCGGCGCAGGTGCGCGTTGTCGGCCAGCAACTCCTCGAGCCGAGCCGACGGGTCGCGGGCGGACACCGCGCCGCTCTCGCTCACCGGGTCGCCTCGTCGTCGGTGAGACTCGCCGGATCCGGGATCAAGGCCAGGATGATCGTGAACGTCGTGCCGCGGCCCGGCCGGCTCTCGAAGCTGATCAGGCCGCCGTGGTCCTCGACGATCTTGTGGGCAAGGGCGAGACCGAGGCCCGTTCCGCTGTCGCGCGTGGTGTAGAAGGGGTTGAAGACCCGGTCGGCGTCCGAGAGCTGGATGCCGCCGCCGGTGTCGTGGATCTCGATCTTCACCCGGTTCGCGGGCCGCCGCCGGGAGGTGAGGAGCGGGTCGCCCGTGGCGGCCCACCCGGCGCGGACCGTCAAGCGGCCCCCGCGCGGCATGGCGTCGAGCGCGTTCTTGATCAGGTTGACGAACACGCGATAGAGCGCGTCCTTGTCCGCCTGGATCGCCGGCACGTCGCGCGCATATTCCCGAGCGACCTCGACGTGCTGCTCGTCGAACTGCTCGACGTGAAGCTCGAGGGCGCGCTCCAGGAGCTCCGACAGCCGGACCAGGGTGAAGGTCATCCGTGACGGTCGCGCGAGCTCCAGTAGACTCTCGACGATCCCGTTGATCCGCTCCAGCTCGCGGGGGACCACGTTCCTGAAGCGTTCGCGAAAGTTCGGATCGTCGACCTTCCGGTCCAGGTGGCGGCTGAACGTCAGGAGCGAGGTCAGCGGGTTCTTGATCTCGTGCGCCAGGCCGGCGGCCAGCGTGCCGAGCGCGGCCAGCCGATCCGAGCGCCGCAGGTCGCTCTCGAGCTGGCGCACGAGCGTCACGTCGCGGAACACGCCGATGGTTCCGAGATCCTTCCCCTCACCGCCCTTCAGCGACGCCGTGCTGAACTCGATCGGCAGCGAGGAGCCGTTCCGCCGGCGGAGGGTGAGGGGCACGCTCGTGATTGGCGCATGGCTGGCGAGCGTCTCGGTCAGGAGATCGCTGACCTCCGGCGTGTGGGCGAACAGCTCGGTGCAGTAGCGCCCGGCCGCCTCGCCCCGGAAGAATCCCGTGAGGAGCTCGGCGGCCGGATTGAGCGTGACGACGCGGCCTTCGAGGTCGATCGTCACGATGCCGCTCGTGAGCGACCCGAGAATGTTATCGGTGTAGCTCTTGAGGTCGGCCAGCTCCTCGAACTGTCGCCGCAGCCCGCCGTGGGCTTCCTCGAGCGCGGTCCGCTGGTGAAGGAGCTGGGCGGCCATGTCGTTGAACGCGGTGGCCAGCCGCCCGATCTCGTCCGCGGTGGAAGGCTCGATCCGCTGGTTTAGATCGCCGCGCGAGATGGCGGCGGCGCCCTCGGCGAGCCGCTGCACGGGCCGCGCGATCCGTCGCGCCACCAGCGCGGCCGCCATGCCGCCGAGCAGTAGGGTCACGAGCGTCAGGGCCCCGAGCTCGAGGCGGGTCCGTCGGATCTCGGCATCCATCCGCCGCTTGGACAGGCCGAGTCGGATGGTGGCCCACCGCCGGTTCTCGACGAAGACGGGGATCGCGAAGTCGTAGACCGGGACGCCCCGGCTCACGGTCTCTTGCGTCAAGGGCTCGTCGGTCCGCGTGGCCCGCTCGTGCGTGGCGCCCTGCAGTGGCTGACCGACGCGCTCGGGATGCTGACTGTACGCGGCCACGATCCCGTCGCCGTAGATGACGATGGCATAGACGACGTCGGCTTCGGTCGCCACCTGGTCGACGTTCTGCTCGAGCGCCTTGTAGTCGTAAAGGACGAGCGACGGGTACGAGATGGCGGCCAGGTTCCGTGCGAGCGCGTCGCCGCGTCGCTGAACTTCCTCGACGATCGCGACGCGCTGCCGATGGTCGACCACCGCGATGACGGCGGTCATCACGAGCACGATGACCAAGAACGTGCCGAGCAGGAGCTGGGCGCGGAGCGAGCGCGGTCTCATCGCGCGCGATCCAGCCAGATCTTCCGCAACGGAATGTACGGATCACCGAGTCCATTGACTTCGACGCTGCGGACATAGGGCTGGAACAACCGTTCGTATGTGTGATGGAAGAACGGAATCAGTGGCGCGTCACTCAGGATCGTCTGCTCGGCCCGCCGGTACAGATCGATCCGCTGGTTCACGTCGATCGCGTTCCGCGCGGACGCGAGCAATTCGTCGACGACGGGATTGGCGTACCTGAAGAAATTGCGCGGGCCCCGGGAATGGAAGAGCTTGGCCAGGAAGTCGTCGGGATCTGGCACGTCGGCGTACCAGGCGTACAGGAAGATCGGAAGCCTGCCTTCCTCGAGGAGCTTGACGTAGGCCACCCAGTCGGTCTGGTACTTGACCTCTGCCGTGATCCCGACGGCCGCCAACGCCTTCCTGATCTGCTCGTGCTCTCGCACGATATCGCCGCGCCGGGCGGCCGACCAGATCACCACGGGCGGCATCCCGCGACCGCCCGGATACCCGGCGGCTGCGAGCAGCTCACGCGCCTGCTGAGGATCGTACGGATATCCTTGGAGCCGCGGATTATAGCCGATCATCCCCCGCGGGAGAATCCCGCGCGCGAACGTATTCTGGCCGAAGTACACGCCGTCGATGATCGCCTCGCGGTTGATGGCGAGCACGATGGCCTGGCGCACGCGCCGATCGTCGAAGGGTCTGGTGCGCGTGTTGAAGCCGTAGAAGCGCACGCTGATCATCGAGCGCTTCACGTAGATTCGGTTCGCGTCCGCGGCCAGCGCGCGTCGATCGGCGCGCGGCGGCACCGGCGCGTCCTCGAGATTGCCCTTCTGGAACTCGTCATACATCGCTTCGTGCTGCTCGCCGGGGAATATGCGATACACGAGCTGACCGAGCCGTGGCGGCCCATCGTAATACTCGGCGTTGGGCCCGAGCACGATCTCCTGGCCGCGGTCCCATCGGATGAACCGGAACGGCCCCGTTCCCACCGGTCGGGCACCGAACGCGGATCCCTGCGCTTCGACCAGGTCTCGCGGGACGATCTTGGCGTGCCCGATCGCGACGACCGAGGCGAAGGACTGGTGCGCCTGGGTCAACGAGACCTGCACCGTGTAGCGATCCAAGGCCGCCAGGCCCGAGACGTTCCTCGCTCGGCCGTCACGGAATTCGCGCGCGCCTCTGATGTTGAGAAAGGCCTCGTTCGCGTTCGACCGTGTCTTGGGGTCCAGGATCCGCGTGAACGAGTAGACGACGTCGTCGGCCGTGAGCTCGCGCCCGTGGTGGAACTTCACGCCCTTTCGCAGCTCGAATGTCCACGTGAGCCCGTCACGTGTGGCCCGCCAGAAGTGGGCCAGCGCGGGCTTGATCGTGAGCGACTGGTCGTACTGGACGAGGCCATCGAAGATCTGCTGAGAGACGGATCGACCGTAGGTGTCGCTGATGCGCGCGGGGTCGAGCGTCTCCGGATCGTTGCCGAGCGGCCGCCGGTAGGTCCCGGAAAACACGACCCCCTCGGGTTCCTGGGCCGAGATCTGTGCTCCGGGGTGAAACGCCGACGGGCCGGCCAGAAGCAGCGCGAGCACCACTGCGCCGGCGGCGGCGAGGCCGAGCAGGAGAGCGAGTTTGCAGGGGGGCAGTATGCCCCCCTGCACCCTCATCCAGCCAGGGAAGCTGATGTGTTTAGTCCGCGCCACCGTCAGCGGTACCAACCGCCTGGAAGAACTGCGTGGAGCCCGACGTTCCGGACTCGATCACCGGCGCCACGAGCAGGAACGACGCGACCACGGCGGCCACCACGACGATTCCGGTCCACACTTTCGTCATTGCTTTCCTCCTCGACGGTTGATGGGCTCTCCCCGTGAGGGCCCGAAGGACAAACCGCGATTCGGTAAAGCAATTCCACCGCCATGAGAGCCCAATGGGCTGATTGCTGGCTCAAGTTCCTGTTTCTCGATAACGTACCGCGTATGATTCGTCACGCGCGCCATGGTCCACGGCGCCCAGTCATTGGGCGGCGCGCCCAGTGACTGGGCGCCCAGTAGCTGTGCGTTCAGCGCTGCCCGGGCGCTCGAATCCCCCAACGCGCAAGCTTGACCCGCAGCGAGTTTCGGTGGATCTGGAGAATCCGACCAGCTTCGGTCAGATTCCAGCCGACACGCTCGAGGACGCGTAACACGATTTGCTGCTCGAACTGATCAGTCGCCTCGTTGAGCGGGAGCGCCTCGGCCGCCCGGACCTTCGTGGCCTGCTGGGGCAGCGACACGTCGAGCGGCAGATCATTGAGCTGGACGATCGGCCCCTCGGCCAGGACGACACACCGCTCGACGACGTTCTCCAGCTCGCGCACGTTGCCGGGCCATCGGTACGCGTTGAGGGCCGCGAGCGCATCGGGCGAGAGGCCGTCGACCCGTTTGTGAAACCGTCGGTTGTCGCGCCGGATGAAGTGCTCGACGAGCAGCGGGACGTCCTGGATTCTCTCCCGCAGCGGCGGCACCACGACGGGCACGACGTTGAGCCGGTAATAAAGGTCCTCGCGAAAGGCGCCGCTGCCGACGGCCTCCTTGAGGTTCGCGTTGGTTGCGGCAATGAAACGGACGTCGATCGTGACCGGCCGCGTGCCGCCGACCCGCTCGACCTCGCGTTGCTGGAGCACACGCAAGAGCTTTGCTTGCAGATCGGCCCGCAGCGTGCCGATCTCATCGAGAAACAGCGTGCCGCCCTGCGCCAGCTCGAATTTGCCCAGCTTCCGCTGATGGGCTCCGGTGAACGCGCCCTTCTCGTGACCGAACAGATCGGACTCGATCAGGGTTTCGGCGATTGCCGCCGGGTTGACGGCGATGAAGGGACCCTCGCGACGGGGGCTCTGGCGGTGGATGGCCCGCGCGACCAGCTCCTTGCCGGTGCCGCTCTCACCGGTGATCAGCACGGTCGTAGGCGTCCGGGCGACCTGGGCGATGAGGCCGTGGAGCTTCTCGATCGCCGGGTGCCGCCCGACGATCTCGTCGGAATCGTACGCCCGCGCCAGCTCGGAGCGCAGAAACGCGACCTCGCGCTCGAGAGCCCGGCGCTCGAGCGCGCGCCTCGACAGCGAGAGGAGCTCGTCCTCCTCGAAGGGCTTGGGCAGATAGTCGAAGGCACCGAGCTTCATCGCCGCCACGGCGATCCGCACCGTCTTGACGGCCGTGACCAGGATCACCTCGATTCCCTCGTCGAGCGTTTTGATGCGCTCGAGGACCTCGATGCCGTCCATGCCGGGCAGTCGGATATCGAGGAGTACCAGGTCGACCTCGGAGGCGCGCACCGCGTCGAGCGCGGACGGGCCGTCCGGCGCGTCGAGGACATCGTAATGGTCTTCGAGTATGAGCCTGAACGACTCCCGAACACCGGGGTCGTCGTCGACAACAAGGACGACGGGGCGCGCCATCCCCGGACTCTAGCACCAATCGCGCGCAGCCCGATTGCGGCCTTCGTCGGCCGGGGCCCCGCGGAATTCGCGTGTTCCGGATCCGCGACATTGACGCGTCACCCGGCCCGGTCGAACAATCATCGTGTGATCTCGCGCGTTCTATCGGCCGCTCTCGTCGGGGTCGAGGCAGCCCTGGTCCGAGTGGAAGTTGACGTGGCGCCGGGACTGCCCGCCTTCACGACCGTCGGACTGCCGGACTCCGCCGTTCGCGAGAGCCGGGAGCGAGTCCGGACGGCCATCCGCAACGCAGGCTTCCCCTTTCCGTCGGATCGGATCACGGTCAATCTCGCCCCGGCGGACGTCCGCAAGGAAGGCACCTCGTTCGATCTGCCGATCGCGATCGGCATCCTCGCGGCCACCGGCGCCATCGCCAACCAGCAGATCGAGCTGTTCGCGATCGTGGGCGAGCTGGCGCTCGACGGCCGTATCCAGGGAATCCGCGGGGCGCTCGCCGTCGGCCTCGCGTGCCGGCGCAAGGGCATCGAGACCCTCGTCGTCCCTCTCGCCAACCATGGCGAGGCGCTGGTGGTCGACGGCCTCCGGGTACTCGCCGCACCGACCTTACGCGACGCGGTAAGTCTTCTGAACGGGGGAGACCCGGTGTTGATCGCACCCGAGCCGCCCAGGTCTTCGGAGGGCGCCGGGACGGATGATCTCGACTTCTCGGATGTCAAGGGCCAGGCTCACGCCAAGCGCGCGCTCGAGATCGCGGCCGCCGGAGCGCACAACGTGCTGCTCGTCGGACCGCCGGGCGGCGGCAAGACGATGCTGGCGCGGCGGCTGGCCGCGATCCTGCCACCGCTCACGCGCGACGAAATGATCGAGGCCTCGACCATCTGGTCGGTCGCGGGACTGCTTTCGCGACACGGGGAGTTGATGAGCCGGCGGCCGTTTCGCGCGCCGCACCACACGATCTCGGTCTCCGGCCTGATCGGCGGTGGAAGCCCGCCGCATCCGGGCGAGGTGACGCTTGCCCATCTCGGCGTGCTCTTCCTGGACGAGCTGCCCGAGTTTCAGCAGCACGTTCTCGAATCGCTGCGCCAGCCGATCGAGGACGGTCGCGTCACGATCGCGCGCGCCAACGGCGTGAGCGATTTCCCCGCGCGTTTTCAGCTCGTCGCGGCCGCCAACCCGTGTCGTCGGGGATGCCATTCGCTCGACGCCTGCGTGTGCACGCCCGCCGAGCGCAATCGGTACCTCGGCCGCATATCCCGCCCGTTGCTCGACCGTATCGATCTGCAGGTCGAGCTCCCGGCGCTGGCGGCGGTCGAGGTACACTCCGGAGATCCGGGTGAAGGCAGCGACACGATCCGGGCCCGGGTGGACGCCGCGCGCCAGCGGCAGCGTGAACGCTTCCGGACGGGTGGGATCCGTGTCAACGCCGCGATGAGTCCCCGCCAGCTTCGCCGGTACTGCGCGGTCTCCGACGAGGCCGAGCGCCTGCTGGCCGCCGCCGTGACGCGCCTGGGGCTCTCCGCTCGCGGCCACGATCGCGTGCTCAAGGTCGCGCGCTCGATCGCCGATCTCGCCGGGGCCGACTCGCTAACAGCCGAACACTGCGCGGAGGCGATTCAGTATCGAGGGCTCGATCGGCAGTGGCGCGCGTGAGATCGCTGCTGCATCTTAAGATCTCTGCAATGGCGACGCTCCGGGCGTACACCAGTCTGGCCGCCGGCGGCGATCGACCTCCGGTGCTCCTGGTGCACGGCGCCGCCAACTCGGGCAGGGTCTGGACCTTCGGGCAAGGTTGGGATCGTCATCGCGGCGGCGCCCTGCCCGGTGCTGATCGTCACCGGCACCGCCGACACGCAATGGCCTCGGCGACGCGACGGCGATCTTCCGTTTGCGGCCGACCACGTTGACGTCGAGGGCGCCTCGCACTGAGCCTGGTTCTCAACCGTCGCGTGCTGCCGAAGATACGCTCGGCGGTCTGCGGTTGGCTGGACGCCAAACTACTGCAGCAGGACTACCGGCGACCGCGCGGAGGAATGTTGGTGTAGACGATGGCGCCGTCGTCCCCGACGGTTCGGTAGACAGTCGTCGGCGGGCTCACCGCACCGTTCGTCGTGCCGTCGTAGTAGTACAGCACGCGCGTCACGTAGTCGCGGGTCTCCTGATACGGCGGGACGCCTCGATAAGCAAGCACCGCCTTCTCACCCGCGTTGTATGCCGCGAGGGCGAGCGGCAGATCGTTCCCGAAGCGGTCGATCAACCCGCGAAGATGACGAACGCCGCCGTCGATGTTCTGTCGGGGATCGAAGGTATTGCGCACCCCGAGCATGGTGGCCGTCTCCGGCATGAGCTGCATGAGTCCTTGAGCCCCCTTCACCGAAACCGCGCGCGGATTGAATGCGGACTCAACGCGAATGATCGCCTGAACCAGCCGCTCGGACACGCCGTAACGCTCCGCGGCGGCCTTGATCTCGGCCGCATAGCGGTCGCTATCGGGACGCGCGAGGCGGAGGAAGCCCGCGGAGGTGCCTGACGAGTAGCCCGCCAGGTTCTTGTACCGAGGGTCGGTCGGGGCGTTCGTGAAATGGATGGTGCCGTCGCCCTCAGAGAGCCTGTACACTTGCGCGCCGGCTGAGGTCGATAGGAGGAGAACTGTGGACATCACGCCCAGGAAAACTCCGAGGCGAGACATACGCTTATGTTAGCTGACACGGCGCTCCCCATTCAAGGTAGAACGCCGCGTCAGGGAATGACGCAACTACTCGAAATCAGGACGATAAGGCCATGCGCTCGACCTCAGGCCACGTTGGTAAGTCCTCGAGCGCATGTCTCAGGACATCCCGCACTGAATCGACCAGGTGAATGGTCATCTCGTCGCGCACCTTGGCCGGGACATCTTCCATCAGATTCTTGGCGTTCCGGCTCGGGATCAGCAACGTCCGGATCCCAGCGCGATGCGCCGCCAAGACCTTCTCCTTGATGCCGCCGACCGGCAGCACACGCCCGGCGAGGCTCACCTCACCCGTCATGGCGAGACCGGGCCGAACGCGGCGCCCCGTGAGCAGCGACACCAGTGCGGTGGTCATGGTCACGCCCGCCGAGGGACCGTCCTTCGGGATCGCGCCCGCCGGAACATGGACGTGGATGTCCGACGTCTCCCAGAACTCCGGCGCGATGCCGAGTTCGTCGGCATGCGAGCGGACCCACGAGAGGGCGGCCTGCACCGACTCCTTCATGACATCCCCGAGCTGCCCGGTCAGGGTCAAGGTCCGCTTGCCCTGCATCCGGGTCGCCTCGATGACCAGGACGTCGCCGCCGACCGGTGTCCACGCCAGGCCGATCGCGACACCGGGAACACGAGTGCGCTCCTCGACTTCCTCGAGCTCGAAGCGCGGCACCCCAAGGAAGGACGTGACCACGTCGGGCGTGATCCGCGCCGCCTCCGCATAGCCTTCGGCGCGCCGGCGCGCCACCTTCCGGCAGACACTCGCGATCTCGCGCTCGAGGTTGCGCACACCGGCCTCACGGGTATAGCCACGGGCGAGCAGACGCAGCGCCTCCGGCGTGAACTCGATATCCTTGCCGGGCTCGAGCCCGTGTTCTCGAGCCTCTTTCGGCACGAGGTGACTCTGCGCGATCGCGATCTTCTCCTCTTCCGTGTATCCGGCGAGCGGTAGGATCTCCATCCGATCCCGCAATGCCGGCGGTACCGTGTCGATCACGTTCGCGGTCGTCACGAATAGCACACGCGATAGATCGAACGGCACGTCCAGGTAGTGGTCTCTGAACGAGACGTTCTGCTCCGGATCGAGCACCTCCAGCAGCGCCGAGGCCGGGTCACCCCGAAAGTCCATGCCGAGCTTGTCGATCTCGTCGAGCATGAACACCGGGTTCTTCGTGCCGGCGCGCCGGAGCCCCTGGATGATCTGCCCCGGCAGCGCGCCGATGTACGTCCGACGATGGCCGCGGATCTCCGCCTCGTCCCGCATGCCGCCGAGCGAGATGCGATGGAACTTCCGGCCGAGGGCTCGCGCGATCGAACGCCCGAGCGACGTCTTGCCGACGCCCGGTGGGCCGACGAAGCACAGGATGGGGTCCTTGCCGACCGGACGAATCTTCTTGACCGCCAGGTACTCGAGGATTCGATCTTTGATCTTTTCGAGGCCCTCGTGGTCCTCGTCGAGGATCGTCCGCGCCGCGCCGATGTCGACATTGTCGGCAGTCTCCTGCCGCCACGGCATCGACACGAGCCAGTCGATGTAGGTCCGGGCGACCGTGTATTCGGCCGCCGCCGGCGGCATCTTCGCCAGCCGGTCGAGCTCGCGGAGCGCTTCCTTCTTGGCTTCCTCGGTCATGCCGGCCGCCTCGATCTTCTCGCGCAGGCTGTCGACCTCCTGGGTGCGATCGTCCGTGTCGCCGAGCTCCTTCTGTATCGCCTTCATCTGCTCGCGCAGGTAGTACTCCCGCTGCGTCTTCGACATCTCCGACTGCGCTTCAGACTGGATCTTCGAGCCGAGCTCGAGCACCTCCACTTCCTTCGTCAGGGCCGCGACCAACCTCTGCAGCCGCTCGGCCAAGGCGACGGTTTCCAGCAGCTCCTGACGCAAAGCGGTCGGCAGGGTTGGCATCGACCCGGCGATGAGATCGGCGATGGCGCCCGGCCCTTCGGCGGCGCTCAGCACGTTCGCAAGCTCGTCGGGCAGGTTCGGCGACAAGGCCACGACCTTCTGGAAGAGCCCGACCGCCGTCCGCGCCAGCGCCTCGACCTCGAGCGTCGCCGTCGACGGCGTCTCATCGGGCAGACGCGTAATCCGCGCACGGATGAATGGCGTCTCCTGGACCACGTCAGCGACACGGAAGCGCGAGAGGCCCTGCACGATCAAGCGTAGGGTGCCGTCGGGCTGCTTCAACGCCTTGTGGATCAGGATCGCCGTGCCCACGCCATGAAGCTCATGGGCACGGGGATCGTCCGCGGCCGCATCACGCTGCATGACAGCACCGACGATCCGACCGCCCTGGAGCGCCTCCTGAACGAGACGCACCGAGGCGGGTCGGCCCACCCCCAGGGGCGTGACCGCCTGCGGAAAGATCACGGTACCGCGCAGAGGCAGAATCCCCAGCACTTCGGGGATGTTGAGTTCCTTCTCGTCGCGCTCGCCAGCCATGTTTCTCCTTTCCGAGCCTAGAACAGATCGACGGGCTTGAGCTGACCGGATGCGGCCCGGACGAGGGCCTCGCGCGGCTCTAGCGGCCGGCTCGGCCCCGTCGTGTCGCCACCCTCCTCGCGGAGGTAGGTGACGAGATCCTCGATCTGTTTCTGCATCTCGATCATCCGACGCCTCATCTTTAGGATGACCTCGATGCCGGCCAGATTCACACCGAGGTCGCGGGTGAGTCGGAGCAGCCGAGCCAGCTCATCCACGTCCTCCGTGGAGTACATGCGGGTCCGACCCACCGTCCGGCTCGGACGCACCAGACCCTTCTTCTCGTAGAAGCGAAGCGTCTGCGGGTGGACGTTGAGCATGTCGGCGACCACCCCGATCATGTAGAGCGGTTTGCCGCGATCGGTCACCCCGCTCACTCCGCACCTCCCCGAAAACGCTCCAGCGCGGTTCGCGTCTCGACCGGCATCAGCCGCGCGAGCTCGCGCACGAGCTCGTGCGTCCGCGCGTCGAGGCCGGTCGGCACCTCGACGCGGACCGTCACGTAGAGATCGCCCGTCGACTCGCCGGCCAGTCGCCGCAGCCCCTGCCCGCGCAGTCGGAACACCTGACCGCCGGTCGTCCCGGGCGGCACGACCAGCGCCGCTTCTCCCGTGGGCGTCGGCACGCGAATCCGGGCGCCGAGCAGGGCCTCCCAGACGTTGATCGGAACGTCGCAGTGCACGCTGTCGCCCTTGCGATGGAAGAACGGATGCTCCCCGACCCGCGTGCTGACCAGAAGATCGCCCCGCGGGCCGCCGAACGGGCCGGCATCCCCCTCGCCCGCCACGCGGATCTGCGCGCCGGAATCGACGCCCGCGGGAATCACGACACCGACCGGCTCGATGACACGGCGAACGCCGCGCCCCATGCACGCCGAGCACCGACCCTCCCTCTCCGAGCCGCTCGCGCCACACTTCGTACACGCCGAGAACCGCTGGATATCGAGGCGCACGTTCGCGCCCCGGGCGACCTCGGCAAACGAAAGCTCCACGACGTCGTGGACGTCATCGCCGCGCCGCCCCTCCGGCAGTGCGGCGTCGGCGCCCACCGCATGCCCGTACTGGTCGTACATCTTCCTCGCGGCGGGGTCGCCGAGCACCCGGAACGCTTCCGCGATCTCCTCGAAGAGCTCGCGGGCCCGCTCGTCCCAGAAGTTGACGTCGGGCGAGTACTGCCGCGCGAGGCGCTGATATGCTCGTCGCACCTCGCGCGGCGGGGCCGTCGCCCCGATACCCAGCACCGCGTAGTAATCGCGACGCATGACCGTTACTTCTTCTTGTCGCCCAAATCCTCGAAGTCGGCGTCGACCACTTCGCCTTCTTTCGGACCCGACGCGCCCTGGCTCGGCCCGCCGGCCGCGCCGGAGCTGGCCGGCTGGCTCTGTGCCTGTGCCTCGCGGTACATGATCTCCGCGAGCTTGTGCGACGCCTGACTCAAGGCCTGCTGCGCGCGCTTCATCCGCTCGATGTCTTCGCCCTTCAGCGCCTCGCGCGCCTCGGCGAGCGCATCGTCGATCGCCTTGCGATCGTTCTCCGCGAGCTTGGAACCGTGCTCGCCCAGCGTCCGCTCGGTCGAGTACACGAGCGAGTCGGTCTGGTTGCGCACTTCGATCTCCTGCTTGCGCTTCGTGTCCTCGGCCGAGTTCGCGTCGGCCTCCTTCACCATCCGGTCGATCTCGTCCTTGGTCAGACCGGACGACGCGGTGATCGTGATGTTCTGCTGCTTGCCCGTCGCCTTGTCCTGCGCAGCGACGTTCAAGATGCCGTTCGCATCGATATCGAAAGTCACCTCGATCTGCGGCATCTGGCGCGGCGCCGGCGGGATACCCACCAGATGGAACTTCCCCAGCGTCCGGTTGTCGCGGGCCATAGGCCGCTCGCCCTGGAGCACGTGGACCTCGACGGAGGTCTGGTTATCAGCCGCCGTCGTGAAGACCTCGCTCTTCTTCGTCGGGATCGTTGTGTTGCGGGTGATGAGCGGAGTCATCACGCCACCGAGCGTCTCGATACCGAGTGACAGCGGCGTCACGTCGAGGAGCAACAGATCCTTGACCTCACCGGTGAGGACCGCGCCCTGCACCGCCGCGCCGACCGCCACCACCTCGTCCGGGTTGACGCCCTTGTGGGGTTCGCGACCGAAGAGCTGCTTGACGGCTTCCTGAACCTTCGGCATCCGGATCTGACCGCCGACGAGAATCACCTCGTTGATGTCCTTGGGGCTCACGCCCGCGTCCTGCATGGCCTGCCGGCACGGGGCGAGTGTGCGCTCGACCAGATCGGCCACCAGCGCCTCCAGCTTCGCCCGGGTCAGCGTCAGGACCAGGTGCTTGGGTCCGCTCGCATCGGCCGTGATGAAGGGCAAGTTGATCTCGGTCTGCAGTGTGGTCGAGAGCTCGCATTTCGCCTTCTCGGCCGCTTCCTTCAAGCGCTGGAGGGCCATCCGATCCTTCAACAGATCGATGCCGTTTTCCTTTTTGAATTCACCGGCGATCCAGTCCATCACGCGCTGGTCGAAGTCGTCACCGCCCAGATGCGTGTCGCCGTTGGTGGCCTTGACCTCGAAGACGCCCTCGCCGATCTCGAGGATCGAGATGTCGAAGGTCCCACCGCCCAGGTCGTAGACCGCGATCGTCTCGTCCTTCTTCTTGTCGAGCCCGTAGGCCAGGGCGGCGGCGGTAGGCTCGTTGATGATACGGAGCACTTCGAGACCGGCCACACGTCCAGCGTCCTTGGTCGCCTGCCGCTGGCTGTCGTTGAAGTAGGCGGGCACGGTGATGACGGCTTGGGTGACCTTCTCGCCTAGATACGCCTCGGCGGCCTCCTTGAGCTTGCGCAGAACCATCGCCGAGATCTCCGGCGGAGAGTACTGCTTGCCCCGCACCTCGATCCGGGCGTCGCCGTTGGCGGCCTTGACCACCTTGTACGGGACGAGCTTGATCTCCTGGAGCACCTCGTCGTAGCGACGCCCCATGAACCGCTTGATCGAGAACACCGTGTTCTCGGGATTCGTGATCGCCTGTCGCTTTGCGACCTGTCCGACGAGAATCTCGCCTTCCTTCGTGAATCCCGCGACCGAGGGCGTCAGTCGACTGCCCTCCTGGTTCGCGATCACCGTGGGATTGCCGCCCTCGACGACCGCCACCACCGAGTTGGTCGTCCCGAGGTCAATGCCGATCACCTTCGCCATGTCGAATCCCCCTTCTCCTTGGTCTCATTGGCGGCGGAGCGGGTCGACCCGCTCCGCCGCGTCACTCCGTCCGCTCGATCAACTCAGATGATGTCGATCTTGATCGCCTTGGGCTTGACCTCTTCCACCTTCGGAAGCTTCACTTCGAGCACCCCGTCGCGATAGGTCGCCTTCACCTTGTCAGCCTGCACGGGCATCGGTAGCTGCACGCTGCGCTCGAACTTGCCGTAGACGCGCTCGACGTGGTAGACGCTCTCGTCTTTGGCGTCTCGGTTGGCCGAGCGCTCGCCTTTCAAGGTCAGCAGGTCACCGGTGATCGACAGGGACACATCCTTGTCAGTCACGCCTGGAAGCTCGAAGCTCAGAATCAGGTCGTCCTTGGTCTCGCCGATGTCGACGGCCGGC
>Ga0187776_10000862_pt1 | contig 14778 bp, 12 predicted proteins | sample 0216_BV02_MP12_2_FD_132426 | JGI IMG/M metagenome (GOLD analysis project Ga0187776, IMG submission 132426) | Tropical peat soil microbial communities from peatlands in Department of Meta, Colombia - 0216_BV02_MP12_20_MG | ecosystem: Environmental > Terrestrial > Soil > Wetlands > Peat | place...
CGTATGCGGTCAGAGTGGAGGAATCGCGCGGGCGCCGTCATCCCGAGCCCCCGCATCCCTACCGCAACGACTTCCAGCGCGACCGCGACCGCATCGTGCACGCGCGCGCCTTCCGCCGACTGGAAAACAAGACCCAGGTCTTCACCCGCCGCCTCTCCGACCACTTCCGCAACCGGCTGACCCACACTATCGAAGTCTCGCAGATCTCGCGCACCATCGCCGCCGCCCTGGGGCTGAACCTGGACCTGGTGGAGGCGCTGGCCCTGGCCCACGACCTTGGCCATCCTCCCTTCGGCCACGCCGGGGAGCAGGCTTTGGACGCGGCCATGCGCGCCCACGGCTCCTTCTTCGACCACAACCTGCACGCGCTGCGCATCGTCGAGGACTTCGAACGGCGCTACGCTGCCTTCCGCGGCCTCAATCTCACCTTCGAGGTGCGCGAGGGCATCGTCAAGCACTCCCGCGACTACCACGCCGGCGACTTCCCCGAACTGGCTGAGTACCTGCTCGAGCAGCGCCCGCCGCTCGAAGCCCAGCTCATCGACCTCACCGACGAGATCGCCTACAACACCGCCGACCTGGACGACGGCCTGGAGTCACGCCTGCTCACCTTGCGGCAGATCCGCCAGGGGGTGGAGAGCTTCGACCGCCTGTACCGCGAGGTGCAGACGAAGTACCCGGGCGCGCCCGAGAAGCTGAAGTTCAACGAGGCCCTCAAGCGCCTGATCGACCGCATGGTCACCGACCTGATCGAGAACACGCGCGCGCGGGTGGCGGCCGCGGGCGCGCAGTCGGTGGAAGACGTGCGCCGCCATCCTGAGCGCTTGGCCGCCTTCAGCCCCGCAGTCGAGGCCGAGCGCCGTGCCGCCAAGGAGTTTCTCTATCAGAACCTCTACTTCAGCGCCCGCCTCGATCCGGAAAAGCAGCAGGCGGAGCGGGTGATCCGGGAATTGTTCGAGCACTGGCTGGCGCGGCCGGAGACGTTGCCCGCCGGCTATCAGGAGAAGGCCCGGCAGGAGCCCCTGCCGCGCGTGGTCTGCGACTACATCGCGGGCATGACCGACCCCTTCATCGTCAAGCAGCACCGCAAGCTGCTGGGCGGAAAGCAAACCTAAAGAGAGGGTGGGCAGGCTTGCCGGCCTGCATCGGCGATCGGCCGGCGGGAGAAGAAGATGCCCTGGTCAGCCGCGGCGGCGGCGGTCGCGCTTGCCCGGGCGATGGAGCCGGTCTTCGGCGACCTCGCGGCGGTGGCCGCGGCTGGTGAGCAGGCGGGAGTCGGCGCGGTTGATGGTCTTCTCCAGGCGCTCGCCGCCTTCACGCACCGCCCAGCCCACGGAGAAGGGCGCCAGGCCTTCCTGCGCGGCCGTGGCCTTGAGGCGGAGGGCGGCGCTCTCCACCCGGCGGGCGTCGGCGGCCGTCAGCAGCACCAGGAACTCGTCGCCGCCCATGCGCACCACGCCTTCCTCGGCGCGCGTCTGCCGCATGAGGAAGCGGCTGATGCGGATCAGCACCTGGTCGCCGGCCTGGTGGCCGTGTTCGTCGTTGTAGCGCTTGAAGTGGTCGATGTCGAGGATGATGCAGCCCCAGGAGTGGCGGCCGCTGCGCGCCCGGCTCTCGAACTCGGTGAGATAGCGCCGGTTGAAGCACCCGGTGAGCGGGTCGCGGATGCTCTGCTCCACCAGTTGCGCCTCCAGCAGCTTGCGCAGCGTGATGTCGACCAGGATGCCGTAGTAGAACTGCTGACCGGTGTGGGGATCGTGGTCGGCGTAGGCGGTGTCGAGCACGGTGCGAATCTGGCCGTCGGGACGGCGGATGCGCAATTCGAACTCCCGCACCGAGCCTTCCGTGGCCAGCAGCTCCAGCTCGCGGGCGCGGACCTCGGGCTCCACCAGGAAGTCGCGAGCGTTGAAGGAGCGCAGTTCCTCCAGGGAGTGGACGCCCATCATCTCCAGGAAGGCGGGGTTGGCGTCCAGGATCTCGCCGTGGGCGTTGGTGATGTACATGCCTTCTTTGAGATTGCGCACCAGGGCGCGCAGGCTGTCGGCATCGTCCAGGCTGCGCAGGCGCGAGCCCGCCGGTGGCGCCGGCAGCAGTTTGTCGGCGACGGCTCCGGGTTTTGCCTTGGCCGGCATCCCCCGCTTGGCTCCTCTGCGTCCCACTGCGGCTCCTGTTCCTGGCCAGAGGGGAGGGAAACAACAGAGCTATCCTACGCCCCGGAGTGCTGCCAAGAGAAGCTCCGGGGGTCTTTTTGCCGCTGCTTTCAGCGGGCGCCGGCCACGCCCACCACCACGTCGTAGAGGACGCGGTAGCCGCGCCGCACCTCCTCCACGCGGATGCGTTCGTTATCGCCGTGCTCGGTGTCCGACTCCTCCGAGGTGGCCGCGTAGGGCGAGAAGCCGTAGCACACCATGCCCAGTTGGCGGTAGCGCTGGTTCTCGTCGTAGCCGCTGGTAAGCCGCGGCGTGACCGGCGCTCCCGGGAAGTAGCTCGCCGCCACCTTCCGGATCACGCGGAACAGTTCGGTGTCGGTGGAGGAGGAGTTGGCCGCCAGGAAGGTGGAGGACAGCGGCTCCACCGTCACCTGGGGATCCGCGACCACCCGCCGGATGCCCTCCAGGAAGCGCTGCGGGTCCTCACCCGGAAGCAGGCGCACGTCCAGGTTGGCCCAGGCTTCTCCGGGGATGACGTTGGTCTGCTGCGAGCCTCCCAGCATGGTCAGGCTGAGGGTGTTGCGCAGCAGGTAGTTCAGCGACTCATCGCGCTCCACCTCGGCGCGGAAACGCGGGTCCTTGAGGGCGGCCTGGGGATCGGCGAACCAGCGCGCCCGCGGGCCGTGCTGGTAGGGCGCCATGTCGCGCAGATACTGCGCCACCGCCGGAATGACCTTCATCTCGGCGGGGTGAGCGAGGATGCGACCCAGGGCGCGCGCCAGGCGGTTGGGAGCGGAGTCTTCCAGGGGACGGGAGCCGTGGCCGGGCTTGCCGTGCGCCACCAGGTGCAGCCAGAAGGGGACCTTCTCGGCGGTGTCGATGCCGACGTAGGCGACGCGGCCGTCGTCGCGCAGCAGGTTCTCACCGCCCTCGGTCAGCAAGTACTCGGCGTGGCCCAGAAGCTCGCGCTGGTGATGGATCATCCAGTCGGTGCCGGCGCTGTCCACCTCTTCGTCGGCGGTGCCCAGGAAGATGACGTCGCGGTCCAGGGGAACGTGCTCGCGCTCGAGCATGACCATGACCAGCAGTTGCGCCAGGGCTTCGTTCTTCATGTCCTGGGCGCCGCGGCCGTAGAGCGAGCCGTCCACCAGGGCGCCGCTGAAGGGAGGCACGCGCCAGCGCTGCGGATCGCTGCTCACGACGTCCATGTGGTTGAGCAGGATCAGCGGCCGCCGCGCCCCGCTGCCCCGCACCCGCGCCCAGATGTCGGCGCGCCCGGGCGCGAACTCGAAGACCTGGTTCTCGATGCCCTCCTGGTCGAAGATCTTCTTCAGGAAGGTGGCGGCACGCAGCTCGTTGCCGGGCGGGTTGGTGGTGTCCACCTGCAGGTACTCCTGCATCCAGCGCACAGCCAGGTCGGAATACTGCTCCAGGCGCTGTGGCTCCAGCCGGGCGGAGGGGAGGGCGGTGGTCTGTCCCGGCAGGCCAGGCGCGGCCGCGAGCAGCAGCACGACCAAGAAGGAAGCAAAGCGGGCGGAGCGGGGGCGAAGCGAGCAAGGCATCGGATGCGGGCTCCTATGAAACCGTGAACCGATGTTTATAGCAGCTTGTGTGACGAAATTACTTGGTGCGGCGACTTCCTACCTCGACTCGGGTCTCGTGCCGGAGAGGCAATACATTCAAAACAAAAGGGTTAGTGGAGTCCAAGGGCTTCCTTGGTTTGGCACTTGACCTGATATCTACAGGTCGTCTTGGAGGATTCGCCATGCGACGCAGCTTGATGACCTTCCCCCTGGGGTTGGTCCTGGTCTTGGCGGCGGTGGGCCAGCAACCGCCGGCCAGTTCGACTTCCGGTAGTCCGAAGCAGAAGCCCGCGGCCAGTGATCAGCAGCAGCCGCCCGCGCAGCCCGCCGACAGCAGCAGCCAGATGCCCGCGTCCCCGGAGCCGGCACCCGCGGCCGCGCCGGCCGCATCCGAGGAGCCGCAGCCCAAGAAGCTGGAGGTGCGCAAGGAAGGCTTCTGGGGGAAGCTGAATCCCTTCGCCCGCAAGAAATACGTGCAGCGGCAGGTTCAGCCCATCCAGGACCAATTGAACGAGCTGGACCAGCTCACCCAGGCCAACGCCAAGATGATCCAGGACGTGGACGCGCGCGCGCAGGCGGGCATCCAGATGGCGTCGAACAAGGCCAGCGAGGCCGACTTGCATGCCCAGGCCGCCCAGCAGCGCGCCGATCAGGCCCACCAGACCGCGCAGCAGGCCAATGACCAGTTGCAGACGGTGCAGAAGGTGGTCAGCAGCATCGACCAGTACCGCACCGATTCGGAGATGGAGATCCGCTTCCGGCCGGGGCAGTCGGCGCTGAGCAAGCGCGCCAAGGACGCTCTGGACCAGATGGCGGAGCCGCTCAAGTCGCAGAAAGGATACGTGGTCCAGGTCCAGGGATTCGCGTCCGGCCGCGGCCAGCAGGCGATCGCCACCTCGCAGCAGTTGGCGGATTCGGTGGTGCGCTACCTGGTGCTCAACCATGACATCCCGGTGTACCGCATCTACGTAGTGGGGATGGGCAACGCGCCCCTCACCACCGAGGGCGGCAAGGTGAGACACGGCGCCGGCGGCACGGTGGAGGTGGCCGTGCTGCGCAACGACACCGAGCAGTTGGGGACGCAGTCCACGGCAGCGCCCGGGGCTGCGGATCAGTTACAGCCGCCGCAGTCGGCGCCCGCTTCCCAGCCGCAACCGGATTCGCCCAAGTAGACGGGCCAACGAGTTACACGAGTCGGCGGGGACTCGTGTTACAGGAAAGCCTCCTGTCGCAAGACGGGGGGCTTTCTTTGTTTTGTCCGCCGATGCTAGGCTCGTGTCAGCAGAGGAGGAACCGTGGAGACCCTCTACTACTCGCGCATGGACTCACCCGTGGGAAAGCTGCTGCTGGGAGTGTCGAGCCGCGGCCTGGCCTGCCTGGAGTTCGACCGCCGCGACTTTCCTCCTCGCAGCCTGCGCCGCAAGACCCAATGGGTGGAGTCCGAGGCCGAGACCCGGCCCTACGCCCGCGAACTGCAGGAGTACTTCGCCGGGCAGCGGCGGGAGTTCTCCTTCGCGCTCGACCTGCGCGGCACCGACTTCCAGAAGCGCTGCTGGCAGGAGCTGCTGCGCATCCCCTACGGGAAGACCAAGTCGTATGCCGAGATTGCGCGCGCGGTGGGGCGCCCCGCGGCCTTTCGCGCGGTGGGCCAGGCCAACCATCGCAACCCCGTGGCCATCGTCGTCCCTTGCCACCGCGTGATCACCGCCGACGGCCGCCTGGGCGGCTACGGCGGCGGGTTGGAGGTCAAGCGCCACCTGCTGCGCCTGGAGGGAGTGCAGGGCGAGTTTGAGTTTTAGTAGACTGGCGGCATGCATGCGCACGGGACGCAGCGCACCTCGCGGGTGCTGCAGATCTCGCTGGTCCTGACCCTGGCCTACATCGTGGTCACGGCGGTGGCGGGGGTGCGCGCCCACAGCCTGGCCCTGCTCTCCGAGGCGGGGCACAACCTCTCCGACTTCCTGGCGCTGCTGCTCTCCTGGGTGGCGGTGTACGTGGCCACCCGCCCGCCCGACTCCCGCAAGACTTACGGCTACCAGCGCGCGGGGGTGCTGGCTGCCTTCCTGAACGCGCTCCTCCTGGTGCTGATCGCCTTCCTCATCTTCTACGAGGCCTTCCGGCGGCTGACCGCGCCGGTGGAGGTTCACGCCCAGGTGATGATCTGGGTGGCGGCGGCGGGCGTGGTCATGAACGGCGTCATCGCCTTTCTGCTCTACGGGACGGCGCGCGACGTGAACGTGCGCAGCGCCTTCGTGCACATGCTCGGGGACACGCTTTCCACCACCGCCGTCATCGTGGGCGGCGGCGCCATCCTGCTCAGCGGGCAGCGCTGGATCGATCCCGCGCTCTCGGTCGGCATCGGAGCGCTGATCCTGTGGTCGTCGTTCGGCATCCTGCGCGAGACCCTCAACATCCTGCTGGAAGGGACGCCGCGGGGCATGAAGCTGGAGCGCATCGGCGCCGCCATCGAGGCCATCACCGGGGTCAACAGCGTGCATGATCTGCACGTGTGGAGCCTGGGCTCGGAGTCGCACGCCCTCTCCTGCCACATCTCCATCGCCGACATCCCGCCCTCGGCCAGCGAGCGCATCCTGCAGGAGGTCAACGCCATGCTGGGTGAGAGGTTCTGCATCTATCACACCACCATCCAGTTCGAGCACGCGGCCTGCGAGATGGCCAGCGGCTGCGTGGTGCCCGCCGCCGACGAGCACTCGCACTGAGCGGCAGTACTCAGTACTCAGAGGACTTCAGGGAGGACGTGACGTGCGCAGAATGAGATGGATGATCCTCGCCTCCACGATCTTGCTGGCGCTGGCGGGCTGCGAGAAGAGCGAAGCCCCGCAGCCCCAGGTGCAGCCTGCTGCCGCCAGCAGCGCGGTCACGCCCCTGCCCCCGGCCCCGGGCATGCCCTTCCAGATGGCGCTGGAGCTGGACGCGCCCCCGCGCATCGTCAAGGCCACGACCTTCCGCCTGCGGCTCACCGACCTGGCGGGCAAGCCGGTGAGTGGCGCCCAGGTGCAGGCCTCCCTGGTCATGAAGCTCATGGACATGGGCAAGAACGAGTTCCCTCTGGCCGACAAGGGGCACGGCGCCTACGAAGGCAGCGGCACCTTCAGCATGGCGGGAGTGTGGAACGTGGTCATCACCGCTAAGGGCGGCAACCAGGCCGGCGAGCAGAAGTTCGAGGTCACGGTCAAGGACTGACGGAGCGCGGGCTCGGGAGCCTTGGCCGCGGGCGCGTTCCCCTGTATCATGGAGCGGTTGTCCCGCATCTAATAGCAGTGATTCGCCTTAAACCCATCCTGCGATTTCTGGCTGCTGTCCAGTTGCTGCCCGCGCTGGAGAGCGGGGAGGAGACTCTCATCGGGGGCCAGGCGGTGCTGGAGGGCGTGATGATGCGCTCGCCGCACGCCTGGGGGATCGCCGTGCGCCGGCCCTCGGGCGAGATGGCGGTCCATAGCGAGCCCCTGGAGCGTCCCTCCGACAAGCGCAAGTGGCTGGGCTGGCCGGTGGTGCGCGGGCTGGTCACCCTGGGGCAAGCCATGATGCTGGGCTTTCGCGCCCTGGGCTACGCCGCCAACGTCGCCCTGGAGGAGATCCCGCGCGAGCAGAACCAGAAGAAGATCCAGATCAGCGGCTGGGTGCTGGCGCTGAACCTGGTGCTGTCGCTGGGCTTCTTCATCTTCCTCTACAAGTTCGTGCCCCTGGTGGCGGTGACCGAATTGAAGAAGTCGGTGCCCGCCTTCGGCAACCAGATCCTGTTCAACCTGGTGGACGGCGCCATCCGCATCCTGCTGTTCCTGCTTTTCCTGTGGGGGCTGTCGCGCTGGCGGGACATCCGCCGCGTCTTCGAGTACCACGGGGCGGAGCACAAGACGGTCTTCGCCTACGAATCGGGCGGGCCGCTGAATGTGGAGGGCGCACAGAGGTTCTCCACCTTCCACCCGCGCTGCGGCACCAGCTTCCTGATCACGGTGATGCTGATTTCCGTCGTTTTCTACACCCTGGTTCCGGTGCACACCTTCTGGGCGCGCTTCGGCATCCGCCTGGCGCTGCTGCCGGTGATCATCGGCGTCTCCTACGAGATCATCCGCTTCGCTGCCCGCCACCGCTCCCGGAAGCTGCTGGCAGCCATGACCGTTCCCGGACTGTGGCTGCAGCGCATCACCACCCAGCCTCCCGACGACTCCCAAGTGGAGTGCGCCATCCGCGCCTTGGACGAAGCCATGGCCCTGGAGCGCGAGCGGGGCGGGGAACTGGTGATCGCCTAGCGGGGCTCCCCGCGAACTCTCCTTGCTATAGACTTCAGATAGCAATCAAACAGAGTCGTTGGTCGTTAGTCGTTGGTCGTTAGCCGCGGCCGGCGACAGGAGGCGATGAAATCATGCTGGCATCATTCAAGGATTTACGGGTGTGGCGGGAGGCGATGGGATTGGCGGTGGCAATCTACAAGGGAACCGAATCGTTTCCCAAGCAGGAGGTTTACGGTCTGACGAACCAGATGCGGCGGGCGGCCGTTTCGGTCGCCAGTAACATCGCGGAGGGGAAGGGGCACTATTCTGATCGCGAGTTCTGCAACTTCCTGTTCCATGCCAGAGGCTCGGTGCTGGAGCTGCAGACTCAGCTCATGATCGCCAGAGAACTGGAGTACCTCTCGGCCAAGGACGCCGGCTCCCTGCTGGAGCGGGCGGATGGCGTTGCCAGGGGTCTGAACGCTTTGATCAATTCTCTGAGCGGGGGAGCAGGAAGTAAGCCGAAGTTCGCGGTCATCACAGGCCAACGACCAACGACCAACGACTAACGACCACGGTTCGGGCCGACGACCGACGACTAACGACCAAGGCTCCGGCCAACGACCAACGACTACCGACCAACGACCTTCTTATGTTCGACCGCCTGGAACAAGTCGAGAGCAAGTACGAAGAACTGACGCACGCCCTGGCCTCGCCGGAGGTGATCGGCGACCCCGCGCGCTACCAGAAGACCGCCAAGGCGCACGCCGAGATCGCGCCCGTGGTGGAGAAGTACCGCGAATACAAAGACCTGCAGCGCGGCATCGCCGAGAGCAAGGCGCTGGTGGCCGAGGAGAGCGACGCCGCCATGCGCGCCTACGCCCAGGAAGAATTGACCCAGCTGGAAGCCCGCCTGGCCACAGTCGAGCAGGAGCTGAAGACCCTGCTGCTGCCCAAGGACCCCAACGACGAGAAGAACGTGGTGCTGGAGATCCGCGCCGGCACCGGCGGCGACGAAGCCTCGCTCTTCGCCGCCGAGGTCTTCCGCATGTACACCCGCTATGCCGAAGGGCAGCGCTGGAAGGTGGAGGTGCTCTCCACCTCGGAATCCGGCGTGGGCGGGCTCAAGGAAGTGATCGCGCTGGTCGAGGGCAAGGGCGTCTACTCCAAGCTGAAGTACGAGAGCGGGGTGCACCGCGTGCAGCGGGTGCCGGCTACCGAACAACAGGGGCGCATCCACACCTCGGCGGTGACGGTGGCGGTGCTGCCCGAGGCCGAGGAGGTCGAGATCAAGATCGATCCCAAGGACCTGCGCATCGACACCTTCTGCTCCTCCGGCCCCGGCGGGCAGTCGGTGAACACGACCTACTCGGCGGTGCGCATCACCCACCTGCCGACCAACACCGTGGTCTCCTGCCAGGACGAGAAGTCGCAGATCAAGAACCGGGAGAAGGGGATGCGGGTGCTGCGCGCCCGCCTCTACGAGATGGAGCAGGAGAAGCAGCACGCGGCACTGGCCAAGGAGCGGCGCCAGCAGGTGGGCTCGGGCGACCGCAGCGAGAAGATCCGCACCTACAACTTCCCGCAGAACCGGGTCACCGACCACCGCATCGGGCTGACTGTGCACCAGCTCCCCGAGTTCCTCGACGGCAAGATCCAGGCCATGCTCGAGGCCCTCATCACCCACTACAACGCGGAGAAGCTGAAGGGCGAAGGCGCGGCGTGAGGCCATGGCCGGCGGAGCCGAAGTCGTTCGCTTTCCCTCGACGCTGAAGCAGGCGCTCAGCGGGGCCATCGAGGAGCTCACCGCCACCCGCGTGGGCTCGCCGCGCATGAACGCCGAGACCCTGCTGATGTTCACCCTGGGCTGCGACCGCGCCTATCTCTACGCCCATCCCGAGCGCAAGCTGACGGCGGCCGAGCTGGCGCGCTACCAGGACGCCATCCGCCAGCGCGCCTCCGGCAAGCCCGCGCAGTACATCACCGGGCACCAGGAGTTCTGGGGGCTGGACCTGGTGGTCTCGCCCGCGGTGCTGATCCCGCGGCCAGAGACGGAGCACGTGGTGGAAACCACGCTGGAACTGGCGCGGGCCTGGCCGCGTCCGCGTATCGTGGACGTGGGCACCGGCTCGGGGTGCATCGCGTTGGCGCTGGCGCGCGAGCTGCCACAGGCCGAGATCTGCGGCGTGGACATCTCCGCCGAAGCCCTGGAGATCGCGCGCGCCAACGCGGCGCGGCTGCAGCTCGATGAGCGCGTGAGCTTCCGGCAGAGCGACTTGCTCACGGGCGTGCCCCACGGCGAGGGCTTCGACCTGGTGGTCTCGAACCCGCCCTACGTCAGCGAGGCCGAGCCCGAGAAGACGCAGCGCGAGGTGCGCGAGTTCGAGCCCAAGGTGGCGGTCTTCGCCGGGGCGGACGGGCTGAGTGCCTACCGGCGCCTGGTCCCGCAGGCGCGCGAGGTCTTGCGCGACGGCGGCTGGCTGGTGGTGGAGATCGGCTTTTCCATGGAAGCGCCGGTGCGGGCGTTGCTCGCGGGCTGGAGCGAAACGCGCGTCACCCAGGACCTGCAGGGCATCCCGCGGGTGGTGGCGGCGCGCAAGTGAACTTCATCGCCGCGGGTTCACACGGATGACCGCGGATCAAAGTCCACCACGGAGGCGCGGAGACACGGAGGGCGGCCGCCAAGACACAGATCCTTCGCTCTGCCCCTCGCGTCGCTCGGCGCCGGTCGCCGCGCTCAGGATGACAAGCGAAAAGAGGAGCGTGCACGGCACGACTGAAGTCGTGCCCTTACGCCTCCCAGGGAGCTTCTCTGTGCCTCGAGGGGCACCGGCGGCGTCTCAGAACAGCCGCTTCGTTGTGCCGATACGCGGGCAAACGAGGGCCAACGACCAGCGACTGTTCTCCGTGTCTCTGTGGTGGAATTGGCTTACTTCGGCACCGAGTTCTTGACGGGCACCGGCTCGGCGGCGGGCTGGATCTCTTCCACGTCCACCAGCTTGGTGGGGTACTTGCCGGTGTAGCAAGCGGTGCAGTAGGTGGTGAGTTCGCCCTCGCCGCAGGCTTGCTTCATGCCTTCCAGCGACAGATAAGCCAGCGAGTCGGCGCCGATGTACTCGCGGATCTCGTCCACGCTCTTGTTGGCGGCGATGAGTTGCTTCTTGTCGGGCGTGTCCACGCCGTAGAAGCAGGGCGCGACGGTGGGCGGGCAGGAGATGCGCACGTGCACCTCGGCGGCGCCGGCGTCGCGCACCATGCGCACGATCTTCTTGCTGGTGGTGCCGCGCACGATGGAATCATCGATCAGCACCACCCGCTTGCCCTGCAGTACGTGGCGCACGGGATTGAGCTTGAGCTTGACCCCAAAGTCGCGCACCCGTTGCTCGGGCTCGATGAAGGTGCGGCCCACGTAGTGGTTGCGGATCAGGCCGAGCTGGAAGGGGATGCCGCTCTCGGCGGAGAAGCCCATAGCGGCGTGCACGCCGGAGTCGGGCACGGGGACGACGATGTCGGCCTCGGCAGGGGCCTCGCGGGCCAGCCGCCGCCCCAACTGCTCGCGGCTCACCACCACCGGGCGGCCGAAGATCACCGAGTCGGGGCGCGAGAAGTAGACGTGCTCGAAGATGCACGAAGTCTGCGGCATCTGCGGAGCGTAGAAGCGCGAGTAGATGCCCTCGGGCCCGACCACCACCATCTCCCCGGCCTTGACGTCGCGCTCGTAGGTGGCGCCGATCAGATCGAAGGCGCAGGTCTCGGAAGCGAAGACGATGGTGTCCTCGCGGGCGCCGTCGCGGGCGGGCATGCGCCCCATCGCCAGCGGGCGAAAGCCGCGGGGATCGCGCACCGCGAAGATGCGGTCGCGGGTCATGATCACCAGCGAGAAAGCGCCCTCGATGCGGCGCAGGGAGTCGGCGATGGCCTCGGGCAGGGTCTCTTCGCGCGACTGCGCCACCAGGTGCACGATGACCTCGGTGTCGCTGGTGGTCTGGAAGATGGAGCCCTGGCGCTCCAGCCGCGAGCGGATATCGTGGGCGTTGACCAGGTTGCCGTTATGGGCGAGCGCGATCAGCCCCTTGTTGCAGTCCACCATGATGGGCTGGGCATTGAGCAGGGCGGAGTCGCCGGCGGTGGAGTAGCGGGTGTGGCCGATGGCCAAGGGGCCAGCCAGGCGGGTGAGCACCTCTTCGGTGAAGATCTCGGCCACCTGCCCCATGGCCTTGTGCACGTGCATGCGCACGCCGTCGGAGGAGACCATGCCGGCGGATTCCTGGCCGCGGTGCTGCAGCGCGTGCAGCCCCAGGTAGGCCAGGGTGGAGGCCTGGGGATGCGCGTAGATGGCGACTACGCCGCACTCGTCTTTGAATTTGTCAAAGGCCATGGCCCGCCCCTCGATGCCCTTTGATCTAGCTTTCGACCAACTCTTCCGCCGGTTCCACCTCGAGCGCGCGCTCCAAGGCGTGCGCCCAGGCGTCCTTCAACTCCGACAACGCCGCGGACACGACCACCTGGTTATCCACAGTGATCTGAAATTTTTCTGGAACCGTTTCCCCGAGCAGGTCCGCGACTACGCCGTATCTTACCCCAGTTTCTTGGATTCGCCGGACGTTCTTTGGGTCGCAGGAAACCACGACGCGGCTGGCGTCCTCGCCGAAAAGCACGCATTCCGCCGGTAAGTCGTTGGCGGGCAATTCGATGCGGGCGCCCACGCCGTGGGCGAAGCAGCATTCCGCCAGGGTAACGGCTGCACCACCTTCGCTGCAGTCGTGGGCGGATTCGACCAGCCCGGCGGCGATGATTTCCACAAGGCACTTTTGCAGGGCAGCTTCCTTCTCCATCTCGAGCGCGGGGGGGAAACCCCAGAGCGCGCCCAGCACCTCCTTGGCGTACTCGGAGGAGCCGAACTCGGCCAGCGCGTCGGTGGGATCGCCGGGCTCGCAGACGCGCAGCAGCAGCACGCTGCGCCCGGGGGCGCGGAAGTCGGGCTTCATCACGCGGTCGAGGTTCTCGAGAATCCCCACCACGCCCAGCACGGGCGTGGGATAGATGCCCTCGCCCAGGGTTTCGTTGTAGAAGCTGACGTTGCCGCCGGTGATGGGGACTTCCAGTTCTTCGCAGGCGGCGGTCATGCCGTCCACCACCTGGGAGAACTGCCACAGGATGTGCGGCTTCTCCGGGTTGCCGAAGTTCAGGCAGTTGGTGGCGGCCACGGGCGTGGCCCCGGTGCAGGCCACGTTGCGGGCGGCCTCGGCGACCGCGTGCATCGCGCCCAGCCTGGGATCGAGGTAGCACCAGCGGCTGTTGCCGTCCAGCGCCATGGCCAGGCCGCGCTCCGTGCCCTTCACCCGCACCACCCCGGCTTCGCCGCCGGGGCCTTCCACGGTGTTGATCTGCACCATAGAGTCATACTGCTCGTGGACCCAGCGCTTGGAGCAGATGTTGGGCGAGGCTAGCAGGCGCTTCAGATTTTCGGTGAGATCGGTTCCGGACGGAGCGAGCTGCACCGATTCCGGCATCTCGCGCTCCACCGGCGGCTCCCAGCGCTCCAGCGGGCGCTTGTAGACGGGAGCATCGTCGGTGAGGGCGGCGTTGGGGATCTCGGCCACCAGCTTGCCGTGCTCGAGCACGCGCAGCTTGCCGTCCTTGGTGACGCGGCCCACGGTCACCGCGTCCAGCCCCCACTTCTCGAAGACCTGGAAGACCTCCTGCTCGCGGCCCTGCTCGGCCACCAGCAGCATGCGCTCCTGCGATTCGGAGAGCATGATCTCGTAGGCGGACATCTTGGTCTCGCGCTGGGGCACGCGGTCGAGCTCGATCTCGATGCCCACGCCGCCGCGCCCGCCCATCTCGCAGGTGGAGCAGGTCAGGCCGGCCGCGCCCATGTCCTGGATACCCACCACCGCGCCCGTCTGCATGGCTTCCAGGCAGGCCTCAAGCAGCAGCTTCTCCAGGAAGGGGTCGCCGACTTGCACGTTGGGGCGCTTCTCCTGCGAGGTGGCGGAGAACTCCTCGCTGGCCATGGTGGCGCCGTGGATGCCGTCGCGGCCAGTCTTGGCGCCCACGTAGATCACGGGATTGCCCTCGCCGGCGGCGCGCGCGTAGAAGATCTGGTCGCGGCGCACCAGGCCCAGCGCGAAGGCGTTGACCAGGGGATTGCGCGAGTAGCAGGGCTCGAACTTGGTTTCGCCGCCCAGGTTGGGCACGCCGAAGCAGTTGCCGTAGCTGGCGATGCCGCTGACCACGCCCTCCAGGACGGAGTGGTTGCGGCGGACCTCGGCGTCGTCCTTCTGGCCGGGGGCGGGCGCCAGCGGCCCGAAGCGCAGCGAATCCATGATGGCGATGGGGCGCGCGCCCATGGTGAAGATGTCGCGCAGGATGCCGCCCACCCCCGTGGCCGCGCCCTGGAAGGGCTCGATGAAGGAAGGATGGTTGTGGGACTCGATCTTGAAGGCGCAGGCCCAGCCGTCGCCGATGTCGATGATGCCGGCGTTCTCCCCCGGGCCCTGCACCACGCGCTTGCTGCGGGTGGGCAGGCGGCGCAGGTGAACGCGCGAGGACTTGTAGGAGCAGTGCTCGCTCCACATCACGCTGAAGATGCCAAGTTCGGTGAGGGTGGGGGTCCGGCCCAGCAGCTTGATGATCTTCTGGTACTCGGCGGTGGAGAGGCCGTGCGCTTCGACGACCTTGTCGGTGATGGCGGCGCTCTTCGCTGGGGGCATGGGGAGATTCTATTCTCGCACGGTGTGGAAGGGCGGGGAAGGGCGCGCTCGTAGCTTTCAATCGTCCCTTCGGGACTCGCCATCCTCGCCGGCCTTA
>Ga0187776_10000863_pt1 | contig 14769 bp, 12 predicted proteins | sample 0216_BV02_MP12_2_FD_132426 | JGI IMG/M metagenome (GOLD analysis project Ga0187776, IMG submission 132426) | Tropical peat soil microbial communities from peatlands in Department of Meta, Colombia - 0216_BV02_MP12_20_MG | ecosystem: Environmental > Terrestrial > Soil > Wetlands > Peat | place...
ACGGCGTCGTCGTCCGCGGCCAGCGTGCGGCGGCGCAGATAGCGCGAGCGCAGTCCGAACTCGTACCGCTGGAGCGCGATCCCCTCGACCGGGATCCCCTCGCGGCCGAGGCTGCGCACGATCGCCAGCCCGGCGTGGAGAAGCCCGTAGACGACCGCGGGCCTCACGCGCACCCCGGGAAGTAGCCTTGCGCCGTGACCCGGCTCGCGCTCGGCAAGGCACCGGAGGCGTACGACGACGCCTTCATGGCGAAGATGGCGAGCGAGTACCGCGAGCAGACGGCGTGGACGCGGCTCCGGCTCGACGCGTTGCTGCCGCTCGTCGAGCCGGCGGAAGGTGACCGCATCCTCGACCTCGGCTGCGCCGCCGGGTCGCTCACGCACTTCTTCTCCGAGTTCGGCGCGCGGGTCACCGGGATCGACTCCGAGCCGAAAGCAATCCAAAAGGCGCGGTCACTGTTCCCCGGCCTCGAGTTCAAGCTCGCCGACGTGGCGGAGCTGCCCGAGCCCGATCACTCCGCCGACAAGGCCGTCGCTGGCGACCTCGTCGAGCACCTGGACGAGGCGACATTCCTGCGCATGCTCCAGGAGCTGCGCCGCGTGCTCGTCCCGAACGGGACCCTGTCGATCTACACGCCGAACCCGCGCCATCTGATCGAGCGGCTGAAGGCGCACAACCTGATCCTCGCCCAGAACCCGACGCACATCGGCCTGCGCACCTCGGCCCGGCTGGTGGAGCTGCTCGAAGGCTCCGGATTCGCCGTCGACCACGCCGGCTGGACGCCCAGCTTCTTTCCGGTCCTCCGCTCGGTCGAGCGCCTGGCGGGCCCACGGCTCGAGGCCTTTCGCTACCGGATCTGCATCCGCGCGCGCTCTCAAGCCAGAGCTTCCTCGTAGGCGGCGATGGTCGCGTCGGTTACCCGCTGCCAGGAGCAGAGCTCCCGGACGCGCTCGCGGGCGGCCTCGCCCAGCCGCCGGCGCAGGCTTCGGTCGCCGAGCAGCCGTTCCAGCGCGGCTCGCAGCGCGCCCTCGTCGCGCGGCGGCACGAGCAGACCCGTCTCGCCGTCCACGACGAGGTCGAGCAGGCCCCCCACCGCGCTCGCGACCACGGGGCGGCCGTACGCCATCGCCTCCGCGCAGACGACCCCGAATCCCTCGCGGTGCGACGGGCAGGCGACGACGGCGGCCCGCTCGTAGAGCGTTCCGAGCGCGTCGTGGGGGACGGTTCCGCGCGCGCCCGGCACCCGGCCGCGCAGCGGGCCGTCGCCCACGACGACGAGGTTCATCCCCCGTGCCGCCTGCACCAGCTCGAGGATCCCCTTCTCCCGCGCAAGCCGACCGGCGAACAGCACTTCCGGCGGAGAGGCCTCCTCGCCGACCGACTCCGGGACGTCGACCCCGTTCGGGATCACGCGCACGTTCTCGGCTCCCAGCTCCCCGACCGCGCGGGCGAGCGCGTTCGAGACGCAGATCACGAGCCGCGCCCGGCGCAGCACCCGGCGCGCAAGCCACGGAGCCCGGCGCGCGACCTCGGCATCCGTCCCGTGCACGTGCAGCACGAAGGGCCGCTTCAGCGATGCCGCCACCAGGCCGTTCGGGAGCCAGTGTGCGTCCACCAGGTCGGCCTCCGCCGCCCGCTCCCGTGCCGCGTTCCGGAAGTTCCTCAGCATCGAGGGCACGAGCAGCCCGCGCCAGGGAGCGCGCCGGAGGTTTCCCATCACCCCCGCGCCGTAGGCGATGCCGTAGTGGCGGAAGCCCGCCGGCGAGACGACGTCGACATCGAGGCCGCGCGCCCGCAGGCACTCGACCGCCTCGCGGAGGAAGTTCACCGTCGGGTCGCCCTCGAACCGCGGGTACGAGGTCGTGAGCACCAGGACTTTCATCTCCGAGCGAACACCGACGGGGTGACGAGCACGAGCATCGCGAAGACGTAGAAGTAGAGGAACGACATCGTCAGGTAGAAGACGTTCGCGGCCATCGTCCCGACCAGTGCCGCCGTCAGCCCCCAGGCCAGCGGCCGCACGCGAGCCGCCAGCGGGTCGCGGGCCGCCGCCAGCGCCCGCCCCAGCCGCCGCGCCGCCCCGAGGCGCACGAACAGGTACCAGATGAATACCGCGAACAGCGCCGTCCCGACCAGCCCGCCTTCGACGAGCAGCGCCACGTAGTACGAATGCGGCCCCCAGTTCGTCTTGCCGGTCACGAACTCGTAGTAGACCGAGAAGTTGTTGAAGCCGAGCCCGAACAGCGGATGCATGTGCAGGATCTGCGGGACGAACCGGTAGACGTCCAGGTGCGTGGAGGTGCCCGTGCCGTGCGAGATCCGCGAGCGCAGGACGACGCCGAAGAAGTGCCGCCGGTGGTAGAGCTCGACCGCGACGGGGATCGCCAGCAAGCCGAGCGGCAGCAGCGCCCGCCGCGAGAACAGCAGGCGCCGGTAGGGAACGAGCAGGACGAGCGCGCCGACGACCAGGCCGAGCGCGCCGCTGCGCGAGAGCGTGGCCAGCTCGGCGAGGAGCAGGAACGCGATCAGCACCGCCAGCCTCACGCGCCAGCGATGGCCTCGCTCGAGGCGCAGGTAGATCGGCGTCAGGATCAGGATCGGCAGCAGCAGCATGATCCCGAGGTGGTTCGGGTCGCCCGTGAGCGCGTTCGGGCGGAAGACGCTCGTCCCGTTGACCGCGCCGTAGACGTTGATCTGGCTGGCCCCGCGGGTGAGCGGCGAGACGACCAGCGAGTCGAGGTTGTGGCCGGCCTGCGCCGACAAGAGCTGCAGGACTCCGTACCCCGCGTTGACGGCGATCCCGCCGAGAAACCAGCCGAGCGTGCGCCAGAAAAAGCGCTGCGAGCGGCCGGTCAGGTAGATGACGCCGACGATCAGGAACGCGAAGTGGATCAGCCACTTGCCGAGCCCCTTGCCGAACTGGTCGAGCGCCTGCGTCGTCTCGAGGTTGAAGAAGCCGATCAGGTCGACGAGCAGGAACGCCCCGAAGAAGACGATCAGCACGGCGGCGGTGCGCGGGATCTTCCCCCCGCGCCGCCCGAGCCGGTCGGCCGCGAACGCGACCAGGAACGCGAGCGCCGTCACGTCCGCCAGGAAGACCGAGCCGGCGATGTTCCACTGCACCTTCTCGAAGGTCGCGCAGAAGACCGCGGCCAGGAAGAAGAACGGGACGGCGCTCGATTCCCGCCTCATCTCAGACTCCAGAGCAGCTCGGCCAGCTCCGCGACGCGGGTGCGGCGCGAGAGGCGGCGGCGCTGCTCGTCCGAGAGGTAGCCGTTCGTCAGCGCGCCCGCGCGCCAGCGGGCGTGGAGGCCGAGGATCGCGTCGCGCAGGCCGCGCTCGTCGTCGGGGGCGACCACGACCCCGGCCCCGGTCTCGCGGACGAGCTCGGCGGCGGCACCGTCGGGAGGCACCGCGGCCAGGATCGGCCGCTCGGCGGCGAGGTATTCGAAGATCTTGCCGCTCGGCACGACGCGCCCGCGCCCGGCGGCCTCGGGCAGCAGCAGCAGGTTCGCCTCCGAGTCGCGCTGGAGCTCGAGCGCCTCGCGGTGCGGCAGGTAGGGCAAGAGCTCCAGCCGGTCGCCCAGGCCGAGCACCTCGACCCACTCGCGGTCGGCGGCCTTGAAGTCGCCGGCGAACCGCGCCACGACGTCGTCCAGGCCGGAGGCGGCGAGCGCGGAGAGAAACGGCCGCGGGTCACGCTTGCCGAAGAAGCTGCCCGTGTGCGTGAACCGGAAGCGCTCGCCCGAGCGGTACTCCAGCCCGGCGAAGTCGTCGAAGTCGCAGCCGTTCGGGATCACGCGCACCTGGCCGGCCGGGTCGAAGGCGCGCACCTCGTCGGCGATCGGCTCCGAGACCGCGACCACCGCGTCGGCCGAGCGCGCGATCAGCCGCACGACCTGCTCGAGCGCCTTCTCCTTGGCCTGGACCGCGCGCGAGTCGAAGCGCACGTCGGCATTCCCGACGACCGAGTCGCGCAGGTCGGCGACCCAGGGGATCCCGGTCAGGCGCTTGACCGCCGCGCCGATCAGGTTCATCGAGTTCGGCGGGCTGGTCGTGATCACGGCGTCGATCCCCTCGCGCCTGATCAGCCTGACCGCTGCGGGCACGGCCGTCGGCAGCCAGGTCACGCTCGCGTCGGGGAGCAGCGCGCGGCGGTAAGCGAGCTTGGCCTGGGCCAGCATCCGCTCGCCGCCCTCGAGCCCGTGCAGCTCCTCCGAGATCAGCCTCGCGCGGGGCCCCAGGTAACGGGCGCGGTGGATGAAGGCCTGGGTCGGCGGGCGAAGGTCCTCGTCGCGGTGGAGCCACTTCGAGTCGTCGGGCGCGAGCACGTGCGTCTCGATCCCGAGCCCCGGGAGGTGCGTCGCCGTCTTCAGCGGCCGCTGTACCCCACCCCCGCCGGCCGGCGGGAAATACATGGTCACGAGCAGGACTTTCATTGCACCCGGTACAGAACGTACCGCCCATTCGTCCACACGCGCGGCAGCTCGAACGGCCGCTTGCCGTCGAACTTGCGGTCGACCAGGAGCCAGCCGGCGCCGTAGCGGTGGAGCACCGAGAGCGGCCCGTGGTCCCGGAAGAAGCGGTGCGCGTCGTGGACGCGCCGAGCCGGGTGGTTGGCGCGGGTGTCGCTGCTGTGCGCCGGCGGGGTCGCGTTGACGTAGACGGGCAGCTCGGCGACCAGCTCGTACCCGACGGTCGCGTCGGCGAAGACAACCGCGCGCTCGGGCAGCCGGTCCCGCAGTGCGGTCACGACCGGCGAGGGCAGCGGCCGGCGCGCCGAGGGCGGGGCGCTCCAGTGCGAGTAGCCGTGGACCGCCACCGGCAGAACGAACAGCGCCGCGGCTGCGGCGGCCAGCGGGCCGTCTCGCTCGAGCTGCGGCACCAGGCGCCGGCCGACGACTGCGACGAGCAGCGCCACGGCCGCCGCGGCGAACGAGACCCAGGTCAGCCAGGGCGGCCCGCCGTGGAGGTGGTGGTACGGCTTGGTGAAGTCTCCGGGCAGCTGCCACTGCAGGATCACGCCGGCGGCGAGGGCGATCGGCAGCACGAGCGCCCCGAGTAACTGCGCCAGGACGAGGAGGCCGCCGGCGACGGCGAAGGCCCGCGGCGTGAAGCCGACCAGCCGCCGCGCCTGCGAGATCGAGACCGCGTCGGCCAGATGGGGGAAGACGAACGCGAGCAGCGCGACCGCGAATCCGACCAGCATCCCGCCGAGCACGAAGGCCGACCAGAGCCGCCGGCGGGCGAAGAGGGCCAGCGGTATCAGCACGAGCGCCGCGACCGCCACCGCGCCCGTCCGTCCGAAGAGCTCCGGCTTCAGGCGGTAGCTGTGCAGCGAGAAGACGTCCAGCTCGTACTGGTAGCTCGCGAAGGCGCGCCGAAGCTCCGCGTTGCCGGGGTTGTGCGCCCCCGTCTCGCGAACGATCGGCAGCAGCCACAGGCCGACCGCCGCCGTCGGGACCGCGACGGCCGCCCAAGCCGCAGCCAGGGGCCGGAGGTCGTGGGGGTAGAGCAGCGCCCGAGCGACCAGGAAGCCGGCGAGCACGATCAGGACGAGCGCCGAGTGCGGCGGGTGGGTCAGCGTCATCGCCCCCGCGGCGGCGGCGATCGACGCGAGCAGCTGCCAGGACGGCTCGCGCACGTAGACGAAGATCAGGGCGAGCAGCGCCGGCAGCACGAGCATCCGGCTGGCGTCCGCGGCCAGGGGCAGCGAGACGAGGGCACCGCCGTGCCCCGGCGCGAGACCGAGCAGCGCGAACTGCGCCAGCAACGTCGCCAGGCCGGCCCAGCGCGAGCGAAAGAGCGCGGCCCCGGCCTCGTAGGTGAGCCCGAAGAAGAGCGGCAGCAGCACGGTCGGCCCGTGCAGCACGACCTCGGAGGGGTCGACACCGGCCAGCTTCGAGACGAGCGCGAGGAAGCCGTGCCAGAGCGGGAACGCGTACCCCGGGTGCAGCCCGCCGTCACGGTACTCGTCCAGGCTCCGCAGCGAGAGCGAGCCGAGGTCGTCGAGCTTCCGGACCCGTCCCAGGTGGAAGAAGGTGTCGCCGCCGTACGCAGCGACCCACCAGAGCGCGATCCCGGCGGCGAGACCCAGCAGGAGCACGCCGATCGTCCACGGGACGAACCGCGGCGCCGGCCGGCGCGCCGCGAACGGAGCGGTCAGCAGAGCGACGGCGCCGAGCACGGCCAGGGGGAGCCAGATCGACTCGTGCACGGCGAACATCAGCGCCATTCCGGCGAACAGGGCCGCGAGGCTCCAGACGAGGATCGGGGAGAGGCCGTCCAGTCGCAGGGCTCGCGAGACCAGCGCGCCGGGGATCAGCAGGCACGCGGTGGCGGCGGCCAGGCGCAGCCCGAGGCCGAAGCCCGTCGCGGGCAGCAGGCGCGAGACGCCGAGGAGCACCGGCGCCGCGAGCCAGGCCAGCGGGAACGCGGCCGGGGCGAATCGGATGCGGAGATCCTCGGCCAGCACGCTCATCGCAGCAGGCGCCTCAGCTGGACGAGGGCCGGCTTGAGGTCGTCGCGGGCGAAGACGGCGTCCACGTACGGGGGCCGCTGCGGCGCGGGCCGCTCCCCGGCGAGGAGCGTGATCGCCCAGCGCCTGCGCCTGCCGTTCATGGACGCAGGCGCCGGCCGCTCGCCGACGAGGTCGTCGTAGGCGATGCGCGTCACGTCCACCCCACAGGCGGCCGACAGCCCGTGCCACTGCCAGAGACGCGGGTTGACCTCCATCAGCTTGAGCACGCCGTCGCGCGGGTCCCGCTTGAACTCGACCTGCGAGAGACCGGTGTGCCCGAGCGCCTTCAGCAGCCGCAGGCCCTGCTCGACCACCTCGTCGTCCCAGACCGCCTCGCCGACGCGGCAGGTGCCGGCGCCCGGCGGCGTCTGGCGCAGCTTGCGCCCGCTGAAGACTCCGAGCGGCTCCCCGTCCGCGGCCAGGTAGCTGCCGAGCGTGAAGAGCGTGCCGTCGCCGCCCGGGATCGCCTCCTGGACGAGCGGCTCGTACTCCTCCGCGTCGGAGTACGCCGTCTCCACGTCGTCGGCCGTCTCGCAGCGGAAGTTCTGCCGCCCGAAGCGGCGCTTGAAGCCCTCGGTCGAGGACGGCTTGACCAGCACCGGGTAGCCGAGCTCGTCCGCCGCCGCGTGCGCCTCCGCCGCCGAGCCCGGCGCCACCGTCCGCGGGACGGCGATCCCCGCCGCCTCGGCCGCCTCGTACTGGGCGCGCTTGCTCTGGATTCGCGAGAGCACCGGCCAGGGCGGGAACGGGAAGAGGAAGCGGCCGCCGAGGCGGTCGGCTCCGCGCGCGATCGCGTTCAGCGGCTCGTCGTGCGTGGCGAAGACCGGCGCCGGCGCCTCGAGCTCCTCGCCGAGCGCCGCGAGGTAGTCGACGAAGGCGCCCTCGTCCTGCGGGTCGGGGCAGACACGCGGCCGCGCGTACCGCGAGCGGAAGCCGAGCGCCGAAGGGCGGTGGTCGAGCGCGAGCACGGGCACGCCGGCCCGCCCGAGCGACCGAATCGCCGCCAGGCCGTTCACCCAGCCGACGTCCACCACCACCGCAGGAACCTTCCGAGGGCCGTTCCCCCTTCCAAGTAACACAGTGTTACTAGGTCGAGGGCTCACGCGTGACCCGGCTCCAGCAGCTCGCGGGCGGAGGAACCGGACAGCCAGCGGGCGGCGGCGAACGACGTCTTGCGCCGGTCGCCCGTGAAGACGACCGAGCGCAGCAGCATCGCGACGAGCAGCAGCCGGCGGGCGCGCTCGGCCTCGGTCAGGCCGCGGTGCTTCGCGAGGAAGCGCAGATGCCCGCGCAGCTGCTCGCGGTACATCGGCCCCCAGTCGCGCGCGGTCGTCGCGCCGCCCACGTGTGTGAACTCCGCGTCCGGGGTGAACAGCACGCTCCACCCGGCCTGGCGGAAGCGATAGCACCAGTCCGTCTCCTCGCTGAACATGAAGAAGTCCTCGTCGAAGAGGTCTACGGTATCGGCGGCCTCGCGGCGGACGAGCAGGCAGGCGCCCATCAGGAAGTCCGCCTCACGCACGCGGTCGTGCTTGAACCGCGCGCCATAGAACGCGTTCAGCGCACGCGTCCGGGGCGCGAGCTTGCGCAGGAAGAAGTACTCGGTCGCCAGCCGCCAGAGAGTCGGGAAGCCGCGCACCGAGCGCTGCAGCGAGCCGTCGGGGTTGAGCAGCTTCGGCCCGGCGACCGCGGCGCGCGGATGCTCGTCCGCGAACGCCGTCAGCCGGTCGACCGCGTCCCCGAGCGCCCAGGCGTCCGAGTTCAGGAGCAGGAAGTAGTCGCCCGAGGCGACGCGCATCCCCGCGTTCGAGCCGCCGCCGAGGCCCTTGTTCTCCTGCTGAATCAGCCGCGCGCCGGGGAAGCGCTCGCGGACGAGCTCGAGCGTCCCGTCGGTCGAGCCGTGGTCGACGACGATCGTCTCGTGCCCGCGCACGCTCTCGAGGCAGCGCGCGATCCACGGCAGCGCGTTGTAGGTGACGACGACGACCGAGACGCGGGAGTCAGCCACCGTCGTGCTGCGGGTGGGCACGAACAAACCCGCGGAGACTCTGCCAGCCGAGCAGCACCGCCCCCGGCAGCGACAGGCAGAGCGTGACGGCGAAGAAGAGGAAGCCGGTCGCGAAGGCCTCGTTCGCGGGCACACCCAGCCCGCCGAGGAAGCTGACGAAGAACGACTCACGCACGGCGATCCCGTTGATCGTGAACGGGACGAGCAGCACCAGGAAGAGGAGCGGGCCCATCACGTAGTACGGCCGTGGCGAGAGCTCGACCCCGACCGCCTTGCCCGAGAGCCAGATCGCCAGCACGCGCACCGACTGCACGGCCAGGGTCAGCGAGAAGACGCCGAACAGCAGGCCCCCGTGGTCGCGGTAGCCGTGGATCCCCTCGTAGGCGGCCCGCAGCGGCTTCTCGAGCCAGATCCGGCGCAGCAGCGGAACCGAGAGCGCCAGCAGCGGCCGGGCGCGGCGGGCGAAGAGCGCGATCGCCAGCACGATCGTCAAGACGACGAACACGCCCTCGACCCACAGGTAGACGCCGACGGGGTAGTGGCCGATCGCCAGCGCGAAGCCGACCGCCGCGAGCACCAGCGTGGCCGCGCCGCCGAGCGCGCGCTCCAGCAGCACCGAGCCGGCGACCGTGCCGCCGTGACCGGGATGCCGCCTGGACGTCTCGTAGATCCGGACCGCGTCTCCCCCGACCGCAGTCGGCAGGATCTGCCCCGCGGTGTAGGCGACGAAGTAGGCCCGCGTGAGCCAGGAGAGCTTGTCCCGGATGTTCCGCACGTCCAGGAGCTGCTGCCAGCGCCAGGCCATCGGCCAGACCGAGCCGAGCATGATCGCGACCGCCCCGAGGAAGTACCACACGTTCGCGTGCGTGAGGATGTGAGCCGTCTGAACGATGTTGATCTTCCAGACGATGTACGCGGTACAGCCACCCGTGATGACCAGGGTCCCGCAGAGCCGAAGAAGCCTCTTCTGGCGGTTAGACAGCGTGGGCATGGGGCGGCCGGAAGCGTATGCACTCGGCCGCCAGCGTCGCCCGCTCGAGAGCCTCGGCGGGGCTGCCGCCGGTCGCGAGCACCGCGCCGGCCCGGTCGGTGTCGCCGTGGACGCGCACCCACTCGACGCCCGGGAGCGTCTCGGCCTCGGCCAGGCCGTCGGCCGGGCCGGCGCCGTCGAGGAAGCGGACGCAGGCTCCGCCGGCGCGGCGCTTCGTCCGTAGCCGCCTCGCAGAGACGGGCTCGCCGAGCGCCGCGGAAAGGGCGAGCGCATGCAGGTCGACGCCGACCGCCGCTCGGCAGAGGTCCGGCTCGTGGCCGCCGCCGATCCGCGCAGAGAGCTCGAGCACCCTCGGCCCGCCCGCGCCGACGAGCAGTTGCGTCACCGTCGGTCCGTCGCGGATCCCGAGCGCCCTCGCCGCACGCGCGGCGGTCAACGCTGCCTGCTGCGCGTACGGGCTCTCCCAGACGTGGGCGAGCGGAGCGCGGTCGGTCACGGCCAGCGGGTGGAAGGCGCCGCCGCGGGAGAACGCGCTCACGGTCACGACCGGCTCCTCGACCAGCTCCTCGACGAGAGCGAGGCCGATCCGCGAGGAGCGCAGGGCGGCGGCGATCGCTCCGCGCAGCTCACGCGACGAGCGCACGAGCGCGCGGGTGCGCCGGCCTTGCCGGTCGGGCGGGCGCACGACGCACGGGACGCCGACCACCTGGTCGGGCTTCGAGACCACCTGCCAGCGCGGCTGCGGAATCCCGGCCTCGGCCAGGCGCTCCCGCTGGCGGAGCTTGGACGTCGAGAGCACGGCCGTCTCCGGCGAGATCGGGTGCGCGAGGCCCAGGCGGGCGGCGATCCGGGCCGCGGGGCCGACCGGCCAGTCCGCCCCGGGAGCGATCACGGCGTCGATCCGGGCCGCCTCCGCCAGGCGTTCGAGAGCCGGCTCGTCCTCGAGCGAGACGATCGCCCGCCGGTCGGCGTGGCGGAATCCGGGCGCCGCCGGGTCGCGGTCGACCGCGATCACGAACAGCCCGCGGGCCTCTGCAGCCGCGAGCAGGCCGAGCTGTCCGGTCCCGGCCCCGAGGACGAGGAGTCGCTCCAAGGCCCCATTGTCGGGTCCGGGGCCGGACGGACCTTGCAGGGACCTGCGAGAATGTGACTGTGGCCACGATCCTCGGAGAGCGGGTCGACGAGCTGCGCCGGGACCGCACGCACGGCGGCAGCTGGATGGCGCGCCGCGCGGTCGAGGCGCTCGTGGAGGAGGCCGATCAGCCGGCCGCGAGCGGCGAGGCGCTGGTCGAGCGGCTGCTGAGCGCGGGCCGCGAGCTGGCTGCGAGCCGGCCGGGCGTCGGCGCCGTCGCCGGCGCGGTCGGGCGGGTGCTCGCCGCGGCCCAGCGGGAGCGCCACCTCCCGGTCGACCAGCTCCGGAAGCTCGTCGGCGCGGAGGCGGAGTCACTGCTCGACGGGCGCCGCCGTGCCGGAGCCTCGATCGCCGTCCACCTCAAGGAGCGCCTGGCGAACGCCGTCGTGCTCACGCACTCGGCTTCCGCCACGGTGCGCGAGGCGCTGCTCTACACGCCGCCCGAGCACGTGATCTGCACGGTCTCGGCGCCGCAGGAGGAGGGCCGCCCGTTCGCGCAGGAGCTGCGCGAGGCGGGTCTCGAGGTCGAGCTCGTCGCCGACGGCGAGGCCGCGGGCAAGCTCGAATGGGCCTCGCTCTTCCTCGTCGGCGCCGACACGGTCTTCCACGACGGCACGCTCTCCAACAAGCCGGGGACGCGCGTCCTGGCGGAGGCTGCCGCGGTGGTGGGCGTGCCGACGATCGTCGCCTGCGAGGTAATGAAGCTCGCGCCGCTGGACGCCCCCGCCCCCAACGGCCTCGACCTCACCCCGTGGGAGCTCCTCGACTGCATCGCCACCGAGGAGGGCTGCCACCAGGCCGACGAGATCGGCGCCCTGATCGACCGCACGCCGTTTCTGCGCGACGGCTACGCCCTCCTCAACCGCTAGGAGGGCTTGACGAAACCCGGTCTGTGCCGCCGGGCCGCGCTGTCCGCCCCGACGACGAGCAGGGTTCCGCCAACCCTCCTAGCTGATCGAGTCCTCCGGCAGCGGGATCAGACGGGCGCGGTCGCGGATGTCCTGGAGCAGGGTCAGCGCGCGGCGGGCGTCGACTACCGACCGGTTCCATGCGCGGAGGTAGGTTGCGCTTCCGGGCGGCTCGCCGAGGGCGCGGACTCGAGCCGCGAGCCCGGCGACGAGCAGCAGCCTGGCTCGCTCGGTCCCGCCCGTAGCGCGGTCACGGCGAAGGCGGCCCAGGGCGACCGCCACAGCGCTCCGCAAGCCGCTCGTCTCGGCGGCAAGACCCTTCCGGTCGCGGTAGGCAAGCTCGTAGCCGGTGAGCGCGCGGCTGACGGGCTCGTAGTCGGCCACGAGCCGCTGCTGCTGCGCGTCGAGCTGGCGGAAGGTGAGCTTCGGCGCGGGCGGTGGCGGCGGCGGGCCGGGCTGCTGCTTCGAGCCGTGGCAGCCGGCCAGCGCGAGCGTGGCCAGGAGGGCGCAGGCGCGCCAGTAGACTCGCCCGCGATGAGCGTCCTGGTCACGGGAGCCTCCGGCTTCGTCGGGCGCGCGCTCGTGGAGGAGCTGCGTCACGGGGAGCGATCGTACGAGGTCCATCCGCTCGAGCGGAGCGACGGCGACCTTGCCGAGCCGGGCATGGCCGAATCCGCTGTCGCCGGAGCGGACCTGGTCGTGCACGCCGCAGCCCGGATCGGCGTCGTGCGCTGCGAAGAGGACCCCGAGGCAGCGCTGCGCTCGAACGTGCTCGCCACGACGCTCGTCGCCCGCGCCTGCGCCGCTCACGGCGCGCGCCTCGCCTACGTCTCGACCGCGGACGTCTACGGCGACGTCGACGCCGCCGAGGAGGAGACGCCGCCCGCGCCGGCGAGCCTCTACGCGTTCACCAAGTGGTGGGGCGAGCAGACCGCCCGCCTGTACGCGCCGGCGCGTCTGCTCGTCCTGCGGATCGCGAACCCCTACGGCCCGGGTGTCGAAACCGGCGCAGGCAAGGGCGCGCTGCCGACGATGCTTCAGCAGGCCGAGCGGGGCGAGCGGATCCCGGCCTTCCGCGGGGAGGTGCGCTCGTGGTGCTGGATCGGCGACGTGGCGCGGGCAATCCGCCTCGTCGTCGAGTCGGGCGAGGACGGCGTCTTCAACGTCGGCTCCGACGCCGACCCGGTCGCGCTGACCGACGTGGCGAGGATGGCCTGCGAGGTGGCCGGGGCCTCGGCGGACCTCGTCGACGAGGTCGAGCCGCCACCCGGCCGGGTCACCCCGCGCATCGCGGTCGACCGGCTGCGGGCGCTCGGCTGGCGGCCCGAGGTCGGGCTCGAGGAAGGGATGCGGCTGCTCCTCGAGTCGTCCCGGCGCGCCGCGTGAAGGCGTTCGTCCTGGTCGGCGGCTCGCGCTCGCAGCTCGGCCTGCTCGAGCAGGCGCGCGCCCTCGGGCACGAGGTCTGCGTGGTGGACGGCGCCGAGACCGCGCCGTTGCTGGCCGAAGCAGACCTTCCGATCGTGCACGACTTCAGCGACGTCGAGGGCGTCCTCACCGCCCTGCACGGTGTCGAGGCGGAGGCGGTCGCGACAATGGGCTCCGACCAGGCGGTCCTTCCGACGGCGCGGCTGGCCGAGCGGCTTGGCCTGCCCGGCCTTCCGGTGGCGACCGCGGAGATCGTGGCCGACAAGCGCCGGATGCGGGCCGCCTTCGAGGCAGCCGGCGTGCCGCTGGCGGGCGGCCGCGAGATCACCGGCCCGGACGACGCGCACGCCGCCTTCGACGAGCTCGGCGGGGCGGTCGTCGTCAAGCCGGCGGACGGCTCGGCGCAGCGCGGCGTCACCGAGGTGCACGCGCCGGACGAGCTGCCGGCCGCGTTCGAGCGCGCGCTGGCAGCCTCGCGCGCGGGCGCGGTCGTCCTCGAGCGCTATCTCGACGGCGACGAGCTGACGGTCAACGGGTTCCTGCTCGACGGCGAGTACTTCCCGATGAGCGTCACCAAGCGCCGGCTGCACCCGCCGCCGCCGCTCGGGGTCTGCATCGCGCACCGCTACCCATCTGGCCTCACGGCGGAGGAGGAGCGCGGGCTGTTCGAGCTGGCGCACCGCGCGAGCAGCGCGGTCGGGCTCGAGGCCGGGCCCTCGTACGTGCAGGTGCGCGTCGAGCCGGCCGGCGCGTTCGTGATCGAGGTAGGCGCGCGCCTCGGCGGCGGCAAGGACGCGGAGCTCGCCAAGCTCGTGACCGGCTTCGACGCGATCCGCGCCGAGGCCCTGCGCGCGCTCGGGGGTCTGACCCCGGGCGACCTCGAGCCCGGCGAGCCGCTCGCGCCCGTCGGCCAGGTGCGCTTCGTCGTCGCGCCGCCCGGGCGGATCGTGCACCTCGACGCCTCGCCGGCCCTCGCGCTCGACGGCGTGCACGAGGCCGGCTTCTACTGGCGCGAGGGCATGCTGCTGCCGCCGATGACCTCCGGCGCCGAGCGGCTCGGGTACCTGCTCCTCACCGCGCCGGACGAGACGGGGCTCGACGAGCTGACCGACTCCGCGCTGCACGCGCTCGACGTCGAGATCGTCGTCGAACACGCCATCGCGTGAGAGTCCTCCACTCGCCGCTCAACATCGCCGGCGGGCCGGGCGCGATCTCGCAGGGCCTGCGGGAGCTCGGCGTCGAGAGCACGCTGCTCGTCTTCAACGAGCGGCCGTTCGAGCGCGGCTTCGACATCAACCTCCAGCTCCGCGACACGAGCCGGCTCTCGAACCTGCCGCTGAACCTGCCCAAGCAGCTCCAGGCCTTCGCGTGGGCCGCGCGGCGGTTCGACGTCTTCCACTTCCACGCGGGCTTGACGCTGCTGCCGAAGGCGCTGAACCTCCCGGCGCTGAGGGCCTTGCGCAAGGGGATCGTCTTCCAGTCGTGGGGCTCCGACCTGCGCAGTCGCCACGCCTCGGAGGTGCGCTACCTGCGCCGCGCCGATGCCGTGATCGTGGGCAGCTACCTCACGCGGAGGCTCGCTCCGCGCGGGCCGTGGCCTGAGTACGACGTCGTCCACCCGGCGATCGTGCTCGGCGACTGGCAGCCGTCGCCGGTCGAGCCCGGACCGGTGCTGCGAATCGCGCACGCGCCGAGCAAGCGGGCGGTCAAGGGGACCGAGGACGTGCTCTCCGCCGTCGAGTCCCTGCGCGCCCGCGGCGCGCCGGTCGAGCTCGACCTGATCGA
>Ga0187776_10000864_pt1 | contig 14765 bp, 12 predicted proteins | sample 0216_BV02_MP12_2_FD_132426 | JGI IMG/M metagenome (GOLD analysis project Ga0187776, IMG submission 132426) | Tropical peat soil microbial communities from peatlands in Department of Meta, Colombia - 0216_BV02_MP12_20_MG | ecosystem: Environmental > Terrestrial > Soil > Wetlands > Peat | place...
ACACCGGCCGCCTGGCTGTCCTCTGATACGGCAATCTACATCGGCGTGGTCTATTCCTATCTGCCGTTCATGGTGCTGCCACTTTATGCGACGCTGGAGAAAATTGACGAAAGCCTTCTGGAAGCAGCCGCCGATCTTGGCTGCCCGCGCTGGAAAACATTCTGGCTGGTTGTCTTGCCGTTGTCGCTGCCGGGGGTCGCAGCCGGCGCGATGCTTTGCTTTATTCCGATTGTCGGCGAATTTGTCATCCCCGATCTGCTTGGCGGTTCTGAAACGCTGATGATCGGGCAGACGCTGTGGACGGAATTTTTCTCAAACCGCGACTGGCCCGTTGCATCAGCTATCGCGGTTGCGTTGCTCGGCCTGCTGTTGCTTCCGATCCTGCTTTACGAGCGGCTGCAACAACGGTCGCTGGAGGGAGGCCGGTAATGCAGCGACAAGCTTCGCTGTTCAACATCGTCTCGGTCTCGTTCGGTCTGGCGTTTCTCTATCTGCCGATCGCAATTCTCGTCATCTATTCGTTCAACGCATCGCGGCTGGTGACGCTGTGGGGCGGATGGTCGCTGGTGTGGTACCAGGAGCTGCTGCATGATGGAGCGGTGCTGCAGGCCGCCTGGGTCAGCGTGCGGGTCGCCATTTTGTCGGCGACGGCCGCGACAGCGCTGGGGACGCTCGCTGCAATAGCGCTCACGCGGGCGGGTCGATTCCGTGGCCGGCTGCTTTTTTCCAGCATGGTCTACGCGCCACTGGTAATGCCGGAAGTGATCACCGGTCTTTCACTCTTGCTGATGTTTGTCGCCCTCAATGTGGATCGGGGTTTTTGGACCATCGTCATTTCCCATACCACCCTGACGATGTGTTTTGTCACCGTGATAGTCCAGTCGCGCCTGGTCAGCTTTGACCGTAGTCTGGAAGAGGCTGCCATGGATCTCGGTTGCCCGCCGTTGCGGACGTTCCTGACCGTAACGTTGCCGCTGATCACACCGGCGGTGGCCGCCGGCTGGATGCTCGCCTTCTCTCTATCGCTCGACGACCTCGTCATCGCGAGCTTCACCACCGGACCGGGTGCGACGACCTTGCCGATCCGGATCTATTCCGAGGTGCGTTTGGGCGTTAAGCCGGAAATCAACGCGGTGTGCACGCTTATGATCGCGATTGTCGCCATCGGCACAATCATCTCATCGCTGATGGCTAAACGCGGCGCCGTGCGGCGCAGACGGGCTGCTTTGGGAGCGCAAGTTTGAGTGCGGCTACTCGCTGCTGCTCTTGCCGGGCGGGCGAAACAAAAAGACCACAAACCATATCGGGATGATCACCAGCGAACCGAGCAGCACATTCGGCCAAGCCCAAGCAAAGCCCTGCCTGACGTAGCCCTCGATGCGGTCGACGGAGAGTCCGGTTTCCCGCATCAACTGGTCGGCTGTGATGCCGAAGTGGGCGAGGATGGTTCCCACCACCAGCGAGGCGACCGCAACTTTGACCAGAGTGCGAAAGAAAGGATGCAGCATCGGCAACCCATCGCGCCGGCTCGCGCTGGCGAGTGATTCGTTTTCTGGCGAATGATAGTCGAAGGGGTGCTGATCAGCACGCCTGGCGTCGGCCGGCGCGGATTTCCCGGATTACTTGGGCTTTTCGGCCGGCGGTGCGGCCGACTGCTCGGTCGCAGGAATTGTACCGGCCGCCGGTGTACCGCCCGTCAGTCGCTCGATCGCCGAGCGGACAGAATCGCGAGCCCGGCGCTCACGCACTGCATCCAGAAGTGGTGCGGCGGCGCCCGACCGCCGGATCAGCGCTTCTGCATCAGGGAGCATGATTGGATCGTCCCATGAACCCTGCACGATGAACGGCAGTTCGAAAGGCGCGGCACCAGGTCTTGGCGGCGTCACCAAGGCGGCCGTTCCTTTGAGGTCCAGTTCGCGTGCGGGAATCGAAGCCGAACCGGCGAGCGCCAGCATGACCGTCGATCCTTCTATCTTCACATCCTCAACGGAGACGGTTCCTTGGGTGACTTTGAGCGCAACAGCCAGCTTATCGTAAGGGGTGCGCCCACTGCGGAATTCCCCGCCACCGGAGAGCGGCCGGCGCTCCAGCCGACGCAGCAACTGTTCGACATTGAGGCCGACCAGCGCGCCATCAGTTCCAACCAGATTTGCCGTTCCATTCAACGTATGCGTTACTGCGAGGACACTATCGCCGCCCCCCTCGACTGAAAGCGCGATGTTGCCTTTTCCCTCCAGCCGGCGCAGGCCGAACAATTGGCCGAGACAGCTTTCTAGGTCGACGTCCGTGAATTGAAGCTGCGATTTGACGTCTATTCCTTCGCTCAGATTTGCAAGGCCGAGTGAGCCTTTAATAACACCGCCAAACGCTTGCGCCTCGCCCACAGTAATTGCGAGATGACTGCCGCGCAGATTGGCCGCAATGGCCGTACGCCCCAGCTTGGCGGTGGATACGACGACGCTGCCCGCGGAAAGCCGCAGGTCGAGATCCAGGCCTGCAAGCCCGTCAAGAGTAATGCGGCCACTGTTCCATGCACGCTCGTTGGTGGTCAGCAGCCGGACAGTGGAGACGTAAGGCGTCAGGTCGAGCGTGTCGGCAGCGAGCGTGCCTTGCAGCGTCCGTCTGCCGTACGCGGCAAACGTCAGCACACCTTCCGCGCTATTGCCGTCGAGTTCGATATTGACATTCGAAAGGCTGATCGTCCCACCCACCACGTTGGTCTTCGCTTTGATTGCGAAACGTCCGAAGCCGCCGCCTGGCAGTGGCTTCTGTCCCAGCCACACCATCGCATTGCGCATCGAGGCCGCGTCTGCAGCAAGAGTACCTTCGATCTTGAGCGTCGGCTTCAGGCTGATTGCGCCCTCGAATGCGGCTTTCATTGGAGTACTGGAGATACGCAGTTTTAGCCCGCTGCGGTTACCGATAAGTGCTGCCGGAAAATCGGCAAGGGTGAAGCTCGCGTCCACCGGCGCGTCGTGCCAGATGAAATGACCGGTGGCTCCAAAACTTTTGGAAATCGAAGGCCAAGCCAGCGAAAACTCCACTCCATAGAGTGTCTCGTTGATCTTGCGCGTCTCGTCATGGATGACAACTGTGCCGCCATCGATGCGCATCTCGGAAAAGGCCGCGAGCCGCTGTGTGGCCGTCTGACTACGCGTCAGCGCTTCTATCAGGCCAGACCAATTGGATTGCCCGTCCGATTGAAATTCGATAGCGATTCTCGGATGGTCCAGTGAGACGTCCGCGATCTCGACACGACCGATAAGCAATGGAAAGAAACGCAGACGCGCCGTCAAACGCTCGGCGACGAGCGCGGGTTGCAGGGCATCGCCAAATACGACATCGGCGAAGCTGACACTGCCCGTTGGAAACAGCGAGACGCTGGCCTTGCCGCGCAAGACCGGTTCAAGCCCGGTAACGGTCCGGATTTCGGCTATCACTTGCTGACGTACGGTATCGGCGGAAATCAGGTAACCGGCCGTTGTAAGCACGGCCAACCCGCCCGCGATTGCGGCAAGCAAGATAATTCCCAGGCGTTTCAAGCCGGTCGCGGCTGTCAAAGGGAGGGTTCCGGTTGTGTCAGCGTCAATGCCGATTGACTATAACATTGACCCTGCTGCCGCCAACCTTGGCGAGGCTCTGTGACGCTTTCAAGGCTGGTATGAATGGCCAAGTTTGCCGCAATCGACGCAGTCTAGCGGCTGGCATCGGCGATTTCCGCGATCATCTTTTTGACAATCGCCTGGCCGAATGAGTTGAAGTCCTTCGCCTCGAGCACGAAGCTGCCAGGTCCTCCAACGACGTTATCGCGATAGTACTTTGCCAATCCGCCGGGCGGGTTGGTGTGCTCGGGATTCCACGGAAGTGGCACCTCGCTCAGGATGACCAGGCCGTTGATGGCGATGCCGAGTTCAAGCGCTTCGTCACGTGCGAGAGTAACATCCCGGCCGGCATTGTTGGTGCCATCGCCTGAAACATCGATGGTTTGTCGATCCGCCGTAAATGGCGCGCGTGCAAGTTGGACAACAGCGGCATCGATTGCGCCGCTGATCGAAGTGCGATCGGCGAAAGAACGCGGTGTTTCGAGGAGGCGGTCGCCGAAAGCCTGCGCCGCTTCCAGCCCATCAATCAGCGTCCAGTCGATCACCACCTTTTGGTTGCCCAACCCCGACCACTCCAGAAACAACACGCCGATACGGCGATGGCGGCCTGAACTGATCGCATCGAGCACGCGGCGATCAGCAAGCGCCGTCGCATAGCCCTCGCGCTGCAGTTGGAATTTCTGGCTGTCGACGCTACGCGAAACGTCGGCAGCGAGAACCAGGAGCAGGTCAACCGGCTCGGCCGCGCGGGCGCCCAAGGTCGACGCAATCGTCAATGCGATCAGAAAAGTGATCCGGCGGAACAACTGGCTCATGTGGAGAGTCTAGTCGATTTCGGAATTATTGCGCCAGAACTCTTGTCGTGGGAAATGTCAATTCGACGAGAGTACCGTCATCGACCTGACTGGTTATGCGAAAACGCGCGTGGTTGGCTTCCGCCAACGCCTTGGTTATCGGTAAGCCCAGACCGGTGCCAATCGCGTCCCAATGGGTCACGGTTGCAACCTGACGAAATGGTTCCAGTGCCGTCTGCAATTCTTTTTCAGTCATACCCGCTCCGGTATCGCGGACGCGCAGCACGACCTCTTGGTGGTCGGTCAACGCGGTTGACATAATGACCTGGCCGCCGGCACCGGTGAATTTGATCGAGTTCGACAGCAAATTGAGCATAATCTGTCGCATCGAGCGGGCATCAGCGATGATTTGCGGCAGGCTGGCGGGCAATGCCGTACGGATAATGACGCGTTCACGGTTGGCCTGCTCTTGCATGATGGCCACGCACTGCTGCACCAGATCGTTGAGATTGACGCTCACGAATGTCAGTTCGAGCTTCCCGGCCTCGATCTTCGAAAGGTCAAGCAAATCATTGAGCAGCGAAATAAGATGACCACCGGAAGCATGAATATCCTTGAGATACTGCCGATAGCGCTCGCTGCCGATTGGGCCGAAGCGCTCATCCATCATCACCTCGGAAAAGCCGATGATCGCATTGAGCGGTGTGCGGATTTCATGGCTGATCTTGGCAAGAAACTCGGACTTTGCCGTTGATGCTTTTTCAGCCGCGCGCCGCGCGTTGATCAGTTCCTCTTCGTTGCGTTTCCAAGCCGTGACATCGCGCAAAACCGCACAAATCTTTTCGCCATTCTCGATGCGACCCATCGTGGTGTGCAGCGGTACAAGGCCCCCTTGACGCACCCGGCCGATCACCTCGTAACCGGCATCAAGTGTGCCGCCGCCCTGTGCAAGCCGATCGAGATGGTCGAGCACGGCGTGTCGGCTTTCCGGAACCAGAAGGTTCTCGATGGAGAGCCCGTTGAATTCGGCAGCTTCATAGCCAAAAAGAGCCTCGGCGCTCCGGTTGGCGGAAAGTATGCGGCCGGCCTGGTCAAGCACGAGCACGCCATCGGTGGCCGTATCGAGAATGGCCTTAAGCTCCCTGTTCTCTCGACGTATGTCGGGGTCTGTCTGCGTCTCATTGCTGCCGACGGGGGTGACATGGGTATCGATAACGAGCAACAAGGCATTCTCGCCATTCCAGATCACGCTGGACAGGCGGCCTTCGACTGGTTTCTGCTTCCCGTTGACGGTTGCGATGGTCAGCGTTTTTGAACTGCTTCTCTTTCGCTTGGACGTAGATGTGCGCTTGTCTTCGATGAGGAGGCTGTCGAGCCCGCCTGCCTCACTCAAGGCGTCGAGTGTGGAATAACCGGTCCATTCGAGAAAGGCCCGATTGGCGTAGATCAAGTTGTTGAGTCGATAGATCAGGATACCGACCGGCAACCGGTCGAAGATTGGCCTGCTTTCCTGAGCATCCCGTCCTGCCTTGGGCATCTCACGCGCGAGCGGGGCAGGCGGCTCGTCGTCAACAATTGGAGTTTTTGCTTCGGCCTTAGCCGTAGGTTTTTTCAGACGTTCATTGAGTTCTCGCGCGAGTTCCTGAAACGCGCTGTGTTCGCGCGCATTGAGTGCCGGTTCTGCAACGACTGGCGGTGAGTTGGGTGGAAAAGGCACCACTTTTGATTCAGATTCCGCCGGAGATGGCGATGGCGTCGTAGGTTGTTGCCGGGGACATTGAATGTCCTTCAGACGGCTCGCATCCCGGCACACAGCGAATCCACGGAAACCGCGGAATTGTCGCTGGCGGTCGAATATCGGCAGGCCCGACAACTCCACGGGCAGGCGCTCATTGGAATTGTCGACGGGCCAGAGAACGACAATATCGCTGAACGTTGCTCGTGCTGCGAGAGCATTCGCGATCTGCCCGTCGGGATCAAGATTGAGCGTCGCGGCGATTTCGCTCCACTCACGATTGAGGACAGCAACGGTACTGGGTCCGAGCAGATCGGCGAATTCCGGACTGGCCAGCGAAAAGCAGCCGTCGGCATCGGTTTGCCACACAAAACGCTGCGGCCGTGAGGTCTTGGAGTCCGCGGGCTCCGGCACCTTTGGCGGTTCGGTAATCTCAGGGGCCGTGCTTGATGGATGTTCAAGTTCAATGAATGAGATAAGCAACGCAAAGGTCGCACCTGCGCCGACCTTGATGATGCCTACGCGGCCCGCGCTGCTGTTGCCTTCGGCAGAACCATTGAGGCTTGCCTCGCGGGCAAGCTTTTCGGTGCCAAGAGCGACCAGATCCAGTTTGTCGCCGAGCCGCTCCCGTGCGCTCGGCTGCGCCTCAATCAATTCCCCATCAGCCGTGAAGATCGCAGCCGGCCGTTGCAGGCTTTCAAGCAATCGATGCGCCCGTTCCGGTAACGCGAGATCCTTGCCAGCGCGTTCCGTCGATACCACCAATATTGCGGGAGTATTGTCCGTAAGTGTAATGCGCGAGCACAGGCAGATTAGGGTGCCGCCGATACCGGCGCCAAAGCCACGCAGGCGTTCGAGCCGCGGTGTAGACCCCTGCTGTAGTGTGCCCGCGAGACGCGCGATCTGTGCAGCCGCCGCATGACGTGCATGGAAACGCAATGCCGTCGCTGCGCCAGGCGATTCCGCATCAAAAATCGCCGCGCCATTTGGGTTGGTCCAGAGAAGGCGACTGGCATCCACAGCCCACAGCCACACCGGTTCTGGGTTAAGCGCGTGGGCGGCCAGACGTGGATCGCGCAGATGAGCAAACTGAAATTCGGGTTCCGTCATCGCGTTGTCGCAGAATATACGGCTAATAAAGCCTTAATAGGGCCGACAAGGAGCGGCGTCCACGACACGGCAATTGCCCCGCGATGGCAACCGCCAATAACCTTAATGTGGCCCGGTTCCGTGTCTGGCTATGTGGCGCGACAACCTAGATAGCGTTGAAGCCGTCCGCGACGGCAAAGGTGCAGGAGGGATGTTATGGCAAAGGAAGGAAGCATGCGGTTTGAGATTCCGTCAGATATGCGCGCACTGGCGGAGAAAAGCGTGGAACAGGCCAAGCAGGCTTTCGATATCTTCATTTCAGCAGCGCAACATGCTGTCAGCAGCGCCCAAAGTCAGGCTGCTACCGCGCAAGCGGGCGCCAAAGAGGTAGGCGAACTCGCCATGAGCTTCGCCGAGAGAAACGTCGCATCGTCGTTTGAATTTGCTCAGAAGCTGCTGCAGGCCAAAGAGCCCAAGGATGTCCTCGCGTTGCATACGGAATACGTAAATACCCAAATTGCGTCACTGAGCGACCAGGCCAAGGAATTGAGCCGCCGGGCCGCCAAGATGGCAGGACAAGGAACAGGCACACAGCACTGACCATTCGGGTCCGGCCGCCAGTCTAATCACCAGCACGGCGCACAGCGGGCGCGGCTGGCATTTGCGCATTTGTGCAATGCAATATTTTTTATTGCATTGCACCTAAATTGATGTTATTTTTTTTATTCGGTCGTTAGGGACTCCGCTGGACGCACCCTGTGGCGTTCCGGTGTGGGACAGCGGCCTTCAAGACCATGCGGGGCCGGCTTATCGAGGGCGTTCGGCCTGCCGCTAAGGGGTTTTGCCCTCCCGAGTTAAGGGATGACTATCATGGCAGAAAACATCGCTTCTTCGGCCTCCGGGTCGAAAGCCAAGCCGAAACCGGTCGCCGTAACCGCGCCCGCTTTCGAAATTCCGAAGTTCGAAATGCCCAAGTTTGAAGTGCCCAAATTCGAAGTGCCGGCCGCCTTCCGCGAAGTTGCTGAGAAGGGCATCGCCCAGGCAAAGGAAAACTACGAGAAGATGAAGAATGTGGCCGAGCAGGCCACGGATCTGCTCGAAGACACGTATTCGACGGCCTCCAAGGGCTGTGCGGGTTACGGTCTCAAGCTGATCGAAACCGCTCGTACGAACAGCGACGCTGCTTTCGATCTGATGACCGAGTTGATGACTGCCAAGTCCTATTCCGAAGTTGTCGAGCTCTCCAGCGCCTATCTGCGCAAGCAGTTCGACACATTGACCAGCCAGACCAAGGAACTGTGCGAGCACGCTCAAAAGGTGGCGAACGACACCGTCGAGCCGATCAAGGAAAGCATCAGCAACACCTTCAGCAAGGTGGCGTGAAGGCCTTGCATTAGAGCTTAGCGCTACTAAGCGGGTGCGAAGCCCGGGCGGAAATGCCCGGGTTTTCGTTTTTGGACAGGCAGTAGCCGGCAAGCCACCGGCCAGCGCTTGCCAAAAGAGCGGGCGGCACCTAGGTTCCGCCCGCCGATCAATGTGCAGGCGTAGCTCAGTTGGTTAGAGCGCTGGTCTGTGGAACCAGAGGTCGGTGGTTCAAGTCCACCCGCCTGTACCATTTTCGACCTGCGAACTCCGGAAAGAAAAACGCCGGCGAATTTCGCCGGCGTTTTGTTTGTTGCTTTTGCGCTTAGCGCCAGCTCCATCGTCCGTTTTGGCGCGGCGGGATGCTGCGGGGCGGGTAGGGCCGGGACTGAGGCCCGCTGAACATCCAATCGAAGAAATTGGAGCCACCGCCAAAGCTACTGGTATAAGTGCTGCCACCATACATGCCGACCGGCATGCGCACCGGCTTGGATGAAGTATTCGGTGCGCGTTCGACCGCGATATCGGCAACCTTCCGTTCATTGCTCTTGAGTATCGCGATCATTTTTGCGTCGCGTCCGTAGACATCCTCGCGCAACTGCAATTTTCCCGCGTCATCGACGAACGCTGTCTGATAGGTCAGATGCACTGGAATGAATTTCGGGAAGTTGATGTTGATCTCGTTGCCGCCGAACATGTTCTCCAGTCGAGCCTCGGTGTAGTGCTCGTTCGGAAGAACCAGCGATAGCAGTTTCTCACCGTAGGTCAGCGGGTTCTGGACACGCATGCAGCCATGGCTGTAGGCGCGCTTTTCGCGCGCAAACAGATACTTGTCCGGCGTGTCGTGCTGATAGACGAGGAACTTGTTGGGGAAATTAAAGCGGATTCGACCGAGAGCATTGCCAGCTCCAGGCGGCTGCGAAATATGAATCGTGCCATCGGGATCTTGCGTGAGCCTAAGACCGATGCGCTCAAGCGCCTGCGGATCTTCCTGGAGGGCGGGAAGATATTCTTTTTCGATAATTGACGGCGGCACGTTCCATGTCGGATTGACGGTGATGAACTTCATCTCCGCGCTGACCATTGGCGTGGCCAGGCCCGGTTTGCCGGCAACGATACGCGTGTGCCAATAGACTTTGCCGTTGTTATAGAGCGTCAGCGTGTAGTCCGGCACATTGACGATGACATGCGGATTGCCGAGGTCACGTGGCAGCCAGCGCCAGCGCTCCATGTTCACGATGATGGTATCGATTGGATTGGCACTTGGCCGGCGTGCTTCCTTCGGCTCGCCGTTGAGTGCACCCACGGTGTTCGGGCCCAGATTGCCATCGACGGCAATGTCACTTTCCGTCTGGAAGGTCTTCACCGCGTCGCGGACCGCGTCGTCATAGAGCGGGTTGTCTTTGTCGCCGGCGATGTCGAGACGCTTACGCAGCACAACGACCCGCGCATCCTTCATACCGGGGCGGAGAATCTTTCCTTCCGGTACATGCACGCGCGGCCGCTCCGCCTTTTCTTCGGCCTTGCTCTCGGGAGCGGGTGTCCCGCGCAATTCGGCGAGCTTTGCCCGCAGCGCCTTGAAGCCCGCCTGCGGCGGATTGAAGCTGTCGAGCACTTTCCCCGCGTCGTTAGTTTCTGCGAGCTTGGCGAGTACTGAGGCGGGCTCGGGCGCAACCAGATCGTACTGAATGTCGGCGCCAACGCGGGTGAAATGGATGCGTCCAATCTGCGCCTGGCGCGCGAATGTGAGCGCCGAGGCGGTGAGCCGGAGCTCCGCTTCCGCCATCGCGTCGGGTGATGCCGCAGACTTGAAGTCTGGTGTGGGGTAATCGCTGGGGTCGAGACCCACGGCGTCGGCCTGCGCCAGGTAAGCGATCGCCGACTTGGCGCGTTCGTTACCTGCATTCGTGCTGACCCACAACGGAGCATAATCACGACCGCTATAGAAAGCTTCGATACCGGCGCGATCGGCTTTGTGGGTGACCAAGCGGTCGAACTGGCGGCTCGTAATGAGCTCGCGAAGTTTGTCGGCAACGCCGCTTTCCGCGGTTGCGGTCGGTGCGGCAGTAGCAGGCGTTGCTGCTTTTGCTGGCGCCGCGGCCGGCGTGGCGTCCTGCTTCTTGTCGCCTGGCGGCTGAGGCGGCTTTGCCTCGACATCTTTAGCCGTCAGGGGCGGGGGCAGGGTCGTGTCGGGCATTGGCACCGACGCCTGGATCGCCTTTTCGGTTTGTCCAGCCATGCCGGCATGGCTGGACACGGCCAGCACCAGTACGAGCGCTGTCGAAGCCAGCAGGCGGTCAAATCGAGCGCTTTTCACCACGTATCTCCCAAAACTGTCCCGGGGCCGCGAAGCCCTTTTAGAATCCCAAGCATTTTAACTGATAGTGCATAGTCAGTTACGTTTTTCCCAACAGCCGGGCCAGAACAACTGTGGACTGTGGCTATTTTGCATGAGCCGGCATATAGGCATGGTTCATAGCTGTTTTTGGCATATCGGTCAGATCGGAGCCCACGACAACGGATGCCCTGGCCCGCGGTTCCGGGGCCGTTTCCACCTCTTATACCCATGAGTCCTGCCTGAGAGGTGGTCTTATCGCACCAACATGAACCACGGGCGTGACGAAGACGTGATGTCCACCTTAATCCGGTGGGCCAATCGGGCCCTTGCGCTGTTGCCGACCTGCGGTAATCTGCGCCTGAACCGCCCTAAAAATAGCGGTCGAAAGGAAACGCCATGGCCTGGACGACTCCAACCCTTATCGAGATCTGCATTGGGCTCGAGATCAACGGCTATCTGCCGGCCGAGCTATAGTTCCCTGATTTCTTTCTTACGACCCCGCTAGATGGGGCGCCTCACCGCCATCGTCCTGGGTTCGGCGGCCGGAGGCGCCTTCCCGCAGTGGAACTGCCGTTGCCCGGTCTGCCAACTGGCATGGGCCGGCGATCCCCGCGTCAAACCCAGAACTCAGACCAGTCTTGCCGTCTCCGCAGCTGTCGGGACCTGGGCGCTTATCAACGCTTCTCCCGATTTGCCTGCGCAAATGCGCGCGACGCCGGCCCTCCACCCGCGCGACGGCGTGCGCGGCAGTCCGATTGACGCGGTTGTGCTGACGGGCGCGGAAATCGATCAGATTGCAGGGTTACTGTCGTTGCGCGAAAGCACGCCGTTTGCGCTGCACGCAACTCCGGCAAGCCATGCAGCGGTCGCCGCCAACGCGATGTTCGGTGCGATGGGCGCAATGACCCGCCGCGCCGTCAACCCAGGTGAAAGTTTTACGCTCGCAGGTGGTATCATCGCGAGACTGTTCACGGTGCCGGGCAAGCTGCCGCTTTATCTGGAAGGCGAAGCGCCCGAACTCGACACAGAAAGTGCCGCGAACGTCGGAATCGAATTACAGTTGGATAGGAGGCACCTCATTTTCGTGCCCGGCGCTGCTGGCGTGACCGATGCAATGCGTGAACGCTTTTCACGTGCCGATGTTTTGTTGTTCGATGGCACACTATTTTCAGATGACGAGATGATCCGGACCGGCACCGGACAAAAAACCGGGCGTCGGATGGGACACATGCCGATCGACGGCGAAGACGGTTCGCTGCGCGCGCTCGCTGGAATCTCGGCGCAGCGCATCTTCGTTCACATCAACAACACCAATCCGGTTCTGATTGAGGGCTCGCCGGAACGGCGTAAAGTTGAGGCGGCAGGCTGGCAAGTAGCGGTGGACGGGATGGAGATTGTGTTGTGAGCACAAATGCGTCGCCATGAATCTGCTCTCGCCTGAGCAGCTCGAAGCCGCGCTACGCGACATCGGCGCACGGCGCTATCATCGACTGCATCCATTTCACGACCTGTTGCACGGCGGCAAATGCACGAAGGGGCAAGTGCAGGCCTGGGCTCTCAATCGTTATTATTATCAGGCGATGATCCCGATAAAGGATGCGAGCCTTATCGCCCGCTGTGACGATCAAGCAGTGCGCCGTGAATGGCGCGCGCGTCTTGTCGATCACGATGGCGAGCACGAAGGCGATGGCGGCATAGCGCGTTGGCTCAAGCTGACCGATGGTTTGGGACTCGAGCGGGACTATGTCACCTCGTTGCTTGGTCTGTTGCCGGGGACGCGTTTCGCGGTCGATGCCTATGTGCACTTCGTACGCGAGAAAAGCCTGCTGGAGGCGATCGCATCCTCTCTGACAGAGATGTTTTCACCAGTCATTATCAGCGAACGTATGGCCGGCATGCTGGCAAACTATGATTTTGTGACGCGGGAAACGTTGAGTTATTTCGACAAGCGGCCACCGCAAGCCCAGCGTGACGCCGATTTTGCGCTGAACTACGTGAAGCTGAATGTGCGGACGCCGGAACAGCAGCAAGCGGTGCTGGCTGCGCTCGAATTTAAATGCGGCGTGCTGTGGACTATGCTTGACGCGCTTTATCATGCCTATGTGGCGCCAAAAATGGTGCCCCCTGGCGCTTTTGAGCCGGACGATTTGTGATGCAGGAGCCAACGACACGGATCTCGGACAGCGCGCGGCCACGGCTGCCGCGTGGCGTGCGGTTGACGCACAGTGAGGCGCAAGGCGGCTGGGTTCTGTTGGCGCCCGAACGGGTGTTCAAGGCCGACAATATTACTGTCGAGATTCTCAAGCGTTGCACGGGCGAGGCAACACTCGGGGCAATCGTGGACGATCTTGCCAAAACCTTCTCCGCTCCGCGCGAACGCATTCACGCTGATGTCGTTCAATTGCTCGGCGGATTGGCCGACAAGCGACTGTTGGAGCTGTGAGATGCTGGCGCCGGGCGATACTCCGAAGCCGCTTGGCCTGCTGGCCGAATTGACGCACCGCTGCCCGCTTGGCTGCCCTTACTGTTCCAATCCATTGGCGCTGGACAAACGCGAGAACGAACTCGACGCCGCGACCTGGGCGCGTGTCTTTCGCGAAGCGGCAGCACTCGGCGTGCTGCAGGTCCATCTGTCGGGCGGCGAGCCGGCAGCGCGGCGCGATCTGTCCGACATCGTGAAGAGCGCGCGCGAGGCTGGTCTTTACAGCAACCTCATAACCTCTGCGGTGGGTTTGAGTCCTCAGGCCCTTGCCGCATTCGCCGAGTCCGGTCTCGACCACGTGCAGATTTCCATACAAGACAGTGAGGAGGCGTCTGCCGATCACATCGCCGGGTACAAGGGCGCTTCCGCACGCAAGTGTGCGATTGCGCGCGAAGTTGTTCGCCTCGGTCTGCCGCTGACGATCAACATGGTCGTGCATCGGGCCAATATAGACCGTATCGAGCCGATGGTGGCCTTGGCGCTATCGCTCGGCGCGAGCCGCATCGAGATTGCGCATGTGCAATATTACGGGTGGGCGCTGAAGAACCGCACGGCCCTGATGCCCACTCGCGAGCAAGTCGATGCCGCCGCGCGGCAGGTGGAAGCGCTGCGCGCCAGGCACCACGGCCAGATCGTTATCGATGCGGTGGTGCCCGACTACTATGCGCGCTTTCCGAAGCCCTGCGTTGGCGGCTGGGGCCGTCGTTCACTCAATGTCACCCCGGCCGGCAAGGTGCTCCCATGCCACGCCGCTGAGGTCATTCCGGAACTTGAATTCTGGAACGTACGTGATCACTCGCTCGCCGACATTTGGCAGGCTTCGCCCGCTTTCTCGGCATTCCGTGGAACTGATTGGATGCGGGAGCCATGCAGGTCCTGCGATCGCCGCGGGCAGGACTTCGGAGGCTGCCGCTGCCAGGCCTTTCTGCTCGCAGGCGATGCCCGCGCAGCAGACCCAGTCTGTCATCTGTCGCCGCATCATCCGCTCGTCGTGCAAATGGCGGAAGAGCGGGCAGAAGTCGACTACAGCTATCGAAGGCTCTGATCACGCGGAATTGCCAGATCCCGATTGCAACGACACGCCAAAATGGTGGAGACTGTATGCAAGGGGGCGCGCTACGGGGCCGTTCTCGACGGGACCACGTGCATCAAGCGCCTTCATACAAGGGAGGAACTTCGATGATTCCGTGTGTCACGGCTCAGCGTTCCGTTTTACTCGCCGGCACTATTGCCGGCCTCCTGTTTGCCGCGCCGGCATTTGCTCAGCAACCGGCCACTTCTCCTTCGCCCGCTGCCGCGCCCGCCGCTCCAGCTGCTGCGCAGCCGCTCCCGCCTGGCTCTCCATTGATTGGCCGCCCTGAGG
>Ga0187776_10000866_pt1 | contig 14757 bp, 16 predicted proteins | sample 0216_BV02_MP12_2_FD_132426 | JGI IMG/M metagenome (GOLD analysis project Ga0187776, IMG submission 132426) | Tropical peat soil microbial communities from peatlands in Department of Meta, Colombia - 0216_BV02_MP12_20_MG | ecosystem: Environmental > Terrestrial > Soil > Wetlands > Peat | place...
CCGAACTGCCGGCGCGCGCCGGCGGCATCACTTTCGACATCGGCGCCACCCAGCTTGGCACGGCCGCGGGTGGGGATAATCAGGGTGGCGAGGATGCGCAGCAGCGTGGATTTGCCCGCGCCATTTGGACCCACGAGCGCGACCGCTTCTCCCGCCGAGACCGAGAAGCTGACGCCGGCAAGAGCGCATTCGGTGGGACGCGCCACGGGTTGCAGCAGCGCCCGCCATCCGGAAAGCGCCGGCGGAAAATACTTCTCCAGGTTTTCCACGCAAATGGTGCGCTCCGGCATCATCGGCGGTTATAACCGAATTGGCTGGAATGAATCCAGTTCCGATATTGCCCTTGGCTGCTTCTCCCGGTAGAATTCCTCCCGGGCTCGCAGCGGATCCCACTGGGGCGTGCGGACTCCCTCAGCCGAGTCCTGCCCGAAATGCGACAGGCACACCCACCTGGCCCACGAGGACAAGGCTTATGGACGCATCCCTTTCCGTCCAGTCTATTGTAGTGGCTGCGAATGAACATGTTTCCTGCCCGCTGGGCGAGGAGGCAGCCATCCTGAATCTGAAAAATTGCGTCTATTACGGGTTAGATCCGGTCGGAGCGCGGGTGTGGCATCTTCTCCGGGAACCGCGGCGCGTGAGCGAAATTCGCGACGCGCTGCTCGATGAGTATGAGGTGGAGAGCGACCGCTGCGAGCGCGATTTAATCGTTCTCCTCGAAAAATTGCGGGCGGAAGGATTAATTGAAGTTCGCGCTGCCACAGCAGCTTGACGGCGTTCCAAATTCTCCGTGGCGGTCCATGCCGGCCCTCGTGGACTTGCCTTCTCCAGCCCAAGGGCCCCCTGGCCGGGCACCGCGACTTTACTTGAGGTGGCGGGTTTGAGCCCGACATCAGAAGCCTGGCAAAGGTTCAGGCGCATGAACAGGTTCGAGCGCAGGACCGTCCTTCAAGCGGCTGCGGGACTCGCGGCCACGCGCGTAGGGCTGCGCCTGGCGGGATACCGCCGGTGGAAACACCTGCTCGAGCAATTTGCGCGTTCTCATGCGAGCCGCTGTGTGATAGAGCGGGTGGAAATTCCTGCGGTGGCGCGGGACATCGCTCGCTTGGAAGCAGCGGCAGCGCGGCATCTTCCTTTCGACACGAATTGTCTCGAACAATCCTTGGTGCTCTGCGGTCTGCTGGAACTGCGCGGCATCCAGCCGAAACTGCGCATCGGCGCGCGGAAGGAAGCGGACCGGTTCGAGGCTCATGCCTGGGTGGAAGTCTGCGGGTACGTTTTGAACGACGGAGAGGAGCACGTTCACTTCGTGCCCTTCGAAGATTCGATACCTTCGGCGGAGATGGAAACGATTTGAGCGGAATCGTCGGCATCTACGATCGCAGTGGCGCCCCGGTGGACGCCGGCCTGCTCCGGGCGCTGGCGCGGTACCTTACCTATCGCGGGCCTGATGGGCTCGACACTTGGGCCGAGGATTGCGTGGGGCTCGGTTGCGCCATGCTGCGCACCACACGCGAATCAGCCACGGCGCACCAGCCGGCCAATCGAAACGGAGAGCTTTTCATTGTTGCCGATGCCCGGTTGGATGCCCGCTCGGAACTTCTGGCCGAGCTGCAACGTGCGGGGAGCACCGTTGACCGTCAGGCACCCGATACGGAGTTGATCCTGCACGCTTACTCTGCGTGGGGCGCGGAATGTGTGAAGCATCTCCTTGGAGATTTTGCGTTCGCCATCTGGAATCCCGCGCGGAAGACATTGTTTTGCGCGCGTGACCATCTCGGTGTGAAGCCCTTCTATTACGCGGAACTCGGCGATCTCTTCGTCTTCAGCAACACGCTCGATTGCGTGCGGCTGCACCCGGGCGTCAGCGAAGAGCTGAATGAAACTGCCATCGCCGATTTTCTGTTGTTCGGGCTCAACTGCGACAATGCCGCCACAACCTTTCGCGACGTGCGGCGCCTCCCGCCGGCACATACGATGTCAGTCACTGCCGATGGCATTCGCGTCCGGCGTTATTGGTCTGCGCCCGCTGACGGACGCATCCGGTATCGTCACGGTTCCGAATACATCGAGCATTTTCTGACGTTGCTCCGGGCTGCCATCACCGACCGGATGCGAACCGAGCACGTGGGCATCCTGCTCAGCGGGGGATTGGATTCGGCCTCGATTGCGGCTCTGGCGCACGAAATCACTTCACAAGTGGGCGACGGGAATGGACTGCGTGCCTACACCATCGTATACGAGAGCTTGATTCCCGACCGCGAGGGGGGATTCGCGCGGAAGGCCGCCGATTTCCTCGGAATTCCCATTCGCCAGCTCGCCATCGACCATCTGCGGCCCTTCGAGCGCTGGAATAATCCAGATACCGCATGGCCCGAGCCGGTGGACGATCCCTTCTTCGCCGGAATGTTCGAGCAGTTCAAGATGATTGCCGCGGATTCGCGCGTGGTTCTCTCCGGCGAGGGCAGCGACAACCTGATGCATTTCGAAATGTGGCCCTATACGAAGGACCTCGTCCGCCAGCGCGAGTGGCGCAAGTTGATTGCCGAGGTGCCGCTCTATCTCTGGGTGCGGCCATCGCCCTGGCCGGGCATTCGCCGGCGAGTGAAGGGCGTGTTTGGCCTGGATCCCACGGCGTCGGAATTTCCGCGCTGGATCGCCCCGGAATTCGCCCGCCGCCTCGGATTGCAGGAACGGTGGCGAAGATTGGGAGAAGAAGGCGTCTCGGCGGGGCATCCGGTGCGGCCGGGCGCGCATGCGATGCTTGGATTGCCGCAGTGGTCAAACCTGTTCGAGCACGAAAATGCGGGGATCACACGGCTGCCGGTCGAGGTGCGGCATCCGTTCCTGGACATGCGCATCGTCAACTATCTGCTGGCCTTGCCACCCTTTCCGTGGTTCTACGAGAAAATGCTGCTGCGGGAGGCCATGGCCGGCCGTTTGCCGGAGAGGGTTCGGCTGCGCCCAAAGACTCCACTGGCCGGCGACCCGCTGCTGCAGCACCTGCAAAGGCAGGGCATGGAATGGCTGGATGGTATACACTGGAGCTCGCAGATGCACCGGTTCATCAATCGCCCCGCCCTCACGGGATTGACCGGACAGAAAATTTCCGAGCAGGCCGACGCTCTGGTGCGGCCCGTATGCCTCAACTTTTGGTTGCAGTCGCCTCGGAGAGTCCGGTATAACTTGCATGCGGAGGCTGGGAATGCATAAACCCGTGGAACGGGGCAAGAAGAAGGTGTATTCACCCCCGCTTCTCACCGTTTACGGAACCGTTCAAGAGCTCACTCAGAGGGTCGGATTGCGCCGGCAAAGGGACGGGGGACGCTTCCCGCGCGTTCGCACCAGCATCCGCTGAACGAATTTGCCTTTCGAATACTCTGTTTTCGGGCTTTCTCTCCTCTCCAATGTGTCTATTCCAGGCCTGAATCGAGCGAATCAATTCTTGGGCTCTCCTGATGTCGAAATTCACCTTGGAATTTCGCCTCCCGAAATTTCGCAGAACCCTCTCCAGCCTGGTGAGTTGACCTTTGTAAGTTCCGACCGCGATGCCTCGGGGGAGCCGGCGCTGCGTGTTTGGAACCTTGCGCAGGGCGCCTATCTCCACCTCGCCTACTGCGACGGGATGAAGTTCTGGCTCGACCGCAAGGGTACGAAAATCTGGGTCACCTGGCCGGATACGTCTTCGCTCGAGGATGCGGCCACTTTTCTGCTGGGGCCGGTGTTGGGACTCGCGCTGCGATTCCGCGGTGTGACGTGTCTTCATGCCAGCGCCGTGGCATTTGACGGCCGCGCCGTTGCCTTCGTGGGCGAAGAGGGAGCGGGAAAATCCACCACGGCCGCTGCGTTCGCGCGTCACGGCCATGCGGTGCTTTCTGACGACGTGGTCGCACTTGCCGAACGCCAGGGCGCGTTTCACGTCCTCCCTGCCTACCCCTACCTTTCGCTCTGGCCGGACTCGGTGACAATGCTCTACGGCGAAGACAAAAAGTTGCCGGCTTTCTCCGCCAACTGGGACAAGCGCGTGCTTTCCCTGGCGCAAGACCCATTGCGTTTTGAAGAGGAATCTTTGCCCCTGGGCGCCATTTTCATCCTCGGCGAAAGATGCCCTGGGGAATCGGCGCCAGTTCTCGAGAATCTTTCTGCGCAGGGGGCCCTGCTCGGGCTGGTGGCGAATTCCTACGCGACAGGGCTGCTTGATAATGAAATGCGCGCGCGGGAGTTTGAAACGCTGGGCCGCGTGCTCGCGAGCGTGCCGGTCCAGCTGGTCCGCCCCGGTGAAGGTGCTCAGAATCTTGAAAGTGTTTACGAGGCGATCTGCGCGAGCCTCCACCTTAGGAAGAATCGGTTTTGCTCCCAGGCCCCAGCCTCATAATGCTCCATTGACTAAAGACGTGCAGGCACACCTTTGGAGCTTTTCGGCATCAGAACCGGAATGGTCATGGTGAAACGGAGGTGGATGAGGTGCTGTCTTCGGCACAGCGGCGCTTCTTTCCAGTTTTCGCATACTCCAAACCTGTGCCAAAATGGTGCGCCTGAAAAGGACCGGGCCCAATCGCTCATAAGCGATTAAATCTAAAGAGCTTAGCGACGCATTTCTGAGGAGGCTAAGGCAAATGAAGAAGTTACTCGCGCTTTTTGCGCTCTTCGCAGCCTGCGGAATTTCAACTTTCGCTCAGGGAACGCCCGTTGTTGAGATCAACGGCGGATATACATTTCAGAAGTGGTATTCGCCCCCAGTCGCTACGCCGCCGGATTCACTAGATTTCCACGGATTCAATGTGGGAATCGGTTACAATTTTAAGCGTTGGCTTGCTGGCGTGGCGGATATTTCAGGGACCTACAACAGCCAGGATGCGACCAGCCTCGCTCCAGCTTCCCATGAGCACATTTACAGTTACCTGTTCGGTCCGCGGCTCTACCCTCTGGGTCACCGCAAGCTGACCCCCTATGTTCACGGGTTGGTGGGTGTGGCTTCGTACAACGTGGAGACACCGGCAGCGATCATCGACGGCGAACCAGTTCCCGCTTTCAGCCAAACTGACACCGACTTTTCGTTCGCCCTCGGCGGCGGACTTGATCTTTCACTCGGAAAGCACTTCTCAATCCGGTTGGGTCAATTTGATTACCAACAGACACGTGCTTTGCACAGTGATGCGGTTCTGTCGGGGGTAGCTCCGGACAATCAAAATAACTTCAAGTATTCCGCCGGGATAGTGATTAAATTCGGCGAGAAATAACTGCCTCAAAGCGGAATACGGCCGGGTGCTCGCGCGCCCGGCCTTTTTCATTTCAAGTCACGCGTTAATCATCGGCAATCCGGCCGCGCTTCGGTTGCACTATAATTACAGCGCGCAGCCGAATCCCCATGAAGCAGGCGATTGAAAAATTCCTGGCTTGTTTGCGCTACGAGCGCAACGCCTCCCCGAACACCATCCGCGAATATCAGCGCGACCTCCGGGATTTCGAAACCTTCCTCACTCCACCGGGCGAGGCGACCCTGCCGCTCAACGAGGTGGATCACCGCGTGGTCCGCGAGTTCGTGAGCTGGCTCTATGACCGCAAGCTCGACAAGGCCACCGTGGCGCGCAAGCTCGCCGCGCTGCGCACGTTTTTCAAATTCTGCATGCGCGAAAAATTCACCCGTCAGAATCCCGCACGCCTGGTCAGCACGCCTAAGCTGCCGAAACGAGTCCCGCGCGTCTTGACGGCCGGCGAACTCAACGGATTCCTCGACGAACTGGCCTCCGGCAGCCTGGGCAAACGCACGCGCAAGTCCCGTCCGACCCCGCAATCCGAAGCGAGGGAGAAACTCATCTTGAAACGTGACCGAGCCATCTTCGAACTGCTCTATGCTTCCGGGCTGCGCGTGAGCGAATTGACCGGGCTGGACATGAGCGAGATCGACAAGCACGGCAAAATGCTGCGCGTTCTCGGCAAGGGCCGCAAGCAGCGCATCGTTCCCTACGGCGAAAAAGCGCAGGCGGCGTTCGACGCCTACTGGCCGGTGCGTGAAAATCTTCTGAACCACCCGCGCACGGAGCCCGATTACCACGCTGTCTTCCTGAACCATCGCGGCGGGCGGCTGACGCCGCGCTCGGTGCGCGCCATCGTGAAAAAGTATGCGCGGCTCGCCAACGTCAACTGGGACCTGCATCCGCACTCGCTGCGCCACGCCTTTGCCACCCACCTGCTGGCCGATGGCGCCGACCTGCGCGCGATTCAGGAGCTGCTCGGCCACGTCTCGCTTTCCACCACGCAGCGCTACACCCAGGCGAACATCCAGCAATTGATGAATGTGTACGACAAAGCGCACCCGCATGCCTGAAACGTCTTCTTGAGCCGCCAGCGCATCCAATCGCGCGTGCCGCCCGCTCCTTCGCCTTCGCCGCCGAAAATCTTCGGTTTGCTCCGTCGTGGAATTTTCTGCTTTTCGTTTGCGGCTGCCGCGCTTGTCCTCACCGCTTCACCGGCCTTGGCTCAGGAAAATTACGAGATCCAGGTCTACCCCTACGAAACAGTCGAGCCCGGCCACACCATGGTCGAGCTGCACAGCAATTTCACTTTCCAGGGCTCGAAGGAGCTAACCAACGGAGTCTATCCCACGAACCACGCATGGCATGAAACCATCGAAATCACCCACGGCTTCACCGACTGGTTCGAAACCGGCTTCTATATTTTCACTTCCGCGCGCTCCGGCCAGGGCTGGCAGTGGGTGGGAGATCACATCCGGCCGCGCTTCCGCGTGCCGGAGAAGTGGCACTGGCCTGTAGGCGTCAGCCTGTCGAATGAAATCGGCTACCAGCGCCGGCAGTTTTCCGAAGATACCTGGACCTGGGAAATCCGCCCCATCGTGGACCAGAAAATCGGCCGCTGGTACTGGTCGCTCAATCCCACGCTCGATCGCTCCTTTCACGGTCCGGGTGTGAAGCAGGGCGTCGTGTTTTCGCCGAACGCCAAATTCAGCTACGACCTCACGCCCAAAATTGCCGGCGGCCTGGAATACTATGGCTCGGTCGGCCCAGTCACCGGATTTGATCCCGTGGCGCAGCAACAGCATCAGATTTTTCCTACTGTCGATCTGAATCTCGCGCCGCAATGGGAAATCAATTTCGGCGTGGGTGTCGGCGTCACTCGTTCCACCGATCATCTCATCGCGAAGATGATCCTCGGCTATCGGTTTAATTTCTGAACCACCCTCGCCGCGGGCCGGGTGCCCCTCGTGATGAGGCAGTGGACGCCTTTGCTGTTAGGTCACTATAATAGGGGCTGGAGCAACACATTCATCCCGGCTGCATCAAAATTTGAATGCGATTCATACGCAAGCAGTGAGGGACGCACTCATGAAAACTGTGGCCGCGAAAAAAGCCCGCATCGTTCCTGAGGTCCGCCCCACGGCGGCTTTGCAGATGTATCTGGAAACGATCTGCTACAAGACGCGCGAGCGGCTGGAGCTGATCAACATCACCAAGGATTTGAACGAAGTGGTCCGCAAGCACGGCATGAAGGCGGGTTTCGTGCTGGTGCAGTCGCTGCACACCACCACCGCGATTTTCATCAACGAATTCCAGCAAGCATTGCTCGACGACATCAAGTCATTCCTCGAACGGCTCGTCGGCCGCATCGATTACTGGCGGCACAATGATCCGAAGCTCTCCGAATGCAACCGCCAGAACGCCGATTCGCACCTGCGCGCCATGGTGCTGGGCCACACGCTTTCCGTGCCCGTCCGCGACGGCGAACTCGCGCTAGGCAACTGGCAGTCCGTCATCCTCGCCGAGCTCGATGGCCCCCGCGACCGCGCCATTCAGGTCCAGGTGATGGGCGTTCCCGAAGCTTCCGAGAAATAGATCCCTTTTCTGATCCTATCAATTTGACGAAGACGTGATTGAGGTGAGCTTTCGGTAGCACAGACAATCATGTCTGCGCACCGGCTTCGCCGCTATGTTTCTACTCAGATATTCAGCGTGAGAGAAGTTTCAGGAATGAAGCCGTCCGAGCCGCCCGAAGCCGCGGCGGCCTTGGCGGGCAGCGGCATCTTGCTGCGGTCCACGGCATTGTAGAGCGTGTCGCGCTCCACCGGCACGCGCCCGGCCGCGCGAATCAGCCGTTCGAGTTCCGCGCGCGTCAGATGCTCGGGCGTAGTGGCGCCCGCATCGTGATAAATCTTTTCCTCGACCACCGTACCGTCCAAATCGTTCGCGCCAAATCGCAGCGCCACTTGCGCAATCCGCGGCGTCAGCATGATCCAGTAGGCCTTGATGTGGTCGAAATTGTCGAGCAGCAGCCGCGAGACGGCGATTGTTTTCAGGTCGTCAATTCCGGTCGTGCTCGGCAGATGCGCGAGCGCCGTGTTTGCGGGATGAAATGCCAGTGGGATGAAAGCCACGAAGCCGTGTGTTTTGTCCTGCGTGTTGCGCAACTGGAGCAGATGATCCACGCGCTCTTCGGGCGTTTCAATGTGCCCGTAGAGCATCGTGGCATTCGAACGCAGCCCGATCTCGTGCGCCGTGCGCGCAATCTGCAGCCACATCTGCCCGCTCACTTTGTGGTCGCAGATCACTTTCCGCACGCGCGGATGAAAAATCTCGGCGCCGCCGCCGGGGAGCGAGTCCACACCGGCGTCCTTCATGGCCACGAGCGTGTCGCGAATCGAAAGCTTCGAAATGCGCGCGTAGTAGCCCACCTCGACCATGGTAAACGCCTTCAGATGAACTTGCGGAAACCGGTGCTTCAATCCGCGGATCAGATCGAGGTAATACTCAAAAGGCAGGTCGGGATGAAGCCCGCCGACAATGTGAAATTCCGTGGCGCCTTCCGCCACGCCTTCCGCGGCGCGCTGCCAGATTTCTTCGAGCGCGAACGTGTAAGCCCCGGGCGAATCCGGCGAGCGGCCAAACGCGCACAGCCGGCAGTGCGCCACGCACACATTCGTCGGATTGATGTGCCGGTTGACATTGAAATAGCAGACGTTTCCGTGCTTTTTCTCCCGCACGAGGTTGGCGAGCCAGCCCACCGCCAGCAAATCGTGCGACTCGAAGAGCGCGAGGCCATCCGCGGCGTTCAGCCGTTCGCCGGCCAGAACCTTCGCCGCTACGGGCTCGAGCCGCGCGTCCGAGATTTGCAGCCCTGCGCTCATTTCCTCGCTACGCTTCGCCTAACTCACGGCCGCATCGTCACGGCCGCCACGCCCCAGAAAATCAGGAACAACAAACTAATATAGCCATTCACGGTGAAAAACGCAGCATTGATTTTGCTCAGGTCGTTCGGCTTCACCAGCGAATGCTCGTAGCCCAGCAGCCCTGCTACCACAACGATCCCGGCCCACGCCGGCCATCCGAGGCGGAAGCTCCAGGCCAGCCACGCAAGCAAGCCGGCCATCACCAGGTGCATCGCGCGGGCCGTCCACAGCGCTCTCGCAATTCCAAGGGCTTTCGGAATCGAGTACAAGCCCGCAGATTTATCGAACTCGATGTCCTGGCACGCGTACAAAATGTCGAATCCACCCACCCACAGCGTCACCGCGGCGCACAGAATCAGCATGCGCCGGTCGAGCGAGCCGCGCACCGCGATCCACGCCGCTGCCGGCGACATCCCCAGGCAAAAACCGAGCACGAAATGCGACCACGACGTGAATCGCTTGGTGTAGGAGTAAAAGAAAAGCACCGCCAGCGCTACGGGGGACAGCCTCAGCGCCAGCGGATTCAATTGCCACGCGGCAATCACCAGCAGCGCCGACGCGCCCAGCGCGAACGCCCAGGCGAACCCCACCGAAACCTCGCCGGTAGGCAGCGCGCGATTTGCCGTCCGCGGATTGCGCCGGTCGTACTCCTGGTCGGCAATGCGGTTCATGGTCATGGCCGCGGAGCGCGCGCCCACCATGGCCACGATAATCCACACCACCTGCCGCCACGTTGGCAGGCCGCCGCCTTCGCGCGCGGCCAGCAGCGCGCCTACCAGCGCAAACGGCAGCGCAAACACGGAGTGCTCGAATTTGATCATCTCGAGCACGATGCGAATTCGGGACTTACTCATGGACGGATTTGAAAATGGAAAAGAGAAAATAGAAACTGGCAAGGCAGCGAGCGCAAATTAGCGCCCCGCGTCGCGCTTTCTATTTTCCACTTTCCGCCTTCCCTTGACCGCCTTCCCACCGGTACTGCTCCTCTTGCGGCAGCCCGAGCTGCGCGAGCACGCGGTAGGCGAACTGCTCGACGATGTCTTCGATCGTCTCAGGGCCATAGTAAAACGCGGGCATCGCCGGCATCACGGTCGCGCCGGCATCGTGCACGCGCAGCATGTTTTCGATGTGAATGCGATTGAGCGGCGTTTCGCGCAGGCACAGCACCAGCGGCCGCCGCTCTTTCAAGCAGACGTCCGCCGCGCGCGTCAGCAGATCGCCCGCCGTGCCCGCGGCAATGGACCCAAGCGCGCCCGCCGAACATGGAATCACGGCCATCGCATCCACCACTGCACTGCCCGACGCAATCGTCGCGCCGATGTCCTTGTTCGGCAGGTACTCGAATTTCTTCGCCGCCGTCCCGGTGATCAGAGCGGGCAGCTTCTTCCCGTCCGACGCGACAATGCCGAGTTCCACGGATAGCAGCCGCAGCCCCGCGTCGCTCGCCACCAGGAAAACTCGCCCGACGCGGTGGTCCACATCGAGCAGCCGCAGCAATGCCTGCGCGTACACGGCGCCGCTGGCGCCCGTCACGCCGACCGTGATCACTCGCCCTTCGGTTCTTCGCGCTGGCATTGGCCGAATCGTCGAGTCTAGGCGGCCATTTTCGGCAAAGTCAAGCTAGGTGCAAAGGTAGAAAGGTACAATTCGCGTGCCAGCGGAAATTGTCGTTAGGGCACGACTTTAGTCGCGCCCAAAAGGACATCGCAATTCCGCGGCTTTAGCCGCTGAGGTACGGGCCTGACAAACGGCGAGATCTTAACTTTCGAAGCTTTACTATGCCTTCTTAATTGCGCGCACGAGCAACAGCAACACCACCGCCCCAACGACCGCCATCACCAGCCGCCCAATCAAACCATATGCCCCGAGGCCCAAAATCGCGAAGATCCATCCGCCCAGCACGGACCCGACGATCCCGATGACCAAATCCATGAGCAGCCCTTTCCCCGAACCGCTCACCAGCTTGCTGGCAATGAATCCCGCCAGGATGCCGAGAAGAATCGTCCAGATAATCCACATAGCCGCGCCTCCGTTTCGGTTGGAATTTCACCGCGCCCGCAGGGTGGCAGCCGGGCGCTTCGCCGCGCGCACTCTAACACAGTTCGCCCAAGCGCAGCAGCGCACGCCGAGTGCTAGAATGCCCCGCAGCGAATCGAGGCACATGGACGAGCGCGACATTCGAAATTTGCTGGAAGCCGTGCAGCGCGGCAACATGACCGTGGCGGGCTCGCTTGAAAAGCTGCGCAATCTTCCCTATGAAGATCTCGGCTTCGCGAAGATTGATCACCATCGCGCTTTGCGCCAGGGCTATCCGGAGGTGATTTTCGCGCGCGGAAAAACTCCCGGCCAGGTGGTGAAAATCGCGCGCGGCATGCTCCGCGCCAAAGCCTCGCACAATATTCTGATTACGCGCGCCGATGCGAAAGTCTTTTCGGCGATCAAGCGAGTGGCGCGCAAGGCCCGCTTTCACGCGCTCTCCGGCGCCATCGTCATCGAGCGCAGCCGCGCCAATCACGGTAAAGGCCTGATCCTCGTCGTCACCGCGGGCACCTCCGACATTCCCGTCGCCGAGGAAGCGCTGGTCACGGCGCAGACAATGGGCAATCGAGCTGAAGCGATTTACGACGTAGGTGTCGCCGGCCTGCACCGGCTGATCGAGCACCGCCAGAAACTCGCCGAAGCGCGCGTCATCATTTGCGTGGCCGGAATGGAAGGCGCACTGCCAAGCGTGGTTGCCGGAATGGTGGCCTCGCCGGTGATCGCTGTCCCAACGAGCACGGGCTACGGCTCAAGCTTCGGAGGACTCACGGCGCTGCTCGCCATGCTCAACAGTTGCGCCTCGAACGTGAGCGTGGTGAACATCGACAACGGCTTCGGCGCCGGCTGCGTCGCCAGCGTCATCAACCGGCTCTAGCCGCCGCGCGACTAACTGAGCGCGCCTGCAACCGCCGTGGCGAGCGCCGTTTCTTCATCGGGAAAAACGGTCCGCAGATCGAACACGAGCCGGTCCTCTTCGATGCGCGCAATCACCGGCGTGCCGCGCTCTGGCTTGCGCAGGCGCTCTTCGAGTTCCGCCGCCGAGTAACTCCGGCTCGAAATCACGACAAGCGACGTCGGCAACTGCTGGTCCGGCGTCGAGCCGCCGCCGATGACGGAATTGCCCGCGCGAACTTCGACCCTGGCATCGCCGGGAATCTTCGCGCGCAGCTCGTTCGCGAAATTTTCCGCGCGCCGCGCCAATTCTTCCGCCGGCATCCGAATCATCCGCAGCGCCGGAATTTCATCAAACGCACCGCGCAAATAAGCCTTCAACGTCACTTCGAGCGCCGCAATCGTCAGCTTATCCACTCGCAGCGTGCGAAACAGCGGATTCCGCCGCACGCGCTCGACGATCTCGCGCTCCCCGGCAATCACGCCCGCCTGCGGCCCGCCCAGCAGTTTGTCGCCGCTGAACGACACCACCGACACGCTTGCCTCGCAGCTCGCGCGCGCCACCGGCTCCGCAATTCCCGCCGCCGAGAGATCCGCCAGGCAGCCCGATCCCAGATCCTCGAACACGGGAATCTGCCGGCTGCGACCGAGCGCCACCAGCTCTTCGAGCGGCGGCCGCTCGGTAAATCCGGTGATGCGGAAATTTGACGGATGCACGCGCAGGAGCAGCCGCGTGCGCTCGTTGATGGCGCGCTCGTAATCGCGCAGCCGCGTGCGGTTCGTCGTGCCCACCTCGCGCAGCACCGCGCCGCTTTCGGCCATAATGTCGGGAATGCGGAATCCGTCGCCGATCTCAATCAACTCGCCGCGCGACACGATCACTTCGGCGCCCTTGGCCAGCGTGTTCAGTACCAGAAAAACCGCCGCGGCGTTGTTGTTCACCACGATCGCCGATTGCGCGCCTACCAATTCCGCCAGAAGCCGCCCGGTGTGAACATCGCGCCTGCCGCGCGTGCCGGCTTCGATGTCGTACTCGAGATTTGAGTAGCGCGTTGCCATCTCCGCCATTCGCGACACCGCTTCGGCCGCAAGAGGCGCGCGCCCCAGATTCGTGTGAAGGATGACGCCGGTGGCATTGATCACGCGCCGCAGCGAAGGAGCGAGCGCGGCTTCGACAGCCTCCGCCACACGCGCCTCAATCGCACCAATCTGCGCTTCGCCCGCAGCCGCTGCGCCCGATTTCATCCGCGCGCGCAATTCCGCGAGCACCGAACGCACCGCGTCGGTCACCAGCGCGCGGCCCGATGTTTCCGCGAGCGCCGCAAGGCGCGGCCGGTTCAGCAACTCGTCCACAGAGGGAATTTCGCGCAGGCGGGCGGACGTGTCGCGCTCCATCCTGGCTGCTGAGTCTGCGGAAGGGTTCATCGTTAACCTATTGGAACACAATATGATACGGCCACGCAATCGCGGGGATTTCCCTTTCCGACAAGCTGCCCCACGGCGAAGTTGACCCCGCCCGCTTGAGCTTCTACGCTGGAATCTCACCTGTCTCAACTATCGCCATGGCCACTATTGACGACGATTTGAGCCAAATCGAGCGCGACATCCGCACGCTCAAGATCGAGTACGAGCAATTTTTCGGCGGCGGACGCCCGCGCCCTCCTGCCGATACGCAGTGGCGCGTGGACACCATGATTCGCCGCTATTCCGAACGCGCCGGCGACCTCAGCACCGGCCAGCGCTTCCGTTACAACAACCTCACGCAGACTTACGCAAAATACCAGGACATGTGGCGCAAGAAACTGATGCAAAAGGAAGGCGCCGTCACCGAGCATCATTTCGGCGCTGCCGCCAAAGCCATCGAAGCCGAACGCAAGCGCCAGGCCGCCTATCGCAAGGCGAATGCTCCCGCCGAACCTGAACCTGCGCACGCGAGCAGCCACGCCGCCGCCGTTGCGGAAGCCGCCGCAGAAGCTGCGCGTCACGCAGCCGAAAGCCGCCAGCATTCCGACGCCTTCGCCATGTCGCTTTCCGATCCCGATCACGAAGAAGACAAAGTCCAGCAGCTCTATCGCAAGCTCATCGAAGCCCGCACCGAAGCCGGCGACAAAGCCGCTGCGCCCAGCCTGAAAGACTTCGAGCGCTTCGTCCGCCAGAAAACCACCGACCTCAAGGAAAAAGGTGGCCACGAAATCGAATACACGGTCAGTGTCGAAGCCGGCCGCGTGAAGCTGAAGGCGCGCATCTCGAAGTAGCCGCGCCTCTCGAAGCGGCGCTTCCGCTTTTTCCTCAGCTCCCCTTCCGAATTTCTTTCCGAACGCTTACACTACCCAGCCCTGCGAAATCGGGAAGAACAACAAGAATCTTTGTGGGTCGCGGCTTCAGCCGCGACATAAAACTGCCCCGGGAACATGGGCTTTAGCCCCTGAAGTTCCCGTCAGGGCACGGCTTTAGCCGTGCCGAACAAGAGTGCACTGGAGTGCGGCTTCAGCCGCTGAGGTCATCGCTTGCCGATCGAACGGGCGCTCATCAGTGTCTTCGATAAATCGGGAGTAGTGGAATTCGCGCGCGAGCTTGCCTCGCTTGGCATCGAAATTGTCTCCACGGGCGGCACGGCGCGCCTGCTCCGCGAAGCGGGTATTCCC
>Ga0187776_10000867_pt1 | contig 14752 bp, 11 predicted proteins | sample 0216_BV02_MP12_2_FD_132426 | JGI IMG/M metagenome (GOLD analysis project Ga0187776, IMG submission 132426) | Tropical peat soil microbial communities from peatlands in Department of Meta, Colombia - 0216_BV02_MP12_20_MG | ecosystem: Environmental > Terrestrial > Soil > Wetlands > Peat | place...
CGCCGCGTCGAGATAGATTGCGAGCGGTGTTGATCAGCCCGACGTGGGAAAAGGCCTGCGGGAAATTGCCCAGGAGCCGCCGGGCGACCGGATCGTACTCCTCGGACAGGAGTCCCACGTCGTTGCGGATGCTCAGCAGGCGGTCGAACAGCGCGCGCGCTTCGGTATGCCGACCCTGGAGAGCGAGATTGTCGGCGAGCCAGAACGTGCACGGCAGAAAGGCTCCCTCGCCCGCCGGCAGCCCGTCGAGCTCCGACGACGTCTGATAGCGCGCCACCAGCCCGTCGGTCATGAGGCGCGTCTGGATGGCCTCGACCGTGCCGAGCATGCGCGGATCCGTCGCCGGCAGGAAGCCGACGAGCGGAATCATCAGCAGGCTGGCGTCGAGGAGCTTCGAGCCGTAGTACTGCACGAAGGCGCCGAGCTCCGCGTCGAAGCCGTTGCGGCACACGTCCTCGTGGATCGCGGCGCGCACACCCCGCCAGCGGTCGACCGGTCCCTCGAGCCCGAAGCGCTCGACCGCTTTCACGGCGCGATCGAGCGCGACCCATGCCATCACCTTCGAGTGCGTGAACGGCCGGCGCGGGCCGCGGACCTCCCAGAGGCCTTCGTCGGGCTTCTGCCAAGCCGATTCGACGAACTGGACCAGAACCTCCTCGACACGCCACGCGTTGTCGTCGGCTTCGAGCCCGAGCCGCCGCGCGTAGTGCAGCGCGTCGGCGACCTCGCCGAAGACATCGAGCTGGAACTGGGTCGTCGCGGCGTTGCCGACACGGGCCGGCGCGCTGCCCTCGTAGCCTGGAAGCCAGGTCACGGACCATTCCGGGAGCAGGCGCTCGCCGGCGACCCCGTACAGAACCTGCGCCCGCGACGGGTCGCCGGCGATCGCGCGCAGAAGCCATTCGCGCCAGGCCTGTGCCTCCTCGACATAGCCGCCCGTCATCAGCGCGTAGAGCGCGAATGTCGCGTCTCTCAGCCAGCAATAGCGATAGTCCCAGTTGCGCACCCCGCCGAGCTTCTCCGGCAAGGACGTCGTCGCCGCCGCCACGAGGCCGCCGGTCGGCGCATAGGTCAGCGCCTTGAGCGTGATGAGTGAGCGCACCACGGCCTCGCGCCACTCGCCGTCGTAGCTGCACCGATCGGACCAGTTCCGCCACCACTGCTCGGTCATCTCGATCGCGGACTCCGGGTCGATCGCGTCCGGCTCCGGGCCACAGGATGGAAACCAGGTGAGTGTGAACGGGACGCGCTGGCCGGCCGCGACGGTGAAGTCGGCCACCGTGTGGAAGCGCTCGCCGCGGAGCGGGATCGGCGAGCGAAACCGGAGCGCGTTCGCGCCGCCGATCGCCAGGATACCGTCGGCGGTGCGGCGCACCCACGGCACCAGCGATCCGTAGTCGAGGCGAACGATCAGATCGAAGCTCATCGAGACTCGGCCACGCCGCCCCTCGACGACGCGGACGAGCGTCGGTGTCTCGGCGCGAAGCGGCATGCAGTCGATCACCGTGACGGCCCCGGTCTCGGTCTCGTGGTCGGTCTCGAGCACGAGCGTTCCCGATCGATAGCGGCGGCGGATGGCACGGGCACTGTTCGCGGCTGGGGCGATCTGCCAGCGTCCATGCTCGGGCGTCCCGAGCAGCGCGGCGAAGCACGCGGGCGAGTCGAAGCGCGGCAGGCACAGCCAGTCGATCGACCCGTCACGGGCCACCAGCGCGGCCGTCTCGCAGTCGCCGATCAGCGCGTAGTCTTCGATCCGGGCCGCCATGGCATGGGCTCGTCGTGGTGCCGACGCACGCGCGTGGCCGCCGCGTCCGCTTCGCGCTGCGCGTCGCGGAGCGTGCGCCGGGCGTCCGCCAGCTGGCGCTCGAGGTCGCGCACCGCCTCGGCGGCGTGCGCGGCCTCGGCGGCCCGCTGTTCGGCCTCGCGCCGGAGCGCCTCGGCCTCGCGAGCGCGCCTGGCCTCGGCCTCGTCGAGCCGGCGATCCGCGCTCTTGCCGCCGCGAACCAGCTGGAGCGCACGGCTGGGCGCCACGCCCGCGAGCACCTCGAACCCCGGCGCCGGCAGCTCTGCGGTCAGCCGTCCCTGACGAAGCTCGTCGACTCGATCGGCGTCGACCGCCGCGCCGAGGACCGTGTTCGAGATGCGCGCCGCACCGGCGGGCACGACGCGATAGCCTGCCTCCGCGAGCATGGCGGCCGCCCGACCCGTCAGCGCGTTGAGCTCGGCGCGGATCGTCTGCACCCCGTCGGCAGCGGTGCCCACATCGCGCAGCTGACTCTGCCGGACCCGACGGACGAGGTCGACGAATCGCGCGAGCCGCTCCGCCTCTCGGCGCGCGAGCTGGTTGACGGCCCACAGAAACGGCGACGGCTTGGTCAGTCGGCGAACGGCTTGCGCTTCGGCGTCGCGCCCGGCGGCTTTCAACGCGGCGGCCCTGGCGTTGCGCGCGCTGGAGAACTCCCTGGGCGGCACGGCGTACAGCTCCTCGATGGCGCGGTTCATGTCCGTGGTCACGCCTTCAGCCTACCGCGTTCGGGGGCGGATGGTCGGGCGAGCTCACGGACGGGCGTGGGCGTCTGGAAAAATGACATGGGCCGGGAAGGAGCTCCCCGGCCCATCGTGCAAGCTGCTCGACGAAGTCGAGCGAGTGGTCCCGTGCTACAGGGCCATCGCGGCCTTGACCACGGCCTTCTTCATCTTGAGCGCCGTGCGCTCTGCCTTGTGGGGCGACGCCGAATGGTTCGACGCGTGGATCGCCCGGCGGCTGGCCTTGACGGCGCGACGGATCGACTGATCCATTTGTCTCTTCCACCGAGAGACGTGGTGGCCGGCACCGGCCCTGTCGAGCTTGACGACCAGCTTGTGCATTGTGCTCCTCCTTATTTCCAACCTCTCACGGCATCGTCGAAATTCGGAAGGGATTCGGAGACTTCTATTTTTCTGGTAGGCGGACCAGGGATCGAACCTGGGACCTCGGCCTTGTAAGGGCCGCGCTCTTCCAACTGAGCTATCCGCCCGGGCGTGAGCGAGCGCTGACGTGCGACATCCGTCATCCTAACATTGCCCGGAGCGAGTGAGCTCGGCACGACCTACCTCAGGATGCTCCACAGCGACCGGAGCCAGCTGCCGGCCTTCTCTACCCACGTCTCGCTTGCCGGCACCCGGCTGACGACCACGTCGTCGATCCACGCCTTCAGGGGACCCTCAGCCACGAAGCGCACGTCGAGATCGACGCGGTCGCCCGAATTGAAGTCGAGCTTGTAGAACTGCCAGCCCTTGCCGGCGCCCGACACCTCGATCTTCGGCTCGTCCCACGCCACCGAACCCCCGTTGGGGCTCAGCCACAGGTCGCCGTCGTGCTCCATGTGCTCGACCTTCGCCCAGAACCGCACGTTGTAGCCGGTGTGCGGCCGGACGCGGATGCGCTGAGAGAGCGTCGAGTAGACCTCGGTCTGCTTGTCGCTGCGGTGCTCGACCAGGAGCGCGAACCGGCCGCCGGAGCGGTGCTCGGCTGGATCCGAGCGCCAGTCGGCGACGGCGAGCTGTCCGGTCTGCGAGCTGCGGGTCGCGAGGAACTGGTGCAGCCGCGCCGCCCCGCGGTACGCCGGAAAGTCCTCGAGCCAGCCCGTGCCCCAGCCGGCCAGCCGTGACTCGAAGGAGCCGTTCGCCAGGCTGTTCGCGCTGGCCGGCAGCAAGATGAAATACCAGAGCGCGGAGAAGAACAGGATGAGCCATACCGCCAGGAGTATCGAGACGGAAAGCTTCGGAGAGTTCAGATAGAACTGCACGAAGAGCTCGTTTGCACCGTCCGACATCCGGTCGATCGTACGATCGTACATCGCCGCTCTTTCCTCCCGCTTCGTCGCCCGTGAGCCCGCCCGCCACCACCCAAAGAAGGTCGAGCCGACGACGACCGAATCCGGGTTCCGGTCGCCATGATCGGGGTGTTGCCCCGTACGTGCGATTCGAGCCCTGGCTATCGCGCGGACACGCTGCGATGGTCCTGGTCGTGCTGCCACGTCGGATCCGCGACGTGGCGCAGCTCGTGAGCGAGGCACTCGTAGTCTCCGTCGGCGCAATAGACCTCGACACGGCCGTTCGGATACCGCATCGTGCAGCCGCGATTGCCGCTCCCGCCGGCCGCGCACACGTGCTGCACGTCACCGATGTAGAGGGTGACGGGCCCGTTACGGTAGCCGACGAACGGCGCGACCGAGCACCCGCCGACCAGGATCGTGACCGCGCTCACCGCAGCGAGCCAGGCACATCGCATCGCGTCGCAGAAATGAGCACGAAGGGTGCCAGACAGAAAGGCCCTTAAAACATCGCGGCATAGACGCATCGCGGGACGCCGGCGCCGGGTGACGCGGAGCAGGCTGGCACGACGGTGACAAATAATGGCCCTTCGAACTTCACGAACGTCGGCAGCGAGCCGCAGAGCATCCAGAACTTCTGGTCCGGCGGCTCCTTGCCGGCGATCGTCGCGAAGATCCCGGCGATGCCGACGACCTCGAGATCGACGAGGTAGCGCGTCGCGCTCCGGCACGCGTCACCGACGATGATCGGATCCTCGCCGACCGCCTGGATGATCGTCTTGACCAGGCGCGGCGGAAGCTTGAGTGTCTCGGAGATTCCTCCGTGTCGTTCTGGCCCTGCTTCCGCTGCTTGACCGAGTACCGATTCGGCTCGCGCGTGAACGCGACCTCGACGTCGGCGGGAAAACGAGGGGGCGCGCTGGATCTGCTTGTCGGGGAGCAGCGTGAGCACGGGCCGCTGCAGACGGGTCACGAGCTCGTCCTGGAGCGAGCCGTCTCGGAACCGCCGCGTCAGGCGGCTCTCCACCCGAGCGCCGTGTGCGAGCGTCGCGACGGAGGGGCCGTTCAGCCTCGCAGGCCGAGCGCCGAGAGCCGCGGAGCCGTCGGCACGCCGTCGGCGTCCCAGCCGCGCAGCGCGTAGTATTCATCGAGCATCGCGGCGAGCTCCGCCGGCGGACAGTACATGCCGGCGGACGGTCCGTCGGGAATCGGCTCGTGCATGACCTTCCACGGCAGCACGTCCTGGGCCCGGCGCACGCCCTCGCGCACGTTGAAGAGCCGCTCGAGATTGATGATGCGCTCGCCGACGCGCTCGAGCTCGTCGACCGTCACGTCCCAGCCGGTCACGGCGCGCACCATCGTGGCGTACGGCTCCCCGATGAAGACACCGAAGCCGCGCTCGGAAGTGAAGCGGCACATGACGAGCGAGTCGCCCAGCGCGGTGAAGTGCTGGCTGCGCACGGCGAACGCCGGCTTGTCCTTCGTGGCGCGGCGATCGAAGCCCTGCGCGTACTGGGGCGTGGGCCGGGTGTCGTGATGGCTGCCGCCCCGGGTCGCGGTCGCGTAGCCGATCGAGAGCCCCTTGAGCGCGCGCGCCGAGTGCGCCGGCAGCTCGAGTCCCTTCACCGCGTACACGAGCCTCGTGCCCTCGGGATGCACCGACGCCGCGAGGCGCCACGCACCCTCGGCCACGCGAGCGCCGAACCCTTCGCGCCGCGCCGTCATCTCCACGAGCTTCAGCATCCCGCGCCAGTCTCCCCAGCCGAACGGCAGGCCGACCTCGCGCGCGTCGAGCCAGCCCCGCTCGAGCGCCTCGGCGACGAACGCCAGGGTGACGCCGATCGAGATCGTGTCCATCCCGAGCAGGTCACAGAGGTCGTTGGCCAGGATGAGCGCCTCCGGATTCGAGATGCCGAGCATCGGGCCGAGCGCGAAGATCGTCTCGTACTCGGGCATCTTCGCCTTCCGGCCGACGAACTCGCCCTCGCCGATCCCGTATTGCTTGCCACACGCGACCGGGCACTTGAGGCAGGTCGTGTCGCGGTCGTGATAGTGGAGCTTCATCTCCTCGCCCGAGACGGCGCGCGCCTCGGCGAACGTCTCCTGCTTCAGGTTGTAGGCGCCGAGCCCGCCGAGCGCGTTGATGGGGCCGACCAGAAACGGCGTGCCGAACGTCGTGAGCGCCCTGGTGCCGGTCCTGAGCGGCTCGCGCGTCTGCTCGAGGAGCGTCTTGAGTCCGGCGGTGTCGGCGATCTCGGTCTTGCGAGCCCCCTTGACCACGACGGCCTTGAGATTCTTCGAGCCCAGCACGGCGCCGATGCCGCCGCGCCCCGAGACCCCTTCGCGATTCTTCCAGTAGTGGGCCATCGCCGCGAAGCGCACGCGATGCTCGCCCGCGGGGCCGATTGCGATCGCATCCGCATCGGCGCCCTCGGCGTCGCTCAGCGCGTTGACGGCTTCGCGCGTCGCTCGGCCCCACAGCTCCGGCGCCGGCTTCACCGTCGCGCCCGTCTCGGTCACCAGCAGGTAGGACGGCCCCGCCGCGCGGCCGGTGATGGCGACGGCGTCGAAGCCGGTGCGCTTGAGGGTGGCCGGGAACCGGCCGCCGAACGTGGAATCGAAGAACAGGTTGGTCAGGGGCGACTTGGTCGCGACGCATGCCCGGCTGTTGCCGGGCACCGTCGTGTCGGTGATCGGGCCGACACCGAAGACGACCGCGTTCCGCGCGTCGAACGCGTCGATGCCGGGCGGCACCTGGTCGTAGAGCACGCGGGCCGCGAGCCCGTTGCCGCCGAGCAGGGCGCGAGCCGTCGTGTCGCCCAGCGGTTCGACGCGGGCCGTCCCCGTCGTCAGGTCGACGAACAGCAATCGGCCCCCGTAGCCCTTCACCGCCCGATGTCTTTCAGTCCCTTGCGGGCCTTCTCGAGGACGTCGGCGGGCACGTCCTTCTGGGCGATGAGCTTGTTGTAGACGATCGCGGCGGAGTCGTTCTGCTTGAGCGCCACGAAGCTGGCGGCGGCGCCGAGCAGCCCGTTACGTCCCGCCGCCGTCTCCGGCGCCACGTACGCGGCGGTCATGAAGTACTCGGCGGCCGCGAGGTTCTCGCCCTCGCCCTGATAGGCCTCACCGATGCCGGTGGCGGCCGACGCGACGATGTTCTTGTCGTCGCTCCGCAGCAGGCCTTCCAGCAGCTTGCGGGCTTCCGGCCCGCGCTTTTCCTGCGTGAGCAGGCGCGCGTAGCCGATGGCCATCTCCGGCCGCAGATTGGCGGGGTTCGCGTCCTTCAGCGCCCGCGTGTAGGCTTCGACGGCCCCGGCGCGGTCGCCGGCCGCGTCCCGCGCGCGGGCCAGCGCGCCCCAGGCCTCCTGCGCGCGGGGATCATCCGGCGACGTCGCGACGAACTGCTCGAGCGCCGGCCGCGCGGCGTCGGGCTTGCCCGTCTCGACCATCGCCTCCGCGACCGTCACGCGGGCGGGCTCGAGGAACGGGCTTGTCGGATAGAGCTTTTCCATCAGGCCGTATGCCTCGAGCACGGTCGGCCAGGCGCTGCCGGCCGCCGCGCCGGCGCCGACCCGCTCGAGCGAGTCGTCGGCCGCGTCGTCGTTCGGGAACTCGGAGGTGAGCCGCTTCGCGGTCGCCATCGCTCCGGGCCAGTCCTTCTCGTCGACGGCGATCGCGGTGAGGATGTAGAGCAGCCGCGGGGCCGCGCGCGCCTTGGGGGCTTGCGCCAGAGCCGCCTGGGCCGGCTGCTTGAACTCCTTCGCGTCGCCGCGCTGGAAGGCGACCACCGCCAGCCCGTATCCCGCGACCGCGGCGACGTCGGCCGTACCGGCGTCGCGCGCCTCGGTGAACCGGGCCTGCGCCTCCGGCCACTGGCTGGCGGCCAGGGCCGTGGCGCCGAGACCCAGCTGGGCCAGCGGACCGACGCCCTCGGCCTGCGCCCGCTTGAACGCCGTGGCCGCTTCGGTCGGCCGGCCGGCGGCGAGGAGCGCGGCGCCGAGCGCGGCCTGGGTCCGGCCCATGAGCGGCGGGAAGGGCGCCCGGCGGATCCAGTCCCGGAGCGGCGCTTCCGCGCCGGCGGCGTCGCCCATCCGGAGCATCAGGATCGCGCGATTGAGTCGCGCGAAGTCCGTTCTCGGCGCGCTCGGGAAGGTCGAGATGACCCGATCGAGCAGCTGCTGCGCCTCCTCGCGGTCGGCGTCGGGCCGGAGCGCAAGCTCCGACGCGAGCTCCAGCGCGTCGGGCGAGCGCGGGTCGCCGGGCATGGCCTGCGCGAACTCGAGAAACTCGCGCCGCGCGTCGTCGAGCCGGTCGTGGCGCATCAGGGACCACGCGAGCCCGAGCCGCGCGGCTGGCGCCTGGGGATGCCCCGGCACGTCGGTGAGCACGCGCTTGAACGCGGCCGCCGCCGTCACGTGATCGCCCGCGTAGTAGGCCGCCTCCCCGCGCAGCATGAGCGCGGCCACGCGCGCGTCGGGCGTCGGCGCGGCCGACACGACCGCGGAGAGGTCGCGAGCGGCCTGGGCGTACTCGCGCAGCTCGAAGTTCGACTGCGCCAGACGATAGGCCGCGTACCAGCCGGTCGCGCTCGTCGGCTCCATGCGCTGCGAAAGCTCGTACTGCGTCCGCGCCTCGTCACGATTGCCGGCAAGCCGGTACCCCTCGCCCTTGAGCAGGAGTACGTGGGCGCGGATCGAGTTCGTGAGGGTCGCGCCGAGCAGATCCTGGGTGAGCGCCGGCACCTCCGCCGGCTTCTTGGCCTCGATCATGGCGCGCGCCAGCCGGATCTGGAGCGGCACGACCAGCGGCGAGCGCCGGCCCTCGAGGCCGCGCATCATGCCGCGTGCGGAGTCGGGATCGGTGGGAAACAGCGCCAGCGCGAGGCCTGCCTCGACCCAGGGGCGCTCCGGGCCGTTGCCCCGAGGCGATGTGAGATACGAGCGGAACGCCGCGACGCTCTCCGGGTAGCGCTCGGCCGCGAGACTCCACCAGCCGAGCCGCGCCCGGCCCGACTCGAGCAGCGGGTGCGGTCCCCCCTGAACGAACTGGGTGAGCGTCGTGACCGCCCGGTCGTACTGCCCGACCCGCCCCAGCGCTTCGCCGAGCCAGAAGAGGACGTCGCGCGCGAGCGAGGGGGGCGCGTGCGAGGCGAGCGCCGACCATGCGGTCACCGCGTCGCCGTGGCGACCGAGCCCGTAGCTGGCGAGCGCGAGCCCGTGCCGCGCCCACGCCTCGAGCTCCGGGGGCGTCGCGGTGTGGAACTGCGCGAACGTGTCGCGCGCGCGATTCATGTCGTTCAGCCGCAGCGCGGTCCAGCCGCTCGAGTGCAGGCTCCATACTGTGAGCTCGGCGGTGCGCGGCCCGCGCGCCAGCTGCCGGAAGAGCGCATCGGCCTGCTGGATCCGGTCGATCCGGTAGTAGGTCTCCGCCAGCCAGTAGCGTGCCTCGGTCAGGACATCGCGCTCCTTTCCGTGGCGGACGGCGCTTTCGAGGTCTTGCACGGCATCGTCGTACTCGCCCTTCGCGAAGTGCGCGCGGCCGCACTCGAGCGCCTTCGACGCGATCCCGAAGGCGGCGCCGACGCACGCGAGGGTGCCCGTCGACGGGACCGGCGCCGTGGGCTTGGGCGCGGCCGGCGCGACGATCGCGGCCAGCGGCAGCGCCGGCAGCTCGGACGGCGAGGCCGGCAGCGGCAGGTCGGTGATCGTGATCGGAGGCTTCTCGATGGGCGCTTCCGCGAAGGGCACGAGCTGCGCGATGTCCGGCGGCGGCGGCGTGAGCGGCAGCAGCGTCGCAGCCGACGCCAAGCCCGGCAGTGCGATCAGCGCAGCCGCGGCGCCCAGGACCGACCGCCACCGCCTCACGATTTCTTCTCCGGGCTGGTCGCCGGCTTGGTGGGCTGGGCCCTGACGGCGGCGGCCCGATCGCGCGCCCAGTTGCGCAGGGTCACGTCCGGGCTCTTGCTCGCGACGGCGTCGTACGCGGCCAGCGCTGCGTGGATCTCGCCGAGCTGCTCCCGGGCCAGGCCGAGGCCGGCCAGGGCGCGATAGCGATCACCGGCCTCGAGATTCTTCACGCCGCCGACCGCCTCGAACGACTTCACGGCATCCTTGAACCGGTTGAGCTTGAGCTCCGACTCGCCCTCGAGCAGGTACGCACGGGCGCGGAGCCCCTCGTCGCCGCTCGCGGTCGCGGCCTTGGCCTGCGCCGCCGCCTGGGTCCACTCCTTGCGCTTGAAGGCTCCCTCGGCGAGATCGAAGGCGGCCTGGTGCGCCAGCGGATGGTTGGGATACTCCTTGCGCAGCCGCGCCCAGGCGGTCTGCTGATCCTTGGAATGGCCGAGCTTGCCAGCGAGCGCTCCTGCGTCGTAGAGCGATTCGGCCGTCGCCGACGGCTGCTGCATGAGCTGCGAGTACGCGGTCTTCTGCTGGGTGGGCGTACCCGTCTTCGCGATCGCCTCGGTGATCCTGCGCCGGGCGGCGGCGGCCTGTGGATGGCTCGGATATGCGGCGACGAATGCCTTGAGATCGGTGACCCCAACGTCGCGCTCGCCCATCGCCAGCCGCGTCGCTCCCAGCAGATACTGCGCGTCGGGGACGAGCTTGCTCTTCGGGTACCTGGCCGCGAACGGCGTGAGTAGCGGGACGGCCTCGGCATAGCGCTTCTGATCGGCGAGGGTCTGCGCCAGATAGAAGGTCGCCGACCCGGCGGTCGAGTGCTCGGGCCAAGAATTGAGCAGGTCGCGGAAGGCCTTGATCGCCGGCTCCGGCCGCTTCAGCTCGAGCTCGCACAGCGCCAGGCCGTACATCGCCTCGGGCGCCAGCGCCGAGGCCGCGTCCTTGCTGAGCACGTCGTCGTAGGCCGAGCGCGCGGCGGCGTACTGCTTGAGACGATAGAGCGACTCGGCCTCCCAGAAGCGCCCCTCGAGCTGCTGCGCCGGCAGGGTCGCGATGGCGCGCAGACGCCGGAAAGCGTCGAGGGCCCTCTGCGGCTCGCCGAGCGCCAGCCGCGAGCGCCCCAGGAGCAGCATCGCTGGCGCGATGCGAGTGTCGTTCGGATACTCGACGACGAAGCGATCAAGGACGCGGCGCGCCACTGGATAGAGGCCGTCGGCAAACGCCCGATCGCCCACGAGCCAGAGCCGGTCGGCCTCGTCGAGGGCGAGCGCGGGCGAAGCGAGAGGACCAGCCAGTAGAGTGGACGCCAACGCCGAGATAGCAAGCAGGCGGCGCGTCATGATGACAGCTCATGGTAGCACGCCTGTGATACGGTCTCAGCGTGCCTCTGTGCGTCTTCGATCTCGATCACACCCTCATCCAGACCCCCCTCGACCTCGCCGCCATGGCCTTCGACATGCGAGCCCTCATCGAGCGGACGCACGGCCCCCTGCCCGCCCGCAGGGACCGCTATCGCGTCGGCGAGCTGATCGCGCACTGCCAGATCAATGCGCCGGCGCTCGAGGTCGCCGTCTGGGAGGTCGCGCTCGAGCACGAGCGGCGGGCCATGGAGGTCGCCGCGCTCGAACCCGGGGCGCTCGCGGCCGTGGTAGGGGCGCGCCGGGGCGGGTTCGCGACCGCGATCTGGACCAATAATGCCCGCGAGCTCACCCTGCCGGCGCTCGCGCGTCTGGGCCTGGCCGACGAGCTCGACCTGGTCGTCACGCGCGACGACATGCGGGCGCTCAAGCCCGACCCGGACGGCTGGCGGGTGATCTCGGAGCACTTCGCCCACCTGTCGGATCGCGCCGGCGACCCGCGCGACGCGGTCATCGTTGGCGACTCGTGGGTCGACGGCGTCGCGGCGGCCAAGGCAGGCGTCTCGTTCATCGCCTATCGAGCCCGGCAGGAAGACCTCGACCGCTGGCAGGTGAGGCCGATCGTCCACCTCGCCGACCTGGCGCTCCTCCCGGACTGGCTTGCGGCCCAGCCGCGAAGCAGGCGGTCCTGACGTGGAGCTGTTCCCCGAATCCGATCGCGGCAACGTGGCCTCGCATCCATCGGCAGTGTCGGGACGCGCCCCGACGCCGCTCGCCGACCGGATGCGTCCGCGCTCGCTCGACGAGATCGTCGGCCAGGAGCACCTGCTGGGGCCGGGGCGCGTGCTGCGGGCCGCGATCGAGATCGGCGAGCTCCACTCGATGATCCTCTGGGGACCGCCGGGCTCGGGAAAGACCACGCTCGCCTCCCTGATGGCGAGCGTGACCGGCGCGCGCTTCGTCGCCTTCTCGGCCGTCCTGTCCGGCGTCAAGGAGATCCGCGAGGTGATCGCCGAGGCCGACCGCGAGGGCACGCGCCGCGGCATCCGCACGATCCTGTTCGTGGACGAGATCCATCGGTTCAACCGTGCCCAGCAGGACGCGTTTCTGCCCCATGTCGAGAAGGGCACCGTGGTCCTGTTCGGCGCGACGACCGAGAATCCGTCGTTCGAGGTCAACTCGGCCCTCCTCTCGCGTTGTCGGGTCTACGTGCTGCGCGCCCTCGAGAACGACGATCTGCTGGCGATCATGCGCCGGGCGCTCGCCGACGGGGCACGGGGCCTCGCGTCCCTGCACCCCGAGGTCACCGACGAAGGGCTCCGCGCGATCGCGGGCGTGGCCAACGGCGATGCGCGGGTCGCGCTCAACGTGCTCGAGGTGGCGGTCTCGCTGACGAAAGCCGCCGGCGGCCGGCGACGGGTCACCGAGGTGACGATCCGCGAGGCCGCGCAGCGTCGGACGCTCCTCTACGACAAGTCCGGCGAGGAGCACTACAACCTGATCTCGGCACTGCACAAGTCGCTGCGCGACTCGGATCCCGACGCCTCGCTCTACTGGCTCACGCGAATGCTCGAGGCCGGCGAGGATCGCCTCTACATCGCGCGGCGGCTGGTTCGCTTCGCCTCGGAGGATGTCGGCAATGCCGACCCCGGCGCGCTCTCGCTCACGCTCGCCGCGAAGGAGGCGTACGACTTTCTCGGCGATCCCGAGGGTGAGCTGGCGCTGGCCCAGGCCGCCATCTATCTGGCGCTGGCGCCGAAGTCGAACGCCGTGTACGTCGCGCACAACGAGGCGAAGGAGGACGTCGCCCGGCGGCCCGCGGAGCCCGTGCCGCTTCACATCCGGAACGCGCCCACGCGTCTCATGAAGGACATCGGCTACGGCGCGGGCTATCAGTACGCGCACGACGCGCCCGACGCGCGGGTGACCCAGGAGGATCTCCCGGAGTCGCTCCGTGGACGCCAGTACTACCGCCCAACCGACCGAGGGCTCGAAGCCGAGCTCGGGCGCCGGCTCGCCGAGTGGAGACGCTGGCGTTCGGAGCGACAACGCCCTAGGGTATAGCTCATGTGGCCGCTCAATCTCCTCAAGCGGCGCCACTGGATCTTCCTCGCGGCCTGCGTCCTGTTCCTGGCAACGTATTCAGGTTTCATCAGCTGGGCCAAGGTCTCCCAGGCGCTCGAGCGTCTCGCTGATCAGCCGAGTGTCCGCGAGCGCTTCTCGACCCCTATTGGTCGCGGCGAAGCCATCGTGACCTCCTTCATGTTCTTTCTGCTCACCCCGCTGGCGATCGCCGCCGCGCTCGGAGTCGTCGCGTTCCTGGGGGCGATCGGCGCCGGGATCCTCCGGACGATCCTGCCCCTTCGCGACGTGCCGGACTGGATCTTCCTGACCGTCGCGTATGTCGCCGTCGTGATCGGGGTTTGGGTCGCCCGCGGCTACTGGACCGACCCGGCCTGGGAGTTCATCGGCCTGATCGCCAAGGCCCTCCTCATCGCCACCGGACCGAGCTGATCCGGTTGGGCGGGCCGCCCGCCCTCTGCTGCTAGAATGGCTGGTATGCCTCGCCTGCGGGTGGGCGTGGTCTTTGGTGGGCGCTCCGGAGAGCACGAGGTGTCGCTCGCCTCCGCAGCGTCGGTCATCGCCGCCCTCGAAGAGCGCGGCCACACCGTCGTCCCCATCGGCATCGCCCGCAGCGGACGCTGGGTCGTCGGCGGCGAGCCCCTGCGCGCGCTGGCCGCGGAGGCGCGCGTGGCGCTGCCGTCCAACGACGCCGACGGCGCCGTGAAGAAGGCCCTGGCCAACCGCGCCGAAGTCGTCGAGAGCGCCGCGGTCGCGGGCCTGGCCCGTACCGAGCCGGCCGGGAGTCTCCCGCTCGAGCTCCGCCAGGGCCTCGACGTCGTCGTGATTATGCTACACGGGCCGTACGGCGAGGACGGCACGATCCAGGGGCTCTTCGAGCTGGCCGACGTGCCCTACGTCGGCGCCGGCGTGCTCGCCTCCGCCGTCGGCATGGACAAGGCCACGATGAAGGCCGTCTTCCAGGCGCACGGTCTGCCGATCGTCGAGCACCTCGTCGTGACCCGGCACGAATGGCGCCAGGCCCCCGACCGCATCACCGCGCGCGTAGCCGACACCGTCGGCTTCCCCTGCTTCGTCAAGCCGGTCAATCTGGGCTCGAGCGTCGGGATCAGCAAGGTCCCGGACCGCGGAGCGCTCGCGGCGGCGATCGACCTCGCCGCGCGGCACGACCGCAAGATCATCATCGAGCGGGCAGTGAACGCGCGCGAGATCGAGGTCGGCGTGCTCGGCAACGACGAGCCGATCGCCTCGTTGCCGGGCGAGATCACGTTCGAGGCCGAATGGTACGACTACTCGACGAAGTACCTCGAGGGCCAGTCGCGCCTGACGATTCCGGCGTCCGTCTCGCCCGAGACGACACGGCGCCTCCAGGAGCTCGCGATCGCGGCATTCCGCGCGATCGACTGCGCCGGCATGGCGCGGGTCGACTTCTTCGTCGAGCGCAACACCGACCGCGTGATCGTCAACGAGATCAACACGATCCCCGGATTCACGGCGACGAGCGCCTACGCCAAGATGTGGGCGGCCTCTGGCCTCGGCTACTCCGAGCTGGTCGACCGCCTGATCGCGCTCGCCCTCGAGCGGCATCAGAGCAAGGGAA
>Ga0187776_10000868_pt1 | contig 14751 bp, 14 predicted proteins | sample 0216_BV02_MP12_2_FD_132426 | JGI IMG/M metagenome (GOLD analysis project Ga0187776, IMG submission 132426) | Tropical peat soil microbial communities from peatlands in Department of Meta, Colombia - 0216_BV02_MP12_20_MG | ecosystem: Environmental > Terrestrial > Soil > Wetlands > Peat | place...
TCTTGCCGTAGTAGGCGTTGTTCCACTCGTTGCTGACCGAGATGACGGTGCCGTCGAGGTTGAGCCCGCCGTAGACGCCCTTGGCGCGCGCGAACGAGACGAAGTCCGTCGTGACGTCGGAAGATGCCCCGGCGCCAACCGGGCCCGCGGCCACGCTGGCGTCTCCGCCGACTTTCATGGACGGCGCGAGGAGAGTGTTGAGGCCCTTATCGGTCATGACGAGCGTCACGTTCTCGGAGGCTTGGATCCCGGCCTGGAAGCCGACGCTCGCAGTCGCGAGCGTGTAGAACGCCGGACCGCGCCACTTTCCGCCCTCGTGCGCGACGAGCACTGCGCGCCCGCCGGACCCGCCGAAGATGAATCCGGCCTTGAGGACCTCAGGCGCGATCAAGACGGCCTTCGCGCGGCCGATGTTCTGCTGCAGCCAGGTCATCTCCGGGTCGCGCAGGAAATTCGAAAGCGTCGTCTGGGCCTTCGTGACGAGCTGTTGCTGCTCGGACTGCGCCATCGCTTCGGTGGCGAGCAGCGGAGCGGCAGCGACGGCAGTCACAATGCCAGCGTAGTGTAACCATTGTCGTAACATCCGATGCTCCTTCAGGGAAAGAAATGTAACTACGCGCGCTTCTCTGTGCGGTACCGTTGACGCGTATCAACCGCCACCGGAAGCCGGCATGCCGTTTCTACCGTTTACCAGGGTCCGCCCCAGCTCAGAACAGGACTTTCACGAGCTGCCCGAGGAGCTCCTCTGGCGAAATCATCGTCAGCACCAGCGGCGCCACGGGAAGAAGCGTCATCAGGACGAGCTGCACGAGCGTATCCCGCGCGATCGGCACGAGGCGCATGCTGCGCACCACCTCGAAGCTGTTGCCCATGTCGGCGAGCGATTGCACGTCGGCGCTGCCCACCAAAGGCTCGCCGCCCGGTGCGGAGCCCTGCATCCACTTCTCGTCGAACTCGTCGACGTATCGTTTGGCCAAGTGGCCGTACTCGCGCAGCCCTTCGCGCTTCGCTCGCGCCAGCGGCGGAATGAAGACGAGGAGCGGCGCGAGCACGACGCCGACCATGATGGCCACGAACGCCGCGATCTCGAGCTTGAATGAAGCGAGCGTGGCGCCCTCGAAGAAGATGTGGTTCGCCATCATGCCGGCGAGGAGCGTGCCTTGCGCGAGCAGCAGCGGCGCGAACGCGTAGCCGATGCGCGACAGGAAGCCGAGCCCGCCGTTCCGGTCGGGGTGCATCGGCGCGTAGACGATGTCCATGCGCGAAACCTGCCAGAGGAAGCGTGCCCAGATGAAGATCCGGAAGTACCAGCGCACCAGCATGAACTGGAACAGGGGCAGGCTGACGAGCACGTACCACCACCCCGCGAGCCCGAAGCGCAGCGAGCCTTCTTCCGGAGTCGCGTACCAGGTCGGGGTGGCGAGCGCGGCGTAGTGGCGCCAGACGAACAGTATGCCGACGCCGTAGACCAGGAGAATCAGCGCGACCTCGGCGAGCACGGAATTGCGCAGACGCATGGCGCTGGCGATGGCGCGATCGAAGCGTTCGCGTACGGCCCCGCGAACGAGCCCCAACGTCACGAATTGAGAGACAATCGTGCGCATGCGGCGGTACACCACCAGCTCGGCGACGATGAGCAGCGGCAGCGCGACGAGGAAGCGAGCGTGAACGTCGATGTCATAGAGGAACGGAACGGCGACGGCGCCTCCCCAGGCCTTGCCGTCCAGGATCGATAGCGCAAGGAGAGGAAGCCAGGCAAGCAGCGCAAACACGACGATGCGCCGGCGCACCAGCTCGAGCGCATCGCCGGTGAGATGCGCTCGACGCAGCCCCTGGAACAGCGGACCGCCGATGACGATGGAGAAGTCTTCTTCGAGCGGCGAGGGTCGCGCCGACTCGACCACGGTATCCACGAGCAGCTCGATTCGATCGATTTGCGGCGATCATGCCTCCGGGCTGGTCTGGAGGGCCCGGAATACGTAAGTTTATGCTAAGCGTCGTGGCCTTGCCGTCATTGATACCGGTCAAGCATCGTCCGGGTCGCCCTTGCGCCGTCGTGACGTGATATGGGCCGCGAGGCGGCTGCTCGAGGTCATGGCTCGCCTGACCTCACGGCCGGAACCACGCGCTGCCGACCTGGAAATAGACCGCGGTCGTTCCCGGGCTGTGCGCGACGTCGATGCCGGCGTGCAGCCCGAACTTGCGGGCCAGCTCGTAGCGGAAGCCTATTCCGCCGCTGCCCACGTTTTGAGTGACCGAGAACGCCTCACGCGTGGTCCGCGTCGTGCCGGCGCCGGCGAAGGCCACGACGCTCCAACGGTCGTGGAACTGCCAGCGCGCCTCCAGCTCCAGGGAGGCGGCTCGGTCGCCCTGATAGCGCACCGCCGGCACGCCGCGCAACTGGACGAACGGCCGCAGAAAGAACGGCGTGCCGTCCGACGACCACGCGTAGTTCGCCCGAGCCCCGAGCGTGACGCTCGCCGCGGCGGGATACCAGCCGATAAGGACCTGCTGGAAGCGCTCGAAATTGTCGGTGGCGCCCAGCGCCTCGCGCGAAGCGAGATACGAGCTCTCCGAGTAGACTCCGCGCGTCGGCGTGAAAACGTTGTCGCGAGTGTCGTACTCGACGATCGCGGTGGGCGCCGAGACCGTCACCCGCAGGCCGTTGGCGAGTCCCGGGAATGCGGGCTCGTCACGGAGCTTCGGATCGATGTCCGCGAACACGTAACGCACTCCGACAGCCCACGGCGAGCTGTCCGCCATTTGCCAGTTGACCTGGGCGATCGCGCCGGTGAACTGGAGCGAGTAACGCACCTTCTCATTGAACGACGAGCGATCGACGCCCAGGCCGTAGAAATCGAGGTTGATCTGTCCGGTGCCTGCGCCGGCCAGCGTCCGCAGCCTTCCATTGAGCCAGCGGCTCGCGTCGCCTCCGAATGCCGCCCACGTCCCGTTCTGCGTGACGAGACCACCGGCGGCCGAGATGTCCGGGAACGCCCAGCCCTTTTCGCCCGCTTCCCTGCGCGGCCGCAGGAACATGCCGGCGCCGCCGGCGCCGTAGCCGACGGCGGGCTCGGTCACCACGATGGGGATGGGAAGGAAGCCTCGCGGATCCTCGAGGAAGTAGCTGACGTCGAGCTGCCCGTCCTCGGGATCGAAGAATCGTGCGCTCCCCTCGCGCTTCGGCTCCGACTGCGGCGGCTGGGCGATGGATGGGACGTCCTCCCGGGACTCGGATTGGCTTTGTCCGGTGGCCGGAGTCGACATGCCGGTCCCGAGCGCGAGAATGAGGATGGATACCTTCGCCTCCGATAGGGACATCCGCCGGCAGACCGATTCAATGGAGATCCTCGCGAGCATGCAATCCTCGCGACGAGTCCGCAGCGCAAGCGGTTCGGTCGAGGTTCGACATCGCTTCATCGCCGCAACTTACCGCGAGTCGCGACGCGCCGCCAAGGGATCTTTATTGACGGCGGTCAATACACCCGTCAGACGGCGATAGCACGATTCGCAGTGACAAGCGGCGTCCGGGCTTGGCGCACCAACCGCAACAACCCCCATTGCGCTGCGGCCGGACCGAGGGGCCACGCAATGGCGCATTCGAAGGTTCGCGCACGAGGCATCGACATCAGCTACGTCGAGCACGGCGACGAGGACAACGTCGTGCTCGCGATCCACGGCAACCTGGGCTGCGCCGACTGGCTCGGCTTGGTGCTGCCGCTCCTGCCGCCGACGATCCGCGTCATCGCGACTGAATGGCGCGGCTGCGGCGACTCCGACAAACCGGAGCCGGCCAAGGACTATTCGAATTACTCGATGGCTACGCATGCGGGCGACATGCTCGGCGTGCTCGACGCGCTCGGCATCGAGCGCTGCCACCTCTACGGACATTCGACCGGCGGCATCATCTGCTCGCACATGCTCGCCAGGCAGCCGGAGCGCTTCGGCAAGGTGCTGATGCTCGATCCGGTGACGCCGCTCGGCCTCGCGCTCGCCCCGGGACAGATCGGCGTGCTGACGCAGATGAAAGCGGATCGGGACACGGCCTTCGCCGGGCTCGCGAGCGCAGCGCCGACGCTGTTCCGAGCCGAGACGCTGGTGGCGGGGCAGATGCCGCAGTTCGCGGACACGACGTCGGGTACGCAGCGAGATCTGTTCGAGCGGCTCGTCGAGCGTACGCGCGTGCTCTCCGACGGGATCTGGTTCGGAACGCCGCACAACCTCGCGCTGGAGTGGGAATCCAAGGCGCTCGCAGCGCAGATGTATAAGATGACCCACGAGCATCTCGTGCTCTATGGCAAGCTCGACTACTGGATTCCACGGGAGCACGTCGACGAGATGGCGAAGCGGCTGCCCAACTGCCGTCTCGAGGTGTTTCCCTACGTCGGTCATTCGATGAACCTGGAGGTGCCGCTGCTGTTCGCGCGCATCTTCGCCGATCACTTCCGGGCGGGATAGCCGGGCGCGCTCTCGAGCTTTGGAAGCGTCATGAAGGGAGTAAGGCAATGACATCGCGATCACCCACTCTCAAGCGCTGGACGGGTCTTCTGGCGCTGGCCGCTCTGGTCGTCGCGGGCTGGGCCGCAGCGCAGCAGCCGCTCACGCCGAGATCGGTGGTGGCCGCTCTCGACGGCTTGAAGCAGACGTACGAGGTGCCGAACTTCCGCATCGGCGGCAAGTACGACCTGGCGAGGCCCGATGCTTGGCAGAACGGCGGCGAAGGCGGCACGACGCTGGAGTCGCTCGGCGGCAAGCCTGCGCATACCGCGTATATCGCAGTAGGAACGCCGAAACGCGACGCCAAAGGCGAGATCGTCAACGCGATCGTCATCAACTCGTATTACTCGGGCGACTCGACCGCGATGTACAACAACTGGTACCCGGGACAGGCCGGCAACGGCTTCTCCGGCGGGCCGCTGGTCGGGCCCGGGCTGCTCTTCGACACCGATCGCTTCTACGTCGTGTTCGTCGACGCGCTGGGACTTTGGGGTGCATCGAAGCCTTCCGACGGGCTCGGCCGCAAGTTCCCCATCTACAGCTACTACGACGTCGTTCAGCTCAACTACCGGCTGCTGCGCGACCATCTGAAAGTGGGCAAGGTCGTGCTCGCGACTGGCGTCTCGATGGGTGGAACGCAGACTTACTATTGGGGCCTCATGCATCCCGAAATGGTCGAGGCGATCATGCCGATCGGCGGCGCGACCGCGACGGACGGCGAAGGCGGCCAGGTCGCCGCGTGGACCTTCCAGCTCGCGAAGGCGGCGCTGGAGTCCGATCCGGTCTGGGTCGAGACGAAAGGCAACTACTACAACCTACCCAAGGACAAGCACCCGAATAAGGGCGTCGAGTATCACTGGTCGGTGCTGTCGCTGACCGGATACCAGCTCAACTACCGGCAGTCGCTCGGCTGGGACACGGTGTCGAAGGAAGTGTTCAGTTGGCAACCGGATTCGAGGATGGGAGCGAACGCCGGCGCGAACCTCGCGAACCTCGCGAAGCTCTTCGACGCGGTCGATCTCTGGTATCGAGACACCGTGGGCGAGATGCATAACGTCAACGCGCTCCTGCCCGGCATGAAGCCGCGCACGCTCGTCCTGCACGTCGACAACGACCAGTGGCTGATCTCCGACAAGGCGCGCGCCGCCGTGCAGGCGATTCCCGGCGCGCAGTACGTAGGCGTGACGAGCCCGATCGCTCACTACGCCGTGTTCAGCGAACCGAACACGGTCCGCGACAACCCGATCTTCGACACCTTCGTGCGCGACATCGGGCTGGTCGCCGACAAGACGATCGTGTGCGAGGCGAAGAACTACCGCAGCCCGCGAGTCAACATGAATCCCGACCCCAACAAGTCGTTCTGGAAGGACGAGATGGTGTCGCCGTTCCCGGTGAAGTACGCCAAGGTCAAGGATCGTCGCGGTATCGAGTGGGAGATCGGCTACATGGACGAGTACTGCGGGAAGGAGAAGAATCCGCCGGTGCTCGTCGTCGTGCACGGCAAAGGAGCTTTCGCGGCCCACTACGGCTACCTCATCAAGTTCGCGGTCGAGCGCGGCTATCGCGTGATCGCACCCGACATGCCGCAGTGGGGCATGTCCGGTCCGGGCAACATCGACAAGCCCTGGACGCGCACGCTCAACGACGTGCGCGACGCGTTCCACGCGCTCATCGTCGACAGGCTCGGCGTCAGGAAGGCGTTCTACCACGGGCACTCGCTGGGCGGGCAGGTCGTGCTCGGCTATGCGCTCAAGTATCCGGACGCGGTGCGCGGCCTCATCCTCGAAGGTCCCGCGGGACTCGAGGAATACCCGCGCAACATCAAGCTCGGCGACAAGGAGCTGCCGCTCTGCGACAAGTCGTACGCGTACGACCGGGCGCGCTTCGAGCAGGTCTACGGCGCCACGGGCATGATCGAAGGCGAGGCGAAGCGCACCGCCGAGGGCGTGCGCGACTTCTTCTACTTCCGCCAGCGCGATCCGGAGACCGGCGCCGTCACGCCCGCCTACAACGGATACTTCAAGTACGACACGGAGTACGCGCGCCTCCACACCGACCAGCGCGTGGCCATGATCACCGGCAACAAGCGAGAGCTCGACCAGTGGGTGTTCATGTTCATCTACGACCTCTATTCCATCTGCTCGGAGCTCGCGATCGAGGATCCCGACAGCCTCAACAAGCAGCTCACGAAGATCAAGGCGCCGATCTTTCTCGCGTTCGGGTCGCTCGAGCCGTTCATCCCCGGCACGGCGCTCAACCAGCTCGACGAGCTCGACACGGACATCATCGTTCCGTTCATGAAGCGGATGGCGGCAGCGGGCAATCCGCCCGTGACCAAGGTCTATCCCGGCGCGGCGCACTTCATCCACACCGACATGCCGTACGAGTTTGCGCGCGACACGGTGGATTTCATGAGGACGGGCCACGTCAACGGGTTCTCGGCCAACGTCGTCGATGCGCTGATCGGAGAGGCGGCTCCGGCTGTCAGCGGAGAAGGCGGCGACGGCGCGACACCTGCGAAGCCTTCAGGACTGGCGAAGTGAGGCACATCATGAACACGAACGCGAAGACCAGAACCTACGGGAGCGAATGGCTCCTCATCGTGGCCATCCTGGCCGCGATGCTTTGGGCCGGATCGGCGCATGGGGACGAGGCGACGGCGCCCGCTGCCGGTGATCAGGTGCGGGTAACGATCGCGCAAGCGGGAGCCGCCGGAGCGGCGGTCGGGCCGACGGTCAACGAAATCGTGCAGAGCCCGGCCAAGGCGATCGTCACGCCGAACTCCAACATCCCCGACCAGGACGCGAAGAAGCGCTACTACACGATCCCGAACTTCCGCCTCGGCGGCAAATACAACCTCGACGCCGATCCGGAAACGTGGCGCAACGGCGGCGAGGGGGGCACGACGCTCGAATCGCTGGGCTCGGGACCGCTGCAGGTCGCGTACATCGCGGTGGGAACGCCGAAGCGCAACGACAAGGGCGAGATCGTCAACGCGATCATCATCAGCACCTTCTACTCCGGCGACTCGACCTGGATGTACAACACCTGGTACGAGGGCCAGCCGGCCAACGCGTTCTCGGGGGGCGCGATCGTCGGTCCGGGGCGCGTGATCGACACCAACAAGCACTACGTGGTGTTCCTCGACGCGATCGGGCTGTGGGGCGCGTCGAAACCCTCCCACGGCCTCGGCCGCAAGTTCCCGCAGTACAGCTACATGGACATGGTGGTGGCGAACTACCGGCTGCTGCGCGATCACTTGAACGTCGCGCAGGTCGAGCTCGCGACCGGCGTGTCGATGGGCGCCACACAGACCTGGGTGTGGGGAGTCATGTACTCCCCGAGCGGGTACGTGAAAGCGATCATGCCCATCGGCGGCACGACCGCCTCGGATGGTGCGGATCCGGTCGGCCAGTGGACGTTCCGGCTGGCGCAGGCCGCGATCGAGAGCGATCCGAACTGGCGCGCGACCAACGGCAACTACTACAACCTGCCGAAGGAGAAGCATCCCAACCAGGGCATGCAGTTCATGTGGTCCACCCTGCAGCTCACCGGGTACACGTTCCCGGTGCGCTCGGCCACGCCGTGGAAGACGCTGCAGAAGGAAGTCTTCTACTGGGAGCCCAAGGCAGACGAAACGGCGACCTACATCGCCCGGGTCAAGAACGAGGACGCGGTCGACTACTGGTACCGCAACAACGCCGGCTTCAACTACAACATCAACAACGAGCTGAAGCGCATCAAGGCGCGCACCCTGGTCGTACACGTGCAAAACGACCAGTGGCTGATGGTCGAGAACGCGCGCAAGGCCGCCGCGGCCGTCCCGGGCGCGTACTTCGCTACCCTGTCCGATCCCGGCGCGCACTACGGCGTATTCCGTGCACCCAACATCCTCAAGGACACGATCGGCGCCTTCATCGAGGATCGCTTCACGACCAGCTTACCCGGCGTGGGCGGCGGAACGGGTGGTGGCGCGGAGGCGGCGCCCGCCAAGCCTGCCGGACTCGCAAAGTAAGTGGCAGTTGATCCCTTACAACCGACGGTATGCCCTTCGCCGCCATTCGCGGCCATCGAATCCGCTACGCCCTGCACGGCGAAGCCGGACGGCCGCTGGTCACTTTCGCGAACGGGCTGACGCAGAACGCAGATCTGTGGACGGCCTACGGTGCGCAGCTCGCACGGTTCGGCTATCGCGTGCTCGCCTACGACATGGTCGGGCAGGGCCAGTCGGCCAAGCCGGTGCTCGGGATCGAGCTCGCCGATCACGCCAACATCCTCGCCTGCCTTCTGGATCATCTGGAGGCGGAGCGCACGCATCTCGCCGGCATAAGCTTCGGCGGCGTGGTGGCGCTCGACTTCGCGATCCGGCACGGCGACCGCCTGACAAGCCTCGTGGTGATGAGCAGCTTCGCTGAGCTGACGCCGCAGCTCGAATGCCTCGGCGAGGTGCTCTACGAGGGGCTTACGCAGGTAGGCCTGCCGTACCTGCAGAGCCTGCTCTACCCGATGAACATGAGTTCGGCGTGGCTCGCGGCGAACCGCGACCGCATCCCGGAAATGAGGCGCGCCGGGTACATCGGCAACGACCTGTACGCGCTGCAGAACCTGATGGAATCGTTCGTGAAGTTCCGGCCGCTGACGCCGGAGCTCGGCGAGATCCGCTGTCCCGTGCTGCTCATGAACGGCGAATTCGATTTCTTCACCCCGCGCGAGTGCCATGAGCTCATGCGGCGCAACCTGCCGAACTGCAGGCTGCTGCTGATCCAGAACGCGTATCACGCCTTCACGCTGGAGCTCCCCGACGTCACGCTGCGTCAGCTGCTGGAGTTCCTGCGCGCCGTCGACGGCGGCACTTGGATCGGCGACGGCTCGGTCTGGATCGCCGCCGAGCGGGCGGACGCGCACCCGCACGCCTTTCGCTGCCCCGGAGATCACATGCGAGCGATACCCCTCCCGGATCGAACGCATGAGGCCGTCGCCGGGGCACCGAGGCGAAAAAAGGTCCGGGCGTGAACTCCCCGCTGGCGCTCTACGACCGCGCGCGCTCCGCGATTGCGACCCGCGGCTTCGACTCCGACACGCAGACCAAGATCGCGCTGTTCCTGGGCGCAGCGAAGAACGTCAATGCGGCGATCCTGGCGGCCGTCGAGCTGCAGCCGTTGGTCACCGTGGCGTATCCCTTCATTCATGGGCAGTATTTCCGCGAGCTCGAATTCGCGTCGCTCCTCGCCCGCGTGACGCGCTGGTCGGCCAACGCCGCGCTCTACGGCGAAGGCGCTTCGATCGTCGCGCCCCTGTGGGCCGAGTGGTGGCGCACGCAGGTTCCGGTCGGAGCGCTGCCCGGCGCCGAGGCGCCTTATGCCGCTCTCGCGCTCGGCCACGCGCTCCTCGCGCGCGTTCGCCTGGCACCGGTGATCGCCGACGGCGTCGACGATCTCGAGCCCTTCGTCGTCGCCATCCGCCGCATCGAGCGGGAAAACGGGCGCATGATCCAGGCACAGATCCGGCTGCTGAAGGAGGCTCCGAGCCCGCTCACCCTGGAGCAGCGCGAGGGCCTGATCGAGGCCGAGCAGGCCGCGGTCGACACCGCCTTCGAGCTCTTCCTGCGCTGGCTCGCCGCGGATGACGGGGTGTCGGCGAACTCGAGCTGATCCTCGAAAGCTCTCTTCGAGTTGCCACGCCAGCGAGCCGCGCCGGCCTTCAGCCTCCGCGGCGAGCTCATTCCTTGACGAAAGTCATACGGCCTCAACGCGGGCGGAGCATCATAGGCGTCGAAACAGGCGCGGAGCGGGTCGCTCCGGCGCGTCTCGCTGACCTCGTGGAGCCGAGTCGAAAGTCTCGGAAGATCGCATGCTCGAAGGAAAAGTCGCCATCGTTACGGGTTCCACCAGCGGCATCGGTCTCGGCATCGCGCGCGCGCTGGCCGCGCAGGGCGCCCACATCGTGCTCAACGGCTTCGGCGACGCCGCGCAAATCGACGGGCTGCGCAAAGAGCTCGCCGCCGGCCCGAGCTACAGCGCAGCCGAGGTGACCAAGTACGGTTTCGCCCAGGCGGCGCAGCTCAGGCGGGCGGAAGGCGGCGGCGCCGGCGTGAAGGTCGCCTACAGCCCCGCCGACATGAGCAAGCCGGCCGAAGTCGTCGGCATGATCGAGCAGGCCACGCGCGAGCTCGGCCGCGTCGACATCCTGGTCAACAACGCGGGCATTCAGTACACGGCGCCGGTCGAGGAATTTCCGCCGGAAAAGTGGGACGCGATCATTGCGATCAACCTGTCGGCGAACTTTCACGCCGTCCGCGCCGTCCTGCCGCAGATGAAGCAGCGCAACTGGGGCCGCATCGTCAACATCGCGTCGACCCATGGGCTGGTAGCCTCCACGCAGAAGGCCGCCTACGTCGCGGCCAAGCACGGCGTGCTCGGGCTCACCAAGGTCGTGGCGCTCGAGACGGCCACGACCGGCGTCACCTGCAACGCCATCTGTCCCGGGTGGGTGCTGACGCCGCTCGTGCAGAAGCAGATCGACGACATGGCCGCCCGCGAGCGCATTTCGAAGGAGGAGGCGCAAGCGCGGCTCCTCGGCGAGAAGCAGCCCTCGCTGGCGTTCGCGACACCCGAGCAGATCGGCGCCTTGGTGGTGTTCCTCTGCTCCGAGCAGGCGGCCCAGATCCGCGGCGTGGCGATGCCCGTCGACGGCGGCTGGACGGCGCAATGACGAGAGTCCTATGAAGACCACTACGCTCGAAGAAGCAGTCGCGCTGATTCCCAACGGCGCGAGCCTGATGATCGGCGGGTTCATGGCAGTCGGCACGCCGGAGCGGCTGATCGACGAGCTGGTCCGGCAGGGCAAGCGCGGGCTCACCGTGATCGCCAACGACAGCGCGATGCCCGGCCGGGGGATCGGCAAGCTCGTCTCCGCCGGGCTCGTGCGCAAGGTGATCGCGAGCCACATCGGCCTCAACCCGGAAACGCAGAAGAAGATGCTCGCCGGCGAGATGGAGGTCGAGCTGGTTCCCCAGGGCACGCTGATCGAGCGCATCCGAGCGGCCGGCTACGGCCTCGGTGGCATCCTCACGGCGACTGGCGTCGGCACCGTCGTCGAGGAGGGCAAGAAGAAGATCGAGGTCGACGGCCGCGCCTACCTCCTCGAGAGGCCACTGCCCGCCGACTTCGCGCTGATCGAGGCGTTTCTCGCCGACTACCTCGGCAACCTGACTTACGCGCTCACTGCCCGGAACTTCAATCCCGTGATCGCCATGGCGGCGGCGGTGACCATCGTGGATGCCGAGCACGTCGTCCCGGTCGGCATGATCTCGCCGGATCACGTCATGACGCCAGCACCACTCGTCGATTATCTCGTAGCCTGATGGCCATGGAACCTCAAACCGTTATCGCCAGGCGCATCGCACTGGAACTTCGCGACAACATGCTCGTCAACCTCGGCATCGGCATCCCGACGCTGGTCGCGAACTACGTTCCGCCGGGGATGCACATCTTCTTCCAGTCGGAAAACGGCCTGATCGGCACCGGACCGATTCCCGAGGAGGCGATGGCCCAGCCGCGGCTCACCGACGCCGCGGGCAAGCCGGTGAGCGCCATTCCCGGTGCGTGCACCTTCGACAGCGCGGTGTCGTTCGGTTTGATCCGCGGCGGACACGTCGACATGACCGTGCTCGGCGGGCTGCAGGTCGACGAGCACGGACAGCTCGCGAACTGGATGATCCCCGGCAAGATGGTTCCCGGCATGGGCGGCGCGATGGACCTCGTCTCCGGCGCGAAGCGGGTCGTGATCGCGATGCAGCACACCGCCAAGGGCAAACCGAAGATTCTCAAGCGCTGCACGCTGCCACTCACTTCCGTGCGACGCGTGGACCTCGTGGTAACGGAGCTCGCCGCCATCTCGTTCGCCGACGGCAAGCCTACGCTCATCGAGACTGCGCCCGGTGTATCGGTCGAGCGGGTGCTCGCCGCCACCGAGGCGAGCCTCGTCGTGCCGCCACGCGTATCCGAGATGCAGATTCAGGAGAAGCAGCCATGACGCTCAACATTCCCCGTCCGGTGCTCAAGGGCGCCAAGGCGCTCGTGGTGGGCGTGGCCAACCAGTACTCGATCGCCTACGGCTGCGCCAAGGCGTTTCGCGAGCTCGGCGCCGACCTGGCGCTCACCTACGTCAACGAGAAGACGAAGACCTACGTCGAGCCTCTCGCGAAGGAGCTCGAGGCGCCGATCTTCATGCCGCTCGACGTCGCGACGCCCGGAATGCTCGAGGAAGTGTTCGGCCGCATCACGAAGGAGTGGGGCAAGCTCGACATCCTCGTGCATTCGATCGCCTTCGCGCCGAAGGAGGACCTGCAAGGAGGGCTACTCAACTGCTCCGCGGAGGGCTTCAAGATCGCGATGGACATCTCCTGCCACTCCTTCGTGCGCATGGCGAGGCTCGCCGCGCCGCTGATGAAGGACGGTGGCACGATGTTCGCGATGAGCTATTACGGCGCGAACAAGGTCGTGCCGAACTACAACGTGATGGGCCCCGTGAAGGCTGCGCTCGAGGCCTCGTGCCGCTATCTCGCCTACGAGCTGGGCGGCAAGGGCATCCGCGTGCACGCGATCTCACCCGGGCCGCTGAAGACCCGCGCGGCGTCCGGGTTGAAGGACTTCGACCTCATGCTCAACGAAGCCGCGCAGCGGGCGCCGATCGGCGAGCTGGTCGACATCGTGGACGTGGGCTTCACCTGCGCCTACCTCGCGACGCCGTACGCTCGGAGGCTCTCGGGCGGCACGGTGTACGTCGACGGTGGCGTGAACATCATGGCGTGAGGGAGGCCGAGATCCCTACTGGAGAAACGCAATGAAACTTTGGATCGGCAACATGGCGCCCGGAACGAGCGACGACGAGCTCAAGGAATTCCTCAAGAAGTACGCGCCCGACCTGGAGTGCACCACCATCGCCCGTGTCGACGGCGCGGGCAACCGGCCGGGAGCCATGATCCAGTTCGAAGAGGCAAGCCGGGCAGGACTCGACACGTTGGGAAGGCGGCTCAACGGCATGTACTGGAAGGGCCACGAGCTGGTCAGCACGGTGTACATGGTCTGATGCGGGCCTCAACCGTGGTTCACGACGAGCAGAAGGCTGCAGCAACGGGATGTGGGAGGCACGATATGAGCAGCAGCGACGGAACAGACATACCCATCCGGCAATCCATGGTCCGATCGGCCGCATGGCAGACCGGATCGTCCACTGCGGGCCATCGAGTGGCGCTGATTCTGGCCATGGTGGTTGCGGCGATCGTGTTGTTCGCCTTGATGCCGCGGATCGTGCACTGAAGCTGTCGCGCGGTATGATGCTCACGCCGCGGTCGGCGTTTACGCCGGCGGGCTCGTTTGCGCTGCGTTAACGAACCGGACGAGCGTCCGGGGGCTGCCCAACCACCTGAGGAAACGAACCATGAGCTACCTGAAGATCCTTGTCACCGCCGTCGCTGTCGCCGCGGTGGCATCGACGGCCCAAGCGCAAAAACCGATCGTCTATCCGGCCAAAGGGCAGAGCGCGGACCAGAAGAAGAAGGACGACCAGGCATGTCTGGCATGGGCCAAGCAGGACACCGGGATCGATCCCAAAGCCGCGTCCGCGCCGCCGCCCCAGCAGACGGGCCCCGCGACGGGCGGAGGAGAACGCGTTCGGGGCGCAGCGCGCGGCGCGGTCGGCGGCGCGGTAATCGGCGGCATCGCCGGTGATGCCGGCACGGGAGCCGCCGTCGGCGCGGCCGCGGGAACCATGGCCGGCGGCCACCGAGCCCGCAAGAACCAGGCGGCGCAGAACCAGCAGGCCGTCCAGCAGCAGCAGGACGCCCTGAACACCTACTATCGAGCGTACGGCGCGTGCATGGAAGGTCGCGGCTACACGATCAAGTGAACGAGGCGAGGTTCGTCGGGCGCGGCCTCCTCGATCCGGTCGATCGCGTCTCGGAGGTGATGTTCGGTCTGCTCATGGCCGTGAGCATCGTCGGGGCGCTGTCGATCGCGAGCGCGGGGCGACAGGACGTGCGCACGGCCCTGATCGCCGCGCTCGGCTGCAATCTGGCTTGGGGGCTCGTCGATGCCGTCATGTACCTCGTGCGCACCCTTACCGAGAGGACGCGCAACGTGGCGCTGGCGAGGCGGGTGGCCGGCGCGGCGCCTGACTACGGGCATCGCGCGATCGTCGCGACGCTGCCGGATCACGTCGCCGCGATCGTCGGCGATGCGGAGCTCGAGGGCA
>Ga0187776_10000870_pt1 | contig 14734 bp, 12 predicted proteins | sample 0216_BV02_MP12_2_FD_132426 | JGI IMG/M metagenome (GOLD analysis project Ga0187776, IMG submission 132426) | Tropical peat soil microbial communities from peatlands in Department of Meta, Colombia - 0216_BV02_MP12_20_MG | ecosystem: Environmental > Terrestrial > Soil > Wetlands > Peat | place...
CGCACGACCACTCGCACGACCACTCGCACGACCACGAGCAGCATTAGCGGCATGCGCTGATCGCCCGGTCCGGAAGGCGCGAAGAGCGGCATATACTTCGCGGCAGTTTTCCGACCCCGGGGTCGCTTCATGGCCGCAAGCGGCGGCATCCACGGCGCGGCGGCGGGCGAGGCGCGCGAGCGCCAGCCGCGCGCGCTTCCCACGCTCTTCTTCACCGAGATGTGGGAGCGCTTCAGCTACTACGGCATGCGCGCGCTGCTCGTGCTGTACCTCGTGCACGCACTCGGCTACGCGCGCGAGGACGCCCTCGAGCTCTACGCCACCTACACCGGCCTCGTGTACATCTCGCCGCTCGCCGGCGGCTACCTCGCCGACCGTTATCTCGGACGGCGCAAGGCGATCCTCGTGGGCGGCGTCACGATGGCCTTCGGGCATTTCGCCATGGCCTTCCCCGCGCTGCTGCACCTCGCCCTCGGCCTCCTCGTCGTGGGAAACGGCTTCTTCAAGCCCAACATCGGGACGCTGCTCGGCACCTATTACCGTGAGCACGACGCGCGCCGCGATCCGGGCTTCACCATCTTCTATATGGGCGTGAACCTCGGAGCCTTCTTCTCGCCGTTCGTGGCGGGGACCCTCGGCGAGAGGGTCGGCTGGCACTACGGCTTCGCGTCGGCCGGCGTGGGCATGTGCCTCGGCCTCGCCCAGTTCCTGCTGAGCGGCGACCGGCTTGGCACGGCGGGCCTGCCCCAGGGCAAGCACCGCCTCGATCGGGGGGACTGGATCCAGGTAGCGCTCATCAGCGTCGGCATGATCCCGCTCGTGTACGCGGTGCTGGGAGCCTGGACGCTCGCCGGGCCCGCATGGGACGCGCTTTCGCCGGCGGGGCGTCTCCTGGCGGTCGCGATCGCGATCTCGGCGCTCTGGTTCGGCGCCAACCACCTTCGCGGCCGGAAGTCCGCCGCGCCCGCGCTCCTCACGCGCGAGGAGTGGCACCGCGTCGCGGCCATCTTCATCCTGGGATTCTTCGTCGTCTTCTTCTGGATGGGCTTCGAGCAGGCGGGCGGCACGATGAACCTCTTCGCCGACCAGCTCACCGACCGCAACCTCGGCGGATGGATGATCCCCGCCTCGTACTTCCAGGCGATCAACCCGCTCGGCATCCTCGCGATGGGCGGCGGGTTCGCCGCGCTGTGGCTGCGGCTCGACCGCTCGCGCTTCGCGCTGCCCACGCCGGCGAAGATGGCCCTGGGGCTGCTCTTCCTCGCCTCGGGCTTCGTCGTCCTCGCCATCGCGCAGGCCCGCGCCGACCTTCTCGGCCAGGTCGGGCCGCAGTGGCTCTTCTTCGTGTACGTGCTGCACACCATCGGGGAGCTTTGCCTTTCGCCCGTCGGCCTCTCGATGGTGACCAAGCTCGCCCCGGCGCGGGTCGCGGCGCTGATGATGGGCATCTGGTATCTGTCGAACGCGGCGGCGAACTACCTCGCGGGCACCCTCGAGGAGATGCTCAAGGGCAGCGCGATCCCGCTCTATTGGTTCCTCGTCGCGAGCTCCTTCGGCGCGGGCTTTCTCCTCCTCGTCCTCACCCCGTTCGTCAAGCGCCTCATGCACGGACGGGGCTGAAGCACCCGTCCGCGGCCTTCCCCGGGGCCTTTCCGGCCCTTCATTACAGGAAACGGCTCCACGTTACGGAGCGGTTACTCCTGAAACGGGCGTTTGAATGAAATACCTCACAAATCAAGGAATTCCGTGATGCGCTTCACAGGGATTGCCCTCCTCGCTGCGTACAGTTCGGGCCATGCATCAGACCCCCATCAACGTTACGCAACGAGAGAGGACGACCATGAAAACGAATACCCGCAACATCCTGATCAAGTCCGCCGTCGCGCTCGCGCTCGCGGCCCCGATGCTCGCCAACGCGGAATCGCAGTTCACCACCGGCGCGGGCTCCCCGATCACCGCGACCGCGCACCTGGACTTCCAGATCACGATCCCGAAAGTGCTCTTCCTGCAGGTCGGCACCGGCACGGCCGGCGGCAACAACGCCACGGTGAACCAGATCGCGTTCACGGTCCCCGGCGCCAACCTGGGCGACAGCTCGGTCATCAACGCTTCCGTCGCCTCGGGCGACCTGGGCAACGGCACGGTCACCGCCAAGGTCATCGGCAACAACGGCACGATCACCTTCACCTCGACCACGGCCGGCCCGCTCGGCAACGGCGCGGGCGACACGATCTCCTTCGCGCAGATCGCGACCGCGGTGGCGACCCTCACTTCCGCCACGGCCCTGGCCCACCCGGCCCTCGCCGACGGCGCGACGACCACGGTGACCCTGACGCCCGCCGTCGGCAAGGTGATCAACCGCGACGCCAAGTGGACGTACACCTACCTCAACCAGAACGTGGTCCCGCCCGGAACGTACGGTGGCGTGAACACGAACAACAGCCGCGTGACTTATACTGCGTCGATGCCGTAATCGGCTCGCGCGGACAGGCAAGTCGACCCAACCGAGGCGCCGCGCGACGAACGCGGCGCCTCTTTCACTTTCAGGAAGGGCGCGATGGATGGATCGGTCTTCCCGCTGAGGACGCTCGCGGCCGTGCTGTGCGCCTGCGCCTCGGCCCTTCCCGCGCGCGCCTTCACCGTCAACATCAATCCGGGCACGCGCGCCATCTACCTGCAGGTGGGCAACGGCTCCTTCACGGGCACCTACCAGGGCGGGGGGACGCCCGGGAACAACGCCACGATCAACACGGTGTCGGTCAGCGTCTCGGCGGCGGCGCTGGGCACCGGCGCGGCGCAGCAGATGTCGAGCGACAGCACCCAGAGCCGCAGCTTCTACGACAACTACGCGTTCTGCAATCCGCCGGTGCAGATCTACATCGGCGGCTTCTTCCGGCTGCCGGGCAACTCCGGCACGGCGACGCTGTCGGTGACCACCTCCGCGCCGGACCTGGTGAACGCGACGGGGGACACGATCCCGTTCAGCCAGATCAGCTGGACGAGCAGCGGCAACGGCGATGCCGGCGCCGAGCCCATCCCCGCCGGGACGTTCACCGGCGGCACGCAGACGCTCGCCAGCTTCCCGGTGAACACCTGGCGCGAGAGCTGCCACACGTTCTCGTACGCGAACGCCGCGAGCGTGGCCGCGGGCACCTATACCGGCCGGGCTACCTACACGCTGAGCGCGCCATGAAGCTCGCCGCCCTGTTCTTCTCGCTGGCCGCGGCATGCACCGCGCCCCTCGCGTCAGCCGCGACCTACCGCATCGACGATTCCATGTCGCTGCCGCGGGAAAGCACGACCGCCATGAAGTGGCGCTCGATCGCCCCGGGCCGCGACATGGGCTACATGGTCGAAGGCTCGAACATCGTGACGGTGCGGCTCAACCTCGCGCCGTGGCTCAACAAGACCGGGAAGATCTACATGGTGCTGCCCGAGCAGCCGATCGGCCAGGTGATGGCCGAGTGGTCCACGCAGGGCAAGCTCCTTCCCGGCCAGCTCGTCTCGGGCAACCGGACGCTCGTCTACTCGGGGCTCATCCGCTCGAGCCTGCTCGAGGACACGATCGTGCTCAAGCTCTCGGCCGACGGAAGGCGGCTCATCGCGCCCCTCAGCCTGCAGTTCTACTTCGAGATCGACGTCGACTAGAGGAACCATGATCCGCAATGCCGCGCCCGTGGCGCTCGCCGCCTGCCTGCTCGCCTGCGCCATCCCCGCCGCGCGCGCCCAGGGATTCGCCGCGCTCGTCTCGCCCCCGCGCTTCGAGCTGCAGGTGAAGCCGGGCGAATCGCACCGCGAGGTGATCGAGATCACCAACGCGAGCGCGCAGGCCGCCAAGTACCACGTGCGCACCGCGGACTGGACCCTCAGCCCCGACGGCGCGGTCAAGTTCGTCGACGCGCTGATGCCGGCAAGCTGCCGCCCGTGGGTCGCCCTCGAGGCGCACGACATCACCGTCTCGCCGGGCGGGAAGTACCGCTACCGGTTCGACGTCGCGCCGCCCGCGGGAGCGGCCGCCGGGGAATGCCGCTTCGCGGTCCTGATCGAGGGCGGCGAGCAGAAGGTGGAGCTGAGCGGCGGCCCGAGCTTCCCCATCGCGGCGCGCCTCGGCGTGATCATCTACGTGCAGATCGGCGCCGCCGCGCCCAAGCTCGAGGTGGTGGGCGCCAAGGTCGCCACCGTCGAGCAGCAGAAGCTTCCCGTCGTGCTGGTGAAGAATTCCGGAAACGCCCACGGGCGCCTCACGGGATTCCTCTCGGGCACCGACGCGGCGGGCCAGAGCCTCGAGTTCACGCCGTCGACGCTGCCGATCCTTCCGGGCGAGACGCGCGCGATCCCGCTCACGCTGCACATCGAGCGCGGCCCGCGCGTTACGATCACCTATCCCATCACGATCCGCGGCAACCTCGAGTGGAGCGGCGGCAAGACGCCCTTCGAGCAGACCTTCAAGCCGTGATGGGACGGCGCCTCCTCCGCGCCGCCCGCGTCGTCCTCCTCGTCGCCGTTCCGGCCGGCATCGCGCATTCCGCGCCCCCGGTGCCCGACGTCGCCACCCCGCCGCCTCCGCCCGCTCCCTACGAGGATCGCCTCATCGACAACGGCAAGCTCGCCCCGCTGCCGTCCGAGGCCGAGGAGGCCCACTACGATTCCAGCGGCTGGTCGCGCTCGTGGCGGATCGAGGGGTTCGGCAGCCGCGTCGAGGAAGGCGGCACGGTCACGTACGAGAACGGAGTCGTGCTGAACGGCAGCCTCGACACGCCGGACTACGGGACGCTCACCTTCGACGCCAACGTGCGCGGGCCCTCGGCCACCGGCGTGTACACGCTCTGGCAGCGCGGGCTGCCGTTCGACAACGGCTGGCGCGCCAACAACGGCGCAGGCATGCTCAACACCCCGGGCATCGAGCTCAGCCGCCAGCAGTTCCGCTTCTTCATGCCGACCTTTCCGATCGCCGGCGCGCAGACCGAGTGGATCCAGCCCGGCAGGTTCCAGTTCCAGGCGAGCGTCGGCGAGCCGGGCGTGTACGACGGGCTGCGGCTCGCGGGATTCTCGCGCCTCGGCGGCAGCCTCTTCACCGCGGGCGGCCAGTGGAACCCGGATCCGCACTTGCAGGTGGGCCTCCAGGGGATCGACGCGATCGGCGTCGGGGCGGGGCTCGATTCGAACGACCCGACGGCGTCGGTGGATGCGCGCTCGTGGTACGGGGCGCTCGCGTGGACGAGCTCCGACACGCACGTGCAGTTCAACCTGATGGACAGCGAGGTGAACCAGGCCCACCACGACGTCGGGATGTGGTTCGACGCCGAGATGTCGACGGGGCGCTACCGGCACAACTTCGGCGCCTTCCGCTTCGGGCCCGACCTCGCGTGGGGCTACTCGCCCGTGAACCGCGACCTGCAGGGCTCGTACTACCGGGTGAGCTACGCGAGCCAGCAATGGACCTGGTCGGGCGGATTCGACAGCACGAGCTCCGTCAGCTCCCTGGGCGCCAACAGCCTCTACGGCACCGGCAACCTGCGCTACCAGGTGGACACCACGCTCGGCGTGGGCGGGGGCGCCTCGGTGCGGCACTCCGGGACCAACGCGGGCGAGGTGTACGGCTTCGTGGACAAGCTGAGCAGCCTCGGCACGACGCGCGTGCAGGTGGACGTGGTCGACGCCGAGGCGGCGCAGCACAGCAAGCAGGTCACCATCGACCACACCTGGCCCACGGCAGTGGGCCTGCGCCTGAGCACGACGCTTTCGCTCGGCGTCGAGAAGACGCCCGATGCGCCGCAGCTGCGCCGTGTGGGATTCGCCGCCAACGGCTCCATCGACCTCACCGCCGACCTGAGCCTGGAAGGCAGCGTGCACTGGACGCAGGACCGCGACTCGACGCAGCGCACGGTCGGCCGCTACGCGAACCTCGGGCTGGTATGGCGCATCTCGCAGCAGTGGTCGCTCATCGCGAGCTATTACGACAATCGCAGCACCGTGACCGACCTCTCGTTCGCCGGGATCGCGCCCGTCGTGCCGCTGCCGCTCGTGCCGGTGGTGCCGAGGGACCGCGCGATCTTCGTCACCGTGCGCTACGAGGACCGGGCCGGGACGCCGGCGGTGCCCCTGGGCGGGCTGCCGGGCGGGGGAGCGGGCACGATCACGGGCACGATCTACTACGACAACAACGAGAACGGGCTCCGGGACGCGGGCGAATCGGGCGCGGCCAACGTGACCGTCGTCCTCGACGGCCGCTTCGGCGCGCGCACCGACGCGGACGGGCGCTTCACGTTCCCGATGGTGGCGGCGGGTCCCCACGTGGTCGTGGTGATCCCGGACAACCTCGCGCTCTCCTACAACGTGAGCAACCAGGGGCGGCGCGAGGTGGTCGTCAGCACCCGCGAGGTCAGCTCCGTCGACATCGGCGCGACGCGCACGCGCTGAGGCGCGCGGGCGGCGGGCCCTCAGCCCACGTCGAGCGCGAGCGTGCGGTATCCCACGCGGCAGCTTCCGACGCGCAGAATGACGCGCCCCCGGCCCTCGGCCACCACCGTCACGAACTTCTCGTGCACGTTGCCGCGCGTCCAGGGCGAGAAGATGCTGGGCCCGTTGTAGAGGCCGCGGCCCCAGCCGTCGAGATGCCCGATCTCGATCACGCGCCCCACGGGCGCGCCCAGCTGCACGCCGCCCTCGCACTCCACGGTGAGGCGCAGCGGCTCGACGTGGGGCAGCTTCTTCGCCGAATACGGCCCGTAGGTGCCGAGGTAGCCGCGGTTGACGATGCGAAGCTCCAGCCGCGTGAGGTTCGGCCCCAGGACGTCGCGCTTCACCACCTCGACGTCGACCCGCGGGGCGAGGGCCGCGAGCCGGAGGAACGCGGCGCTTTGCTGCGCGCAAACCTCGGCGAGCTTCTCGAACGGCGGGTTCGAGATGCCCACGAGGATGTCGAGGCCGCCGACCTCCACGTCGCCGAGCTGCGGATGGCGCGCCTTGCGCCACTCGCCGAAGACGCGGCCCCGGTTCTCCTCGCGGTCCCACTTGGCGAGCGCGGCGAAGTCCTTGCGGTCGAGCTTCGAGTAGTGGTCGACGAAGGGCTTCTTCGTCTCCACGCCGATCCTGCGGAAGACGTCCCAGAGCTCGACGGCGTAGGCGATCGCCCCGCGCTGCTGGTAGGCGTACTCGACGATGTCGCCCCGCAGCGGCGTCTCGGGCTCGTAGAGGAACTCGTGGTAGCCGCTCACGGTGGGATAGCCCGTGAGCTCCTTCGCCCACGCCTCGACCTGGCGGAAGATCGCGAGGTCGCCCTGGTCCATCTTGTGGTCGGGCTTGTCGCCGAGCGGCCGGATGAACACGCCCCCGAAGGTGTGGAAGTTGATCCACGCGAAGATCTCGGGGTGCGCGGTGGCGAAGTCGAGGATCGCGCGGATCTCGGGCGAGCTGCCGGGATAGTCGCCCGCGCCCGCCTGCTCCGGCTCCGGCGCCCACTGGTAGGGGAAGTTGCGGTTGAAGTCGTACTGGTTGTCGGAGAGGAAGTACGGGTCCGGGACGTGGCGCCCGTCGAAGTTGACGATCCGCCCCTCGGGATAGAGCTTGTAGTAGGGCGGCGGATCCTCGGGAAGGCGCGGCACCATCACGCCCGGGGCGCCGGCGAGCTCCACGAGCTCGCCGTCGTCGCAGGCCTGGCGCATGTAGCCCATGCGCCCGTCGCCGTCGAAGTCGTGCGCCTCCCAGTACGCGTGACCCTTGTGGCGGCGCTCGTCCACGGGGCTCGAGCGCACGTAGCGTCCGGTCTTCAGCACCGCCTCCGCGCCGTCCGGCGAGATGCGCGGGACCACGTAGAAGAGCATGTCGCCGATCGCCTCGGCCATGTGCGGCGGCAGGCCCTGCGGGACCCGGCCCTCGTGGATGCCGATCACGTCCTCGGCGATCGCGAGCGCGGCGCTCGAGCCGCAGAGCTCGGAAGCGTGCATGTTTCCGTCCACCCACGCCGCGGGGCGCGCGCGATCGGGATCGGGCCCCAGCGTGAGCAGCGGGATCTCGCGCCCCTCGGCGGTGCGCCCCAGCGTGCCCAGCTTCACGAAGCGGGGATGGCGCTCGGCCCATTCCCGCACTTGCCCCATCAGCTCGGCGTAGTCCAGATATCTCTCTCGGAACATGGCGCGCATCTTAGCGAAAAAGGCGAAACAAGGGGTCAGGTTGCTTCTCGGGCCTGTCCCCTTTTCCGGCCGGCTTTAGAATGCGGCGATGCGTACGCAGGATGCCCGGACTCTCGGCGTGCTCTGGCTCTGCGGCATCTGCCTCCGCCTCACCGTGCTCGCGATTCCGCCGGTGATCCCGATGCTGCACCGCGACCTGCGTCTCACGCAGGCCGAGGTCGGCGCGCTCGCGAGCCTGCCGGTGCTCCTGCTGTCCTTCGCCGCGATTCCCGGCGCCTTCCTCATCGCGCGCTTCGGGGCCGCGCGCGTGCTCTCGGGCGGAATCCTCCTCGCGGGCGCGGCCTCGGCCTTGCGCGGCGCTTCCTTCGATGCGCCCACGCTCTTCGCCACCACGTTCGCGATGGGCATGGGGATCGCGGTGATGCAGCCGGCGTTCCCGTCGATCGTGCGCGAATGGCTCCCCGCGCGGATCGGGCTCGCGACGGCGGTGTACTCCAACGGGCTGCTCGCGGGCGAGGCGATCAGCGCCTCGCTCACGATTCCCGTGGTGCTTCCCCTGGTGGGCGAGGACTGGCGCCTGAGCCTCGTCGCGTGGTCGGTCCCGCTCTTCGCGATCGCGATCGTGGCGGTCGTCCACGCGCGCGCGCGGGAGCGGCGCGCGCACGCCCGGCCCGCGCGGGCGGCGCAGTGGCGACCCGACTGGCGCTCGCCGCTCACCTGGCGACTCGGCCTCATCGCGGGCGGCTGCTCGAGCCTGTACTTCGCCGCCAACGCGTTCCTTCCCGACTACCTGCGCCACCTGGGCCGCGCGGACCTCATCGGCCCGGCGCTGTCCGCGCTCAACTGGGCGCAGATGCCCGCCTCCCTGGCCCTCCTCGCCTTCTCCGGGCGGCTCATGATGCGGCGCGGTCCCCTCGTCGTGACCGGCGCCCTCGGGTGCGTCGCGATGGTCGGGCTCGCCGCTTCGACCGGCGGCTGGATCATCGCGTGGGCGGGCATCGTGGGGTTTTGCACCGCGATGATCCTGATCCTCACGCTCGCGCTGCCTCCCATGCTGGTGGAAGCGGCGCGCGTGCCCGGCGTCTCGGCGGCGGTGTTCGCGGTCGGATACCTCTGCGCGGTGGTGACCCCGGTGGCGGGCGGCCTCGCGTGGGACACGACGGGCGTGCCCTGGGTCGCGTTCGCGCCCGCAGGCGCGCTCGGCGCCCTGATCGTGGTCCTCGCGCTCGGACTCGAGCTGCGTCCCGCAGCGTAGCGGCGCCGGCGCCTTCAAGGATCGGGGACGAATGCGGCGGGGAACGGGTCGGGGTCGCGCCGGCCGTAGCGGGGCGCGATCACGCCGCGGGCGACGAGGTTGCGCCAGCTGTCGTAGTAGATCGCGACGGTTTCCGCGGGCGCCTCGGTCGCGCGCTCGAACTGCGCGTATCGCGCGGGCGAGTCCTCGCGCCGCCCGTGGCCCGTGCCCAGGGGCGCGGAAGGCACGCCGAAGACCCGCGCGCCCGGCGCGGCATTCGACGATTCCATCCGCCGCCGTTCGGCATCCGGGGGCTCCATCGGCGCCACCGATTCCGGCGCCACCGCCGGGCGCGCGCGCCGGAAAAGCGCGACGCCGATCACGCCCACGTCGGCGGGCCGGCCCGTGCGCGCGGCGTAGGAGTCGCCCAGGTCCGTGAAGTAGAAGGCCGCGGTCTCCCGAAGGCTCTTGCGCCACCCGCGGACCTCGGTCCGCTCCCAGGCGCCGAGGACGTATCCGGACTGCGCCGGGCTCGCCGTCTGCCCGGTCACCACGTTCACGCCGTCCACCGACATCACCGCGAGCAGGTCCTCGCCCGCCCGGTTGCGCACCGAGACCTCGTACTCGTCGCCCGGCCGGCCCACCACGTAGGCGCGCCCGTCGTGCCAGAGCACGGGCAGCTCGCGCCCGAGGGTGCGGTCGAAGATGCGCACGTCGGCGAGACGGCCGACGGCGTGGGCGGAAAGGCTCCAGGCGCACGCGAGCGCGAGCGCGGCGGCGAGGGCGATGCGGCGAAGGCGTGGCGGGTGCAGGGCGGCCATGGGTTCTCCCGGAAGCGCCGCCCGAAGGGGCGGCTCGCCTGGATTGAACGGATCGGCCGCGCAAACGGGTTCGAGCGCGAGGCGCCCGGGGCGCCGGCCGGATAGAATCGCCGCGATGAAGACCCGCGCCGCGCTGCTCGCCGTCGCCCTCGCGCTCGCGCTGCCCGCGGCGGCGAAGACGCTGCGCTGGTCGGCGCAGTCCGACGCCTCGACGCTCGACCCGCAATCCGAGGACGAGCTCTTCACCAACACGGTGAACGCGCTCACCTACGAGCCGCTGGTGCGCTACGACAACCGGCTGCGCCTCGCGCCCGCGCTCGCCACCGAGTGGAAGGCGACCGGCCCGCGCACCTGGGTCTTCAAGCTGCGGCGCGGCGTGAAGTTCGAGGACGGCACGCCCTTCACGGCGGAGGACGTCGTCTTCTCCTTCGAGCGCGCGCGCTCCCCCTCCTCGACGTTCCGCGTCTTCGCGAACCAGGCCGGCGTCGCCCGCAAGCTCGACGACTACACGGTCGAGTTCACGACGCCCGGGCCGAACCCCGTGATGCCGGCCACGGTGGCCAACATCCTCGTCATGAGCCGCGCCTGGTGCGTGGCGCACCACGTGGAGAAGCCGCTCGACTTCGCCCGCCACGAAGAGACCTATGCGCAGGGCCACGCCATGGGTACCGGCCCGTACTCGGTGGTGTCGTACGAGCCGGGCGTGAAGACGGTCGTCCGGAAGAATCCCCTGTGGTGGGGCATCGCGGCGGGGCTCTTCACGGGCAACGTGGACCGCATCGAGTACCGGCCGATCGCCAACCCCGCCACCCGCGTGGCCGCGCTCGAGTCGGGCGAGCTCGACTTCGTGCTCGACCCGCCGGTGCAGGACGTGCCGCGGCTCGAGCGCGATCCCAGGCTGCACGTGTGGCTCGGCGACGAGAACCGCGTGATCCTCATCGGCTTCGACATGGCCCGCCCCGAGCTCCTCTACTCGGACGTGAAGGGGCGCAACCCCTTCAAGGACCGGCGCGTGCGCCTCGCCCTCGACCAGGCGATCGACATCGAGGCGATCCGCTCGCAGGTGATGCGGGGCCTCGCGACGCCCACCTCGATCCCGCTGCCCAGCCTCGCGGGGCTCGAGGGCGTGAAGGACGAGCGCTATCCGTACGACCCGGCCGCTTCGCGCCGGCTTCTCGCCGAGGCCGGCTACCCGGCGGGCTTCGGCTTCACCCTCGACTGCCCGAACGACCGCTACGTGAACGACGAGAAGATCTGCGTGGCGCTCGCCGCCATGTGGGCGAAGGTGGGGCTGCGCGTGAAGGTGCAGACTAGCCCCAAGTCGCTCTACTTCCGGAAGGCCGAGCAGCTCGACGTGTCCGCGTACATGATCGGCTGGGGAGGCGCGGCGACCGATCCCATCTTCACGCTGAAGCCCCTGCTGCACGGCCGCACGCCCGACGGCGCGGGCGACAACAACTTCGGCGACTTCCGCATTCCCGAGCTCGACGCCCTCACCGACAGGATCGCCTCCGAGATGGACCCGGCGAAGCGCCGCGCGATGATCGTCGAGGCGATCGCGATCCTGCACCGCGAGCTGCCCATGCTGCCGCTGCATCGCCAGGTAATTCCATGGGTTTCCCGCGCGGGTGTCGAGCTCGTGCATCGCGCGAACAACCAGCCGCTCTTCTTCACGTTCCGCCTGCCGTGAGGGCGCGCGCGTGCCCTACGTCGACTACCATCGATCGGGCCGCGGATGGCGCTTCCCGCCGGGATGGCGGCGCAGCCGTCCGCGGCGCTACGCGATCGAGGGCGTACCGCCGCTGTGGCAGTTCGTGCTGCTCTCGATGCTGCTGCACACGCTCGCGATCGCGCTCTTCGGCGCGCCCGGGGGCGGAAGCCCCGAGGGACGTGCGATGTGGGGATCGCTCGACGTGGTCCTCGAGCGACCGCCCACTCCCGCGCCGCTGGGCCTGAGGATCGAGCGCGAGCTGCCGCCCGAGCTCGCTCCCGCCCCGCGCGCGAAACCGCGGCCCACGCTCCGGCCGAAGCCCCTGCCGCCGCGCCCCGCGAAATCGGCGCCACCCCGCGCAAAGTCCGCACCCGCGCAGGTCCCGTCCGCCCCACCGCCGACACCCGCGCCGGCCGAGGCGCCGCCCGCGGTGCCGCCGGTGCTCGATCGCCTCGTGACGCCCGAGCAGGAGACCGGGCCCGTGCCCGTCGTGCCGCCACCCACCGAGAACCAGGCCGTCACCCCGGCCGCGCCGGGCGAGAAAGCGTCGGCTCCCGAAGTCGTGTCGCCGCCGGCGCCGCCCGCGCTCCCTCCTCCCGCGCCCGTTCAGGTCGAAGCCCCGCCGCCCGTAACCGCCCCGGCCGAAGCGCCGTCCGTTCCTCCCGCGAAGATCGAAGCGCCGCCCGAGCCCTCGGCCGCGCCGCCGAAGATCGAAGCGCCCCCGATCGTCGAGCCCGCTCCCACGCCGCCCGTCGAGCGCGCGCCCATCGAGGCACCGGCCGTTCCCGTTCCCGCCGCACCGTCGACGCCGCCCGTCGCGGCCCCGCCTGTCGCGGTACCCGCCCTTCCGGCGCCCGCGCCCGAAACCCTCGCACCTCAACCCACGCCTCCGCCCGCGCCTCCCCCGAAACCGGCCGAGCAGCCGCCGCTCACCGCGCCTCCTCCGAGGACCGTGGAGCAGGCACCGCCCCAGGCCGCACCCCAACCGGCGCCCCTCGAGAGCGTCCCGCCGCAAGCGCTGCCCGCGGCCGAGTCTCCCGCCAAGGTGCGCGAGTCGCCCCCGCCTCCGGCGCCCGCGCCCGCTCTGCCCGTCGAAGCCGCTCCGAAGATCGAGGCCGCGCCGCCGGCGAGGATCGAAGCTCCCGCGGTAGCGGCGCCCGCCGCGGCGCCGGAACCCGAGTCGCTCTTCCAGCGCCACGCGCCGCCCTCGACGGACTACGACCCCACGAAGCGTGCGCCCTCGAGCCTCGACATGGACGCCCTCCGGCACCAGGCCGACGAGATCGCGCGCGAGGGCTCCGGCCAGCGTGCGGTCCTCGCCTTCCCCATGCCCCCGGTGCCCGATCCCAAGTCGAAGCTGGAGCGCGCCATCGAGAAGGCGCGCAAGCCCGATTGCCGCACCGCCTACCAGGGCCTCGGGCTCGCGGCGGTCGTGCCGCTCGTCGCGAACGAATTCGGCGAAGGGACCTGCCGCTGGTAAAGTGTCCGCACCCCGATCCCCCGCCTACCCATGACCAACGCCGCCGACACCCGGAACATGGCCGTCTTCTGCGACTTCGAGAACGTCGCCCTCGGCGTCCGCGAGGCGAAGTACGAGAAGTTCGACATCAGCAAGGTGCTCGAGCGCCTGCTGCTCAAGGGCAGCATCGTCGTGAAGAAGGCCTACTGCGACTGGGACCGCTACAAGGACTTCAAGGCGCCGATGCACGCCGCGTCCTTCGAGCTGATCGAGATCCCGCACGTGCGCCAGTCCGGCAAGAACTCGGCCGACATCCGCATGGTGGTCGACGCCCTCGACCTCTGCTACACCAAGTCCCACGTGGACACGTTCGTGATCGTGAGCGGGGACTCGGACTTCTCGCCGCTGGTGAGCAAGCTGCGCGAGAACGACAAGACCGTGATCGGCGTGGGCGTGAAGAAGTCCACCTCGGACCTGCTGGTCGCCGCGTGCGACGAGTTCATCTACTACGACGACCTGGTGCGCGAGCAGAAGGCGCGCCGGCCGGCCGCGCGGCGCAAGGCGCCGAAGGAGAGCTCCGCGCCCGCCCCCGCCGCCCTCGCGAAGGAAGACGAGGGCAAGCAGGAGGACAAGAAGCAGGAGGCGATCGACCTCGTGCTCGGGACGGTGGAGGCGCTCGTCGACGAGCGGGGCGAGGACGAGACGATCTGGGGCTCGATGGTGAAGCAGGCCCTCAAGCGCCGCAAGCCCGGATTCAACGAGAAGTACTACGGCTTCGGCTCGTTCAACCACCTGCTCGAGGAAGCGCGCTCGCGCCACCTCCTCGACCTCGAGCGCGACGAGAAATCCGGCGGCTACTCCGTGAGGCTCACCGAGGAGTGATCATCGGCCGGCGCCGGGGCCGCGCGAAGGCGGGATCAGCCGGTCGAGCAGCGGATCGAAGAGGCGCGAAGCCACGCAGTCCCAGCCGGCGGAGTTCAGGTGGATCTCGTCGTGCCAGTACGGCGTGGGCTCGAGGTCCTTCGGGCTCGCGACGGGCAGCGACCCGTCGGCCTGCAGCGTGCGCAGGTCGAGCACGTGCACGCCGTGCGTCTCGTCGCGCAGCGCCGCGAGCCGCCGGTTGAACTCGTCGATGACCCGCTTCGCGATCTCCTGCTGCTGCGGCTGCGTGTAGCCGAGCGGCGTGAGCTTTTTCCAGATCCACGGCCCGACCCGGATCGGGAAGGTGAGCGCCGGGGCATCGCGCGGCGTCACGTGGCAGTAGCCGTGCAGGACGACGGGCGCCTCGCGGCTCGGACCCCCGTCGCGCGCGGCGACGAGCTTGCGCAGGTGTCCCATCACGTCCTCGTAGATGCGCGCGGCCTCTTCCTCGGCGAG
>Ga0187776_10000871_pt1 | contig 14727 bp, 15 predicted proteins | sample 0216_BV02_MP12_2_FD_132426 | JGI IMG/M metagenome (GOLD analysis project Ga0187776, IMG submission 132426) | Tropical peat soil microbial communities from peatlands in Department of Meta, Colombia - 0216_BV02_MP12_20_MG | ecosystem: Environmental > Terrestrial > Soil > Wetlands > Peat | place...
AACAGGTTGCCGACTACACCGAAATCGGCGATTTCAAAGATCGGGGCCTCGGCATCCTTATTGACTGCCAGGATCGAGCGCGCGCCTTTCATGCCGACGATGTGCTGGATGGCGCCGCTGATCCCCAGAGCGATATACAGTTTGGGCGCCACTGTCTGGCCCGACGATCCGATCTGGCGGTCCATGGGTAACCATCCCGCATCACAAATTGGACGCGAGGCCGCGATCTCGCCTCCCAGCGCATCCGCCAGTTGCTTTGCGATCTCGATATTCTTCTGCTCCTTGATGCCACGGCCCACGGCCACGATGACCTCCGCCTGGGTGAGGTCAACCGCCTGCTTGGCCTCTTTGAAGGGCGCTTCCGGCTTGGTGCGAATGGCGCCCTCGGGGATTTGCGCGGCAACCGTCTCGACCGCCGCCGGGCTCGCCCCGGGCTGCACCTGGTCGCCGCGAAAGGCTCCGGTCTGGAAGGTGACCAGCCAGGGTCCGTCGCTGCCGAATTGGATGTCGGCGGCGAACTTGCCCTGAAAAAGCTGGCGCGTGAAAAGCAGCTTGTCGCCGTCTTTCTTATAGCCGATCGAGTCGCTGATAAGCGCGCGGCCCAGCGCCGTCGCCAGCTTGGGCGCGAAGTCGCGCACCTGGTAGGTGTGCGGCATCAGCACCAGTTGTGGCTTACGCTCGGCGATGAAGGGCTTCAGCGCAGCCACATAGCCGTCAGGCGTGTAGGCTTCAAGCTGCGCGGCTTCGATGGCGTAGGCTTTCGCCAGTTTCTTGGCGGCGACCTCGGCGGCGATGGCGCCGATGCCGCTGCCGACGACGGCAGCCTCCAGCCTCCAACCGGTTTCGGCGGCGATGGCCTGTGCTCCGGTGATCGTCTCCCAGGAAACCCGGTTCAGCTTGCCTTCACGCTGCTCGACAATTGCAAGAATGATGTTGGGCATGAGTTCGTTTCTTCTTCCTTCCCCGGTTAGAGCACGCGGACATCGTTGCGCAGCTTGTCTACGAGCTTCTTCGCGATCTCGGCCGGCGCACCGTCCAGCATCTCGGTCTTCTTCGTCTTCTGCGGGATGTAGAGGCGCTGGATCTGCTGCAGGTTGGGGCCGAGCGAGGATTCGACCTCGGCGTAGGTCACCTTGCGCAGCGGCTTGTTCTTGGCCTGCTTGATGCCGATCAGTGTGGCGTAACGCAATTTGTTGATGCCGGATTGAATGGTCAGCACCGCGGGCAGCGGCATGTCCACGAACTGGAAGAAGCCGGACTCAAGCTCGCGTTTCACGCGGATGCCGCCATCCTTCTTTTCAATCTGCATGATGATGGTGGCGTGCGGGCAGCCCAGCAGCTCCGCCAGCACCACGCCAGTCTGCGCAAAACCGTAGTCGTCGGATTGCAGGCCGGTGAAGATCAGGTCGAACTGCTCCTCGCGAATCGCCTGGGTGATCGCGCGGGCGGTGTTGTAAGCATCCAGCCCCACAAACCTGTCGTCTTCCAGGTGAATGGCGCGGTCCGCGCCCTTGGCCAGGGCTTCGCGCAGCACCTGCTGGGCGCGCGCCGGGCCGGAGGTGATCACCACCACCTCGCCGCCGTGCTTCTCCTTCTGCCGCAGCGCCTCTTCCAGCGCATAGGCGTCAGGTTCGTTCACTTCGTAGCTGACATCTTCGCGAATCCAGGTGCCGCTCTCATTCAGTTTGAGCGGAGCGTCCTTCTGCGGCACCTGCTTCATGCAAACCAGGATCTTCACTGTGTCTCCTCGGATTCCTTCGTCTTCGGCCAGCGTGCCGGCGCCGGAGCGCAGGACAAAACGGGTCAGTATAAATGAGCGCGCCGCCGCCGAATTTCGTCAGTCGAGAAAGGCGACCGACTGCACTCCGGAAACTTCGAAGCGCTTGCGGCAGCGCAGGTTCTTGCAGGCTACGAGATCGTCGCGGCGCACCATGTAGGAGCGAGCCTTGGCAAAGCGGGCACGATCGCGCTCATCGGCGCGTGGCGGCAGTTGACGCTTCTTGGTGCGCACCAGCCACGCCAGTTCATATTCGGCGCTCTCATGGCAGTGCGGGCAGCTCAAGGTTGCCGTGCGCTTGTCCGGCCGCTCCTCGAAAAAATCCTTCTCATCCATGAGAAGTGCAACTCCAGTCGCTGATTCTAGTTCATACTGCTGCCACCCGGGCAACTGGCGCCATGCCGGAACCACCATGACCCGAAAGAGGAAGAAGAAACGATTCAGCGCCGTGACCACGGTCAAGGAGATGGCGCGCGAGATGATCGGATCGCCTCCACCCACTCGGCGCCAGCCGCAGACGAAGAAGACCTCCTGCAAGCGGGAAAAGCACAAGCAGACTCTGGCCAGGCTGCTGGAGCAAGGCGACCGCTGAAACAAGGGGTGAATTCGTCTCAATCCGAGAAGGGCAAGGCCAGACTTGGGAATGCCCCTCAGTTAACCCTTTCGATAATCCCGAGCAGACAAGATTGGCCGGAATTTTCAAATTATCAGTGGGTGCGGCGCTCGTGGTCGGTGCGAGCGCGTTTACTGAGGCATTAAGTCCATGCTAGCCCATCGTTTCCGGAAATCGTAAACCAACAAAAAAATTTCTCCGCCGTGTCTTTTTTTTGGGTAGACTTGCGCCCTCTTTCGAGACCCGAGTCCATGGAGATCCAGGCCGTGACCAATTTTCCCCCGGTTGGTTGTTGGGCTGATGTCCGCGGGCGCCCCTTGGCCCCTGGTTGTTCAATCACTGTACGCTCCGGAACATTTGGTCGCACGAGAAGACAACGGCCTGACCCTCTCCGTTAGTCTCTCGACTCCGAACCGTTGAAGGCATGGTTTGGAGTCTAGCGATTACGGCTCCCAGGCCAACTCGGAACCAAGAACTCGGTACGAACCCTCGACTCCCAGGAGGACCCCATGAAGAGCATCATCCGGCTTTCCGTCATCGCTTTGATGATGGCAGGCATCTTCGCCGCTGCATCAACCCCGGTGGACCGGACTGGCGCAGGGCTGAAAGGCAGTCCAACGCCAATTTGTCCGGGCTGTGCCATTGTTAAGTAGTTGTTACTAACACTGTATTACCGACGTAACTGAGGGGCGCGCCTGGAAAGCTCTTGCGGGCAGGCGGAAGGATAGGTATGCTCGCAAGTGCAGTCCGGCTAACTGTACCTTAGACAAGGTTTGGGAAGGTCAGATGCGCGCCCTCGTTTACTGCTTTTGGGTCCTCTCTGTCCTGCTTGAAGCCACGCTTGTGGGGATCATGATCCGCCGCAAGCTGCGCAAAGAATTCCCCATTTTCTTTGTCTTTCTCATCTTTGACGTCTGCAGCGTGCTGATCGAGTTTCCCCTTAGCTTCATTTCGCTCCGGGCTTACTTCTACGTATTCTGGACGCTCACAGTGGTGAGCATCAGCCTGGAGTTCGCCGTTCTGCACGAGATATTCCGCTTATTCTTCCGCCCCTTCGAATCCCTGCAAAAGCTGGGCGACGTGCTCTACCGCTGGGCCGCGGTCGTGATGGTTCTGATCGCTCTGGTAATGGCGGTATCGTCAACCCCGGTCGAGCCGCTCAGCATCGGAGCCATTGTGCTGACGCTGGAGCGCAGCATCCGCCTGATGCAGTGTGGGCTGGTGATCTTCCTCTTCCTGTTCGGACCGCATCTGGGGCTGACCCCGCGCCACCACGTGTCGGGCGTGGTTCTGGGCTTTGGCGTGTATGCCGCGGCCCAGTTGGTGGTTTCGACCATGCTCTCGCTGTTCGGGGAGCAGCGCCTGAACCTGAGCAACTCGATCAAGGAAATCTCCTGGGCGGTGGCGGCGCTGATCTGGGTGGTTTACATGCTGTTGCCGGAGCCGGAGCGGCGGCGGGCCAGCCAGTTTGAGGAATCCAGCAACTGGAATTACGCGCTCACCAGCATCACCCAGGACAAGTCGCAGAACAGTTTCCTGCCCAGCGTAGTCGACACCGTGGACCGCATCATGAATCGGCGGTCATCGCTGGACTAGCACCAGCCTTCCGCGATCCGTTTCACCTAGTTGGCCCAATTCCCATCCGCCAGCCGGATTTTGTAGAATCAAGGCTGTCTGTATCTGCGCCTTCCGGCAATCTTCGCAGCGGTATCCCTGCGTGGGGACCTGAATGACTCAGGTCAGGACGGCAGCGCACCCATGCCAGGCCGCAAGCCGCCGCAGGGTATGACATTCAGCGGACCGGAACCAGCCTGCTGCTTCCGAATTTTTTGCAATGTAAGGAGAGTTGACGAATGGCGATTCCAGCCACACAGTTGCGCCCGGGCATGGTGATCCGGCACAACAATGACCTGCATTCGGTGTTCAGCGTGGAACATCGTACCCCAGGCAATCTGCGCGCTTTCATTCAGGCCAAATTGCGCAATCTGCGCACTGGAGCCATGTTCGAGCACCGCTTCCGCTCTGCCGACGCCATCGAGAAGATCACCGTCGATGAGGTCAACATGGAGTACCTCTACAACGACGGCGACAACTATTACTTCATGAATACCGAAAACTACGAGCAGATGCACCTCACGCGCGAGATCCTGGGCGACTCGGTGGACTACCTGATCCCCAATTTGCAGATCAAGGTGGAGTTTTTCGACGGCAGAGCGGTTGGGGTGGAGCTGCCGCAAACGGTGGAGCTCACGGTGGTGGAGACCGAGCCCGGCTTGAAGAGCGCCACCGCCTCCAGCGTTACCAAGCCGGCGAAGCTGGAGACGGGACTGGTGGTGCAGGTTCCACCCTTCATCAACGAGGGGGAGAAGATCCGCGTCGATACCTCGGAAGGCGCTTATTTGTCGCGAGCCTGAATTGAGGCAGAGGGTCGCAGGATTGGGGCTTTGAAGCTGCAACCGGTTGGAGACTGCGTTCGGGACGGCAGGCATGGAAAGGACCAAGACCGAGGCCCGGCAATTCGTGGTTCGCGGACGCGTGCAGGGAGTTGGCTTCCGCTGGTTCGTGGAGCGTGAAGCGCAAGCGCTGGGCATCGCCGGCTGGGTGCGCAACAATCCTGACAGCAGCGTGGAAGTGCTGGCCGTCGGCACGCGCGAACAGATAGCGGTATTGCGAAAGAAACTGCGCGAGGGGCCGCGAGCGGCGCGGGTGGACGACGTGCAGGAGTGCGAGGCCGCCGCCTCGGCCGACCTGAAAACATTTCGTATCGAAGGAGCCTGGTAATTTGACAGCCGAAGCAAGAGCGACGTCGTTCGACGGCAATTTCCTGAAGCAGCTCATCCGCAGCGTCCCGGATTTCCCCAAGAAGGGCATCCTGTTCTACGACATCACCACCATGCTGAAGGACAAGGTGGGCTTCGCGCGGGTCATTGATGCGCTTTCGGAACAATATATCGGCCGGCACGTGGACCTGGTGCTGGGTATCGAGGCTCGGGGATTCATCTTTGGACCCGCCCTGGCCTATCGCCTGAACGCGGGCTTCGTGCCGGTGCGTAAGCCGAAGAAGCTGCCCGCCGAGACCGCCAGAGTCACCTACGCCCTGGAATATGGGCAGGATTCGCTGGAGGTGCACAAGGATGCCATCCAGCAAGGTCAGAAGGTGATCATCGTCGACGATCTTCTGGCCACCGGGGGCACCGCCCTGGCCACCATCGAACTGGTCAACCAGTTGGGGGGCGAGGTAGAGAGCCTGGCGTTTATCGTGGAGTTGGACTTCCTGAAGGGGCGGGCCCGCCTGGCGCCGCACGAGGTGATCTCGCTCCTGCATTACGACCAATAGCCAAGTAGGGCGCGGCATCCTCGACTTTCCGTCCGATTCGTTTCCGAAGCACTCGGTGTGGGGCATTTGACCATATCCGTGCCAAGATCGTCCCGCGGTACACGTTCCGTGGAGCGTAACTGCGTGCGCAAAGTCATTGGCAGGCGAGCATGATCCTCATATATTGAGTTGTTCCATTTGCAATGTGCGGACGGCTCCTGTGAGTGAGCCGTCTGCGGCGAACGAGCGTCCGCAATGGATATACCCTCGACAACTTCGGAGACCGCACCTGCAGGGGCGAAGGACTACATCGGCGCATTTGCCAATGCTGTAGCCCTGTTTGGCACCCCCGCGTCAGGGGGCGACGTCTTCTCGCACATGCCGGCCTTGCTGGTAGCGAGCTTCAGTGCGGTGCGCTCCGAGTTATGGCTTTGGGATGAGTCCTCCAGCTCCGCTTACCTCACCAACGTTGCTGGACGGGAAGGCAACCATCGGCGCGACTTCAGCACCGCAGGCGTGGGCGCTGTCGGCAAGGCCGTTAGCTCGCAACGGCCGCTCTACAATGCTCCGCTGGTGAATGCCGGTGACGACGACCGCGAATTCGCCATCCGCACCGGCTTGACCCACGTTTCCGCCTATCCCCTCATCGCTCGCGGGAAGTTCATCGGCATCTCCGCAAACTACTCCCTGCAGCCGGTGGACAAGGACCTGTTGCAGTGGTGGGAGCTGTGCGCGCAGATCGGCGCTGCCAGCCTGCAGCAGGTGCTGGCCGACCGGGAAAATCAGAAGACCATAAGCCAGCTGGCCCTGCTGTTTGAGGCCACCCGCCTGCTGAACTCTACGCTCGATCTGGCGGAGTTGCTGGAGTTGATCCTCAAGATTGCGCGCACGGAAGTGAAGGCCGATCGCGGCAGCGTGTTCCTGGTGGACGGCAAGAACCGGCAACTGTGGTCGATCGTGGCCCAGGGCCTGGATCACCAGGAGATCCGCCTGCCCTTCGGGCGCGGCGTCGCCGGCCGGGTGGCGGTGACCGGGGAGACGGTCAATGTCAAGGACGCCTACGAGCTCGATTACTTCGAGCGCAGCTTCGACCAGCGGACCGGTTACCGCACCAAGTCTCTGCTCTGTCTGCCCATTCGCCATTCAGCGGGGCACATTGTGGGTGTGATCCAATTGCTGAACCAGCAGACCACGGGGGGCTTTACCCCTGAGGATGAAGAGTTTCTGGCCAAGCTCTCGGGTCACATGGCGATGGCGCTGGAAAATGCGCGCATGCATCGCGACGCCCTGGAAAAGCAACGCCTGGACCGGGAGTTGGAGATGGCGCGGGGAATTCAGCGCAGCCTGCTGCCGGAGGCGCCTCCCGTCATACCGGGGTACGATCTGGCCGTCTCCAGCGAACCCTGCCAGGAGGCGGGCGGAGACTACTACGATTTTCTGACCCTGGGTCCGCAGACGCTGCTACTGGTGCTGGCCGACGTAGAAGGCAAGGGCGTGGCCTCGGCGCTGGCCATGTCCAACCTGCAGGCTTCCTTGCGGGCCCTGGTCATGCACCTCCATTCGCTGGAGGTGGTGATGCTGTCCTTGAACGAGATGATCCTGAACGACAGTCGTTCGAAGAAATTTCTGAGCATTTTTCTGGGACTTATCGATACCCGCCGCAATGTCTTGCACTTCATCAACGCCGGTCATGTGCCGCCGATGTTGATCAGCGGAGAAACCGGCCTGTCGTCGAAGCTCGCCGCCGGCGGCATGGCGGTGGGCCTGCTTCCGGGGGTGGAGTACGCGCGTGGGACCTCTAAGCTGGAGGCGGGCGACGTTCTGGTGTGCTGCAGCGATGGGGTGGTGCAGGCTGCAAACGGCGAAGGCGACCCCTACGGCGCGGATCGGCTGGCCGCCTGCGTGGCGGGTCAGCGCGACAAACGCGCGGAGGCGATCATCGAGTCGGTGCAAGCGGACCTGAAGCGGTTCACTGCCGGCGCCACCCAGGCCGACGACAAAGTGCTGGTAGTGCTGAAGGTGACCAAGGAGCGGGCGGCTGGATAAAACAAGGCCTGGTTACTTCTCCTCTACAGTCAGATGCCCACCCCGGGGCAGATAGCTCTTCTTCCGGAACCAATCTTCCATCGCGCTCTTCAGCCGCTCCAGGGGAACACGAGCGCCGATCTGCATCTCGCCCTCAGCCACGGGCAGGGTGTCGTCGAAGATGGGATCGTTGGTGAAATTCCGCATGGCGAAGCTATCCAGCCATTTGACGGGTGCAGGGTGGCGCTGGCCGTCCAATTCGTACTCGACGCGTACGCGGCGCGCGAACATGAAGTGATTGTAATCACTCTGGCGTTTGTTGATGACGGAAGTTCCCACACGGCTTGCGGTTTGACGCTCCAGAAACGCGGTCGATATACTTGGGAGCGCAGATGTCTCTTTCGACCCTCATCGTGGATGACGAGCAGCTGGCGCGCGACGAGCTGGCCTTCCTGCTGAAATCGGTGGACGACCTCGAAGTCGTCGCCCAGGGCCGCAACGGCGTGGAGGCGGTCAGCCTGATCAAGGAGCACTCGCCCGACCTGGTGTTTCTGGACGTGCAGATGCCCGGTCTGGACGGTTTTGGGGTCATCAAGAAGCTGATCGACAAGAAGGTGCGGCTGCCCCAGTTCGTCTTCGCCACTGCCTACGATCAGTACGCGGTGAAAGCCTTCGAGGTGAACGCCGTCGATTACCTGCTGAAGCCCTTCGACAAGAAGCGGGTGGCGGAGTCGGTGCAGCGCGCACGCAAAAAGCTGCAGGCATCCGGGGCGCCGTCCGATCGCCTGGACGCCCTCCTCAAGATGCTGGAGGGGAAGGAAGAGGACAAGAAGAAGACCCCCGCCAAGATTTTGCTGAAATCAGCCGGGCGCCTCTTCCTGCTCGATCAGAAGGACATCAGCTTTTCCTCCATCGAAGACGGAGTGATCACGGTGGTAACGCCGGCAATGGAGGGCCAATCCAATTGCCGCACCCTGGAAGAGCTGCTGGACAGTCTGGATCCGAACCTGTTCTGGCGGGCGCACCGTTCCTACCTGGTCAACATCAACCGCATCCGCGAAGTGGTGCCGTGGTTCAAAAGCTCCTACATGCTGCGCATGGATGACAAGAAGCAGACGGAGATCCCGGTGAGCCGCGCCCAAACCAAGCGTCTGCGAGAGCTGTTCCGACTCTAAGACCGCGGTCGCGGCTTACTCTCGCGAAACAACCACTCGGTTACTCCGCATTACTTTCCAAGTTACCGAAGTGACATTTACACCCCTGAACCAGGGTACATAGAATGGCGGCGTTGTAAGGCAGTTCTGGGGGAGGGCTGCCGTGGCGTCCTGGCACCGAAAGGTCCAGGGCGCTTCTAATTTTGGGGTAATTTTCGCCGTGGGTTGAAACCAGCCAGGGCGAACGTCCCTTGGAAAATGCGCTACGCGGCGGCCGTCAGGATCACCGGCTCGGCCGGGGTGATCATAATGGTGTGCTCGTGATGAGCGCTGAGCTTGCGGTCGCGAGTCCTGACCGTCCAGCCATCGTGGCCGAGGAAGACATGGCCGGTGCCCGCCGAAATAATCGGCTCTACCGTGATCACTAGTCCCTCCGTGAGCAGGTCGCTGGAATTGGGGTCGGGATAGTTGGGAACGGAGGGGCTTTCGTGGATGGTGCGGCCGATACCGTGGCCGCACAGGTCGCGGATTACCGCGAAGCCGGCGCTGCGGACTTCATTCTCAACGGCGCGCCCGATCTCGCGCACCGGTTGTCCGGCGTGGGCTACTCGCATCGCCTTGTGGAAGGCGGATTCCGCGCAGAGGGCCAGACGGCGCGCCACCGAACTCGGTTCCCCTACTGCGACGGTGACAGCAGCGTCGGCCATGTAGCCGCCTTTCTCCACCGTGACATCAAGCTTCACCAGGTCGCCTTCCTGGAGCGCACGCTTTCCCGGAATGCCGTGCACCGCTTCGTCGTTCAGGCTGATGCAAACCGAGCCCGGAAAACCATAAACCAGCGAGGGAGCGGACTTTGCGCCCTGCTCGCGCATGACGGAGGCGCCTATGGCGTCCAGTTCGGCGGTGGTGACGCCGGGTTGCGCCGCCTGCTTCATCGCCTCCAGCATCTGGGCAACGACCGCGCCGGCAGCCTGCATCCCCTGCAGCTCTTCCTCGGTGGTGATGGACAAAGTATTCTCCCAGAATTAGATGTCCCAAAATGGGGTCCAGATGCGGCTTGTGCCCCGGGCCCGGTTGCGACCTTCTTACGGGAAGCGCATCTGATAGGGTACGATACAGGGCGGTTCGTGCCAGGGAATGTATAAATACGGACTCGGGTTGATCGCACTTATTATCCAAGTTCAGGAGGATTGTCAGGAGGAATATGGCGAGTGAGTTGATTTTTGAGGTGACCGACGCGAATTTCGATCAGCAGGTGCTGAAGTCGGATCAGCCGGTGGTAGTGGATTTTTGGGCAGCCTGGTGTGGCCCCTGCCGCGCATTGGCGCCGATTGTGGATGAGGTGGCTAGCACCTACACCGGCAAGGTCAAAGTCGGCAAGATGGACGTGGACAAGAACGTGGCCACACCGCAGCGCTACGGAGTGCGCGGGATTCCCACCCTGTTGCTGTTCAAGGGTGGCCAGGTGGCCGAGCAGATCGTGGGCTACGTCCCCAAGGAGACCATCCAGAAGGCTATCGACAAGCACCTGGCGTAACCGCGCGGAACCTTTTGCCGCAGAGATCGAGCCCAGCCTGAAAAGGCTGGGCTTTGTTCTTTACGGGCTGACCGGGCGGAGGCCAACGGCAGCTCAATACTTGCGCAGCACGCCAATAACCCGCCCCTGGACCTGGACGGCTGCTGCCGAGACGACGATGGCCTGCATGCGCGCATTCGAGGGCTGCAGCCGAATCCTTTCTCCTTCCGCATAAAAGCGCTTCAGGGTAGCGTCGGAGCCATCCACCAGGGCCACCACGATTTCGCCGTTGCGGGCAGTATTGGCTTTCTCGACGATCACGAAGTCGCCATCCACGATGTGCTCATCCTGCATGGACTCGCCTGACACGCGCAGCACGAACACGTCCTTGGCGTGGGTGAAGTCGGATAGCGACAAGGTCTCAGGATTTTCCAGAGCCTCCACGGGCTTGCCGGCTGCGATCCGGCCCACCAGGGGAAGCGTCAGAGCGCTGGCCACGATGGACTGCTTCACGCGGCCGCGCGGCGGGATCAGGTCGATCGAGCGGCTGCGGTTGTAGTCGCGGCGCAACAGTCCCTTCTTCTCCAGGTTGGTGATGTGCTTGTGGACGGTAGCCAGTGAGCTGAGGCGCAGCCCGTCGCCGATCTCCTCAAAAGAAGGGGAATACCCGTTCTTCTGCACAAATTCCGCGATGAAGTCATACACTTGCCGTTGCCGCCGAGTGAGCGCCATATGCGGACCTCCGGCTGTTCTGCCGCACTCCCCGCAAAGTATCAGCGAAGATAAGGCGAAAGTCAAACGCTGCGCGCAAGAAAAGTGAGTAACCTGACAGGTGCAGTTCTGGCATGCGCTTCGTTCAGGATCCGTTCGCGGGCCCTCGGGCGCTTAGCGGGGCCGGGGCCCGCCGGTCGGCAAGTATCTCCTCGACCGCTTCGATGGCGGCCGTCAGCTCCTGGTCGCGGGTGTAGAAGTGCGGCGACATGCGTACGCCGGCGAAGGGCCGCCAGTCCACCAGGATATCGCGCTTGACCAGTTCTTTGCAGACGCGCATGGAGTCGGGCATGTCGATGGAGATGGTGCCGCCGCGCTGCTCGGGATCCCGCGGCGACATCACGCGCCAGCCGCGCTGGTCGGCGAGGCGTATCAACTCGGCGGTTTGTCGCTTCGACTTGGCACGGATCTCGGCGATGCCGACCTCGAGAATGATCCTGAGACCAGGGCGGGCGGCGTAGAGCGCGGGGATATTGGGAGTTCCGGTCATGAAGCGGTAGGACGTGTCGGCGTAACGTTGCGGACCCACCTCAAACGCGAAGGGCTCGGCGTGGGCCATCCAGCCGGTGAACTTGGGTTCGAGCTGGCGCGCGAGATCGGGGCGAACATAAAGAAAGGCCACACCGGGTCCGCCGCATAGCCACTTCAGGACACCGCCGCAGGCAAAATCAACATTCAGGGACTCGACATCGACGGGCACCGATCCCAGAGACTGGAAGATGTCGAGCAACACCATGGCGCCGACGCGGTGGGCCTTCTCGACAATAGCCTTGGCGTCCTGGATGTAGGCGCTGCGGAAGATGACGTGAGAAATGGGGACGATCAGGGTGCGCTCGTCGATAGCGTCAAGCATCGCCTCGAGCGGCACGTGGATGCCGTCGGTGGGAACGACCTGCACCTGCGCGCCCCGCGATTGTTGTGCGTGCCAGAAATACATCAGCGAGGGGAAGTTCAGATCACAAAACACCACCTTATTGCGGCGGCCGCAGAAATCCAGGCAGGAAGCGACGATGGCCTGGCAGGTGGTGACATTCTGGTGGGTAGAGACCGATCCCGGGGGCGCATTCATGAGTGCCCCAATCTCGTTGCCAACAGTTGCACCCAGCATCCACCATTGCTCTTCCCAGGCGCGGACGCCGCGCGTGGCCCAGGTCTCGGCATAGCCGTGCATCGCTTCGTACACACCGCGGGGCATCGCACCCAGGGAATTGCTGATGAGGTAGGTAGTTCTCTGGAGGATAGGAAACTCAGGGCGGTAGCGCAGCAACTCATCGAGCATGCGAGCCATTCTAGTGATGGCGCAGTGGGCTGCAAAGCCGCAAACGCTCGGCCAGTTGCGCGATTACGTTAATCTGGGAGAGGGATCGGGGGCCCTGTTCGCTTTGTGCCTCGGCGAATTGCTGGGGCTGTTACCACCGCATACAATACGCTCGTCCGGTAAGATTCGCCGCCGAAGGGGTAAACTCGTCTTTGTCCTGGCCGATCCCTCATGTCCGACACTAAGCGTCTGGAAAAAGCGGAAAAGCTGTTGCAGAAGGGCAAGCTCTCCCAGGCCCTGAGTGAGTTTCAGGCCATCCTGGCGGAAGACCCGGGCAACGATGCGGTTCGCCAGCGCGCGGTGGAAGTTTGCCTCTCCCTGAACCAGACCAACGAGGCGGTCAATCTGCAGGCTGAACTGTTCGATCGCCAGGTGGCGGGGGGGCATGCGGCGGAGGCCGTCAACAGCTACAAGCGGCTGCTGCGCATGGGTGGCGCCACGCACGCGCGCACGCTGCTGTACGCCGAACTCTTGGAAAATTCCGATCAGCGCGAAGCCGTCCAGGTCTACAGCAACGTTGCCAATGAGCTGATCGGCGCGGGCAAGAAGCAGGAGGCGCTGGACGCCATCCGCCGCGCTGTGACGCTGGATGCCTCGGCGGAGAATCTGCGGCGCGAAGGCGAACTGGCCTCCCAGTTGGGTGAAAACGCTGAAGCCGCCATCGCTTTCCTGATGCTGGGCCAGTTGGAGGAGCGCAACGGACGGCGGGGAGACAGCTGGTTTCAGCGCGCCTACAAATTGAATCCCCACGATCCGGAGATCGCGCAGTCGGTGGGCACCATGTTGCTAGGCCGGGGAGATCACGCCGGAGCCAGGGCCGCCCTCAAGCCACTCGCGCAGGATGCCGACGCACCCCGGGAATTGCGTGAGATGTACGCCGAGGCCCTGCTGGGAGAGAGGCGGCTGGAAGAAGCGGAGCCCGTCATTTGGAATCTCTACGAACAGGACAGCGAGACCGGAATCCCGCTGGTGGGCCGGCTGATCGGAGAGCTGCTGGAGGAGAAGCAGGAACGTCAGGCGGTGGCACTCACTCGTAAGCTGGAAGGATCCGTGCAAGGTGCGGCCGGCACGCGCGAGTTTCTGGCCATGGTGCGCGAGGTCGCGCAATCACGGACCCCGGGAGTCGACTACCTGGAATACATGGTGGAGTTGTACAACTCTGCCAATCGCGAGCCAGAGTATTGCGAAGCGCTGCTGCGGCTCTTCGAATTGCACTTCGCCGCACGCAACTATGGAAAGGCTGCCGAGTGCCTGGACCGGGCGGCAGAAGTGGATGCCTACGAGCCGGGCCACGAGCGCCGGCTGGAGCTGTTGCGCGGCAAAATCGACGCCAACCGGTTCAATGCCATCGCCAACCGCCTGGCGGTGGCGGCGAAAGCGTCAAAGCCGATCGAGGAAGACAGCCGCGAGGCCGAGCCGCCTCCGCCACCGACCGAGCAGGAGCCCACGGTACTTGAGGACCTGATGCTGCAGGCGGAGATCTTCCTGCAGTATTCCATGCGGTCCAAGGCCATGGAGCGCCTGGAGCGGATCAACAAGCTGTTCCCCCGGGAAGAGGAGACGCGGGAAAAGCTTCGCCAGCTGTACATGACCGCAGGCTTCGTTCCCAAGTACGAGTCGCAGACGGTGCTGGCCGGCACAGACGGTGCCCGCGCTGCTCCCCCGCAGGGCGCGGATGAGACTGCGGTGGACAACTTCGCGCGCGTAACCGAGATTACGCGCAACATCTCGCGGCAGGGCAGCGTCAAGGCAGTCTTGTTCACCGCCGTGAACGATGCGGGCCGTCATTGGAACGTCAGCCGGTGCGTGGCGGGCCTGTGTTCACCCGGGAAACCGCCTTCGGCTGCCATTGAATACTGCGCGCCTGGAGTGAAGCAGTCTGAGGTTATGGCGCTGGTAAAGCTCATTTCCACTCTGCAGGCGCTGGCGGTAAAGCAGAAGGGCAGCGTGGCGATGGTGGAGGCCGAGTCGGCGCCGGAGCTCGAATCGATCCGCAGCTTCGTGACCGCCCTCAACATTCAATCCCTGATGGCCGTCCCCCTGGTGGACGGCAACGAGCATGTCGGCATTCTGATCCTGGAGCAGTGCGACGCACAGCGCACCTGGCGCACCGTGGACGATGTGGTGTTGAAAACCGTCGCTGAGCAGATCGTGATGGCGGTGAACAACGCCAAGCTGCGCACGCTGGTGAAGACACTGGCGGTCACGGATGAGAAATCCGGCCTGCTGAAGCGCTC
>Ga0187776_10000872_pt1 | contig 14711 bp, 13 predicted proteins | sample 0216_BV02_MP12_2_FD_132426 | JGI IMG/M metagenome (GOLD analysis project Ga0187776, IMG submission 132426) | Tropical peat soil microbial communities from peatlands in Department of Meta, Colombia - 0216_BV02_MP12_20_MG | ecosystem: Environmental > Terrestrial > Soil > Wetlands > Peat | place...
CTTCTCGCCGAGCGGACGAAGCTCGTCGTCGAAGGGGCCGGCGCGGTCGGTGTCGCGGCGATCCTCGGGGGCCTCGCCGGCGGCTCGGGGCCTGCGCTTGCGCTCCTCTCCGGCGGCAACATCGACGCGTCGCTCATGGTCCAGGTGATGCGGCGCGGGCTCGCCTTGAGCGGCCGCTACCTCGTCCTGCTGACACAGGTCCTCGATCGGCCGGGCGAGCTCGCGAAGCTGCTCGACCTGCTCGCCGGCGAACGCGTGAGCGTCGTCGAGGTGGAGCACCAGCGGGAGGCGGCCGGCGTGCCCGTCGGCTTCACCGGAGTCGAGCTGACGCTCCTCACCCGCGACCCGCAGCATTGCGACCAGCTCCTTGCCCTGATGCGCGAGTGGGGCTATCCCGTCGAGCGGCTCGATTGACCCGCCGCTTCGACGAGCTCCCCGGGCTGATCGAGGACAAGCTCCGCGAGCATCCGCGTGTCGCCCTCATCTACTTCGACGCTTTCGGCTGGCGCTTCGTCGAGCGTCACGCCGAGCACGTGCTGTTCGCAGGCGCGGACGTCGAGCGCTGGTCGTCCTGCTTCCCGTCGACCACGACCGTCCATTCGACGACGATCCATTCCGGGCTTCCGCTCGGCGAGCATGGTCTCTACGAGTGGAACGTCTTCGAGCCGCGGCTGAACAGGCTCGTCACCCCGCTGTGGTTCTGCTTCGCCGGCGACGATCGCCCGGGCTCCCTCGTCGACGCCGGATTCACCGCTCACGACCTCTTCCCGGAACAGACGCTCTACCGGCGGCTGCTTCCGCTGCCGAGCCACGTGGTCATGCCGAGCGGCATCGCCCGGTCACAGACGAGCAAGGTGCTCCTGCGGCCCGCCTCCGTCCATCCCTTCGACGACAACCGGGAGGGTCTTGCCCGCCTCTGCGGGGCGCTCGCGTCCGAGGAGCGTGCGTACGGGACGATCTACCTCGGCGACGCGGACGCGCTGATGCACATGACCGGGCCGGACGCCCCCGAGGTAGCTGCGCTGATGGAGGATCACCTCACGGCGATCGCCGAAGCGCCCTGGCCCAAGGGGACGCTCGTCCTGCTGACGGCCGACCACGGGATGGAAGGGATCTCGCCCGAGCGGACCGCATACGTGAACGTCGTCTGGCCGGAGCTTGCGCAGCATCTGGCAGTGGGAGCCGACGGCAAGCCGCTGGCGCCGGCTGGGTCCTGCCGGGACCTGTTCCTGCACGTGCTCCCGGAGCGGCTGGACGAGGTCGAGGCGCGGCTCGGCGAGCTGCTCGGGGACGTCGCGGAGGTGCGCACGGTGACGGCGCTGGTCGCCGAAGGGATGTTCGGGCCGAACGTCACCGAAGCACTGACCTCGCGGTTGGCGAACCTGGTCGTCCTGCCCGCCGCGGGCGAGGCCGCCTACTGGCTCGAGCCGGGCCGCTTCGAGCAGCGCTTCCACGGCCAACACGGCGGGCTGAGCGCGAACGAGATGGAGATCCCGCTCGTCAGCTGGGTAGCAGGCGCCTAGGCGCCGCAGCGGCGAAAGGCCGTCGTCTCGCCGCCGCGGGCACGCCAGCCCTCGAGGCCGTCGTTCAGCACCGGCCTGGCATTAACCCCCGCCGCCTGGAGGACGCTCGCCGCCACCGCTGCTCGTGGTCCCGACTCACAGATCGTCACGACCGGCTTGCCGTTCAGGAGCCCCGCCTCCGCCGCCGCCCGGGCCGTCCGGTACGGCAGGTGCCGCGAGCCGGGGATATGTCCCTCGTCCCGCTCGTCCGTCTCTCGAACGTCGAGCAGCTCGATCGCGTCGTCGGCGAGCAGCCGCTCGAGCTCGTCGAGCGAGACGGGCTCGAGCTGCTCGTCGCCGCCGCCCTCCTGCCAGCCCACGACAGTGAAGAAGCCGACGGCATAGAGCGACCGTGCCGCCTGCAGAGCCTCCGCCTCGTCCGTCGCGTCGAGGACGAGTGGCCGCTCGGGCAGAACGAACGCCGCCTTCGTGGCGAAGCTCGAACCGGAGACGGGGATGCCGACCGCGCCGTTCCGGTGGCCGGCGGCGAACACCTCGGTCGGCCGGACATCGAGGACGATCGCCGCCGCCGGGACGGAGTCGAGCCGCTCGAGCGGGGGCCTCGCGCCCACGAGCTCGCCGCGGTTGAGCTCGACGATCCGCTCCATGTTCGGAGGCCGCGGCGGCTGCGGGCCGAGCGCGTCGGTGACGAAGTCGTCGAGGTCGCCCTGGAGCGCCGGGTTGAAGCGGCGCTCGAAGCCGATCGTCGTCGACGACCTCGAGCTCATCGCCGCGCCGCAGAGCGACCCGGCGACGTGGCCGGGAAAGACCTCGACGCCGTCGCCGAGCTCGACCAGCCGGCGCAGGCTGTGGAACTGGCCCTCCGCTCCCTCCTGCGCCGCGACCGCGAGATCCGGCCGGCCTGCGTCCCCGACGAAGAGCGAGTCGCCTGTGAGGACGAGCCACGGCTCGTCGCTCCGTGAACGGTCGATCACCGCGAAGCAGCAGTGCTCGGGCCGGTGGCCCGGCGTGTGGATCGTCCGGAGCACGACCTCCCCTACCTCCACTTCCGTCCCGTCCTCGAGCGGCTCGTGCCGGAACGCCGCTCCGGCGGCGGCATGAACGTGGATCGGCAGGTCGTGCTCGAGAGCGAGGCGGCCGTGCCCCGAGACATGGTCGGCGTGCGAGTGCGTCTCGAGCACGGCGACGAGGCTCACCTCTCGCCGCGCCGCCTCCGCCACGACGGGCTCGATTGCATACGGCGGGTCGACGACGACCGCGACGCCGGCATGCTCGTCACCGACGAGGTAGGAGGCGCAGCCCAGATCGTCGTCCAGGAACTGCTTGAACAGCACGGAGCGACGCTAGCACCCACTCCGGCTACAAGTCTTGAAGTCAGCCGCGGGCCGGTGACTCCCCGCCCGCCGCGTGCTCCTCGTCGAGCAGCCGGACGACGAACCAGCCGATGACGAGGAGGAAGACGAGCGTCTGCTCCCCGTTCATGACGATCCCGCCGAGGTTCTGGTCCCTGATCGGTGACAGTCCCCACAGACGCGGCGCGTGCTCGTAGAACGAGTAGAACGGCCGGCTGGAGAAGATGAACGCGAGGCCGAGGAAGGCGGAGCCGATGAACGCGGCGGCGAGGTAGCCGAGACCTTCCGGCGGCGAGAGGCGGCCGCTCACGATCGGCCACCAGAAGAGGAGGCCCGCGGCCATCAGGATCGCGTGCTCGATGTTCAGACCCCAGCCGGTGCGCAGAGCCCAGTTGTAGAAGACGGCGAGGTGGGTCAGGTACCAGGCGCCGAGCCAGACCGGCAGGATCCAGCGCGCGCGCAGCCGGTCGCCGCCGCGCCGGCCGATCTCCTCCTTCATCCGCGGAGTCAGGCCGAGCAGGACGAGCAGCGGCGCCACGTCCGCTATCAGCGCGTTCTGGAGCAGATGGATCAGCAGGAGGTAATGCGCCGCGATCGTCTCGAGCGGCGAGTTGAGCGACGCGGCGATGAGGAACAGGCCGGACACGAACGCGGCGATGCGCCACGTCGGCGGCGGATCGTCGCGCGCCGCGCGCCAGTACAAGACAGCGGCGCCGGCCGCGAGCGCGAGGAACAGGGGCTCGAAGCTGAACGAGGTAGCACTCATGTCGGCGAACCGGCCAGGGCCCGCGCCGGTGGACGGTGCCAGCGCGGCCGCAGCAGCAGGGCGACGCAGATCCCGAGCGTCACGAGCTGCTCTACCATCATCACGATCCCGGACAGCTGTTGGTCGGTGAGCGCGGAGATCCCGTAGGCGCCGCGGTAGAAGGGATAGAGCGGCGTGAACGAGAACACGAGAACGTCCGTGAGGATCTGGCCCGCCGCGAACATCGCCGCCGCAAAGGCGACTCGTCCGGCGACGGTCAGCCGCCGGTGTGAGCCCGGATCGACGAGCAGCGTCCAGACGAGGAACCCGCAGACCACCCAGCAGACGTGCTCGAAGTTGTGGAGGTTCTGGTGCTCCAGCGCTAGGTCGTAGATGTACGGCACGTGCCAGATCGCGAGGTTCGCCGCCCAGAGGGAGAAGGCGACGCGCGGGCGGAGCAGCGTGCCGACAACCGCTCGGACACGGCCGCTCCGTGCGAGCGGCGCGAGGATCGCCGGAGGCAGGAGGAAGACGAGCAGCGGCCCGCGCACCGCGGTCACCATCAGCGCCGGGCCGAGGTCGCCGATGATGACGTGCTGCGCCATGTGCGCAGAAAGCAGCTTGTCGTCAGCGAGCCGGTCGAGCGGCCCGATGACCGCAAAGAGGCTCACGCCGAGCCCGGCGGCAAAGAGCGCGACGCGATCCCAGCCGGCCTTGTCGGCCCTGCCACGCCGGCGCAGCCGCACGACCGCCTGGCCGAAGAGAAGCGCCGCGATGGCCGCGAAGACGACGGGGAGCACGGTTTGGAATTGTGCCCCTAGAGGCCGAGCTGGCGGGCGATCACCATGCGCTGCACCTCGTTGGTGCCCTCCCCGATCTCGAGGATCTTCTGGTCGCGGTAGAGGCGTGAGATCGCGAACTCGTCCATGAAGCCGTAGCCGCCGTGGACCTGGAGGGCGGCGTTCACCACCCGATTCGAGAGCAGCCCGGTGTAGAGCTTCGCCTGCGCCGCTTCGAGCGCGAACGGCTTGCCCTCGTCCTTGAGCCAGGCGGCGCGGTAGACGAGCTGCCGCCCTGCCTCGATCTCGGTCGCCATGTCCGCGAGCTGGAACTGGATCGCCTGGAAGCAGGCGATCGGCTTCCCGAACTGGTGCCGCTCTTTCGCGTATCCGACGGCAAGGTCGTACGCACCCTGCGCGAGGCCGACGCCCATCGCCGCGACGGAGATCCGGCCGCCGTCGAGGATCTCGAGGAACTGGTGGAAGCCCTGGCCGCGCGGGCCGAGAAGACTCCGCTCCGGCACCGCGCACGAGCGAAAGGAGAGCTCGCGCGTGTCGGAGGCGCGCCAGCCGAGCTTGTGCATCGGCCCCGAGATCCCGTAGCCGGGCGTGCCGTTCGGGACGATCAGGTTCGAGATCTCGTCCTCGCCGGTGCGGGCGGTGATCGTGACGCAGGCGCTGATGTCGGTGCCGGCGTTCGTGATGAAGATCTTCGAGCCGTCGATCACCCATTCGCCGTCGCGCAGCTCCGCCTTCGTGCGCGTCGCGCCCGCGTCGGAGCCGGCGTCCGGCTCCGTGAGCCCGAAGGCGCCGAGCCCCTCGCCCGACGCAAGCCGTGGCAGCCACTCCCGCTTCTGCTCCTCGTCGCCGAAGAGGAGGATCGGCATCGTCCCGAGCGAGGTGTGCGCCGCAACGGTGATCGCCACGGAGGAGTCGATCCGGGTCAGCTCCTCGATCGCGATCGCGTACGAGACCGTGTCGCCGCCGGCCCCGCCGTACTCCTCCGGCACCGGGAGGCCCATCAGCCCGAGCTCGCCGAGCTCCTTGACCAGCTCGTACGGGAAGCGGGCCTCTCGGTCGAGCTCCTCGGCGACGGGAGCGACCTTCGTCTCTGCGAAGTCGCGGACGGTGCGGCGGATGAGCTCCTGCTCGTCCGAGAGGTCGAAGTTCACGCCAGCGTGCGGCCGAGCTCGGCGATGAGCCGAACGCCGTAGCCGGTGCCGCCGGGCACGCGAAGGTAGTCGCCCCGGCTGCGCTCGAGGAAGGCCGGCCCGGCCATGTCGACATGGGCCCAGGGCGCGTCGCCGGCGAACTCGTGCAGGAACTCGGCGGCCAGCGCAGGGGCGGCCTGGCGCAGCGTCGAGCCATTCTTCATGTCCGCGAACGCCGAGTCGATGTAACGCCGGAAGCGGGGATGGAGCGGGAACGGCCAGACGAGGTCGCCGCTGCGGCGGCCGGCCTCGACGATCTGCTCGCGCCACTCGTCGTCGTTGGCGAAGACGCCTCCGTACAGGTCGCCGAGCGCGAGCTCCATGGCCCCGGTCAGGGTGGCAAGGTCGAGCACGTGCGTCGCTCCCTCGCGGCTGACGTACCAGAGCGCGTCGGCGAGCACGAGACGGCCCTCCGCGTCGGTGTTGATCACCTCGATCGTCTTGCCGTTCGCGGCGCGGAGGATGTCGCCGGGGCGGAACGCGTCGCCGCCCGGCAGGTTCTCGGCCGCGGCCAGGGCCGCGATCGCGCGCACCGGCGTGCCGAGGGCGGCGAGCGCGCCGATCCCGTGCAGCGTCCCTGCGCCGCCGGACATGTCCCCCTTCATGTCCTGCATCCCGGTCGACGGCTTGATCGAGATGCCGCCGGCGTCGAACGTGATCGACTTGCCGACGAGGCCGAGCAGGAGATCGTCTCGCGCGCCCGGCGGGTCGTAGCGAAGCACGATCAGGCGGGGCTCGTTGCGGCTGCCGCGGCCGACGGCGCTGAGCGCGCCCATGCCGAGATCGTCGAGCTCGCGGGTGGCGAGCACCTCCGCGGTCAGGTGCTCGTGCTCGGCTGCGAGCTCCTTCGCCTTCTCGCCGAGAGTGTGCGGGGTGAGCTCGTTCGGCGGCATGTTCGAGAGGTCGCGCGCACGGTTCGCCCGCTCGGCGACGATATCCGCCCGTGCCACGGCTGCCTGCAGCTCGGGATCCTCGGAGTGGCCGACGACGATCCGCTCCGGCGGGCGGGCGTCGTCTTTCGACTTCCAGTGGCCGGGCGAGTAAGAGCCGAGGATCGTTCCCTCCACGAGCGCAGCCGCTTGCTCCGGCAGCGGCACCGGTAGCGACTCGTCGAGCAGCCAGACGAGCGTGCCGCCGACCCGCGAAAGCGCCTGGGCCGCCGCCGCGCCGGCCGTCCGCAGCGCGTCGGCGTCCACGTCGTCCCGCTTGCCGACGCCGGCGGCGACGAGGCGGGGCGCCTCCAGCTCGCCGTCGAGGTAGAGGACGACCGTCTCTCCGCGCTCGCCGCGCAGCTCGCCGCTCTCGCCGAGCCGCCCGAGCCGTCCGCCGAGTCGCTCGTCCACGATCTTCGCGCCGTCACCGCCCAGAGGCTGTGCGACGGGGAGCGCGAGCGCATCGGCGCCGGCCTGCCCCGGGAGGGCGATCTCGACCTTGGTCATGCGGACCGCGATGGTAAACGCTTCGGGGCCTGCGGCGGCGCATAGACTCGCGCGAATCCCCGACAAGGAGCGATTAGATGGCACTTTCCGCGCAGGAGTTCTTCGAGACGCTTCCCACCACCGTCGACACGTCCAGGACGGCCGGCATGAGCAACTCGTACGTGTTCGACATCGAGGGCGCCGGCCAATGGACCGTGAAGGTCGAGGACGGCGGTGTCAGCGTCGCCCAGGGCGCTCAGGACGCCGACGTGACGATCAGTGCCTCCCAGGAGGTGTTCGAGAAGATCCTGGCCGGCGAGCAGAACGCGACGAGCGCCTACATGACCGGGAAGATCAAGCTCAAGGGCGATATGGGCGCGGCCATGAAGCTCCAGAAGCTCTTTCCGCAGTAGATCTCGCTAGCCGCGTTCGAAGAGAATCTCGGCCGACTCGGCGACGCGACGGTAGCCGATCCGCTCGTAGATCGCGTTCGAGGTCGGGTTGGCGAGGTCGGTATAGAGGAAGCAGAAGCGGCGGCCGCCCTCGAAGAGGCGGCCGTCGAGCAGGCGCTGCGAGAGCTCCGCGGTCAGCGCGGTCGCGTAGCCGTGTCCTCGAAGCTCGGGCGGTGTGTAGACGGGGCCGATGCGGATCCCGTTCGGCGTCGCGCCGCCCCAGCCGGCGACCGAAACGGCCTCGCCACCGTCCTCCCAGAGGAGGAACCCTCGACCTGGGGCCGAGAGCCGGTGGTCGATCATCGCCTCGGCGTTCTCGCGGCCCGGGCCGCCTTCATGCAACACCTCGTCGCCGAAGGCAATCCACCACCGCAGCGCCAGCTCCCGGTCGTCGGCCGTCGCCACGCGCGCCGAGCCGGGCACGGCAGGCAGGGACTCCACCCGCTCGAGCGCGTAGACACCCTGGCGCATGCCAGTGCGTGGGCGTGCGCCGGTCTTCCCGGCCCAGAGCTCCGCAAACTCGTCCGCCTCGGGCACGCACCCGTTGACGCCGGGCAGCTCCTCCGCGAGCCCCCCGGCGAGCGCCTCGAGCGCGAGTGGCGACTCGGGCCGGGCGAGGATGAGGTTGTACGGCGGTGTGCGGATCGCGGCCGCGACAGGTCGGCCGTCCTTCCGGACGAGCCAGAGGCTTCGCAGGGGGTAGACCTCGGGCGAGTCGCGGATCGTCCCCGCGATCCCGAGGATCAGGTTGTGCCGCGCCTCGTCGGCGAGCAGCAGTTGCTCGGCCTGCACGAGAAAGGTCGCCGCGTCCTCCAGCCGCTCGACGCGCATCACTCCTCCAGCTCCACGAGGACGGCGCCGCCCGCGACGCGGTCGCCTTCGCCGACGTGAACGGCGCGGACGATCGCCTCGTAGGGGGAGACGAGCGGCGTCTCCATCTTCATCGCCTCGAGCACGACCAGCGGCTGGCGCGCGGATACCGAGGCGCCGGCCTCGACGAGGACCCGGATCACCGTGCCCGGCATCGGCGCGACGACCTGCGACTGCTCCTGCGCGTCGCCGGCGTGGCCGCCGGCCGCGCTGTCGGCGTCGGGCGCCGGCCGCGGCGACGGAGCGGGAAGGTTCAACCGCCACGGTTCACTCCAGGCGGCTGCAGGCGCGCGCGGCGGGGGCTCCGACAGAGGCGGATTCTCGGTCAGGAATGCGGTCGTGACCCGGCCGGCGCGGACGAGCGGGTGCGCGACGAGCCACCGCAGGAAGGGGAGGTTCGTCGTGACGCCCTCGATCTCCGTTTCGCGGAGCGCCTCGGCAAGCCGGTCGAATGCCTCGCTGCGAGTGTCGCCCGCCGCGATGAGCTTGGCGATCATCGGGTCGTAGGACGTGCCGATCTCGTCGCCCTCGCGCACGCCGGAGTCGACGCGGATCCCCTCCGGCAGCCGCAGCCGCTCGAGCGTTCCGGCCTGGGGGAGGAACGAGCGCGGATCCTCGGCGTACAGCCGCACCTCCACGGCATGGCCGCGCAAGTCGCAGTCCATCACCCGCTTGGACAGGGCCTCTCCGGACGCGATCCGCAGCTGCTCCCGCACGATGTCGACCCCGGTCACGAGCTCCGTCACGGGATGCTCGACCTGGATCCGGGCGTTGAGCTCGAGGAACCAGAAGTCGCGGCCGTCGAGCACGAACTCGGCGGTTCCCGCGCTCTCGTAGCCGATCGCGCGCGCGAAGGCGACGGCCGCGTCGCTCATCTGCGCCCGCAGCTCCGGATCGAGCGCCGTCGACGGCGCCTCCTCGAGCACCTTCTGGTGGCGGCGCTGGATCGAGCAGTCCCGCTCGCCGAGCGCCGCGACGTTGCCGTGCCTGTCGGCGAGCAGCTGGATCTCGACGTGCCGCGGGCGCTCGAGGTAGCGCTCGCAGAAGACGGTGCCGTCGCCGAACGCGGCCGCTGCCTCGCGCTGTGCGGCCGCGAGCGCCTCGCCGAGCTCCCCGTCGGCCCGCACCACGCGCATGCCGCGCCCGCCGCCGCCGGCCGCCGCCTTGACGAGGAGAGGAAGGCCGATCTCCTCCGGCGTCCCGCTCGCCACGACGGGGACTCCGGCCTCGCGCGCGGTCTCCTTCGCGGCGAGCTTGTCGCCGCCCGCCCGCAGCGCCGCCGGCGGCGGGCCGACCCACGTGAGATCCGCTTCGAGCACCGCTTCGGCGAGCTCCGCGCTCTCGGAGAGGAAGCCGTAGCCGGGGTGAACGGCGTCGGCGCCCGCCTCCCGCGCCGCACGAACATGCTCGGCCGGATCGAGGTAGGACGCGATCTCGACGACTGCGTCTGCCGATTCGGCGTGGAGCGAGCCGCGGTCGTCCGGCGCCACCGCAGCGACCGTCTCGACCCCCTCGGCGCCGCATGCGCGGAAGATCCGGAGAGCGATTTCCCCTCGGTTGGCTACGAGCAGGCGCCGCATCGGCGTGAGTCTAGGCACCGCTCGACCGAGGTCTGGCACGACTTCGCGCGGTCGGCTCTACTCTTTCCCGGTGCGGCTGAGGTTGGGAGCTGCCCTTGTGCTCGCTGCGATCGCCGGCGCGACCGCCGGCACGGCGCGAGCCGCGACGACGCTGATCGTCACCGGCCACGGCTGGGGCCACGGCGTCGGCCTGAGCCAGTGGGGCGCGTACGGCTACGCGCTCCACGGCTGGACGTACAAGCGGATCCTCTCGCACTACTACCCGGACACGAAGATCGGCAAGGAGGGAGAGCCGCGCGTTCGCATCCTCCTCACCCAGGGCTCGAACGTGGTCACGATCGGCTGCGCCACGCCGATGCGGGTGACCGACGGACGACGGCTGACGCGCAAGCTCGCCCCTGGAAGCTACGGAGTCGGGCCGAAGCTCGCCCTGCCGGTCAAACGCCGTGGGATCGGGCTCTCGTTCGGCCGCCTCGCGGTCTTCGGCTGCGCGCGCGCCCCGCTCACGTTCGACGGCCGCCCGTACCACGGCACCCTGCTCGTGCGCAGCGACGGCCACCACGTCTCCGTCGTCAACGCGCTCTCGCTCGACACGTACCTGCGTGGGGTCGTCCCGTGGGAGTCGCCCTCCCGCTGGCCGCTCGCGGCGCTCGAGGCGCAGGCGGTCGCCGCCCGCTCGTACGCGGTCTCCGAGCTCCGGCCGAACGCCTTCTACGACCTGGTGCCCACCACGAGCGACCAGGTCTACGGCGGCGTCACGGCCGAGCGCCCACGCTCGGACAACGCCGTCTACAGGACGCTCGGCCAGGTCGTGACGTGGGACGGCCGGGTCGCGCGGACGTACTACTCCTCGAGCTCGGGCGGCCGCACCGAGGCGGTGCAGGACGCCTGGCCGGGCGCGGCACCGGTCCCCTACCTGGTCTCGGTCAGGGATCCCTACGACACCTACTCGCCGCACCATGATTGGGGCCCGTTCGAGCTCTCCGCCGGGACGCTGGCCGGGCGGCTCGGGCTCGGCAGCGCAGTCGAGTCGGTGCGAATCGAGCGGAACGAGGGCTGGCGGGCCGAGTCGGTCGACTTCCGGCTCGCCTCGGGGGTCGTCGCGACCCGCACCGGCACCCGGGTTGCTCGGGCGCTGGGCCTGCGCTCGACGTGGTTCTCGATCGGCTCGCTGAGCCTGTCCGCGGCGAGCTCCCATGTGCAGTACGGCAACGCCGTGCGCGTCGTGGCGCGGGCGGCGAACGTGGACGGAGCAGTTCTCGAGCAACGGGCCGCCGGCGGTCCCTGGCGGACCCTGGGAGACGTGCAGAACGGCGGCACGGTGCGGTCGCTCGAGCTGCACGCAAACACCGACTTCCGCGTTGCGCTCGCGGGGACGAAGGGGACATCGGTCTCGGTTGCCGTCGTGCCGCGGCTCAGCGTGCAGGCGCTGTCCGCGAGGCTGCTCGGCGGCAAGGTGCTGCCACGGCCCAGTGCTCCCGTGCAGGTCTGGCGCCGCGTACGTGGAGCCTGGCGCGTCGTCGCCCACCCGATCCTCAACGCGGAGGGCGAGTTCAGGACACCGCTGCCCCTCCGCGCGGTCGACTACCGCATCACCGTCGCGGCCGCCGGACGGCTCGCCGCCGCTCGGACGTACCTCCACGTCACGCGCGAGCTCCTTGCCAGCCTGGGGCCATGATCGCCGAGGCAAGGAGGCCCGCCGCCCTCGTCGCACTGCTGGCGTTGTCGGCTGCGACTGCCTGCACGGTTGTCCTCGGCGCCGGCAGAAGTCAGTCCGTCGGTTGCGCCGATTCGGTGGACGATCACATTCAAGGCGTGCCCGCGCGGTCCGAGCGCACCCTGGACGCAGTTCGCCGGTGGCTTCATCGTCCTTGGCGCGCAGTGTGCGGCAGTCGAGGTCAGAGAGGCCGGATCGCCTAAACAGCTGCGCCGGCGGATTCCGTTCGGGAAGGGGTCCTGCGGCTGACGCGGCCGCGTTCCTTCCTCCACCCGAGCCCGCGAGCCGCGAGGTAGGCGGAGAACGAGATCGAGGTGATGAAGAAGCTCGTCGGCCACGGCTTCACGAGCGAGAGCAGGATCCCGCCTTCCGTCGAGACGAGCGCGATCGCGACGCTGAGTAGGAGCGCGACCGCCGGCCGGCGCGTCAGATGCTGTGCAGCGGCGGCGGGCGTGATGACGAGCGTCAGCACGAGCAGCACTCCGACGACCTGGATCGCCTCCGCCGTCGTCAGCGCCAGGAGGAGGAAGATGCCGACGGACAGCACGCGCAGCGGTACACCCCGGGCGGCGGCGATCTCCGGATCGACGCTCGAGAAGAAGAGCGGCCGGTAGAGCACGGCGACCCCCGCGAGGACGATCGCGCCCACGATGACGAGGGTGCGGAGCTGTGCGTCGGAGACGCCGACGATGCTCCCGAAGAGGAGGTTCGTCGCCTCGGTCGCGTATCCCTGGTAGAGCGAGAGGAAGAGGACGCCGACACCGAGGCCGAAGGCGAGCACGGCGCCGATCGCGCTGTCCCGCTCGCGGCCGCGGAGGGAGAGCAGCCCGAGCACGAGACCGACGAGCAGAGAGCCCCCGAGCACCCCGACTACGGGATCGATCCCGACGACGAGCGCACCCGCCGCACCCGTGAAGCCGAGCTCCGAGATCGCGTGCACGGCGAAGCTCATCCCGCGCGTCACGACGAAGACGCCGATCACGCCCGAGACGACGGCGACGACCGCGCCGGCCCAGAGGGCGGTATGGACGAAGTGCTCTCCGAGCAGTTGAGCAAACATCAGTGTCCGTTGTCGACGTGGTGGACGTGCTGGTCGTCCGGCGTCCCGACGACGACGACGCGGCCGCGCACGCGAAGCACGTCGACCTCCGTGCGGTAGAGATCCGACAGCGTCTCCGACGTCAGAACGTCGTCGGGCGTTCCGATGGCCCAGCCGTCGGGCGCGAGGTAGAGGACGCGATCGACGGTGTGCAGGACGGGGTTGACGTCGTGCGTGACGAAGACGACGGGTGTGCCGGCCGAGCGGCGTCGCGCGTCGAGGAGGTCGACGACGTCCCGCTGATGGGCGAGGTCGAGCGAGAGGAGCGGCTCGTCCGCGAGGATCAGGACGGGATCCGCGACGATCGCCTGGGCGACTCGCAGCCGCTGCTGCTCGCCGCCGGAGAGCAGGCCGACGGGGGCGTCGGCGTAGGGGGTCGCTCCCACCTCCGAGAGGGCGGCGTCGATTCGCGTGCCGTCCTCGGCGCCGATGCGTCCGAAGCCCCAGCGGTGCCCGTCCAGCCCGAGGCGCACGAGGTCGCGCCCGCGCAGCGGAAGGTCGCGGTCGAAGACGCGCTGCTGTGGCACGTAGCCGATGCGGTGGCACCGCTCCCGCGGCGGGCAGCCCTCGATCGCGACGCTGCCGGCGCTCGGCGCCAGCAGCCCGAGCATGATCCGGATCAGCGACGTCTTCCCGGTTCCGTTCGGCCCGAGCACCGCGAGCAGCTCACCGGCTTGGAGCTCGAAGTTCAGCCCCGCGAAGAGCGTTCGCTCGCCGAAGCCAAGCGCGAGGTTTTGTACGGCGACGACGCTCATCGCCGCTCCAACGCGGCCGCGAGCGCCTGCGCCTGGCGCAGCTGCCACTGCTGGAAGGTCAAGCCGGGGGGCAGCGTCTCGGTCACGGGTACGACGGGGATGCCGGCGCCACGGGCGGCTTCTCTGAGGCGGGCGGTGATGGGGGAGACGGCCTGGCTGTTGTAGAGGAGTGCGCGAATGCGGCGCTTGGCGACGAGGTCGTCCATGGCGGAGACGGCGGCGGGGGTGGGCTCGCTCCCTTCCTCGAGCGGACGCGTGAACGCATCCGGCGCGAGATTGCGGAGCCCGGCCGCGGTGAGGAGGTAGCCGGGAACCGGCTCCGTGTAGGCGACCGGCGCGCCTCCGTACCGCGCGCCGATAGAAGCGACCTCGTGCATGAGCGGGTCGAGCGACCGGATGAAGCGGATGAGGCCCTCGTGGTACGCCGGGCGGTGCCGCGGGTCGGCGCGGGTGAGCGCATCCGCGACCGCCAGGGCGATGCGCCTGAGCGCCGGCACGTCATACCAGAGGTGCGGGTTCGCGTCCTTGCCGTGGACGCCGAGGATGTCTGCCATCGTCACGACGATCCGGTCCTTACTCGGGGTCGCGTCCTCGAGCCTGGTCATGAAGGCGTCGTAGCCGAGCCCGTTCTGGACCACGACCCTCGCGTTCGCGACCGCGAGACCGTTCGACGTTGCCGGCTCGAACAGGTGTGGGTCGGCGTTCGGGTTGGTGAGGATCGACGTGACCGAGACATGGGGTCCGCCGATCTGGGACGCGATGTTCCCGTAGACGTTCTCGGCCGCCACAACCGTGACGCGGCCGCTCGTCGACCCCGCGCTGCTACCGCACCCCGCCAGGAACACGGCGAGAACGAGAACGGTTCTCACTCTCATCGCGGGTAGGATAGGGCCCGTGACGTCGGCGCCGCAAGACCTGACCGCACTGCTGCAACGCAACGGCGTCCGCTCGACGCCGCGCCGCCTCGAGGTGCTCGAAGAGCTGGCGCGCGAGCCGGACGACGTGACGGCGCAGCAGCTGTGGAGTCGTCTGCGCGAACGCGACTCGCGCGCGGGCCTCGCGACGGTCTACCGCACGCTCGCGCTCTTCAGCGAGAAGGGCGTCGTCGACGTCCTCTCACACCACGGCGGCGAGCAGTGCTACCGGCTCTGCGGCGACGAGCATCACCACCACCTGCTGTGCGAGCGCTGCCACCGCGTCGTCGAGGTGA